>RCMY010000713.1_pt1 | contig 31713 bp, 24 predicted proteins | sample 2041341 | NCBI WGS metagenome assembly RCMY01 (sample SAMN09708234, study PRJNA481090) | Marine sediment metagenome, whole genome shotgun sequencing project. | reverse complement strand
CCTCGGAATATCGCATATATGCCTGTGGTTAAATTCATCGAGCGCCTCTATTTAGAACAAAATATCTCATCTATGGACAGACACTAGTTTGCAATGCCGAAACAGTACCATCTTTGGCCATGTGAAGCAATCTGAAGCGCAGGCACTTTTGATCGGATAAGAGGATTATGAGGCAACAGAGCATCTTGCAGGTCGTTGTACGAGGCGCAGTGATTGGCGGGCCCAGGCCACTGATATGTCTGCCCTTGGTGGGAGATACCAGGACCAGGGTTCTTCACGAAGCGAAAGAGCTGGCAGCGCTACGGCCCGACCTGCTGGAGTGGCGTGTTGATGCCTGCGAGCTGGTGGAGAATAGAGACGATTGTTTATCTTTGTTGCAGGAGGTACGGGGATGTATTGGCGATATTCCGCTGATCTTTACCTGTCGGATAGACCTGGAAGGCGGCATGACAAAGATTGCCCAGGAAAAACGGCTGGAATTGTTTGCTGCGGCAATGGCAACCGGCAATGTTGATCTTGTCGATGTCGAGTTGTGTAATGGTCCGGAATTTATCCAGGCCATAAAAGAACGGGCTCAGGCCAATAATGTCAAATTAATCCTTTCATACCATAATTTTAAAGAAACCCCCAGCGAACCCTTTATCTATGCCAAGCTGGTCGAGGCACAGAATGCAGGAGCCGACATCGCCAAACTGGCAGCAATGCCAAAGAACTATGGCGATGTCCTGACTCTTCTCAGTGCTACCAATAAGGCCAGAAATGAAATCGTCCAGTGCCCCATGGTAACTATATCCATGGGTCCCGAAGGTGCAGTCAGTCGACTGGCCGGAGGGCTGTTTGGCTCCGATATAACCTTTGCCATCGGCCTGCAGGCATCAGCACCAGGCCAGATACCCATACAAGAGCTGGCGAGTGCCATGGATGTACTTTACCAAGAGTAGTCCCGAAGCGTTGCATGCAATGCGGACTATTGCTTTGATGCCATAAGAGAATGGGCCACTTCCGACATTTGGTCAACCAGCGGATCGACACCGGTAAACAGTTTAAAGGCTGCGGCGCCTTGATAAATGAGCATTCCGAGACCAGGGACAATGGCGCAGCCTTTGCCTTGAGCTGTTTGCAGCAGTCTGGTCATTAATGGGTTGTAGACGATATCGGCAACTATTAAATGCGACGATAGCAGCGATTCTGCAATCGGTAAGACCTCTTCTTGCGGATGCATGCCAAGGCTTGTCGTGTTGATCAGTACATCGCAGTCAGCCAGTGCTTTTTGAGGGCTTTCCGGCGATTGTCCTACTGCTGCAGCACAGGGGCGTATCTTTTGATTGATTTCATCGGTGAGGGCCTCCGCTTTTACAGCCGTACGATTGTGAATAGAGATCTTTTCTGCACCATGGAAAGCAAGGGTCATGGCGATGGCACGAGCGGCACCCCCACAGCCAAGAAGAAAAAACCGTTTCCCTTTTACGCTACTTTGGGTTTCTTCCTCAAAAGATCGAATAAACCCTTCACCATCGGTATTATACCCTTTTGTTTTGCCCTCCTTGACAGTAATGGTATTTACTGCCCCGATTGTGGCAGCCAGCGGATCTAATGCATCCAAATACTCGATGATGCTGATTTTATGGGGAATGGTCACATTAAAGCCGGCAACATTCATCCGCGCAAGACCTGAAAACACCTTCTTGAGATTTTTCTCGGTCACCTCAACCGGCATATAGCAATAGTCCAAGCCGAGCTGCTCGAAAACTCGATTGTGCATGGCAGGGGAGATGGAATGGCCAAGTGGATTGCCGAGAAGTAGCACGAGTTTTGTCGTAACGGTAGGATATCGTTTCATGTCTTTTGGTCAGCTGAGAGTAGGGATTAATTTTTTAGCGAAGTGTTTTCTTTCTACCATGTGCCGGTCCAATCGGCAACAGTGCCGTGTGCAAACGCTTCAGCTCTTGCAGTGCAGAATTTTTTTGTGAGGCAAGGCGAAAAATGCCAGCAACAGACCGAGCACAACCAACAGACAACCAGCCCATTGAATAAAAACCAGGTGTTCAGCAAGGACGATTTGTGCAGTGATAAGACCAAATACCGGGACAAGCAGTGATAGCGGAGCGACCCGATTTGCCGGGTATTTTGCAAGCAGGTAGCTCCATGCCCCATAACCGAGGAGCGTCGCCCCGAAAGCCAGATAGGCGATGGAAAAAAGGGAAAGTGCATGCAAATGCGTGAGGGTCTGGACGACTTTTGCCGGGGAGTCAAGCAGGAGTGAGCACAGCAGAAGCGGCACTGGCGGTACCAGTGATGACCAGACCACCAGGCCCAGCATGTCGATTTTTTTGCCTTGTGCCGCGGCGGCCAGGGTCGCTTTGCGCACCACAATATTAGACATTCCCCAAAACGCTGCACCAACAAGAGTGAGCAGCAGTGCTCCAAGCGGGATGGTGGTTGAGTTGAGGGGACCGCCCGTCACCAGATACAGGCCGGCCGCCGCCAGGACCAAGCCAGCAAGCTGACGAAAAGAGACGGATTCACCGAGGAGTACAACAGCAAAAAGCATGGTAAAAAAAGCCTGTGCCTGGAGGACAACTGAAGCGACCCCGGCAGGCATGCCGATATGTATGGCATAGAACAGACAGACAAACTGACCGATGCCGACGGAAAATCCATACATCAGCAGGTGGGAAAGTTGTATCTCTGGTCGCTTGACGAAGAGGATGGCCGGAAACGCCGCCAGAAAAAAACGGAGTGAGACGAGGAGCAGAGGTGGTACCCCGTTCAGGCCAAGCCGGATAACTGTGAAATTAGCCCCCCAGATTATTACTACCAGAAGGGCAATTACCAGATCTTTTGTCTTCATTACAGTAGTTTTTCATTTTGTTCAATTATTTAGTTTCCATCCTGAAACGGTCATTTGTCCCTAACTCTTCGTTGTTCTCAAAATTTAATCCTCGGAATATCAATTATATGCCAGCGGTTAAATTTATCGAACGCCTCGATTAAGAAAAAAATGTCGCGTTTCAGGATGGAAACTATTTAGATCCGGATCACTCGTATTGCCAGCCGGGTTCAGAGCACTTTCCAGATGCCCTCGGCTGTGGCTACCAGCTTCTCCCTGCAACGTATCTCGCCCTGCATAAAAACCAAGGAACGTGTTTTTCTGAGAATTTTCGCGGTACCCATCAGGATATCGCCCGTGCTTGATGCGGAAATAAATTTTACATCAAAGGCAATTGTGGCAATTCTTGTCTCACCGCCAAGGCTCCGGTACGCAGCTGTTCCCATGCCTGAATCCAGCAGGCTCATAATAAAACCGCCGTGGGTAATACCTCCCGGATTGAGATGCATGTCCTGCACCAGGGCTTTATATTGGTAAGTGGATTCAGAGCTTTTTCGAAACTCTAAGCCGCCGTTATGTTTCATAAAGCCGATAAGGCTTATTTGTTCGAATGTCTCGTCCATATCTTTTAGTTAGTATCCCGGTAGCTACAGGATGATCTTATCCTCTGGTTGAATTTCGGAAAATATGTGCGGGATAGGAACCCAGTAGGTCAACCCGTTTGGCAAAAAAATGCAGTTCCTCAAAGGCCAGTTGGAGTGAGGGTTCGTCAATATGCCCCTCGACATCGGCGTAGAAACGGGCGACGTTAAAGTCTTTGTCGACATAGCTTTCCAGTTTCGCCATCTGCACCCCGTTGGTGGCAAATCCGCCAAGGGCCTTGTACAATGCCGCTGGAATGTTTCTTACCACGAAGGTGAAACTGGTCAGATAACTTTTTCCTGCCTCGAATTCCGGTACATCTTTTTCTCGGGAAAAAACCAGAAAGCGGGTGGTGTTGTGCGTTGCATCCTGCACGTCCTTTTTCAAAACCTCGAGGCCATAGATCTTTGCCGCTAATTCAGAACCGATTGCCGCCTGGGTTTTGTCACCCCATTTTTTTACATCGCAGGCACCTTTGGCCGTATCGGCGACGACATGTTTGACAAGGTGCAGCTCCTCGATAATTTTTTTGCATTGGGGAATGGCATGGACATGGCTGTGCACATCTGTCAAGTCTTCCAGTTTGGTCCCCGGCAGTCCGAGCAGGCAGTGACGGATCAACTGGAAATGTTCGCCGATGATATGGAGTTGTCCATTGGCGATGAGGTAATGGACGTCGGCGACCCGTCCGGCCAAAGTGTTATCGACAGGAATCATGGCCAGATCAGCGTTTTTTTCGCGAACCGCCAGAAAAGCAGCCTCAAACGAGACACTGGGAACAGTTTCGAGTTCGGGGTAGGCTTTGCGGCAGGCAAGATCGGAATAAGCACCGGCCATTCCTTGAAAAGCTATAGTTTTATATTTTTTGTCAGTCATGTTATTGATGATGTTGGAAGAATTGCCAAAAGGGGAGAAAAATCTTCAATTTTGGTGTTGTTGGCGATGATCTACAAGGTACTGCAGGTAGGTGTTGTCGGTTCCGCAGCAGCCGCCTAGTATCTTGACCCCGAACTCGCTATTGAGCCGGAGCATATTATCGCCCCAGTGCTGCAGGTCATCCTGATGCAGGACGGTGGCGCCATCCAGTTGACTATGGTCCAGTGAGGAGCTGTTTGCCTGAATACCAAGAAGACGCTTAAACAGAGCTGGCGGTTGTGTCTCTGCGCAGAGAAAGGTCGGATACACACAGTTGATCATGTAGCCCAGTGGCGGTGTAACGAGACTGTCGTCAATCATGTTGATGGCATCGATAAGCGGAGTGGTGTCTAAAACCTGGGCTTTGCGGTTGATGACAAAACTGATGATTGCCGGAACCCCAGAGCGGGTAAGGGCGCGAGCCATCCCCAAAGCTTCGGAAACGGCTGGAATCGTCTGGGCGATAATGCAGTCGACACCTGCCAGGGCAAGCTGTTCTATTTGCCACTGGTGGAATGCCTCGGCTGCCTCGGCGCTCTCGGCCTGCTCTGGTTTATAACAGTCGTTTTTCGGGCCGAGCAGACCGCCGATGAATACCTCTGAGTCTGTCGTCTGCCACTGCTGCTGGAGCTTGCGCATGAAGCTGACAGCGTCAAAGAGCAGCGATTTATCAAAACCCGCCTCGGCAAGCCGTACCTGATCGATTCTCCAGGTGGGGGCACAGAGGAGTATCGGCAGTGCCGCCCGGGCGGCTATTTCCCGGTACTGTTGATAGATTTCCGCCAGCTTTTCCCGGCCTTTGTCATGATAAATAAGCGGGGTATTAAAGAGCGTTGGATGGAGCTCAGTCTCGCCCGCACGGCGAAGTCGTTCATTGATGGCACACTCGGTCAGAATCAGAGAGGCAGATGTGAGAGTAGTTTGCAGATTCATAGCACCACGTTTACCTTATAACCGCATCGGGTTAAAACACGGTAATATACACCTGATAGAAGAAAGGTCAACCAGGGTCATACTCTTGCTCACTCCATCTCCGTTGGCGTTAGAATGAAGAGAAAATCCGCGTGACTCGCATGAGTACACTTGTTAATGTATAATGCTAAAGCTATTTAAAAACATCCTGACCGGAAAAATGGTCGTAACGGCTGTTAAGGCGTAATTGTAAATATCCGCAATCTCTATCTTAACCGATAAGCAGAAATGGCCGTTTATATCCCGAAACAGATCAGCGAATTTTTCGCGGCTGCCAGACAGCCTTTCAGCTATAACCTCTGGCGAAATATATATATCTGGTTCGGGATTCTCTGGGGCCTGCCGGTTCCACTGGTCACCATCCTGATTCAACTCCATTTTCTTCAAACCTCCGGTGCCGAAAATCCGTACCTGATTGCCTTCTCTTCACCAGCGCAGTGGTTTTTCCTGGCCCATCCTCTGCTATTTGGGATGATATTCGGTATTCTGGGAACAATCAGAAATGACCAGGACGCACAACTCAAAAAGATGATCAAAAGGCTTGAGCTGCTGTCCACCCGCGATCCTTTGACCGGATTGAGCAATCGTCGTTATTTTGCCCATATCTTTCATGATGAATGTGCCCGTAGTCTGAGGCGGAAAGAAGTGATGACCTTGCTTTTTCTTGATCTCGATCATTTTAAGCGGGTCAATGACGACCATGGACATCATTTTGGTGATCGTGCCCTGCAGGCGACCGCCCGCTGTCTTAAAAAACAGTGTCGGCCCTATGATACGATTGTCCGCTGGGGAGGGGAAGAGTTTGTTATTCTGCTGCGGGCAACCGATGAACACGCAGCCCTCCATTTTTCTGAACGAATCAGGCTGGCAGTGCAGAGAGGTTTTGATCCCGCCTTGCCATTTGATATGACGATCTCCATCGGGCTGGCGCAGTACCAGGAAAAAGATACCCTCGAAGAATTAACCGATCGGGCCGATAAAGCGCTCTACCACGCCAAACAGACCGGCAGGAACAAGGTCGTCCCTTGGAGCACGCTGGCTTCGCAGGACGAAGCATAGTGGCCCGTTTATTGTATTGCAGGCTATTGACTCAGGGGGTAACTATTGAGGTTAGCCGATTTTTTTGAGACTTCGGCTCTGGTTGCCTTTTCAGCAGGAATTATAGTACACTCTTGGCAGGATTCGACGGGGAGATGAATACCTGCATGAAACTGACTCGTTCTAAGGCAACGTGTTTTACTTATCGCCCCCATCACATAATGTAAAGGTTGGCCATAGTTGAAAAAATTTTTCAAGTATCTTCTGTATGTTATCGGCGCTCTGGTAGCTGTTGTGGGCATTGTTGTATGCGGTGGGCTCTTCTGGATACAATCCAACCATGGTCTGCAATGGGTGCAGTCCCGGATCAACGCCGAGATTCCCGGGAAAATTGAGGTTGCAAGTCTCAACCTGTCGCTGCTGCGCCCTGAACTGAGCCTGGATGGAGTCGTACTCAAAGATCCACAGGGGCTTTCCCTGGCCGGTTTCAGCCGTTTTTCCGTAAGCCTGGACTGGCAAGGCCTGTTGCAGCGGGAAATCCGCGTCAACCATATCCTGTTGCTGGCCCCATGGGCGGATGTGGCCGTTAACCAGGATACAACGCTTAATCTGATGACCGCTCTGGTGCCGCCTGACCGGGAAACGACAGAAGAGCCACCGAAATCGGACAGCGGTGGATTGCCCTTTAATATCATTTTCGACTCGATCCAGCTGACCAACGGCCGTTTTACCTACTTACCGGCAGATGAGGCCACGCAGCTTTCGGCAACCGGTCTTAACATTGCCGGTAATGGCGATTTTAAGAATCAATCCGGAGGCCTGGAGGTTTCTGTAAGTGATGTTCGATACCGCAGTGGCGACATGCATCCGCTGCCGGCAGATATCGTCATAAAGGCCCGACTCAATGGCGGTAAACTGAGTGTTTCCACCTTTAAGATCATCTCCGGACAGACAGCCGTCAATCTCTCCGGTTCGGCCGACCAGCTGAATACGGAGCCAGCGGTCGACGCTGTTCTGACCATTGACAGCCAGCTGGCGGAGTTAGCCAGGATTTTACCTCTTGCCGGGGACTATTCCGGCCCGGTAAACGCACATCTTAGCCTCAAGGGCAAGGTGGCCAATCCGGATGCCAGGCTCATGCTGTCGATTGATAGGGCCATGCTTGGCGGGCAACCTCTGGACCGCGGTGAGCTGGCTATTGTACTGAAGGACCGGCAGGTTACTCTTGATAAGACAGCTCTCCGGCTGGCCGACGGCACGGTCAATCTGGACGGCACAGTTGATCTTCGTGCAGCCTTTCCAACAGGCTTTCTGGAGCCGCCAAAAGATATCAACAACATCGCCTACGCCCTGAAACTGGTGCATAATATCCCGGAGCTCAACAGCTGGGTGAAACCGTTTGTCGATCTGCGAGGGGCAACAGACGGGCAGTTGTCACTGACCGGAAAGGGCGTCATGCCTTCGGATATTTCAGCGCAGCTGACCATGCATGCAGCCGGACGGCAGCTCATCGCGCCCGGCATAGAGAGACCGGTGAATGCCGATGTGCAGCTGACGGCAGAAATGGACAGCGGTACACTCGCAGTCTCTCGCCTCAATGTTGCCGCAGATGGTCTGGAGCTGACCGGAGACGGTCGTTTTCAGGTGGATGAACAAAAAGTGGCGGCACAATTGTCGTTGAAGGCGGATGATCTCTCTAGGGCTCTCGCCGTGGCGGGAGTACAGTCGGTCGGCGGCGCCTTGACTGCGGCACTGCGGGTCGACGGCAGTGTGCAACAACCCCAATTCTCCTTAGATCTGGCTTCGAAGAACCTGAAATTTGCTGCCTATTCCCTTGGTGATGTGCTCGTCAATGCCAATATGGACCAGGATGGCCTGTTGCAGCTGACTTCTCTTACGCTGCAGAACAAAGGTTCCCGCATACAAGGCAAAGGGCGCCTTCGGCTTTTGCCGGTGCCGGAAGGCGGCGGTATTGACCCGGAATTTGCGACGAGCCTCGAGCTCTCTTTAGACAAGGTCTCTCCTGCCGATTTTATGGAGGCTGCACCCATCAAAGGCACTATCGACGGCCGTCTGCAGGTAGATGGTACCTTGAGCGACCTGAAGGGTAATCTTGCCCTTACCGCCGGGGCACTCCACAATGATGCTGTTACCATCGGCGATATCGAGAGTCGCATCCGCTTAACGAGTGGTACGGTCTTTATAGATCGGCTGCATCTCGACAATAAGGATTCCGCCTTACAGGTATCCGGCTCCATTCAATTGTTGCAGCCTGGAAAGCTCAGTCTGCTCGAAGACCCGCTCGTTTCCCTTACCGCTGGTGCAGGCCACCTTGATCCGGCAGATTTTGTCGATTCGGCGAGTGGCGATTTCTCTTTCAAGGCTCTAGTAGAAGGCAGCCTGAACAAACCCGTTGGCCGAATAACGCTTACCGGTAAAAAGGCCATCTTCGCCGGCCAGTCTCTGGAAAAGCTCACCGTCGATGCCCGTTTCAAGGACGAACGCCTCTTGCTGGATCAGCTCCTGGCGATCTTTGCCCCTGGCGAACAGATTAAGGGCGGCGGATCGGTGGGGTTGGATAAAACCATGGATCTGAAGCTGCAATCGACTACCATCTCGGTCTCCCGTATCGAGCAGCTGCGCGAAGTTTTTCCGGGTAAAGGCGTGTTACAACTCGATGTTGCTGCCAAGGGAAAAATAGATAACCCGGATGTCAACGGTCAGCTCGTTCTCTCGGATATAATAGTTAACGAGGGGGCCATGGAGGATGCTCGTCTCAGCTTCAGCCTGCATGACATGCTGGCCAACGTGACGGGAAAGCTGAATTTTGCTATGCAGGCAAGCTGTGACTTGAAAAAAGGAGATTTCAATGGGCGGCTTATCTTTGACCGTACCGAGACCGCCAGCTATTTTAAGGTTGCCGGACAGCCCGATATGCACGGTACCCTGACCGGGCAGGTTCAGGCAAGCGGTAATATCCGTGACGCTGCGCGTGCGTCGGTACAGGTGGATCTCTCTGCATTGCAACTGATGTTCAAGGATGTCTCGCTGTTGCAGTCTGAGCGGATATCTTTGCAAATGGCTGATCAGAAACTAACCGTACCGCCAATTGAACTCTCCCTACTTTCTTCCGGCAACCTGAAAGTGCAGGGCAATGCCCGTCTGGGCGGCAGTTTGAACATGCAGGTAGACGGTCGGATTCCTCTGGCCGCGGCAAAGTATTTCAGCGACGAACTTCATGACGCCACCGGCAGCGTGATCTTGCAGGGAAGACTCACAGGCAGTACCGCCGATCCGCGGATTGATGGCCGGATAGATATGGAAAATATCGGCATGACGGTGCCTGGTCTGGTGCAGAAACTGCATGATCTGAACGGGCGTATTGTCCTGACTCCCACCGATATTCGGATCGACAACCTCAAGGGATTCCTGGATACCGGCTCCTTTGCCTTAAACGGCAGCATCGCTCATGACAAGTTTGTGCCGCAGCAGGTCAATCTGGGCCTCAAGGCGAAAGCCCTGCCTCTAGAAGTTGCCGACACGCTGTCCCTGTCGCTCAATGCGGACATTACTATCACCGGTAAAGACAGACTCGCAGGCGTCACCGGGGAAGTCGTTTTGCTGGAAGGTCTGTACTATAAGGATGTGGAGATCAACCTGCTGGAGATGGCAACTGATCGCAAGAGGACCGTCGCTCCCCCGGCTCAACCGGTATCTCTGCCATATTTTGATACAGTCAAGCTGGATGTAAAGGTCAAAAATCGGCAGCCGTTTTATGTCCAGAATAATATGGCCGATCTGGAGATCGCCCCGGATCTCAAGATCCGCGGCGATCTCAGCCGCCCCATTATCAATGGAAGGGCCCTGGTGAGTTCGGGTACCATCACTTTTCAGAAAAAAACCTTTGAGGTAAAAAAAGGCGTTATTGACTTTATCAATCCTTACCGGACCGAGGCGGCAATCGATATCGAAAGCGAGACGACAATTCGAAGCTGGACCATCACGCTTACGGTCAAAGGCACTCCGGATAATTTGCAAATCAAGCTTTCTTCTGTCCCGGCAGAATCCGATTCGGATATCCTGTCGCTCATTCTGTTTGGCCGCACCGGTCAGGAACTGGTCGCCGGTGAAGGGGGGACAAAACGCTCGAATGCCCAGATCATGGCCGAAATGATTGCTGATACCTTTGGTGACGATATTAAAAAGAATACCGGCGTCGACATCCTGCAGCTGGAAACAGGCGATGGGACGGATACAGGTGGTACCAAAGTGACTGTCGGCAAACATCTGTCCGATCGTATAACCGTCAAGTATGCGGTTGAGTCCAAGGAGGGAAAGGTTGTCCAGCGTGCCATTACCGAATATAAACTGCTGGAGCGAATCCTGCTCAGCGGCTTTCAGGACAACCAGGGCGTATTCGGTGGAGAACTGATGTTCCGGGTGGAATTCAGATGAACAGACAGGTAATAAAACGATACCGGCAAAAGGTGGTGCCACTATGGACTCTGGTTCTTGGCATATTTTTTATGACGTGTGTTCCGGGGCTGGCAGAAGGTACCCTGAATGCTGGCAATGATGGCGCCTTGACCAAGGGGGCAGGAGCGGTTATTGCCGGGGTCGAGGTGGTAATCGACGGCCCGCTCAGTCAGGACCGGAAGAATCCGTATGCATATGTGGCCAGAAAGCTTATCCGGCTGCGAACCGGGGATCCTCTGCATGAAGAAGCCCTGCAGGCTTCGCTTGAGGCTCTTAAGCTCAGCAGGCGTTTTTCGGCCATCCATGTCGATTCAACTTCCGGGACCGACGGCGAAACGCTTATTTTTAACCTCACTCCCTCTCGGACCATCGCCGATATCGACATTGAGGGGAAATATCCTCTTTTTGAACGGGAAATATTAAATCAGCTGACAATGTATCCTGGTAATCCATACACCCCGGAACAATTGTCCTCCCAGACCGGAGCTGTTGTCGAGCGCTATAAAAGAGCAGGGTACATCGATCCGAAGGTCTCCATAACCGAACAGCGGGAGCCTGGAAATGAACAAGCCGTTATCTTCGTCAATATCGATAAAGGGCCGCATTTCGTCCTCGGTACACTGACCTTTGAGGGCAATACGCATGTTTCTGCCACCGCCCTGAAATTAAGGATCTCGGTATGGCGGGCTGATTTTCTGCCCTGGTTTGGCCGGTTCAGCGAATATCAGCTGAAAAAGGACATGACCTCGCTGAAGGATTACTATTACAGCAAGGGGTTTGCCGATGCTGAACTTTCTTACCGTCTAGCCCGTACCGGCGATTCACAGCAGGTAGACGTCACCGTCGAGATTAAAGAAGGCGCGAGATATGAGGTCGATTTTGCGGGAAATGAAGAGTTCTGGGACAGGACCCTGAAAAAGGACGTGGTTATTTTTACCTCCGGCAATCGAAACAACACCGGCATCAGAAAAAGTATCAGCAATATCAAAAAACGCTACCATGAGGCGGGGTATCTCGAGACTGAAATCAAAGTCGACAGCTGTCCCGGGGCAGAGGCTGACACGGAGATCCAGCCATTATGCTTTGCCATTGAGGAAGGTCCGCAAACCATCGTTGACGAGGTAACCATTGCCGGCAACCAGGCTATCCTGGAAAAAGAGATCAAAGAGCAGATGCTCACCCGGCCACCGTCGATTCTGCACGATGGTGCCTATGTACCGGAGACCCTGGAAACCGACACCTATGCGGTGACGACTCTGTATTTGAAACAGGGTTTTACCAAGCGTACGGTAGACTCTGATGTCACGTTCTCTAAAGACAAGACCGGTGCCGACGTTTTACTCGATATCGAGGAAGGTCCCCAGACGAGGGTGCGCTCGATTGTTATTAAAGGCTTGACAGTGTTGCCGGAAGAAGCGGCGGCAAAGGTGCTGGTGCATCACCCTGGTGACCCGTTTCGGACTGCCGCCTCAGAGGTCGAAAAAGAAGCCATTGCCAGTCTGGTTTCCGAGAAAGGCTATCCCCACGCTACGGTACAGGCTAAAATTTCCTACAGCGAGGACCATACCCAGGCTGATATCGTCTATATAGTCGATACCGGCCCGCTGGTAACTCTGGGTGATACCTTCGTCTCCGGCAACCTGCGCACCGACGAGGAGGTCATCCTGCAGGAGTTGGAGATGGAACCGGACAGTCCCCTGTCGCTGCATGCCCTTTATGAAGCCCAGCGCCGCCTGCGTGATATGAACATCTTTCACGCCGTGAATTATCGAACTTTCGGCTTAAAAGAAAAAGCGGACACGGTGGATCTGTTTGTCGAGGTCGAAGAGAATAAACCCTATTATGCCCAGGGCGGTGTCGGCTATCAGTCGGATACCGGTTTCTTTGGCCGTATCAAAGGAGGCGATCTCAACCTTTTCGGGCTCAATAAACATCTGTGGGCTGCAGGTGAAGTAAGCGAGACCGGTTATCGGCTGGAAACCCAACTCGTCGAACCTCGCTTTCTCGGTACTCGAGTCACCGCCACCGCCGGTATTTTCACCGAAGAGCTGACCGAATTCAACCAGCCGTTCGGTACCCGAAGCGTCGGCGGGGCATTGGGATTTAACTATATCTGGGGCAAGCACCTGACGACGGCCATAAGTTTCGCCCTCGAAAGGCGCACCCAGTTCACCGTTGAAGTGCAGCCTGGAGAAGACTTTGATGAAGAGGCCCGGACCGTCTTTGTCACTACCCCCTCACTCACCTATGACACCCGGGATTCTTTCGTCCGGCCAACGAAGGGGATTCTCTCGACTTTTGGGGTAGACATCTCCAAGGGGGTACAGGACGATCTGGATGACTTCTTTCTCTATGATTTCGACACCCGTTACTATTGGACTCCTTTAAAAAAATTGACCTTTGCCGGCAGGGCGAGGGTCGCGCAGGTTGTTTCCTACTCGGACAGTGACCTGATTCCCGATGACCAATTGTTTTACCTTGGCGGCATTCAAAGTGTCCGGGGCTTTGATGAAAACCTGCTGCGTTTTGACAGCGAGGGTGACCCTGTCGGCGGCAAGACAGCCGTAAATGGCAGCCTGGAGGCACGCATCGATCTGGGCAGGAATCTGGAACTGGCCACCTTCTACGATATCGGCAGAGTGCAGGATACGTTGTTGGACGAAGGATCTGATGAGTTTCGCTCATCGGTGGGGCTCGGATTGCGCTATATGACCCCGATCGGTCCGATCGGGGTGGTCTACGGTCACAAACTCAACCCTGAAGACGGCGAATCTGCCGGGAGATTTCACTTTTCCATCGGTTACAGTTTCTAAGCGCGGATAAAGATTTCAAAAAAAGTAAAGGATCAGGGAAATATGCACCGGAATATTCCCTTCTTGTCGGTGAGTGATTATTATAACAATGTAATTTTGACGGCTATGGCAGTTACATGGCAAATATTGACATTTAAATGACGAGGACTACAACGATGTATGAAAATGTAAAGCAGATACCATTAGCTCAGGCCCAGCAGGAAGCTTCGACTATCTTTCTGGCCAAAGTCTTTAACTGGATGGCCGTTGGCCTGGGTATTACCGGTGTTGTCGCGTATGTTACTGCCAACACCAGTCTGGCCGCGTTAATTATCGGCAGTCCCCTGTTTTTTATTCTGATGATCGGTGAACTGGGGCTGGTATTTTATCTATCCGCCCGAATCCAGAAGATTCAGGCTTCAACCGCCTCCAGCCTGTTTCTCGGCTATTCGGTGCTCAACGGTCTCACCCTGTCGGTGGTTTTTCTCGCCTATACCAGTTCGTCCATCGCCGGAACATTTTTTATAACCGCCGGTATGTTTGGCGCGATGGCCGTCTATGGCCTGGTCACGAAAAAAGACCTTTCCGGCTGGGGCTCCTTTTTATTCATGGGGCTTATCGGCATCATCATCGCCTCAGTTGTCAACATCTTCCTGAAGAGTTCCGGCATGTCCTGGATGATCTCCTTTATCGGGGTAATTGTCTTCACCGGTCTCACCGCCTATGATGTGCAGAGAATTAAAAAGATAGGCCAGGACGGGATAATGGCCCAGGGCAGCGAGGCAATTCGCAAAGGCTCAATCATGGGTGCTTTGACTCTCTATCTGGATTTTATCAACCTGTTTCTCATGCTCCTGCGCTTTTTTGGCGGCAGCAGGAACTGATCGGTTGCAGAACCTCTGACTTTCTGTGACATACAAAAGCACGCCCTGTTTCAGGGCGTGCTTTTGGTTTTTACAACGCCACTTTCTTGGATGAACGATGCGACGTGTGGTGCAGGAAAAAGCAGTTATCGACCTTTGTTGGCGCGCTTCAGGGTAGCGATGTAGAGTTTTTCAACTTTTTCTCTTGCCCAGGGAGTTTTGCGTAGAAATTTCAGGCTCGACTGTATGGTGGGGTCACTGGTAAAACAGCGAATTTTAATATATTTGCCTAATTTTTCCCAGCCATAATCGGCAACCAGCAGGTTCAGAAGCTGCTCCAGAGTTACACCGTGCAGCGGGTCTTTGGTCTGTTGTTCATTCATCTTTCTTATTTAATATAAAATTAATAGCAAATCGTTCTGTGTTGCAAGTAAGTAGGTTCATGATTGCATCCTGCCCGTCAAACAGAGAGCGAGCGCCATGAAGAAGCTGCATTATACAAGAATTACGGGTAAAGTCATGAGCAATAGTGCATAGATCTGTTGCTGTCTTCATGAGTGCAGGTGTTTGATTTGTGGTGGTATAAGAGTTGCGTAATAATGAACTTTAATAAACCTGGAGAGGAGAAATCACATGGCAGCGAAAAAAATTCTTATGCTTGTTGGTGATTATGTAGAAGATTATGAGGTTATGGTACCATTTCAAGCACTGCAGATGCTGGGGTATCAGGTGGATGCTATATGTCCGGACAAAAAGGCCGGAGACTTTGTCCGCACCTCCATCCACGATTTTGAAGGAGACCAGACCTATAGCGAGAAGCGGGGCCATAATTTTGTTCTCAATGCTGCTTTCGATGCGATCAAACAAGAAGAATATATTGGCCTGCTGATCCCTGGCGGTCGTGCCCCTGAATATCTGCGCCTCAATGAGAAAGTGCTGGCTATTGTCAAATACTTTGCAGGAGTGAATAAACCTATTGCCGCTGTCTGTCATGGTGCACAACTGCTTTCGGCTGCCGATGTGCTTAAGGGCCGTGAATGTTCTGCCTACCCGGCCTGTTCTGTTGAAGTTGCACTTGCCGGAGGGAAATATATGGCGGTTGAGATGGACAGTGCCCATGTCGAGGGGAATCTGATTACAGCGCCTGCCTGGCCTGCTCATCCGGCTTGGCTGGCAAAATTTATCGAGAAGCTGGGAGCGAAGATCGAGCTCTAAGATGTAAAAAATTGAGCTGGGTTTCAGGCAGCTGGTTCCCATGCGCCGCATGGGAACCAGCTGCAAATTTAGATGGAGAGGGATATGTTTGTTGAGCGCCTGGACAGGTTGAAAAAATCCATGGAGGAGAAGGGCTTCTCTGCAGTAGCGGTCAATGCCGGGCCGACTCTGACCTATCTGACGGGATTACATTTCCATTTGATGGAAAGGCCGGTGGCCATCGTTTTTTCACTGGGCAATGAGCCAATTATCATTCTGCCGGAGCTTGAGCAGGCAAAACTTACTCACCTGACTTTTGCCGTAAAAGTCTATTCCTACGGCGAGAGTCCGACCATATGGTCCGCTACCTTTAGCGAAGCTCTGGCAAAACTCGATCTTGCCGGCAAGAAGGTCGGAGTGGAACCGGCCCAGCTGCGCTTACTGGAGTATGAGTATCTTCGATCAGCTTGTGGCGATGCGCATTTTACCGATGGTTCAGCGATTTTTGCCGCGCTGAGAGCCACAAAGGATACTCAAGAAATTGCCTGTATGCGCAAGGCTGTAAAGATTGCCGAGGCTGCGCTCGAGGCGACCCTGCCGATGATTACTATTGGCGCCTGCGAAAAAGAGATCGCCGGCGAGCTTTTTATGCAGCTCATTCGCCAGGGATCGGATACCTCGCTGCCGTTTGCCCCGATTGTCTCGGGTGGTCCAAATGCTGCCAATCCTCATGCGCAGCCGTCTATGCGGCCACTGGTTGCGGGTGATCTGCTGGTCATCGACTGGGGTGCGAGTTACAACGGCTATATTTCCGATCTTACCAGGACTTTTGCAGTGGGCAAGATTGACGCGGAGGCGGAAAAAATCCATACAATTGTCCAGCAGGCAAATGCAGTCGGTCGGGCGACGGGAAAGCCTGGGGTAAGCTGCGCTGCTGTCGATAAAGCCACCCGAAAGGTCATTGAAGATGCTGGCTATGGTCAGTTTTTTATTCACCGGACCGGCCACGGCATCGGGATGGAATGCCATGAAGAACCTTATATGCGCGGGGATAACGAGCAACTGCTGGAGGCGGGGATGGCCTATACTGTTGAACCCGGCATCTATCTTCCCGGGCGCAACGGCGTCCGTATTGAAGACGACGTACTGGTGACGGTAGACGGTGCTGAATCGCTCAGTACTATGACCCGCGAGATTCGGATTGTCGGTTAGGAGGATGCCCGGTTTTGCAGGGAGGCCTGGGCAAATCTGATGTCGCTATAGCTGTAATCGCTGCCCAGTGCCAGTTTAATTTCGCTCATTTTCTTATCTGGCATCTGGTTTATTTTTTCCTCGATTGCCTGCTGCTTTTCCGGGGGCAGCAGCCTGTCGATGGTCAGTTCGCCCCGGGCCACAAAATAAGCCAAATGCCCCTCTATGGTGGTGACGACCAGATCGCGCCGAGTCGCTATCTGCTGCAGTGTCAACCCTTCTTCAAAGAGCTCGAGACTGAGCTTTTTTGTATCTGTTTTGGCTGCTTCCGGCTGCTCCACGGGCTTCTTTGGCTCTTTAGGCAAAGCCTCGATCCTCGCCGGGAGAATGACTTTCAGTATATTGTTTTTCTGACGATAATCCGAAACCATAGCTACCAGATCTTCGCCGTATCGTGCCGAGAGTTTCTTGCCGATGCCTTTTATTTCCTCCAGAGTCTTAAGCGAGTCGGGTAGATTGACCACAATCTGAATAAGGGTCTTTTGGTGCAGGATATGAAAATGAGGGACTCCTTTTTCTTTGGCTTCTGCTGCCCGCCACTCCCGCAGGGTTTGAAAGAGTTCGGGATGGTCGATATCGGCTTCCGAGTAGGTGGTCTGTGTTTTTGCGGTCCGGTGCGGTTCTTTTTTCGGTGCAGTTTTTATTTCGGCCGATGAGATGGCCCGGAGATAGCGGGCTGCGCTGAAACCGGTCGCGCAGCATTTGACGGCAGCCAGTTTGACGGCCGTTTCTTCCTGCAGCCGCGTCCTCAATTTGACGGCTTTTTTGCGGATTTCTTTATTGTCGGTTTCTATCTCCAGCTGCGCGATGCATGTGTTGATACCGGCTGCAATTTTTTCCTCGAAATAAACCGATGCCTTCTGTATTCGTTCGAGCACTGCCGGATCTTCTGCCGGGAAAATATGCTGGCTAAAGAGCCCCTGCAGCTGCTGCCTGAAGTTTGCCCCGACAGTACAGATTTCGTTCACGGTCTGCTGGCGTAATTCATGGAGATTTCCGGCGCCTAAGACTATGATCAGCTCAGAATTCCGGTCCACAAGAGACACCAGCTGACTGAGTAGAACCTGCAGCTCCTTAAAGTCAAAACATTCAAGGAGCAGGCGCTGCTGGTAATGAATCTTAGCCAGCGCCAGCTTTTGGGCCGTCGGCATATTTTCCCCGGCCTGTTCGACGAAACGCAACACAGTGCTGTCGGTTTTTACCGCTCGCGGTGAAAGCGGCGAACTGAGCACCATCCCCTCAAGGGTTCGACAGCGGCTGAGGGCGACGTACACCTGGCCATGGGCAAATGCAGCCTGGGCATCGATAATGGCCCGATCGAAGGTCAGCCCCTGGCTTTTATGGATGGTGATGGCCCAGGCGAGTTTGAGCGGATACTGGATGAAGGCGCCGATTTTATTCTCGGTGATCTCGAGAGTTTCCGGGTGAAGGGAGTATTCGATGTTTTCCCAGGTTGCTGGTTCAACTATGATTTCATCGGTATCGCCCTGGCATTTTATCCAGATTTTTTCGCCGGAGATGCGGGTGACCTTGCCGATTTTACCGTTGAAAAAGCGTTTTTCCGGAGTCGAATCATTGCGCACAAACATCACCTGTGCCTGTGGTTTCATTTCAAGGGTTACAGCGGTGGGGAAGGAATGCTCAGGGAATTCACCTTCAATTTCGGCATCGAAGCGGTGGGTTTTCTGCGCAAGTTTCTGCAGTCGGGAAGCGTTGATGGTGTCGGCGTTGCTGTTATGGGTACAAAGGGTTATATACCCTTCTGCTTTCTGGTCAGCATCGGCAAAACCCGGGATATGGCGGGCATTCAGGCCAGACAGCGTCTCCTGGTCCAGGTTGTTCTCGCGGACCCGGTTCAGCAGCTTGATAAAGTGGTCGTCTTCCTGGCGATATATATGCTGTAATTCGATGGTGATCAGCTCGGTCTGGCGCAGTGCATTGCTGCTGAAAAAGTACGGGGAATCATAGTATTGGCTCAAAATGCGCCAGTCAGCGTCTTTGACTACCGGGGAAAGTTGATGCAGATCGCCAATCAACAGCAGCTGCACCCCGCCAAAGGGCAGATTGCTACGGCGATACCGGCGCAAAACGGCGTCAACGCCATCCAGCAGGTCGGCCCGGACCATACTTATCTCATCAATCACCAGCAGATCGAGACTTTTAATTATATTGATCTTTTCTTTGCCGAACCTGTGTCGGGCTGTTGCTTCGCTGCCCGGCACGAATGGACCGAACGGCATCTGAAAAAAAGAATGCAAGGTTACCCCGCCGGCATTGATGGCGGCAACACCGGTGGGGGCGGTGACGATCATCCGCTTGGGACTTTTTTTCTTGATATTGTGCAGAAAAGTGGTCTTGCCGGTGCCGGCTTTCCCGGTCAGATAAATATTGCAGCCGGTATCCCGGACAAATTCATCGGCAAGCTGTAGTTCTGGGTTCGCAGGGAGTATCATTTTTTTTGTGGGAAGAGTTCCTGTAGAATTGTATTGATTTCGGTAACAATCTCCTGATCGAACCTTTCAGGCTCAAAAATATCCATATTCAGCCAGTTGTTGGTTATTTCCTCATATTCCTGGTTTTCAGGGTCTTTGAGAACCTCAAGAATATGCATATATTGATGGATCCCGCCGATATCTTCCAGCGGGCAGGCGCGCTGGCCGGCGAGCAGTACCGGGTAGGGTTTGCCCTTCCCAGCTGGAAGCACTTCTTCGACGGTTATCTGGTGGATCCAGTCATCGCCGAAGTCGTAGATATATTGGAATTGTGGCTGGATTTTATCTGCAAGTTCGTGCAGGGTATAGTGGGCTTCGTTTTTCGGCCTGCTCGTTTGCCATAAATCGTCCTCGGCGGGGATGCTATAACAGGTTCGATCGATGAGAAACTGGTGCAGGTGCAGGTCTTCCCAATCCATACAGATTTGGAGGACGGTATGCAGTCGGTCGAGAGTGATGTTCCCGGGTACCTGAATTCTGCGCCAGATGGGCGGCTTTGCCCCCTGTAATTCCACCTTCAGCTGATAAATGGAGACGAATGCGGGAACGGGCTTTTTCTTGCCGTGTTGCGGAAATTCAACCTGGATGACGTTTGATTTTTTTGACGACATATCTCCATGGTAAATATCCTGTTGCGCAGTACTACTGCCGCAGCACTTTTTGAATTTTTTGCCGCTATTGCATGGGCATGGGTCGTTTCGTCCGACTTTATCCGAGCGAATCGGGATAACGCCACCGGCTCCGGTATGTTGCCGCTGCCGCTTTTTTTCAACTGCGCGGGCATGTTCCTGGAAAGTTTCGATGGCCAGGGGCAGGGAGGCCAACAGGAAGATCTGGATCTGCGCTTCCCTGTCATCCAGCTCCATGTCCTGACCGGCAAAGGCTTCCTGGAACAGCTCGTCCGGCATATCCTCGAAGTAATCCATGATATCCACGGGATCAACCAGTCCCTGAATGGTCATCATGCTATGATAGAGTTCCTCTTTTTTTTGATCGCTTAGATCAGGAAATTCCTCAGGATCCCACAGCTCCTCTCGAAGAGCTATTGCCTCTTCGAACCCGGAGACCCATTCATAGAGCACTGCAAACTGATCTTCTTGCAGTTCCTCAATGGTAAAGGGGAAGGTGAGCTGGTTTTTTTGGAAATCGGTGATGCTCTTATTATACACCTCCATCAGGTCGCCGGTCATTTTCTGTGCCTGCTCAATGGAATCAAATTCCGGCAGGTCACCGCCAAAGATACCCGGCAGCCATTCACTGGGCATCAGCAGCTCGGGAGTCATTGCCAGCCCAAAGAGGTAGCCCACAAGTTCATCATAGCTGAAGGTATTGTCAGGGTCCTCGGACATTGCCAGGAGCGTCTGCAGATGTTTTTTATCGGTAGTCGTGAGCATTGGTCATCGAATCCTCTTGTTTCTGTTCGTTTTAAAAAGAAGTCATCTGCACACAGATAGTCAAAAAGAGAGCTTAATAAAAGAGAAATTTGCGGGAAGTTTGCTATTCTCTAGAAACAGGTTTATATCTGAGCAATGGCCTGTCAGCTGAGATGGCGCGCGCGAAAGTGCTGGTATCAGCTGGCATGAGAAGGGGAACACATGAAAATTGCAGTTTTATCGGATATCCACGCCAACCTGGAGGCATTAGAGGCAGTTCTTGCACATGCTTTACGACAAAAAGTTGACAGGTATGTCTGCCTGGGCGATGTGGTGGGCTATGGGGCAAACCCCAACGAGTGCATCGAATTACTCCAATCTCTGCCCGAATGCCCCGGTGTGCTCGGCAACCACGATGCCGCAGTGCTCGGGATTCCGAGCAATATGAAACCGGATGCACGACGAGTAATTGTTTGGACACGGGAAGTATTGACCCCAAAAAGCATGCGGTTTTTAACTGAGATGGAAGATCTCATCAAGTGGGATACTATTTATTTCTGTCATTCAAATCCATATCGCCCCCGTAACTGGTATTATGTCTCGGAGAAAACCTATATCTCCAGTTCGTTCGCCCGTTCGAAAGCCAAAATTCTTTTTGTCGGTCATACTCACGTTCCTGTCGCTATAACGCGAAAAAATTTCTTCTGTGTCTATATTAGATCGCCGCAGCATAACGCGGTGGTACCTGTCGCTGAAAGGAACCGTCAGATTTTTAATGGTGGGAGTATCGGGCAACCGAGAGACGGCGATCCTCGAGCTGCCTACCTCATTTATGACACTGTACGCCACGTCGTTGAATTTTATAGAATTTCGTATGATTTTAGGACGGCGGGAGAAAAAATTCTGGCGGCAGGCTTACCCGAGATTTTTGCACAAAGATTAGTGAACGGGATGTAAAAACGTGCAATAGAGTAAAAAATAAAACAAAAACAAGATGATAGCCGAACGCTGGTCAGGGGATGCGAAAGACCGCTCCTTATTTGGGGCAAAGTTCTCCTCGACCAAACTGCGGCAGAGTGGACTGTAAATCTTCGAGCAATTCTGTGGCGTTCCGGTAGCGTTTTTCCAGGTCTTTTTGCAGACAGTGCATGATGATGCGTTCGAGACTGATATCAAGCTGGGGATTGATCTTACGCGGAGCTCTACTTTCGACCGTTGTGTCAATATCTGAGGGGTACTGATCGTTATCTTGAAAATAAGGTGCGACATTCGTGGCAAAAATATAGAGAATGACCCCCAGGGCCCAGACGTCGCTGGCGATGCAGCTTTTTCCTTCGAACTGCTCTGGTGGCATGAAATTAACCGTACCAGCAGAACTTTTGTCAGGTGGTTGCCAGGAGAGGTCGCGGGCGATACCGAAATCGAGAAGTTTCACCTGACCGCGTTTGTTGATGATGATATTTTCCGGTTTAATATCCCGGTGCAGGATTTTATGCTTATGGGCATAGGAGATGACAGAGACGAGCTGCAAAAACCAGGTTTCTTTGTCGAGTGGGGAAATGGGCTGCTTCAGTAGCTGATGCAATGTCGGTCCCTCGGCATATTCCTGGATCAAAATGAACTTGCCGTTGTCTTTGACGATTTCGAGCAGGTGCACGATGTTGGGATGATGAACCAGTCTCTTTAAAATGGCGGCTGAGCGCAGTATCCTGATATTCATCTCGGCTGAGTGGGGTGCTTTTGCCACAGCGATTCTGCCGGTACCCATTTCTTTTACCAGCCAGACGTCACCAAAGCCGCCTGCGCCAAGTTTTCTCACCTGCTGCCATCTCTCGGAGATCCGTTCCGTTCTTGCCTTTATTATCAGCGATTTCGGAGCAAAGTAGCTCAGCCCCTCTCGAAAAAAATCGACCAGCCTGTTGACGACATCCTTTTTATGTTGGAATTCTTTGGTATCCGACAAAGATTCTGCTGCCGGCGGTCGGGTTACGGCCTGACCCATCTCGAGCAGGATCAGAAAGCTTATCGAGAACCTCTCTTTATTGAGCGGCAGTTCCATGAAATCATCTGCCCCGGCATTGAGATATTTCCTGATATCTCCTTTTTCCTGTTCTGGAATGAGAATGAGAAAAGGGGTTAAAGGCCCGACAAAATCCCGGATAAGGCCAATGACCCGATCCTCTCTTTTTTGTTCTGCATCCACTCTGAAGATGACCAGACAGATCTTCTTTTCGGGAAATTTTTGGATGAAATTTCGGATGGTAACGATACTAAGCGGTACTATGTCGATTTCAAAAGAAGAAACCAGCTGTTTGACAAGAGCGGTCTCGGTGTCGGACAGATCGAACAGCAGTATTGTCTCTGATGGACTTTGCAAACCGATTCCTCTTTCTAAAGGGGAGTATCTCAATTGTTAACCTATAAGATCAAAAGGATTGCAGGCAACTGGTTTTTGTCTGTGTTGGAGGAAATAGGCAAAGGATATGGGAGTGGAAAGAACGGCGTCAGCCCGCTTAAAGGGATTCTGTATCATCAAGAGGATCTCAGCAGACTTGATTAATAATTGCAGAACCAATACTATCTCAAGGGGAGATTAAACGGAACACCCCTTAAGGAGCATTTAAAAAAGTCCCGGTTTTCATTTTGTCTACCGGATTAACAATCCAGAGACTCTTGTGGGTACAGTCAAGACCTACAAAAATCCCAGATAAGGAAAAATGTGATGCGTGAATCAGGATATTGGGCGGATAACTATCAGAGAAACAAGCTGCCGGTTCAAGATGCCATCGCTAAGATCCATTCAGGGCAGCGCATCTTTATCGGCTCATCGTGCGGCGAGCCGCAGCATCTGGTGAAAGGGTTGGCCGACGCCAGCCTTACCTATACTGATCTTGAAATTGTTCGGATGTTCAGCGGTGAGAGCTCCTCGCTATCCAGGATTGCCGAAAAGTCGAAATCGCAGAATCTCAATATTCGCTCCTTTTATCTGGGCTCTGCCAACTCAGAGAGCTTTAAAGGCGATCTGCGCTTTATCACCCCGATCAATCTTTCCGACATTCACAAGTTGATTAAATCGAAAATGCTGCCTATCCAGGTTGCCCTTATCCAGGTCTCGCCGCCGGACGATTTCGGCTGGATGAGCCTTGGTATCTCTGTTGATGTCACTGCGTGTGCTGCCGCCGGCGCTGATCTGGTTATCGCCCAGGTCAACAGCAAGATGCCGCGGGTACTTGGGCGAAGCATGATCCATGTTAACGATATCGACTACTTTGTCGAGCATGACGAGACCCTGATTGAAATCGGTACCTATCCAGATGTTGAAGCCGCCAGCAAGATTGCCCGGTATGTTTCCCGGCTGGTGGAGGATGGTTCGACGATGCAGATGTCGCTCGGAGGAACGTCGGAGGCCAATATTCAGGCACTGATGGAAAAAAACGATCTGGGCATTCATACCCAGTATGTGACCAACACCATTATGAAGCTTATGGCCATGGGCGTTGTCACCAACAAAAAGAAAGGCTTCAATACCGGCAAGATTATCTGCAGCAATGCCATCGGCAACCAGAATCTGTATGATCTGCTCGATTACAATTCCGCTGTCGAGTTTCATCCGTCCAAGTATGTGAATGATCCCCGAAAAATAGCCAAAAACAAGAAGATGGTGGCGATGAACACCGCCCGGGAAATTGATCTGACCGGCCAGGTGACCGCCGATGCACTGCCCTTTAATAATTTTTCCGGCGTCACCGGTATTCTCGATTTTTTCCGGGGTGCGGCCATGTCCAAAAAAGGCAAGTCGATCCTGATGCTTACCTCCACCAGAGATGATGGGAAAGAAAGTCGTATCGTGCCGATTTTGCAAAATAAAGCGGTGGTCGTGCCACGCAGTGAGGTGCAATATGTGGTGACCGAGTACGGCTCGGTAAATCTCTTCGGCAAGAGTATTCAGGAACGGGCGCTCTCGTTAATTACTATCGCCCACCCCGATTTCAGGGATCAGTTGTTTGAGCAGGCAAAAGAGCTGGGGTTGCTTGGACCGGAACGCACGCTACGTGATGAGATGAATTCCATTTATCCGCTTTGGCTGGAGGAAACGAGGATTCTCGATCGTAAGAAAGTAACTTTCCGGCCGGTGAAACTGACCGATGAGCGTAGTCTTCAGGAACATTATTACCGGCTCGACAGCACGGATGTTGTCTCCAGGTTCTTCCATGAAAAAAAGAGCTTTGTCAGTACCCAGATCGAGCGTACCTTTATAATTGACTATCTCAAGGACCTGACTATCGTCGCCGTTGAAGGACAGGCTGGTTATGAGCGAATCCTTGCTGTCGGCGAGTATTATCTCAACCCGGAAACCGAGCTGGCGGAGATTGCCTTTTCGGTCGAAAAGGTATGGCAAGGGAAGGGCTTATCGTCAATCGTAATCCAGAAACTGGCCGAAGCGGCCAAGAGAAATGGCATTAAAGGGCTTACTGCTTACACCGCAAAAGAGAATAAACGGATGGTGAAACTTTTTAATACCCTCAACTATAAGGTAAAAGTGAGTTCCCAGGGCAGCATGATCTACCTGGAGGCCATTTTTGATGAGAAACAGAATTCTTCTGAATAAACATTTGTCCCATGCATTGAGCTTTAATGAGGATCGATCGGCAGGGTCTTTTTGTGGATCTGGTCAATGCCGCCGCGCTGGTGGATCATGCTGCGGGCGATGAGGTGAGCGCTGACCGGCGCGGTGATCATTAGAAACATGGCGATCAGCAGTTCATGCAGGCTGAGACCGCCTTCAAGGGAGCTGAAATGGAGCATGGAGGCGATGAGAATGCCACCGACTCCGAGGGTGGTGGCCTTAGTCGGGCCGTGCAGACGCATGAACAGATCGGGGAAGCGGGCCATACCGATGGAGCCGATGAGGGCAAAAAGACCGCCGATGATCAGAAAAAAAGACGTGAGTAATTCGAGCATACCATTTCTCCTTATTCAATTATATCGCCTCGCAGCAGGTACTTACACAAAGCGACCGTGCCGACAAAGCCCATCAAAGCAATGAGCAGGGCGGCTTCGAAGTACACCGTGAGGCCTAAGTGAATGCCGAAGAGTACCAGCAAGGCGGTGGTGTTGATATACATGGTATCCAGTGCCAGGATTCGGTCCGGCATGCTGGGACCGCGCAGCAGGCGGTAGAAATTGAGGAGAAGCGCTGCGGCGATGCAGATAAAAGCGATGGTCACGGCGGTTTTTAACATTCGAAAATCTCCTGCAAAGGTCGTTCATAGCGGTCTTTTATATGGGCAATGAGCTGTGCTTCGTCCTCGACATCGAGTACGTGAAGCAGCAGGGACCGTCGATCGATGCTCACATCGGCCGAGACGGTACCTGGTGTCAGGGAAATGGTATTGGTCAGGACGACAATCGCAAAATCGTTGCACAGATCAAGAGGAAGTATGATAAATGCCGGGCGAAGCCTGCGTATCGGGCCGAGGATCAACCGCGCCACCACCAGATTGGCGAGGGTGATGTCCCAGAGCAGTACGGCGAGATAGCTTGCTAGCCGCCAGGGTCGCAGTAAACGTGGGCGATTGGGCCAGAAACGTACGGTAAAAAGTGGTATGGCCACGGCAAGCAGCGCACCCAACAGCGCCTGGCCGGGAGCGGCACTATTGTTCAGTAGCAGCCAGATCAGCCACAGACAGAGGCTGAATAAGGGCTGGGGCAACAAGCGATTCATGGTTTTCCCTCCTTGGGCAGCACGGATTCGATATAGTTACCCGGCGTCAGCAGCTGGCCGGCGGTGGCCTCTGCATAGCGGCAGATCGGCGCGGCGAAGATGGTCATGACCACACTCATCATAAGCAGCAGGATGACCGGCGCGATAAGGCGCAGGTGGAGTTTTTGCTCCCGAGCGGCAACCATTTCTCCTTTTGTAGACCAGAACAGGATGCTGCCGGCTCTGCTGAGAGCAATGAGTGCGGCCAGGCCGCCAACCAGAACGATGGTCCACAGCCATATCAGCCATACGGTCTCTTTTGGCGGCACGGCCTGGAGCAACAGAAGTTTGCCGATAAATCCGGATAGCGGCGGCATCCCGGCAGATGCTACGGCACCAACAAAAAACAGCACCCCCAGCAGGGGGAGAACCCGAGGTGCCAGCGGCGGCCCTGGGGAAAACCAATCTGCCACGGCGCCGCGCTGCCGGGCGATGAGGTCGGCCAGCAGAAACATGCCGGCGGTGATCAGGGTGGTATGGGGGAGGTAGTAAAGCGCGGCGGTGATACCGGCAACAGTGAACAGGCCGATACCAGCGAGCAGCGTGCCTACCGACACCACCACCAGATAGGCGATGAGCGAGGTCAGCCGGCGACTGCCGAGGATCCCCAGGGTACCGGCGGCCAGGGTGAGCAGGGCCAGGGGCGGCAACCAGCCGGCGACATCAGATGCCGTGGTGTTCAGGGGGTAGATCAGGGTAAAGGTGCGCAGAATGGCATAGACACCGACCTTGGTCATGATGGCAAAAAGCGCGGCCACCGGGGCGGTGATGCTGCTGTACAGCGCCGGCAGCCAGAAATGCAGGGGCAGGATGGCAGCTTTTAGGGCAAAGACCACCAGCAGCAGCAGAGCACTGATGCGCAGCAGGGTCACCTGCTCCGGGGCGGCTCCGGCGATTTTTACCGCCAGATCGGCCATGTTCAGGGTGCCGGTGACGGCATACAGCGTGCCGGCTGCCACCAGAAACAGGCTGGAGCCAAGCAGGTTCAGCACCACATAGTGCAGACCTGCGCGAATACGCTCCGGGCCCCCGCCATACACGGCCAGGCTATAGGAGGCGATCAGCAGGATTTCGAAAAAGACGAACAGATTGAACAGGTCGCCGGTCAGGAAGGCGCCGTTGACGCCGAACACCTGCAGGGGAAAGAGCACGTGGAAATTATGGCCGCGCCGGTCATCACCGCCTGTGGCATAGAGCAGCACCGGCCAGGACATGACTGCGGTCAGCAGTAGCAGAAGAGCGCTCAGCCGATCGACCACCAGGGTGATGCCAAACGGGGCGGGCCAGTTGCCAAGCTGATAAACGCCGATTGCACCGCTGTCGGCCAGACGAAGCAGCAGGATCGCCACCGGCAGCAGACCACCCACGGCGATGAGAGATACCAGACGTTGCGGGCCGGGGCCGCTTTTGACCAGCAGCAGGTTGAGCATGCCTGCCGCCAGCGGCAGGAGCAGGGGCAGAATAATCCAGTGATTCATCGTTTGGCTCCCTGACCGTCGACATGGTCATTGCCGAGTTCACCGCGGGCGCGTAGAGCCAGGGCGACAACAAAAGCGGTCATGGCAAAGCCGATAACGATGGCGGTGAGCACCAGGGCCTGGGGCAAAGGGTCGGCGGTAGCAGTCGTTCCGCCGGCTAGAGGCGGGGCACCGGTTATCAGACGGCCGGTGAAAAAGAGAAAAAGATTGACCGCGTAGGACAGTAAAGACAGGCCGAGCGCCACTTGAAAGGTACGCGCCCGCAGCACCAGATAAATGCCGCAACTAAACAGCACGGCGATGACCAGAGAAGCAAGGATTTCCATCAGCCCGTCCTCCTGGTTTCCAGACAGCGTTCGCTCAGTTTTCCCAAGGTGGCCAATATCAGCATGATCGCCCCGACGACGGTGAAATAGACGCCGAGGTCAAACAGCATGGCCGTGGCCAGCTCAAACTCGCCGAAGAGCGGCAGCTGGAAGTGGCCGAAGGCGGAGGTGAGAAAGGGGTGGTGAAACAGCCAGCTGCCGATACCGGTGCCGGTGGCGATAAGCAGTCCCAGGGCAATGGCCATGTGGTAATTTTGCCGCCATTGTCGGTGCGTCCAGGCAATGCCGCTGGCCATATACTGCAGGATCAGGGCAATGGCCGTGGTCAGACCGGCGATAAAGCCGCCCCCCGGCGCGTTATGGCCGCGCAAAAATAGATAGATTGATACGAGCAGGGCCATCGGCAGGAGAAAGCGGGTGATCTGGGTCAGTATCAGGGACTGTCGCTCCGGCGCCCAGCGCCTGCCGATGCCATGCAGGGTGCCGGGGGCCAGGCAGAGATTGTCGAGCAGGGCGTAAATACCGACGGCGGCTATGGCCAGCACGGTGATTTCCCCCATGGTGTCAAAGCCGCGGAAGTCGACGAGGATGACATTCACCACGTTGGCTCCCCCGCCGCCGGGCAGGCTGTTGTCCATGAAATATTCGGATATGCTCGCACTCGGCCGGGTGAGCACAGCCCAGCTGAGCAGTCCCATGCCGGAGCCGATCGTCAGGGACAACAGCAGATCCCGGCCACGGCGCAGAGGAGATGACTCGGCCTGATCCTGTTGCGGCAAAAAGTGCAGGGCGAGCAGCAGTAGGATGATTGTCGCCATTTCCACCGCCAGCTGGGTAAGGGCCAGATCGGGCGCGGAAAACTTGGCAAAAGTGAGAACGGCTACCAGGCCCACGACGCTGAGAGCGACGAGGGCCATGAGCCGCTGCCGACGCCACCATACGGTGGCCAGAGCTGCGGCCATGATCAGCACCCCGCCGGGCAGGGTGACCGGATCGATGGGGGACAGCGGCAGTTCGCCGATGAGAGCCGCCTTGCCGGTGATAATCGGCAGGGCAAAAGCTCCGCCTGCGGATAGCAGCAACAGCGCGGCATAACGCTGTAGGGAGCCGTTCTCCATGGTCGTGGTGATGGCGCGGGCGGCACCGGTGATGCGATCAATGCTTTTCTGGAAAATATAATCGGCGGTGATCTCGGGAACCAGCCATTCATACACGGTAAAAAGACGCTGTCGCACACTGTAGATGGCAATGCCGCCGACTAGAGCGATCAGGCTCATCATAAATGGTGCATTGAAACCGTGCCAGATGGCCAGGTTATAGACCGGCAGCGGTTTGCCAAGTACATCAATCGAGGCGAGCGCCAGAAAAGGCGCCACGGTCAAGGTAGGGAAAACCCCCACCACCAGGCATTGGCCGACGAGGACCGCCACCGGCAGGATCATGTACCGCGGCGCCTCGTGCGGCGGGTAGATGGGCAGGTCGACCGGTTCCCCGTTGAAAAAAACATCGTGGATAAAGCGTGCCGAATACGCCACGGCCAAAATTCCGGCCAGGTTTGCTGCCATCGGCAACAGCCAGGCAGCAGATCCAAGAGCAGTCAAATGCAGGGTTTCGGCAAAGAACATCTCTTTCGACATGAAACCGTTGAGCAGTGGCACGCCGGCCATTGCCGCGGCTGCGACCATGGCCAGGGTTCCGGTAATAGGCATATACTTCCATAAACCTTTGATGCGGCGCATATCGCGGGTGCCGGTTTCATGGTCGATAATACCGGCGGCCATGAACAGCGAGGCCTTGAAGGTAGCATGATTGATAATATGAAAGACCCCGGCCACAGTGGCCAGAGGCGTATCGATGCCGAACAGCAGCACGATAAGACCGAGATGACTGATGGTCGAGTAGGCGAGCAGCCCTTTGATATCATGTTTAAAGAGGGCAATATAGGCACCGAAGAGCAGGGTTATCAGCCCGGTGCCGCCGACGACAAAGAACCATAAGTCGGTGCCGGAGAGGGCGGGAAACAATCGTGCCAGCAGGAAGACTCCGGCCTTGACCATGGTGGCGGAATGCAGATAGGCGCTGACCGGAGTCGGCGCGGCCATGGCTCGGGGCAGCCAGAAATGGAAGGGAAACTGCGCCGATTTGGTAAAAGCGCCAAGCAGGATGAGCAGCAGCGTCGGGGTATACAGGGCGTGGGCGCGAATACTGTCACCGGCGGTGATGATAACCGAGATCTGGTAACTATGGGCTATATGTCCGAGGAGGAGGAAACCGGCGAGCATCGCCAAACCACCACCGCCGGTTACCGTCAGGGCCGTTTTCGCGCCTCGACGAGCCTCTGAGCTGCGATGGCGAAAACCGATAAGCAGAAACGAACTGAGGGAGGTTAATTCCCAGAAGATCAGCAGTTGCAGCAGGTGATCGGAGAGAACTATACCTACCATGGATCCCATGAACAACAGCAGGATGCCGTAAAACCGACCGCGGGGATCATCTTTGGCCAGGTAGTAGTTGGCATAGAGAATGATCAAAAGGCCGATGCCGAAGATGAGCAGGATGAACAGGCCGGCCAGGCCGTCCATGCGCAGGATGAGAGCAAAATCGGCCTGCGGCAGCCACGACCAGCTGTTTGTCATCGGCTCTCCGCGAAAAGCCGCCAGCAGCGGCTCGATTGCCAGCAGCAGGCCCGCCGCCGGCACAGCGGCCGCCGTCCAGGCCGCCGCCCCGCGCCCGAGCCGCATGGCGAGTGGCGGTAACAAGGCGCCGATAAAGGGAAGCAGAACAATGAGCAGCAGATTCATAGCCAGTTTAATTCATCACGAAAAGTTATATGTGCCCGGTTATGAGTGTTCGGTATTGGGTCTTGTATCACCGGGGAGAAGAAAAACTGCATAGACCTGTACAGGAATACTCAGTTCACTTGAATAATTCAAGAATCGTCTTGTCCTCTTCTGCTTTAAAAGAGGGAAACTTCTTATAAAAAAAGAGAAATGGTTATGAACGTGGTTTTGCTTAGTGTCCTGTGGATAGTCTGGTGTACCATGCATTCCGTCTTTATTGCCCCCTCGATGCTTGCCCGCATCAAAACCCATGCATCCAGCCTGACTCGCTACTACCGACTTCTGTATAACGCCTTGTCTTTGGTTACGTTTATTCCGCTGATCATTGTGACTAAAATGGCCGGGGGGCCGGTGGTCGTTAGCTGGGAAGGGTATTTTATTGCTCTTCGGGTGCTCCTTCTTGTTGTTGCCTTGCTGCTTTTTAGAGGTGGGGCTCAAAAATATGATCTACAGTATTTTTTAGGACT
>RCMY010000712.1_pt1 | contig 31741 bp, 34 predicted proteins | sample 2041341 | NCBI WGS metagenome assembly RCMY01 (sample SAMN09708234, study PRJNA481090) | Marine sediment metagenome, whole genome shotgun sequencing project. | reverse complement strand
TTTATGGATAAGGTGGACGCTATAGTTTCAGTGTTAAAGGAATCAATGATGAATAGATCAAAGTAGAGCAATGTTTTTATAGAGCCCATTTTTTTAGTGAAAAAGAATACGTTACCTTAAGGTTAGTTTGTGATAAAAAAGTGCGTCCTTCAAAGATTGTTTAACCTGCTATATAATGAATATGAAAATCAATCTCGATAAAGGAAGGGTGTTTTTATGAAAGGGATTTTTTCTATATGTATGGCAGCTTTATTTTTGTTAGGCGGGATTTTGGGCAGTGCAACAGCAGAAGCTTCGGCCAAAGCAACACCAGAAACAAATAAAAAGCTGGTAGAATCTTTTTGGAATGAGGTATTCAATCAACATAATCTAGCTGTCATTGATACGGTCGTAGGAGATGTATATGTTCAACACAGCCCCAGTGTGGCTGATGGAAAACAGGCATTTAAGGCAGCCATGGCAGACTATATGAAAGCCTGCCCGGATAGCAGTGCGCAAATAAAGCATATAGCAGCTGACGGGGATTTGGTATTCATTCATAACCATATAAAATTAAATGCAGCAGATCCCGGACAAGCCGCAGTCGATATCTTTCGCGTGGAAAACGGGAAAATAGTGGAGCACTGGGATATCATTCAAGATGTTCCAAAGACAAGTGCAAATGAAAATACGATGTTCTGATCTTGATTCTGTGTAGGGTTGAACGTTTAAAATGAAAGGAGAGGAAACAATCTGACTGGAAGATTGTTTCCTCTCTTTTCATTTATCATTAGGAACTTGGGCAAAATACACGGCAGTCCAGTTGTTGATTTTATTCATGATCGCAATGAGTCCGAGACCTTCTTCTGTCAAGCTGTATTCGACCGTCGGCGGTTTTGTTTCGTAGACGACGCGTTGTAGGATATGGCTTTTTTCCAGCAATTGCAGATTCGCAGCCAATACCTTGGCACTGATTTCGGGAATGGATTTTTGTAAGGCAGAAAAATAAAGCGGTTTTTCTGCTAATAATAGAAGAATCGTCGTTCGCCATTTCCCTTTTAAAATATCGATGAAGCAATCAAACGGGCAGTCATAGTCAGAGCCATTGAAATGCAGCAAGGAACACAACCCCTTTCACGCTATAGATTCTATCAAGAAAAAAATAGAGTTGTCAATCAGTACAGCGGAAGATTTTCTTCGATGTTTTTAATTGACTGTATTGTAACTATATACTATATAATTTTTTTACTGAGATAAAAAGCATCCTAAATAATGCGGATAATAGCGACGAAGGGAAGAAATCATATGGCAATAAAAAATTATATAATCAACAGTCTGATGATGGGGGCATTGACCGCCGTGACACTAGGGATGGGAAGCATCGCCATTTCGCCTGTGGCAGAAGCTGCGCAGGCAGTTAAAGCAGATAGACCGCAAAGTGCGGCGCTGCAGTACTCGTTGAAGTTCGATGCACAAAAATACACGAAAAAGACAATGCAGGTAGAGGGGCAGGGGGTGAGCTTTCGCGCATATGAAGATTGTGTCTATGTGGCAAAGCCGGCAGATGCAGCTTATGAGAAAATGAATATCTACATTCCGGAAAGCTATTTTTCGGGAGGAGCTATAAATGGATATACGGCAAAAACAGCACCAATCTTCATGCCAAACAATGTCGGCGGCTATATGCCGGGTCAAGCCGATTCCCCAAGTGAATCGGGAAATCGTCACGAAGGCGCGAATGCAACGCTGTTGGCGCTCTCCAAAGGTTATGTGGTAGCAGCACCGGCAATCCGAGGGCGGACTTTGCAGGCGAGTGATGGAACTTATACGGGCAAAGCACCGGCGCTTATCGTTGACTATAAAGCAGCAGTGCGTTATCTGCGTTATAATAAAAATGTTTTGCCAGCGGGCGATACCGAAAAAATCATCTCGAATGGGACGAGCGCAGGCGGCGCGCTTTCGGCGCTATTAGGAGCCACTGGCAACAGCAAAGAATATGATTCCTACTTAAAAGAAATTGGTGCAGCCAAAGAGCGCGATGATATTTTTGCTTCCTCGGACTATTGCCCGATTACCAATCTTGAACACGCCGATATGGCCTATGAATGGGTTTTTAATGGAGTCAATGAGTATCACCAGAAAAAAGGCATGGGAATGCCGGGACATATGCCGGGCTCGGCAAAAATGCCACCGCAGCAAAATGGGCAGCCAACAGGAATTCCAATGGGCCGTCCAGCAGATGCACCTATGGAAACAACACAGGCTGATTCGATGAGTGCTGTGCAAATCAAGGCATCTTCGCAGCTTAAGCAGCTTTTTCCGGCTTACGTAAATAGCCTCGGTCTCACTGATAAAAAAGGAAATGCACTAACCCTTGATGCCAATGGAAACGGAAGCTTCAAAGAATATCTAGAATCATTCTATCTCAAATCGGCGCAAACTGCGATTGACAGCGGCGAGGACCTGAGTAAAATGGATTGGCTGACCATCGAGGACGGTAAGGCAGTCGCTATGGATCTGGCTAAATATGCTGTTTTTGCAACTCGCCTCAAATCAGCTCCAGCCTTTGATTCTTTAGATAATACGACTGGAGAAAACAATGAATTTGGGACAAAAACAATCAACAATCAGCATTTTACGGAGTTTTCTCAGCAAAATAGCACGGTTTCAGCTGCAATGGCAGACAAGCAGATTATAAAACTTATGAATCCGATGAATTATATTGGTAGTGGTGGCGATGTAAAACTCGCAAAACACTGGCGGATTCGCCACGGTGCAATTGACCGTGATACCTCATTGGCTATCCCCGCAATCCTTGCAACCAAACTAATGGATCAAGGCTATGACGTAGATTTTGCCGCTCCTTGGAATCGAGGGCACGATGGGGACTATGACCTCAAAGAGCTTTTTGCTTGGATGGATTCGATTTGTAAAGCAACGTAAATAGACTAGCTGTAATTTCATAATAATAATTGTACCGATACAAATCATACTAAATTCCCGATTATCTTGAACCTCAGCTGATTCATTGCTATAATTAAGAAAATTTGTATTGCTTATGGGCATACAATTAAATTAAGTATAGGCGAAGATGCCGGATGAAGGGGTTATGAGGGTATGGAAATCGGGAAAAAAGAGCAGGGATTTTTGAGTTCAGATGGGGCGCTTTCTGGTGGGCAGGAAAAACAGTCGTCGGCAATTTCAGTTCGGAGCTTGTGTCTTACGGCGGTAATGGCGGCGTTTATCTGTATTATGACGTTGGTGCCTCGCATTCCGATTCCGCTTGGCTATGCGCATCTTGGTGATGCGGCTCTCTTTTTGGCGGTTCTGTATGTTGGGCGCAGGGAAGGGGCTGTGGCGGCAAGCATTGGCTCGGCTTTTGCTGATTTTCTCGGCGGGTTTTCGATTTGGATTATTCCGACGCTTTTCATTAAGTACATCATGGCAGAGCTTTTATGGAAATTTGCCCGGCCGGATGAGCGAAGTTGGAAGCTGTTTTCGGCCCGGACATTTCTTGGCTTTGTGCTTTCGGGACTTTGGATGGCGGCAGCTTATACTTTGGCAGGTGCAGCCCTTTACGGCGGAATCGAGGCAGGGCTTACTTCAACGCCCGGGCTTTTGCTGGAGGCTGGGATCAACATCGTCGCCGCTTATGGCGCGGCGGTTGTCCTCGATCGTACGGGGTTATTTCATCGATGAAACAACAATAGGGACCAGGCAGATTAAAATGCCTGGTCCCTATTTGTATGTTTTATTTGTTGTAAACTTCTTTTAAAAGAGTTTCTTTTCGCAAATCTTCACATTCGCAGGCTTTATCTTTTTTTGCTAGGCTGCGAATCGTGGCGAGAATGATTTTGCTGATCATCGGTGCATCGTTGTAGAAGATGTCTTCGAGGTCATCGTGTGACCATTTTTTGACGAGCCCTTCACCGTAGTTTACGGTGTAGTAAAGGCCGGCGTAGCAGGCGCCGATTTCACGGGCCAAATAGACTTCCGGGCAGATGCTCTGGCCGACGATATCGGCATGGCCTTTGAGCATGCTGATTTCAGCCGGGCTTTCAAAATGGCGTCCGTCGGTGTTGGCATAAGTGCCGCGCGTGAAGATGCGGCCATCAAAATGCTTACGGGTCTGGGCGATGAGTTCGTTTCTAAGTTCCGGGCAGAGGGCATCGCGCATGACGAGCAGGTAACGTCCTTCGAGTCCGACGTCTTTGCGTACGGACATATCGAGGTAGTCATCGGGAATGAGGAAGTCGCGAATATCGAGCAGTGGATTGATGGTGCCGACGCCGCCTTCAACGAGGATGCGTTTGACGCCAGCTTCGCGGAATACCCAAAATACCTGACGAGACGCATCGCTGCGGTTTACGCCGCTGCGCCAGCCGTGCATCTTGCAGGTGAGGACGGATTCTCCGGCAACGGTGAAATGGCGAAAAGCCGGGCTTTCGCCGTAAGGGGTCTCAAATACGAGGTTATCGGCGATGATTTCAACATCATCGGCTTCGGCGCCGAGGGGAAAGTTGCTCGATAGCGTGCCGCTGCCGCCAATGTTGGCGAAGGCAGCTTTCGGGATAGTTGTGCTGATTTTTTTTGTATCCATATTAAAATCTCCTGATTATATTGTATTTTGTGTCGCGTTGTGCAGCTTGGTAGCCGGTTGCTTGGATCAAACGAACCATTTTGTCGATGGACATTTCATAGGAAGTCCCGGCTGCGCGGACGACATTTTCTTCGAGCATGATGCTGCCGAGATCGTCGGCACCAAAACCTAAAGTGACCTGGCCAATCGATTCTCCCTGGGTAACCCAAGAGCCCTGGATGTGGGAGATGTTTTCGAGGTAAAGGCGGGTCAAGGCCAGAGTCTTGAGGTACTCCCAAGAGGAGGTCTTGCTGCCGCCAAGCTCGGTGTGGCCCGGCTGGAAGGTCCAGGTGATGAAGGCGCGAAAGCCGCCGGTTTTTTCTTGCAAGGCGCGGACTTTTTCCATATGGTCGATGCGTTCGGCGAGGGTTTCGCCAAGTCCGATGACCATTGTGGCGGTGCTTTCCATGCCGATGCTGTGCGCGGTTTCCATGACATCGAGCCAATCATCCGTCATGATTTTTTTTGGACTGACGATTTTTCTCACACGGTCGGAAAGAATTTCCGCGCCGCCGCCAGGAAGTGAGTCAAGGCCGGCTGCTTGGAGTTCGATCAAGGTATCTTTTACGGATTTACCAGCTTGCTGCGCCATATACAAAATTTCTGTTGCCGTAAAGGAGTGGATCGCAATCGAAAATTTCTCCTTAATGGTAGAGAGCATTTTGAGGTAATAGGCAAGGTCGAGATCCGGATGGAGACCGCCTTGGATCATGACCTGTGTGCCGCCAGCATCAACGGTTTCTTGAATCTTGGCGAGGATGGTTTCCATCGGCAGGACGTAGGCATCTTTATGGTCGGCCCGGCGGAAAAACGCACAGAATTTGCATTCGTTGCTGCAAATATTGCTGTAGTTGATATTGCGGTCGATGATGAAGGTGACAGTTTTTTCTGGGTGCATTTTTTGGCGAAGATCGTTTGCCATTTTGCCCAGGTCCAAAATATCGCCATGTTGTAAAAGTTCGAGCCCTTGTTTTTGATTGAGCATATGTGTTAAGCCTCCGTGCGGGAATCTGCGCCCGTTTCGTGTTGGATTTCCCGGTAAAAGGTATCGCGTTCTACTGGCTGATAGCCAGTTTGTTGAATCATTTCGATGATTTCATCTTTGCTGATGCCGCTTTTGGTCTTGGCACCGGCCGCATGGATGATTTTTTCTTCTTCGACGGTACCGTCCAGGTCATCGACACCAAAGGCCAAGGCCAACTGGGCGATTGGCTGGGTCAGCATCATCCAGAAAGCCTTGACGTGGTCGACGTTGTCGAGGATCAGCCTTGATAGGGCGATCATCTTAAGGTCTTCCCAAGATGAGGTGCGTGTAAGGTCAGCCAGGCGGGTGTTTGACGGGTGGAACGGGAAGGAGACATAGGCCTGGAATCCACCGGTCTCATCTTGGATATCACGCAGGGTGAAGAGATGCTGCAATCGTTGTTCGATGGTTTCTACATGGCCGTACATCATGGTAGCGTTCGTCAGAATGCCAAGGCGATGAGCGGTCTTTATTGTTTCGATCCACTGCGCTGTTGTTGCCTTTTTCGGGCAGATGATTTCGCGGACCGAATCATCGAGGATTTCGGCACCGCCACCTGGCAGAGAGTCGAGTCCGGCATCTTTTAAGGTGCGAAGCACGGTTTCGATGGATTGCTGGGAAATCTCAGCGAAATGAACGATCTCAACTGGCGTGAAGGCCTTGAGATGGACATTCGGCAGGGTTTCTTTGACAGCCTTTACGATGTCGACATAGTAAGAAAAATCCTTTGTCGGATGCAAGGCACTGACCATATGTACTTCCGTCAGATTCTTTGTCTTAGCGGCAGTCTGCTTTAGCATGCGGATGACATCCTCTTTTTCTAAGAGAAAGGCCCTCTTTTCTTCAGCCTCACAGGAAAAGGCACATAAAGGGCAAAGGGCGGTGCAGACATTCGTCAGATTGATTTGACGGTTTACGTTGTAATAGACATTTTTGCCGCTTTTCTTTTCTTTGGCGGCGCGGGCCCAGGCAGCCAGATCAAGTAAATCTGCTGTTTGGTACAGTTCGAGGGCATCGGCCAGAGTCAGTCGTTCACCGGCCGCTGCTTTTTGCCGGCTGCTTTTTTCGTTTTGCATAAAAAGCCTCCTTTATTTTCTACCTTATTGCCATAAAGAAAATAAGGTACCTAAGAAATTATATTACGTCCGGGCAATGGGTTCAATATCTCCAGGGAAAATAAAATTATTCATTTACAAGAACAAATGTTCTATTGTATAATAAAAAGAGGAGATGGATTGCTATGGATGTTATGGAAAAACTTAAAATTCTTGGTGATGCAGCGAAATATGATGCGGCATGTACTTCAAGCGGCGCCAACAAAAAAGCCGGCCGCGGCGGCATCGGCAGCTCTATCGCTGCGGGTATCTGCCATAGCTTTGCCGGAGATGGGCGCTGCATATCTTTATTAAAAGTGCTGTTGACCAATGCCTGTATCTACGATTGCAAATACTGTGTCAATCGGCGGTCGTCGGATTCTGTACGAGCGGCTTTTTCGCCGCGTGAGCTGGCAGATCTGACCATGCAGTTTTATCGGCGCAATTATATAGAAGGTTTGTTTTTGAGCTCGGGTGTTTTCAAGAATCCCGATTACACCTGTGAGCGCATGATTGAAACATTGCAGATTCTGCGGCAGGAATATCGCTTTGCCGGGTACATCCATGCCAAGGCGATTCCGGGCGCGGACTCAGCGTTGATCGAAAAGCTCGGTCTTCTGGCTGACCGTATGAGCATCAATATCGAGATGCCAACTAATGAAAGCTTGCAGCTTTTGGCCCCCGATAAGAGCAAACAATCAATTTTAGAGCCTATGGGCTTTATAAAGGGGCGCATTGCTGAAAATGGCCATGACATCATAAAATACAAAAAACCACCGGCGTTTGTGCCGGCGGGGCAAAGTACGCAGATGATCGTCGGAGCGACCAAGGAAAGCGACCGTCAGATTCTGAACTTGACCGCGGGGCTTTATAAGAAGTATGAGCTTAAACGGGTGTTTTTCTCTGCCTATATCCCGGCAGTGGAGCACAGCTTGCTGCCAGCGCGAGACATAGAGCCGCCGCTTTGGCGCGAGCATCGCTTGTATCAAGCGGATTGGCTGCTGCGATTTTATGGTTTCGATGCCAAGGAAATCCTCGATGAGGCGCAGCCGAATTTCCATCCGTACGTCGACCCCAAATGTTACTGGGCGCTTCGCCATATGGAGAATTTTCCGGTGGAGGTCAATCGTGCTCCTTATGAAGAACTGCTGCGTGTACCGGGCATCGGCGTCAAAAGTGCCCAGCAGATCGTGCGGGCTCGCCGCAGCTGCTCACTGGACTTTGAAGCTTTGGCAAGGCTTGGCGTCGTATTGAAAAGGGCCCAGTATTTTCTGGTTTGCCGTGGGCGCAAGCGTTCGGGGCTTGAATTGACGAGGCCGGCACTGCTTCGGGCATTGATGTCAAAGCGCGAAGTCAGCAAATATGAACTAGATCAGGCCTTAGGAGAAAATCAGCAGCTCTCGCTTTTTAGTTCGGCACCTCGCCTGACTGCCGCACAAGAGGAGGAACTGCGATGTCTGCCACTGCCGATGTGATTTACCGCTATGATGGTTCTTTTTCCGGACTTCTTTGTTGCATCTTTGCCAGTTATGAGCAAAAGGAAGTTCCGGCTGCGATTTGTTCGCCGCAGGATATGCAGATGTCACTGCTTTTCACGCGGGAAATCTATACGAATGAGGACAAAAGCCAGCGCGTGCTGCGCTCGATTCCAGAAAAAATCCATCAAGATGCACTCGACTTCATCCGTCGAATTTTTTTGACCTGTTTGCCGCAAAAGGAATTGTATATTTTGCTTTTTTTGCGAAGAGCTTACAAGGAAGGCCCGTCTATATTGCAAAATATGGCGGATCCTTTGGTCAATAAATTATATAAGGCTGTGCGGCATCTAGAAAATGAAGCGCATCTTCTCAAAGGCTTCATTCGATTTTCGGATTGCGAAAATGTCCTTGCGACTAAAATCGGTCCTAAAAATCATGTACTGCCTTTGCTCGCTGACCACTTTTGTGACCGTTATCCAGAAGAGAAGTTTCTGATTTACGATGAAGTGCACCAACAGGCGCTTTTGTACCAGCCTTATAAAATCAAGCTGGTGGAAATGGATGAGATGGATTTTCCTGTGTTTGACGAGTCGGAAGAAAAATACCGCGAGCTTTGGCAGGCTTTTTATGACGCGGTGGAAATAAAAGCTCGTCATAATCCAAAATGCCGCATGAGTTTGATGCCAAAGCGTTACTGGAAATATATGACGGAATTTGATCGCACGCCAGTGCCGAAGGATTTATCGCCAGAAAATATGAGCCCGTATAGCGGAGCGTTAGGTCCTATTGTCGCTATTGAAGCAATACGCGGCAGTATAAAATGATAGTTGTTCAAAATAAAACAGAGCTGTGACTTTTCCTTTTGCAAGGAGAAATCACGGCTCTGTTTTCATTTTACGATATGCTTGCCGCCAAGGTAATGGGCTTTCCAGTAATCGTTGTCGAGTTCGTCAATGCGGATGCCCTTACTCGATGAGGCATGGATGAACTTTCCGTCACCGAGGTAAAGACCGCAGTGGGACGGTCCGGGCTCGTAAGTCGAGAAAAAGACTAGATCGCCCTCGACGAGCTGTCCTCGGGTCGATTTTTGTCCGAGTTTATACTGCTCGTCGGCAGTTCGCGGAATAGATAAGTTGTTTTTGGCAAAGATAAATTGCAGATACCCAGAGCAATCAAAAGATTTTGGGCCGGCAGTGCCAAATTTATATGGCGTGCCAATGTATTTTTTTGCTGTTGCAACGAGATCCGGGACGCGGCTTTGGCTTAAGAAAGGGGCGCTTTCCGGGACATTGACAGATTTTAGATCAATGGGTTCTTTGCTTATTGGTCGGCGAACAATCGGCTTGGCTTTTTTCAAGGCCCGCCAAGTTTGTCCATCAACACTGCCGGTGATTTTTAGGTGTTGGTCGCGCTGGAATTCCAAAACGGCAGTTTCCGTTTCACGTCCGAAAATTCCATCGACTGAGGAAATCGTATAGTTGAGTCGTTTTAGCTGTTCTTGCAGGGCACTGACTTCCTTGCCGTGGGATTTTATTCGGAGGTCGCTGGAAGCCATAGCGATGCTAGAAAAAAAAGAACAAAGGAGTACGGTCAGTGCCGCTATTTTTTGCCAGCGGCGAAAACGATCGCGTTGCATGAAAAACATCCTTTCAGCTGTGCTTTATGTGTTCGAGTCCTTGATTCATAAGGCCTACGACGTGGTCATCATCGAGAGAGTACCAGGCGGACTTGCCTTCTTTGCGAAACTTTACCAGACGTGCAGCACGCAGCACGCGCAATTGATGAGATATAGCGGATTGGCCCATTTGCAGGCTTTCAGCGATGTCACATACACACATTTCGCCTTCGAATAAAAGGCTGAGGATGCGAATACGGGTGGGATCGCCGAGAATTTTGAACGTTTCAGCGAGCAGGCTGCTACTGTCTTTGTCTAGTAGTTGCAATTGGGCACGTTCCATCATCGCTTGGTGCACTTCATAAATCTCACAGATTTCGCAGGTGTGTTCTTTTTTTTTCGTCGGTTTTGAAACTTGCATAAGGATTTTCCCCCAAGACTATTTCTACAGCTGCGTATAGCTTGTAGCTGTAAATAGAGTATACTTCATTATTATAATTATAAAGCAAAAAAAACAAATTGAAAATGATTTTAAAAAAAGTATTAAAGGACGAGAGGACAAAAATTAGAAATGTGGATAACTTTAAAAAAACTATAGATTTATCCACAAATAAGGCGGATATAAAAGTGGACATGTGGATAAGTTTAATGATTTCTGTTGATATGTGCGGAAACTAAGGGCGAGTTTATCCACAAAAACGTACAATTTTATCCACAACTGTGCATATCTTTAAAAATGTATGTGGATAAGTTGAGAAAACGATATTGGATGACTTAATGGAGGAGAATTTTGCGTCGCTTGACCATATGATATATAATGGAAATGACAAGAAGTAAATAAGCGGCAGGTAATACAGCAAGGCTATATAAAAGATGATTTCTGCACCCGTGTAGAGACCATCTTTTTTGTCTCATAGGGATTTTCAAAGGCAGTGGAGTTCTTGCGGCCATTGAATTTGCTGGATTTATCTGCTGCTTCCGCAGGCTGTGGAAGTTAAATGTCTAGGTGAAGGTATGGGTTCATGATATTATGATATTGTAACAAGCGAGGTGCAAGGTGTTGGAGATTCAAAACAAAAGGATTTTAAAGATACTGGAACTGTTTGATGCTGATAAAAAGGTTATGGATAGTGCCAGTATGGCTGCCCTGATCGGTGTGAGCTCGCGGACCATCCGCAATGATATCAAAGATGCTAACGCACTGCTGCGGGACTATGGCGCGCAGCTTCAGGCTGAGACCGGTGTCGGTTATATGCTGAAGGTCCATGATGAGGCGAAATATCAGGCATTCAAGAACGATCAAGGCAGTGATGGCCGGAAAGATTGGCTCAAGAGCCATATTATTCCATCAGATCACAATGATCGAATTTCTTTTATTATCGCTGAACTCTTGCTAAACGCTTTACACGAGAAAGTCGTCACAGAATCGGAGCTGGCGGATGAGCTTTTTATAAGTCTTTCAACCTTAAAGAAGTATATGAAAGACATCAAGAAAAGTTTGCGCCGCTTCGGAGTTGAAATTACCGCTGATCGAATGAATGGTATTTGCATAAAAGGGGATGAGGCTCAGATCCGCTACTGCATTTCAGAGTACATTTTCAACAGCAATGATTTGGTCGATTTGGCACAAAACCAATTTTATCGGGAATTGTTTTCTCTCGAAGAAATTGAAAGGGTAAAGCAGATTATCTTAGATGTGATTCTCAAGTACAATATCCACTTGACGGATGTTGCGTTCAAGAATTTACTGGTGCATGTCATTATCACGTTGAAACGGGCCGATGGAAAAAACACGACGGAATATGGGCCGGAAGAGATGAAGGTACTCGAATCGTCGATTTATTTCTCCGTTGCACAAGAAATCATAAATACAATATTAGAACAGATCCATATCGACATTGCCAACGAAGTATATTATTTGACGCAGCATTTTGTATCGAGCAAGAAATTGATGGGAAATGAAGAAAACAGCCAAGACAAGCGTGAATACCGGAATCTCGTCGACAATATCCTGGCAAGGATCCAAGCTGACATCGGCATTGACTTGTCAAGCGACGAGGAACTCATTTGCGGGCTGATGATCCACTTGGGCGCGGCTGTGAACCGCCTGAAGTTCAACATGAATATTCGCAATGAGATTCTTGGGCAAATCAAAAAAAATTACCCATTGGCCTTTGAAATGGCAGTTATTGCCAGTGAAGTGTTGACGAACCAGGAAAAGCTGCGAACGAATGAAAATGAAATGGGTTTTTTGGCCATTCATTTCGGGGCGGCACTGGAACGACGGAAATGCAATGAAAAAACGTCACTTACGGCTATCATAGCCTGCGGAACTGGACTTTCCACGGCGATGTTCGTAAAGAGCAAGCTGCAGAGAAAGTTTGGCAAACAGTTGCAGATTTTAAAGGTAAGTCCTCTTTATGAAATCACAAAAGAGTGCATCAAATCGGTCGACTTTATCTTTACTACGGTACCAATCGAGGGGCTTGATTCACCAAAAATCATTTTGGTCGAACCGATCCTTACCGAAGAGGATTTAGGCCGGATCGAGTTGATCCTTGAGGGCAACAAAGAGGATGCCAGAGAGCATTTCTTCAAAAAAGATTTGTTCTTTGCTGGGCTGCAAGCGTCATCTAAGCAGGATGTCTTAGCGAAAATGACGGACTTGATGCTCGAAAAAGGCTATATTGATGATGCGGGAAAAAAATCTGTTTTTGTTCGTGAACAGATGGCATCGACAGAGCTTGGCGGATTGATAGCCATTCCACACGCGCTGGAAAATCACAGCGAAGAGGCAGCTATAGCTGTGGCTGTGCTCGAAAAACCGATTCTTTGGGACAAGGAAAAGGTCCAGGTTGTATTTCTGCTCAGCATACCAAAGAGCAAATGCCGAGTTTGGGAACCTGTTTTTGAACGATTATATCGCTATTTCATCAGTGACTTCGGGGTCAATACGTTGATTAAAAACCCTAAGTTCGAGGTCCTGATAGAAAAACTGGAAGAATAGATAGATGAAGGAGTTAGGTTTAGGATGTTAATGGATTTGACAAGTGAAAAGTTAGTGCGCCTCAATATTGAAGCTGAGAACTGGGAGGATGCTATCCGCAAGTCAGCAGCACCGCTCTTTGAAAACGGTAAGATAACAGCGGCTTATATCGATGCCATTATAAATACGGCGAAGGAAGTCGGTCCGTATATCGTGCTTACGAAACATGTGGCTTTGCCGCATGCCAGATCTGAGGCCGGAGCACTTGAAAGTGCCATTGGGATTGCTACGCTTAAGAACCCTGTTGTTTTTGGCAACAAGGAAAACGATCCGGTGAAATACTTATTTTGCTTAAGTGCTAAAGACAGTGAAAGCCATATCAACGCGTTGTCTGAATTGACGGGGCTGCTTGATCGCGAGGATTTTTATGCCTTGCTTGATCAGGCAAAAGAAGCCTCCGAAGTTATACAATATATTAAAAATTTATAAGAAGAAGGGTGAATAAAAATGGAATTCAAAGGATTAGTTGCTTGTCGTGCAGGTGTAGGTTCGAGCTTGATGCTCAAAATCAAATTGAATCAGGTTATCAGCGAAAATAAATTGCCAATCAAGATTGAACATGGCTCACTCGATGCGCTTTCCGGTTTTAACGGACAGCTCATCATCACGCTCAGCGATGTTGCAAAAGAACTTGAAGCTAAAAAAATGCCACAGACAGTTATCGGCATCGATAACATCATGGACAAAGCTGAAATATTGACGAAGCTCAATGCGTTTTTGGCTGCGAACAACTGATATTGATTGTAGGTTCTTTGGTGTAATTTACAGGTGAAATCCGGGTCGAACGGGACTGGCTGCCTTTCTTGCCTGCCCCGCTCGGCGCCGGTCCAAGATTTACAGAAATTATAGACAATTATACTGCAATTTTACAGATAATTAAGGGATTTTAGAGAATAAGCAAAAAATATGTATGAAATGAAAGTAGGGGGAAATTTTTATGGACTTTTTAGTTAGTTTATTGAGCAATCCGGCAATACTCTTAGGTGTAGTTGCTTTTGTCGGTTTGGTAGCTCAGAAAAAATCGGGGACTGAAGTCATCACTGGTTCGACAAAAACCGCCCTGGGCTTCTTAGTATTCGGTATCGGCGCCGGCACAATGACGGCATCTTTGCAAAAATTCAATACGATGTTCCAATCGGGTTTCCATATTTCCGGAGTTATTGCATCACCTGAGGCTGCTACCGCTATGGCGCAAAGCACGTATGGTTTTGTAACATCATCCATCTTGATTTTAGGCTTTTTGATGAATCTTGTTTTTGCCCGCATCACACCGTTCAAAAACGTATTCTTCACCGGTGGGCACAGTTTGTTCTTTGCCTGCGTACTGGGCTTGATCTTAAAGTTCCATGGCTTTTCTGACGGAACGGCAATCTTGTTCGGCGGAGCTTTGCTCGGTTTCTGCTCGGCGTTTTTGCCGCAGCTTTGCCAGCCTTTCATGCGCAAAATGACAGGTCATGATGAACAGGCAATCGGCCATTTCAACATGATCGCCTATGCTTTATCTGGTTATATCGGTAAGATCTTCTTCTCCAAATGGGGCGATCAGACTACAGAAGATATCAAGTTCCCAGCTTGGCTTTCTTTCTTCCGTGACTTCCTCATGGGCTGCGCGACAGTCATGACATTGCTCTTTTACGTTTCGGCATTTGCAGCAGGTCCTGAAGTTGTTGGTAAATTGGCAGGCACGACACATTGGCTCGTATTCCCATTGATGCTCGCATTGCAGTTTACGGCAGGTATGTCTGTATTGATGACAGGTGTTCGTATGTTCTTAGGGGAAATCACCGCAGCTTTCGTTGCGATTTCAGAAAAATTCATTCCGGGTTCGCGTCCGGCACTTGATGTTCCGACCGTATTCCCTTATGCACCGACTGCAGTTATCGTGGGCTTCCTCTGCTCCTATCTTGCAGGATTGATTTCGATAACGATCATGGTCATGTTTAACTTCTCCGTTATCATCATCCCAGCAGCACATATCTGCTTCTTCTCTGGCGGTACTGCCGGGGTCTTCGGAAATTCTTTCGGCGGCTGGCGCGGTGCAGTTGCAGGCTCATTTGTCGTAGGTTTGCTCTTGGCTTTCTTGCCATGCGTCCTTTATCCGCTCTATGGCGAAATGGGTGTTCTCGGCTCGACTTTCCCAAATGTTGACTATAACATTACAGGAATGATTCTCAACAGCATTCTAAATGTGGTAAAATAAAGGCAGGTTTTTATTAAACGCCTTTTATATGGCGTCAAAATATGCGAGGCACATGTGTCTCGCATAGATTTGAAGGAGAGTATAGAATGAATGCAGTGAACAAAGAAGCTTTGCAAAAGTATATCGCCCTTGAAATGCAGGAGGTAAATTCTTTTGTTGAAGGAATCGATCTTGAAAGCGTTGAAAGTGCAAAACAACTCATTTTGTCGGCACAGGCAAACAAAAACAGACTTCATGTCACAGGGATAGGCAAACCGGGTCATGTCGCAGGTTACGCGGCATCACTTTTGTCTTCGACAGGAACACCTACCTATGAACTTCATGGAACTGAAGCTGTGCATGGCTCTTCCGGGCAGGTCTTGCCAGGAGATGTTGTCATTGCCATCAGCAATAGCGGCGAAACAAAGGAACTTCAAGCAACCGTGCTTACGCTCAAGAAAAACGGCGCTAAGATCATTGCTGTAACAGGCAATAAGAATTCTTGGCTGGCAAAAAATGCGGATGCGGCTCTGATTGCTGGGGTGAAGCAAGAAGGCGATACCCTCAATAAGCCGCCTCGCGCTTCGATTTTGGCGGAGATCATCATATTGCAGGCACTCAGCGTATCTTTGCAGTATGAAAAACAATTGAACTTAGAAGAGTATGTAAAATGGCACCCTGGTGGTGCTATCGGACAGTCCATAAACGAAGGAAGATGAGATAATGAACATAAAAGGAATTATCACAGCAATGGTGACGCCTTTTGATGAAGAACAGAACATCAATGCCAATGCGACGAAACAGCTCGTGGAAAAACTTATTTCTAAAGGGGTAGACGGGATTTTTATCCTGGGAACCAATGGGGAATTCCATGTGCTCAGCGATGACGAAAAAGTAGAATTTGCGAAAATCGTCATTGCCGCAGTGGATCATCGTGTGCCAGTCTACGTCGGAACGGGCGGCAACAGCACCAAACAGGTCATTGAACTCTCAAAACGCATGGAGGCTATTGGTGCCGATGCCTTGTCGGTCATCACGCCATTTCTTGTGCCGCTTAAGCAAAGCGAATTGGTTGCCCATTATAAACGTGTGGCGGCCAGCGTCAATATTCCTATCGTCCTTTATAATATTCCGAAAAACACCGGCAACCATATTGAACCAGAAACTGTCAAAGAGTTGGCAGGGGTGGACAATATCATCGGCATCAAAGACAGCAGCGGCGATCTTGCCAATATCGAAGGTTATGTGGCTGCGGGCAAAGGTCAGGATTTTTATGTCCTTTCCGGTTCGGATTCCCTTATCTTAAAAGCACTTAAAGTTGGAGCAGTCGGTGCGATTGCTGCAACCAGTAATTTATTGACGGATATCGATGTGGCGATTTATCAAAATTTCGTCAAGGGCGACCTTGAAGCAGCTCAAAAGAACCAAGATGCGATAGAAGAGCTCAGAACTGTTTTGAAGCTTGGGACGGTTCCCTCTGTCATCAAACGTTCAGTAACGCTCTCTGGTATTGATGTCGGTCCGGCTCGTTGCCCAGTAAGTGCGACGACGAGCGAAACCGATGGAAAGATCAAACAAATGCTTAATTTTTACTTTTCGGCAAAATAAGTTTGCTTGCCCGTAGGTGCGATGGACTATTGTATCTAAATACGGGAGTGGAAGCGTCTTCTTCTCCCGTGCGGAAAGGAACCCCGTCGTATTTCGATGCGGCTTCTCCTACAAAAGCAGGGTGTTTCTTTTCCGTGAATTTTTAAGAACTTTCTTTTGGCGGATTGCTCGCCGGAAGAAAATATTGCAGATGCCTTTGAATAAATGGTAGCTGCAGGTAATATAGGAGGCCATATTATGTGGAAAAAGTTAGAAAATTTAAAGGCAATCTATGAATGCGGCATGATCGTTATCGTGCGTTCAGATGATCCTGAAGATGCTTATAAGATTGCTGAAGCAGCAATCGCTGGTGGAGCGAGAGCTTTGGAAGTTCCGTTGGCAGTACCGGATGTTCTCAACATCGTAAATAAGTTATCAAAAAAATACAGCGATCAAGGTGTTTTGATTGGTATTGGTACGGTCCTTGATGCTGAAAATGCCAGCGCAGCTCTTTTGGCTGGCGCACAGATGCTCGTAAGCTCGAGCTTTAGTGCAGACATGATCCGTATGGCCAATCGCTATCAAGCGGTTACAGTTTGCGGTGCGATGTCCCCTACGGAAATTTCGGAAGCTATGGCGGCTGGAGCGGATATCGTAAAATTGTTCCCAGCGGATTTCTATGGTGCAAAGTATGTAAAAACTTTGCGTGCGCCTATGCCGAACGTGGCAATGGTGCCATTTGGCGGAGTATCGCCGGATAATGTCGGCGATTGGTTCGAAGCTGGCTGCGTGGCAGTTGGTGTTGGCAGCTATATCACCAAAGCGCATAAAGCAGATGGCGATTACAGCAAGGTGACGAAAGCTACGGAAACATTCTTGGCTGCTGTCAAAAAAGCTCGCGCTTAAAGCCTGCTTGCAGACAAATTACGATTTTGTATAAAAGAGGAGCCTGTAAGGTGGAGTTTGATTGAAACTCCGCCTCGCAGGCTCCTTTTTGTTTTTAATAAATTTTTGTCACGATAAATCCATTTTTTTCAAGCGCCGCGGCAATCGACTGTACATGCTCAGCACCGTGGGTTTCTACGGTTACTTCGAGCTGGACTTTTTTGAAGCTGTCAGTCACTTTGGCTTGGTTATGGTCGAGCTTTATGACATTGGCATTTTCTTCAGCCAAGATCTGAGCGACTTTTAAGAGTTGACCCGGTTTATCAGGAAGCTGTACGGCAAAGCAGAAGACTCGCCCACGGGCAATCAAGGCTTTGTCGATGAGGGCGGCAATGGTTGAAATATCGATGTTGCCGCCGCTGACGATGGCGACGACCTTTTTGTTCTTGAAGGACAGCTTGCTTAAAGCAGCCAGGGATAAAACGCCAGCACCTTCGGCGATGAGTTTGTGCTTTTCAATCAAAGAGAGCAGTGCGGACATGATTTCGAGCTCCGATACCGTAATGATGTCATCGACATATTTTTTCACGAATTCAAAGGTCAGTTTGCCTGGTGTCTTTACGGCGGTTCCATCAGCTACTGTATCTGCCTGGCGAAGCGTACTGACCTTGCCTTTTGCCAGCGAATTTTTCATACAGGCAGCATTTTCTGGCTCGACTCCGATGACTTTGATGTTGGGGTTGACGGCCTTGCTTGCAAGCGCTACGCCAGCAGCGAACCCGCCGCCGCCAATCGGAACGAGGATGGCATCGACATCTTTGAGTTCGTCGATGATTTCAAGAGCGGTTGTTCCCTGTCCTAGGAGGACTTCGACATCATCGAATGGATGGACGAGCACATAGCCGTGCTGTTTTTGCAGTTCAAGGCATTTTGCATAGGCATCATCATAACTGTCACCAAAAAGGACAACCTCAGCGCCATACGCACGGGTTGCCTCCACCTTGAGAATCGGTGTGGTCGCAGGCATGGTGATGACGGCTTTTACACCGAGGTGCTGCGCTGCAAAGGCTACGCCTTGCGCATGGTTTCCGGCGGATGCGGTGATGACTCCCCGGGACTTTTCTTCGGCAGAGAGCTGGCTGATTTTATTGTAAGCGCCACGCAGCTTGAACGAGCCTGTGTTTTGCAAGTTTTCCGGTTTGAGGTAAATTTCGTTTTGCGAAATCTGAGAAAAATAAGGGCTTGGAATCAGCGCCGTTTTCCTGACAACGTTATGTAATTGCTTGGCAGCTCGATAGACATCTGCGATGGATGTATTTTCGATCGTAGCTTGTGTGGATGTTTTTTTTTCTTCTGACATAAGAATCCTCCTGATAAATATATTTGTCTACAAATACAATATATGCAACCGACTTATGTGTACAAAAGTCGGTTGCATATAAAGAAAATAAACGCTAAGTGTTTAATAAAGTTTAGCATTTAGGCGGGTTACTGTCAAGAAAAAAGGACATGTACAGAAAAGCATCATGCTGCTCATTAAATTTATTGGAAATATTCTGCAAAACAACAGGAATTTTTCTGTAAATAACGAAGTATATAGGTAAGCAAGCAGACAATGGGAAATTTGGAACGTTGTCAAAAAACAGCAGAGGAGGACGATGTGCATGCAGGTGGTCAGACGTATTTTGGTACCAGTCGATGGCTCGGGTCATTCTGATAAAGCAGTCGTCCAGGCAGCTTTGATTGCTGCCGCAGTCGATGCCCAGGTGGATTTATTATATGTTTCTTATTTTGCCCCGGATACCGATGATGTTTTGACAAAGATTTCCTGGTTGCCCGATAGCGTCGTGGGTTCAACGGCAAAGGCTAGTCAGCTCATCCTAGAGCATGGCGCGAAATTGCTGCCGGCGCAGCTTTCTTATAAGACGCATGTAGCGGTGGGGATTCCCGCGACGGCCATCATCGACTTTGCGAAAGAAAATGAGGCGGATTTGATTGTTATCGGTGCGCGAGGCTTGGGAATCGTGGAGGGGTTTCTGCTTGGCAGTGTAAGCCAGGAAATCCTTGATTTAGCCCATTGCCCGGTCCTGGTGGTGAAATAGAATTCCGATAGGGGGAATGCCTGTATGGGGTGCAGCCGCATTTTGGTACCGGTCGATGGATCGGAAAATTCTTTTAAGGCAGCGCAACAGGCAATTGATTTGGGGCTTTGCTGTGAAGCTGAGTTAGAATTTCTGCATGTGGTCAACTTGGGGTCATCGTTATCTAGGGCCCAGGCGAATGCGCAGCAAACGAAAGATACTTCTGTTTTAGAGGATGTCATCGATCGTGGACGTAAGATTTTGGATCAGGCACTCGATCTTGTGCCGGAGAATCTCAAGGCAAAAGGGCATTGTGTAAGTGGAGTGCCGGAAATGGCAATCTTGCAGGAAGCTCAAAAGTGTGATGTGATTGTTATGGGTACCAGGGGTCTGGGGGCGTTGCGAGCAGTTTTAGTAGGCAGCGTGAGTTCGTATGTACTCAATAATGCGAAATGCTCAGTTCTTTTGGTTAAAGCAGATAAAAAATAGGGGGTTTTGTTATGGGAAACATAAAACGCATATTAGTTCCGGTAGATGGATCAGAAAGTTCTGATCGCGCAATTGATCAGGCAATCGATATGGCGGAGGTTTGTGGAGCTAAACTCGATTTTCTTTATGTGGCGAACATCAATCAATTGGCGATCAACGCCTGCTTATCGGATGCAATTTTAGAGGCTGTGACAAAGGCAGGAAATGTGATCCTCGATAAAGCTCTTGAAAAGGTGCCGGATAGCATAACGGCAGAAGCTTTTTCAGAAACGGGTTCGCCGGCGGTTGTCATCTTGGATTTCGCTTCCTCGGAAAACGTGGATATGATCATCATGGGAAGCCGCGGGCTTGGCGTAGTCAAGGGCGTACTCCTCGGCAGTGTCAGCCAGTACATCGTAGAACAAGCAAAATGTCCAGTATTGGTCATAAAATAAGCATAAAAACGAGCGCCATTGACGCTCGTTTTTTTATGCTCATTTTAAAGTGAAAGAGCCTGCCCGCCGATTTCGTATTGAATCGGTGGGCAGGCTCTTTGTTTTATATAGTTGAATCCGGGTTTACGGCATCGAGCTCGACGATGTCGATGCCGCTTTCTTTTAAGAGTTCAAGTTCATCGGGATTTGCATCTTTTCCTGTGATGATCGTTGTGACCTTATCAATCGATCCGCTGAGAAAATTGTGCTCACGACCGATTTTTGATGAATCGGCAAGTACGTAGCATGGGCCTTGGCATCGTTTGAGCATGAGCTCGTTGACGGCGGTTTCCTGTAGCACCGAAGTTGTGATGCCGCCTCTTTTACTGATGCCGCCGACACCGATGAAAGCTTTATCGGCAGTGATCTTAGTCAATGTATGGAGCGCAAATTCTCCGACCATCGATTTTTTGCGGTCGTATATTTCTCCACCAGTCAAGAGCAGTTCGACCTGACCGTCTTTTTCCTGCATGACGGCATTGCCGTTATTTGTGACGACGATTACGCGTTTGTTTTTTAGATAATGAAGCATGAGCAGTGCAGTGGAGCTTGAATTCATGAAAATCGTATCACCGTTTTCAACCAGATCAGCGGCGTATTTGGCGATAGCATGTTTTTGCGATACATTTTTTGGTGAAAGTGTTTCGGGGGCAGGGTCTTCCTGCAAGACGCCTTCTAATAATTGAGCACCGCCGTGAAAACGTTTGAGCAGATGCTTGCTTTCAAATTCCTGGAAGTCGCGGCGGATTGTGGTAGCAGATACATTGAGCTCTTGAGCCAGAGCATCTACATGCACGGTCTTGTTTTCTTTTAAAGCTTTGATTAAGGCCTGTTGGCGCTTGAAAACTACACCTTTACTATTTTTCATAAGACTCAACCTTTCTGTAGGGCGGTGATTACGCATAAAAATCAATATATGTTTATTGATACTATTATACGGATATTTTGCAAAATATACAAGAGGAAAATACAATAAAAATCATAAAACGTTCATAAAATAATCATAAACGAGCATTAAAAGAAAGAAAAATAAAAATATATGAACTTTTGTGCAAAAAACTCTTGAATTTTGACTGAATGGCGTGTATTATAAGAATATAAACAAAATTTAAACATAAAACGTTCATAAAAGAACGGGTGGAGGTATAATATGAGTAAAGTTGATAAGATTTCACGGGAATCCTGGATTTTAAGCACGTTTCCAGAATGGGGCAATTATCTTAACGAAGAAATAGAAGATGAAGTGGTGGCACCGGGAACTTTCGCTATGTGGTGGCTCGGCTGCACTGGTATTTGGATCAAGACTCCAGCTGAGGTTAATATTTGCATCGATTTCTGGTGTGGCACAGGCAAACAGACCAAAAAGAAAAAAATGGATCCGCAGCATCAGATGGCTCGTATGTGCGGGGGCCGCGAAATGCAGCCGAACCTGCGTGTGGCACCATTTGTCCTCGATCCGTTTGGTATCAAAAAAATCGATGCCGTTCTTTCCACACATTATCATAATGATCATATCGATGCCAATGTAGCAGCTGCAGTATTGCAAAACTGCGATGCAGATGTACCGTTTATTGGACCTAAATATTGTATAGAAAAATGGGTTGAGTGGGGTGTGCCTCGCGAACGCTGCGTACAGGTAAAACCAGGCGATTCTATTAAAATAAAAGACATGGAAATCGTAGCACTCGAATCCTTTGATCGTACTGCATTGATTACGGCTCCGCCAGATGGTGACCTCAAAGGCTGGCTGCCAGAAGATATGGATGAAAAAGCCGTCAATTACCTCATTAAGACTCCAGGCGGGAACATTTACCATAGTGGAGATTCGCATTATTCAAATTATTATGCAAAACATGGCAATGATTATGAAATCGATGTAGCCTTCGGTTCTTTTGGTGAAAATCCGCGCGGCATTACCGACAAAATGACTTCAGTTGATATTTTACGCATGGCAGAAGCATTGAATACAAAAGTCGTGATTCCGTTCCATCATGATATTTGGTCGAATTTCCAGGCGGATCCGTCGGAGATCCTGGCACTTTATCAGATGCGCAAGAATCGTTTGCAATATAAATTTAAACCGTTTATTTGGCAGGTTGGTGGAAAATTTGTTTTCCCAGCAGACAAAGATAAGGTAGAATATCATTATCCAAGAGGATTCAATGATTGCTTTAAAGCGGCAGATATTAATTTGCCATATACGAGCTTCTTATAAGCAGATATTTGTTCTGGCTGGTAAATAAAGCGAAACGAAGTGATGAAGATGTTTAAACAAATCGTAGAAAAAAATTGGTACTCATTCCATAAAGGATTCGATACTTGGCAGGATGCGGTCAGGGCTGCTTGTCAGCCTCTGCTCGCAGATAAAACGATTGAAAAAGAATATCCGGAGGAAATCATTGCCAAGGTACAAGAACTCGGACCTTATATCGTCATTGCACCGGATATCTGCATTCCTCACGCGCAAGAAGGCGTAGGAGTGAATGATACGGCTATGTGTTTTATGAAAACAGAGGAACCGGTACATTTCAGTGACGATGGAGAGCATGATGCAAGATTGTTCTTTGTGCTCGCATCCGTCAACAATGAAGTGCATTTGGCTAATCTTTGTGAGATGTCAGAAGCTTTATCGGATGAGGCTATTGTGGAAAAATTGCTGCAGGCCAAATCCGTGGAAGATTTGCTTGATTTAGACTAAAGGACGGCAAATGAAATGACACAATGGGGCTAAAGCTATAAGGAATAAAAGATTTTAGGAGGATTTGCTATGGAATTCTTACTGCCCATTTGGGGCTTTTTCCAGGAAAATATTTTAACAAAACCCCAGTTTTTTATCGGTTTTATCGTGTTTATTGGATATTTGCTGTTACAGCGGCCTATTTATGAAGCGGTAGCTGGGTTTATCAAAGCTGTCGTCGGTTATATGATTTTAAATGTTGCATCTGGCGGTTTGGTCGGAAATTTCCGTCCGGTTTTGGCAGGTCTAAAGGATCGTTTCGATCTTTCTGCTGCAGTTATCGATCCATATTTTGGTCAGGCGGCAGCGCAGGCATCAATTGAACATGTAGGACGTTCCTTTTCCTTGATGATGGTCGTCATGCTGATCGCCTTTTCCATCAATATTTTATTGGTTTTATTCCGTCGTTATACGAAGATTCGGACCTTGTTCATCACAGGGCATGTCATGGTACAGCAATCTTCTACCGCTTTATGGCTCGTTATCTTCTGTTTTCCGCAGCTTCAGGATATCGGCGTCGTCTGTATGCTGGGTGTTCTTTTGGGCACATACTGGTCGGTCGCTTCCAATATGACGGTTGAGCCTTGTCAGCAGTTGACGGAAGGCGGCGGTTTTGCTACCGGGCATCAACAGATGTTTGGCATTTGGTTCGTATCCAAGATTGCTGGGAAAATCGGCAATCGAGAAAAATCTTTGGAAAATTTGAAACTGCCAGGTTTTTTGGCAATCTTCAATGAAAATGTTGTAGCAACGGGTATCTTGATGTTCATCTTCTTCGGTATCATCATTACGATCTTAGGCCCGGACTTGATGCACACCATCGACAAATCTTTTGGTGAAAAACAAAGTTTCTTGTTCTACATCATTGAAAAATCCTTTAATTTTGCGGTGTATTTAACTATATTGCAGCTTGGTGTCCGCATGTTCGTATCGGAATTGACAGAGTCCTTCCAAGGGATCTCCAACAAAATTCTGCCTGGTTCGATGCCAGCGGTCGATTGCGCGGCTACCTATGGTTTTGGACATCCAAATGCAGTCACGTTTGGTTTCCTTTTCGGAGCACTTGGACAATTTTTGGCAATCATTGGTTTGGTGGTTTTCCAAAGTCCGATTCTTATCATCAGTGGATTCGTACCGTTGTTTTTTGACAATGCGACCTTTGCGGTGTTCGCTAATCGCCTTGGCGGGATTCGTGCCGCTACGATCATTCCGTTCTTCTCGGGCATGATCCAAGTCTTAGGTGGCGGTTTCGCCGCATATTTCTTCACTACAGGAAATTTTGGCGGTTGGCATGGGAATTTTGACTGGGATACCGTTTGGCCGCTTATCGGAGTCATCATGAACTATGGACAATATATAGGTGTTGCCGCAGTCATTTGCATTTTGCTGACAATTCCTCAGCTGCTTTACCGCAGCAATAAAGATACGTATTTCCTGATTGCCGAGGACTACGACAAATATCAGGAAGTCATGGAAAGCAAAGCAGCAGCTAAGTGAGATTGCACCACCTGGTGAAAAAGAGTATGCTAGGTTAGATGCAGTTTATCAAATATTTTGAAAGAGGTGCTTGATATGTTAAAGGTTATTGCAGCTTGTGGAAGCGGGATGGGTTCATCCCAGATCATAAAGATGAAATTGGAAAAGGTATTCAAGACGCTTAATATTGAAGCTAGTATCTATCACACGAATGTTGGCGATGCGAAATCACAGGCTTCTAATTACGATGTTGTTGTTTGCTCGGAATCCTTGGTGGGCACGTTTCAAAATGCATCGAAGAAGATTATTGTAATTGGGTTGAAAAATCTTTTGTCAGAAAAAGAAATCACGGAAAAAGTAACGGAAAAAATCGTAAATGCAAAATGAGAAGAGGGAGGAGCAATTCTCCTCCCTGCTTTTATAACTGAATAGGTATAGGCCGCCCGCAGCTGCTTATACCTATAATAATACAGAAAATTCTGAATAAGGGGCGATTGTCATGAAGATTGAAAAGAAAATGCTGACGAAACTGCACAGATGTTATGCGACGAGCAGTACAGTCATTGATGGTGAAGAAAAAATCCTGTTTGCAACCGAAGGCGAAGGCGCCGCCTATATGTATTCGGGTGAGGATTTTGTCCAATCGACGATTTGGGATGGGCCTGGCGGCACGATGTCGATGGTTCCGGTCCCTGGGAAAAACGGTGATTTTTTAGCAGTGCAAAATTTTTTCCCGACCTTCCAATCGGAAAAAGCGACGATTGTCTGGGCCCATCCTGGAGAAAATGGCCAGTGGGAAGTAAAAACGATCTTAGATCTGCCGTATGTGCATCGTTTTGATATCTTAAGTGCTGGGGGTGTCAATTATTTCATTGGCTGTACTTTATGCACGAGCAAGACCGATAAAGAGGATTGGTCAGATCCAGGTAAGATTTATGTAGGTGAAATCCCGGAAGATTTGAATCAACCGATCAAACTCAAAATCATCAAAGAAGGTCTGGTCAAAAACCATGGTTATAGCCGTACAACTTGGCGCGGTGTGATGGCAGGCATGGTAACTTGCGACAGTGGGGCTTTTGCGGTAATGCCGCCACAGCATGAAGGTGATGGCTGGGCAATCGAGACCGTCTTGACGCGACCTATCAGTGATATCGCAGTCGGTGACATCGATGGCGATGGTGTCGATGAACTCATCACGATTGAACCATTTCATGGCAATCAATTCATCATCAATAAGAAGACGGATAATGGTTATGAGAAAGTCTATGAGTATCCGGAAGAAATGGAGTTTGGCCATGTTGTTTGGGCTGGCAAGTTGCGTGGAGTTCCTACGGTAATCGGCGGACAGCGCCGCCATGCCAAAGACTTGTTTTACATCCAATATAAAGATGGAAAATACGTCAAGACTACGATTGAAACGGATATCGGGCCAAGCAATGTAGCGGTAATCAATGGAAAAGACCGGGATATCATCATTTCGGCAAACCGGGAAATCGGCGAAGCTGTTTTGTATATCGTACGGGATTGAGGTGTAGATACATGCTGGAAAAACTCAAAGAAGAAGTGTTTGCAGCGAATATGCTGCTGCCGAAATATCATCTTGTCACATTCACTTGGGGCAATGTGTCAGGAATCGACCGGGATAAAGGGCTATTCGTCATCAAACCGTCGGGTGTGGATTATGAAAAGATGAAGGCGTCTGACATGGTCGTTGTCGATCTTACCGGCAAAGTGGTCGAAGGGGAGTTGAATCCTTCGTCAGATACGCCGACGCATTTGAAACTCTATCAATCCTTTCCGGATATTGGGGGAATCGTTCACACCCATTCTCGCTGGGCGACTATTTTTTCGCAGGCCGGGCAGCCGGTAAAAGCCTATGGAACGACGCAGGCAGATTATTTTTATGGCGAAGTCCCCTGTACACGGGCAATGACGGAAGAAGAAATAGAAAATGACTATGAATACAATACGGGAGAAGTCATTGCTGAACGGTTTGCGGAGCTCAATCCCAATTATGTACCAGCTGTTTTGGTCAAAAACCATGGCCCTTTCAGTTGGGGCAAAGATGCGGCGAATGCAGTCCATAATGCCGTTGTTCTCGAAGAAATTGCCATGATGAATTTCCACACAGAGATTCTTACCGGCAATAAAAACTCCATGCCAGATGTGTTGCTCAATAAACATTTTATGCGCAAACATGGGCCGAAGGCTTATTACGGTCAGAAAAAATAAGGCTTATATAAGCTTCGTTCCTTGGTGAGAGCCAAAAGAACGAAGCCTTATTATTTTAAGGATGGGTGATGGAAATGAAAGAATATATGCTTGGTCTATATGAAAAAGCGATGCCTGCGAATCTATCTTGGCAAGAAAAACTGGAAGCAGCTAAAACTGCGGGGTTTGACTTTATTGAAATGAGCATAGATGAAACGGATGAAAAACTGGCACGGCTCGATATGTCAAAGGAAGAACGTGAAGCCATTAAGGCGGCAGTGCTTGTAACTGGCATACCGATTCGTTCGATCTGTTTGAGCGGGCATCGGAAATATCCGCTGGGCAGTATGGACCCGAATGTGCGGGCCTATAGCCTCGAAATGATGGAAAAAGCAGTTTTATTAGCGGCTGATTTAGGTGTGCGCATCATCCAGATTGCGGGTTATGATGTTTATTATGATGAAGGGTCGCCGGAAACAGAAGCCTTGTTCAAAGCAAATATCGCCCACTGCGCGATGCTCGCAGCGGCCGAAGGGATTGTCCTCGGTTTTGAGACGATGGAAACACCGTTTATGGATACCGTCGGAAAAGCGATGAAATATGTCGACGCAGTAAATTCTCCCTATCTGGGCGTTTACCCAGATAGTGGAAACCTTACCAATGCGGCTCTTTTATATCATTCCGATCTGTTTGCCGATATAAAAAGCGGCAAGGGCCATATTGTAGCATTTCATCTAAAGGAGACTGTTCCGGGAAAATATCGGGAAATTCCTTTTGGTACAGGGCATGTGGATTTTTCGGCGATTGTGGATTTTGCTTGGCGCCTTGGCGTGCGCCGTTATGTTGCGGAATTTTGGTATACGGGCAGTGATTCCTGGAGAGAAGATCTCCTGTCGGCGAATCGATTCATTCGCCAAAATTTCCAACAAAAAATAGCCGTTTAACAAAAACACCGCACAAAAATTGTGCGGTGCAGGTTTTGGCAAAATGCTATAGGTTTTGAGGCGTCAATTGATTTTTCCAATATTTTAAGTCTGGTTGGCTAAGTGGAAGGTCGATAGAGGTCCCGTCCGTATAGTTAAAGGTGACGTTTATATTGGAAGCTTTGGCAATGCTTTGCAGTAGTTCCGGGGGGAATTCGATAAATAAAGAGCTTTCATATTTAAAACAGCGCTCTTCGCCAAAATCAGATACAGTTAAGGTCGGTTTCGTCTGTGTGTTGGTAGCAGCTGGCAGTGTCAGGCTCTTCCCGTCGATGGTGAGTTCAATGGCAGGTTCGAGCTTGGCTGCAAAAAAACGAAAATCGGTCAGCTGTAATGTTGCGCCGTTCACTATGCTGTCACTTTTTACGCCGCGAAAGTCAATATGGCAATAGGCCGATAGGTTTTCAGCGTGACGATTATTATAGCTGCTGATTTGAAAGAAAACGGCTAAGCCGCCAAGAATGAGTAAAGTAGCAAGAAGTGAAAGTTTTTTCATCATCGGTTCTCCTTAAAAAGAATCGCCTTCCTCATAAGAGGCAGGCGATTCTTTTTGTTATTCTTTTTCAATGACTTTTCCCGCGGCACGGGTTGCTGCCATATCGATGAGCCGTTGGTTGCGGCTGCCACGGAATTGCAGGGTCAAGTCGCGCTGCGCTAGGATGAACTTACCGTCAATCAAGACATCTGTCACGGCGAGCAAGGCGTCGATATCAGCACTTTGCTTGGCGATAAGCTCTTCATAGGTATAGCCGGTATACGTCGTAATATCAAGGCCGCAGCTTCGCAGCTGTTTTGCAAGCTGTGCCAGCGGCTTTGGCTGTAAGAACGGTTCGCCGCCGCTGAAGGTAACGCCGCTTAACAGCGGATTTTGCCGGATTTCACGGTAAAGATCTTCTGTATCGACGCTTTTTCCGCCATCACCGGCATGGGTATGCGGATTGTGGCAGCCTTCGCAGTTATGCGGACAGCCTTGGGTGAAAATCGTGAAACGGTAGCCTTCGCCGTCAACAATGGAATCATCGACGGTACCGGCTATTTTAAGCAACGCCATGTTTCACGCGGTCATGTTCTTCAGAGCGTTTTGCATTGTTCCAACGGTCGGTTGTTCCCACGAGATAGCCTGTGATACGGCGAATGCGTTCAAATTTATGCGGATGGAGTTTATAGTCAAGCGCAACATCACCTTTGCCAGCATCTGAGATAGCAAGGCTCAAAAGAGCTTCGTCTGTTTCATTTTCTACACAGCGGATATAGCCGAGGATTTCCTCTTCCTTCATATCAGCAAAACCATTGATTGTAACTTCGATTCCATTTATTAACATAAAAATCAGTTCTCCTTTTGTTTGTTTTAATTGCAGCAAGACAGGCGTGGAACAATCATTCTTTGCATATGTTCCTGTTCTGTGCGGCCGCATTTTGGGCATATATTATCGATGATCCCATTGTAACCGCAAATCGGGTCGCGATCGACTGGATGGTTCACTGAACCGTAGCCGATACCACTGTCATGCATGCAGCGAATGATAGCTTCAAACGCCTTGAGGTTATGGCAAGGATCGCCGTCCATTTCGACATAGCTGATATGACCGGCATTTGTCAGGGAATGGTATGGACCTTCAAGTTGTATTTTCTTGAATGCCTTGATTGGGTAATACACTGGGACGTGGAAAGAGTTCGTATAATAATCTCGATCGGTCACGCCCGGGATTTCACCATAAATCGCTTTGTCGAGCTTTACGAAACGTCCGCTGAGTCCTTCGGCTGGAGTTGCGAGCAAGGTGAAATTCAAGCCAGTTTTTTCAGATTCTTCATCCATGCGTTTTCTCATGTAGCTGACGATTTCAAGACCGAGATTTTGTGCTTCGGCAGATTCGCCATGGTGCTGGCCCATCAGTGATTTGAGTGTTTCTGCCAAACCGATAAAGCCCATGGAGAGGGTACCGTGTTTCAAGATTTCAGCTAAGCTGTCATCTGGCCCAATGTTATCGGAGTCAATCCAAATGCCTTGACCAATCAAGAACGGATAATTCCGGCCTTTTTTTGTGCACTGGATCTTGAAGCGATGCTGGAGCTGGCGAATGACGAGTTCAATGATTTCATCAAGTCCTTTATAGAACTTTTCGATATCTCCTTTTGCTTCAATTGCGATACGTGGCAGATTCACACTGGTGAAGCTTAAATTGCCGCGTCCATAAGTTGTTTCGCGGGTTTTATCGTGAACGTTACCCATGACACGTGTGCGGCAGCCCATATAAGCGATTTCGGTATTTGGATCGCCAGCTTTGTAGTATTTGAGGTTGAATGGTGCATCGATGAAGCTGAAGTTAGGGAAAAGACGTTTGGCAGAAGTCTTTATCGCCAGCTGGAAAAGATCGTAATTTGGATCTTCTTCATTATAATTGATGCCCTCTTTTACTTTGAAAATCTGTACAGGGAAAATTGGCGTTTCCCCATTTCCCAAACCAGATTCTGTAGCTTTCATGAGGTTGCGGATCGCCATGCGGGCTTCAGGGGTGGTGTCAGTTCCATAATTGATTGAACTGAAAGGCACCTGTGCGCCAGCTCTTGAATTCATGGTATTGAGGTTATGGATAAAAGCTTCCATCGCTTGGTAGGTAGCTTGGTCGGTGTCATGCAAAGCTGTGTCAACGGCATAAGCATGTGCCAAAGCGGCTTCATCAGCAGATATATCTTGGTATTCATGTTCTTTTTGATGTGCAGGTAAAAATTTGATGAGAGCAGCACCATAATCGTCCGTTGTGCTCATCGTGATATCTGCCTGGATTCCCTGTTTGATTTCTTTGGCTAAGAGGTTGGCGTCGTCGATCTTCATACTGAATTTCAGTGAGATGTACTGAGCCAGTGACTTGAAATATTGCTTGATGAAGGTCTTAGCGACACCAGGAGCCATGGAATAATCAAAGTTAGGAACGGATTGGCCGCCATGCATTTCATTTTGATTGGCCTGAATCGCAATGCAGGCCAAGGCTGCATAAGAGCGAATGTCATTTGGTTCACGCAAATAGCCATGTCCGGTCGAAAAACCATCGTGGAACAACTTGAGTAAATCAATTTGGCAACAGGTTTCCGTAAGCATGTAGAAATCCTTGTCATGAATATGGATGTCCCCATTGATGTGGGCGGCAGCGATATCTTTTGGCAGTATGTAATTGTCGATGAAATATTTGGATCCTTCAGAGCCATACTTAAGCATGGTGCCCATAGCCGTATCTGCATCGATATTCGCATTTTCGCGTTTGATGTCTGCATCTTTTGCAGTCTTAAAAGTAAGTTCGTTATAGATGTCCATTAAATCCGTTTTTGCCTGGCGGATCTGGGCATGTTCAGCTCGATACAAGATATAAGCTTTGGCGGTGCTGGCGAAATTGCTGGCAATCAGAACTCGTTCTACACTATCTTGAATTTGTTCAACGGTTGGCAGCTCAATCGAAGTGATTTGCTGGCTTACCTTTTGGGTCAGCTTAGTCAACTGCGAGACGGAAAAAGTCTCATCGATGGATTCAAGATTAGCCTTGTGAATGGCTTCGGTGATTTTTTTTGCATTAAAAGCAACGATATCACCTGTTCGCTTTTTGATATTTTGTATCATTTTGTAGTCTCTTTTCTTTAATTTTGTATAAAAAAATGTCGGCCGCTTGGTGGGACTTCAACCGAGAACGGCATTAAAGCGACATGTTTACCGTCAACAAATTATACTATATGTAGGTGAGCTCGTCAATAGAACCAGTACCATATATATGGTAC
>RCMY010000711.1_pt1 | contig 31789 bp, 31 predicted proteins | sample 2041341 | NCBI WGS metagenome assembly RCMY01 (sample SAMN09708234, study PRJNA481090) | Marine sediment metagenome, whole genome shotgun sequencing project. | reverse complement strand
GCTTGATTTTTGAATTCCAAAGTTCGAAGTATTTTGAACTGGTTTTCGGGGCATTCGAAACTAGGTATTTGTCATATTCCTTTTTATCCGTGATTTGGTTATCGCTATCGGTTTGGCAAGAGGATAAAAAAAGTGCCAATATAAAAGTAGTGATGTATCTCATCTTCGAAATTTTAGTAGTTGTTCTGTTTTTTGATGTTGTAAGTATGGACAAGCGTATTCGATAATCAATAAGAATAAAAAAAGGAGGACGGGAAACCCATCCTCCCAAGTAACTCCCTTTTTCATAGACTATTATCTTATTCAGGAGCTCCCAAGTATGGGAAATCTGCAGATGGGGTGGCTGTTATACCAACACCATCGGATACCAATCGTGGGAAAGTTCCAACCCCTTCAACTTCTTGACCATTGAAACGCGCGCCATCCGCACCTCCAAAAAGAAGGATAAGGGATACGTCTATCACGTCATCTTGTGGCGTTCTTCCCGTAAAGCCTATGGCACCCGTAAAATCAGGTGCACCTGAACCTGGGTTGAAATAGGTCGTTGTTGCACCAGGCGCTACCTCAAGTACATCGTTTGCAAGTACAGTAGTTAAAACAGTAGCGGTTACTGGATTATCCGTCATCCCATCCTTATCAGGACCGTTCAAAATATCACCTAAAATATTGGGCTGATAATTTACGTCATCTTCATTCAATCCTAATAGACCGGCGTATACATCGTGCAAACCTTCCAATTGGGCTTCAAATATGGGTTGATATATTGCTCCCATTTGGTCGGGGATTGCTTGATTGAACATATCCTTTGTATCATTATCAGGACTCAAAACCGTGTTGATTCCCGGTCGTCCCATAAAATCTACTTGGGCAAAAGTTCCGGTAAAATCCGGTGCTTCCGGGGTCATACCAGTTTCACATGGCTCACAAGTTCCACCACAGTCGACAGCGGTCTCGGTACCGTTCATTATGCCATCACTACAGGTAGCCTGTACGATTGCAGGTCCGTTGTCATCATCGCTACAAGCCACCACCAATGATAGGGCGCAGAACGAAAGAAACGTATATTTTAAAGTATGTAAATTCATTATTTTCTATTTTAAGGATTCGTTATTATTGTTTTCTATTGGTAGTTACCCATGTTTTATATACGGGAACCCCTATTACGTTCACACTTGCGGCAGTCGGTTCTCCTAACATTGTGTTAGGCACCTCTATCACTAGAGACATAGTATTCGCGCCATCAAAAGTATCTGTGGCCTCATCAGCAGGTAAAAAACCTTCGGGAGCTTCACCACCGATAACTTTGTTGAATTGTCCGAAATCAAAAAAGAATGCATCTTGACGTGGGCCAGCAAAAAGGGAAACGCCGGTATCAGTAGTCGCAGTGATTACTTCATTACCTGAAATAGCTACACGACCTAATGGACTATCCACCAGCACCTCGCCATTAAGTCCGGTTGCCGTCGGAACAGCCGGTCCAAAGAAATACATTGTATCACCACGGGGCAATGCTTGGATAATCATATCCTCGATTAAATCGCCATCGATATCAATGTTAATTTCTGTCAAAACATCCTCGTCAAAAGTACCATATGCCAAAGTGGGGTCTACATCCGTTTGCAAATCCACTATAAATACGGTGTTGTTGGAACCTTCAATAGGTTCGAAGGCATAAAAATCGGCGATGTCAGCGGTATTATTTGTAGTACCCGGCGCATCGATATGATCCGCAGCCACTAAAACAATGCCTACTACGGCCAAGATTCCTAGACCAAATAAAAGTTTTGTTTTTTTCATTTTTAAAGTTTTAAAGATTATTATTCATGATTACTAACGAGATATAATTTCGAAGGTTTGATTATAAATGTTAATATAAAGTTAAATATAATTTTCATACAAACACCGAAAGTATATTCTTACCACATTATAATATAATCAGCCCCATGAAAGGGGTTTTATCGATAAAATTAATGCCGTTAAAGGTTGTAAGTGTAGTATTGAAAAATCGATAGACAACTTATTTTTCGGTTCCCCTAAATGATGCAGAGCATACCTAAAACAAAAAAAATCCTATTATTATGACCGTACGCGGGAACTTGTTACTTGAGATTCTTTGTCTTTTTTATAGTAATTTTGCAAAATCAGTTATAACCTTATGAACCCCTCCGCTTCCGGTTGGATAAATAAATTCGGCTCCTTGATTACCAAGGACGTAATTTCCTATTCGGATTTTACAGCACTTTACCGGGCCTTAAAAAAAACAGGGTTTATATATGGTATCAATACTGCGATTCCTGATTTCATTACGCCCGAACACGTTCTTTCGGAAGATGAAAAGGCCAAGATCAATCTACTGAACGCCCTGTACGCTACATTCAGATTAACCTCGCAAGAGCCCGATTTCGCCTTGTTCGTAACCCGTGTTTTTCAATTTTATAAAGACCTTAAGTTTAGCCGTAGCTCATTTCTCAATAAAATACTTACTGGTAGCAAAACCTCGTCACAGCTCGAGAAACTGATTGATTCACGGGTATTTTTGGCCGATAATGTTTTGAGCAAAACCTTTAACCGCATCATAACGAATTCTCTTTTATGGATTGACGTATTGCTTTTTAAACGATATCTCTCCCATCCAGAATATATTCGAAAGCACGCGGAGTTATTGGAATATTTGGCCATCAACATAACCTACCATGCCCTGAACTCTAAGAAAAAAAGTAAAAGTGACGAACGGTTGGCCGACCTGTTTGCGGCCTCGCTGACCTTTATTGATAGTAATGCAGAAAATTTCGACGGTTCGTACCGTGAAATGCTATGGCATAATCGTAAAACTTGGGAAAATCAATATTTACTCGATATCGCCTGTATGACCGTTTGGGAAGATAAATCGCTAGAGCATCGGGAATCGGAATTTATCTTCGGCCTAGGCCAAAACCTAGGGTTTGATGACGGACATATTGCCGAAACCTTAGATGAAACACGAAGCTTTTTTAGTGAAAATGCAAAAGTGATTCCCTTTCTAAAGGACACAAATGCCGCAGTACAGTTTTATGATAGCATGGCCAAAGTGGTAGACAAGCTCATTTTAAGAAATAGTAAGCGCCTTCAAAAAGAACTTTCGGAAAGTAAGGAGCTGGTATTTTTGCTTTCTAAATCCACCGTAAAAGACCTTTCCGCCGAAGAAAAGAAAAGAGTACAGAACCAGTTGATAGATATTTTTAAAAGTATTCCATCGCTAGCCATTTTTATACTTCCCGGGGGGGCGGTTCTGCTGCCTATTTTCATCAAGTTGATTCCGAAACTACTGCCCTCCTCATTTGATGAAAATCGTGTTGAAAAGTAGGAATTACCCTCCCAATAATGAGCTATAAGAAAAATCTATTCAAAAATATAAATATTTAGTAATCAATAATTTAAAGTCAGTCATTCCAACCATAGCTTGAAATCTTGAACGCGCTCTCTACTCACGATGATTTCCTGCTCTGAAAAGCGGTTTAGCTTGATTTGTAACCGGGAATTGGTATAGGAAATGATGTCTTTGATATGGTCGATGTTAACGTAAAACTTGCGACTGACTCGGAAGAAAGATTTAGGGGCCAATTCGCTTTCTAAATGCTCTAAGGTCGTATCGAGTAGATAATTTCTTCCATCGGAGGTTGCGGCATAGGTGCCCTTGTTTTCACTGTAAAAACACTCCACTTCATCGGCATTGATAATTTTTAAGTGCTGCCCTACCTTGGCGGTAAAGCGTTTTTTGTATTCCCGCTCCAATGGATCAACCAGTAGTCTTTTAATATCCTCGAAATCCAACGCCATTTTTTGGGGTTTTGGCCTTCGCGTTCGGTATTTTTTAACCGCCGCCTCTAATTCTTCGTCATCAATAGGCTTTAAAAGGTAATCGATGCTGTTCAATTTAAAGGCCTGTAGTGCATATTCGTCGTAGGCCGTTGTGAAGATAATGGCACTGTGCACTTCGATCCTATCGAATATTTCGAACGAAAGCCCATCGGACAACTGGATATCCAAAAAAATCAGGTCCGGGTGTTCGTTAGCTTGGAACCAGGCAATGGACTCCTCGACGGAGTGTAGCATTGTGGTGATTTCGACACTCAAATTAGCCAGCAGCCGGGATAAACGCCGGGCAGAGGGCTTTTCGTCTTCGATGATGATGACTTTCATGGCTCAGGAATAAAATTATCTATAAAATTAAAAAAACCCGCAGAATACTCTTTACCCCTAGTATTAGGGCCAAGATTACTATTACTGCACCGAACATATTCTGTATCCCTTTATTTTTATGCCTCCCCATTACCGAAGGCCGATTGACCGCCCATAGCAGGAATATGGCGATAACGGGCAACAAAATCCCGTTGGCGACCTGCGCGAACTTAATGATCTCTATCGGCTGAATACCAAAGGACATTAAAAAAACACCGAGTATCAAAATAATCATCCATACCGCCCGGAATTTTTTATCCTTTAGTCCCGCTTTCCAACCAAAACAGCTGTTAGCCACATAGGCGGCCGCTAAGGGAGCCGTTATTGCCGAGGTTATACCGGCGGCGAAAAGACCTATCCCCATAAAATAACGGGCAGCATTACCGTACAAAGGCTCCAATCCCTTTGCCAAATCCATTACACTCGTAATACTTCCATCGGGAATAGCCGCTGCGGCCACCATTACGGACATAGATACTAACCCTCCTAGAACAATCGAAACCACCGTATCCCTTCTGGCCGAAGGAAGGTCGGATTTCGATTTCCATTTTTCACTGACCAACGCGGCGTGCAAGAAAAGATTATAAGGTACCACGGTCGTGCCGACCAGGGCGATGACCGTTAAAATTCCGTCTTCGGGTATCACCGGCAGGAATAATCCTTTTATCATTTCCCCGATATTCGGGCCGACGATTACGGCCGTTATTAAAAAAGACAGACTCATCATCAGCACCAATCCTATAAAGACCTTTTCCAATGTCCGGTAGCTTCCTATATATAATAGTAGAAAGGCGAATACGCCAATTACATAAGGATAATAGACCAAGTACGACGGGCCAAAGAGCGCCTCTAAACCTAGGGCACCCCCGCCGATATTTCCACCTTCATAGGCGGCGTTACCGACGACTATAGCTCCTAAAATAATCACAATGATTAGGTTACGGGCGTAGGGTGATACAATTTCATGTTTAATTACATCGGCCAATCCGCTTTGGGTGACAACGCCTAATCGAGCCGCCATTTCTTGCAGGATTATCGTCGCCATAATCGACAGGCCCATGGCCCAGAGAAGTGCATAGCCGAATTCCGCTCCCGCCAACGTACAGGCCGTAACCGTACCCGGACCGATAAATGCCGCCGCGACCAACACTCCCGGACCCATTTTTTTGAACATGATAGACTTGTTTTAGATATTCAGAAGAGAAAGGTAAACAATAATGACTTAGGCTAGTGATTCTTCGCTACCACCATGATCACCATACATCGCGCATCCAACATTAAAACTTACAAACCCACAACCTTTTTGCATGTTCCATATTTCAAGTAGAACCCACATCCTACACCACAGTTTTAACATTTTCTAACGCCGTTAATCTAAAAATTTGCAGTTCGTCTAAAACTAGGGTACCATACGTCGAACGGGTATACTATTCGAAAAAAATCGAGGTTATTAATAGAAGTCCACTGGACATGATTATCCCGAATCGAACCAAATCGACCTATAGCAATGACGTGTTTAGAATGTAATAAGGAACTTGGCTATGCCGACCACAAGAATTCGATGGACACCCTTGGCGTCGAACTCTGTGATGTACATCAAGAGCGTATCACCAAACTTATCGACACCAACGCTACCCCACGAGAGGCCATTCAACTCTATTACGGACTGAAAGAATCCGGGGTCAATGCGATGCTGGAATGGTGGGACGGCAACAAATCAATCGATATCGCCATTTCACGGGTCAAACTCAACATCGAAATCGATACGGAATACCATATGCTGACACACGAACAGGCCATCAACGATCTGGAAAAAACCATGCATTCGTTTAAAAACGGATTTACCACAATTCGAATTCCCCATGTTCTTATAAAATATTATCTCAAAGAAACCGTTGTAAACATTCTTGGTATCATGGAAGGCCTTCGGGTACACTTGAAGGCTATTTAGTTCTATGTTGCCAAACGCTTTTCGCCCGTTGCTTTTCGGCTTACTCTTTTTTTGCAGTAGGCAGATGGCGCCGAGCGAGTGGTGGTCCCTTCTAAACCTACTATTATGCCTACGCCAAAAAAGATCTTAACGACTCCCCTAAGAATTGCTATTTCAGTTTTATTGCTGGGCATGTTGTCGCGGATTCTGCATTGGCCGTACGCTACGGCAATAATCGTATCGGCCTTTGTGACCATAGGACTACTATATCCCTTTCGATTTTGGAAAAAACCTGAAAAACACTTCCTTGATTATACAAAATTGATCTTGGTCGTATTTTGGGCGACCAACGGCATTTTTAGAGCCTTGGATTTTACCTATTCCCTTTTCTTCCAAATCATTATTGCCATATCCTTTCTGATCTGGATTATACTTGAGGGTACCGCCTACTTTTTAGACGAAGATAGAAAAGCTAAAAACAGTAAAATGCAAGTGCTTTGGAACTTTGCCATGGTCATCGGCACCTTTGCGATAATCGCTGGGAGTCTACTTAATATATTAGGCTGGGAATTCGCCATACCTCTTATGGTTATCGGTATCCTAATCATCGTAGCCTTCATTCTCAAAGATTTTTTCACTTCGAACAAACTTGAAAAAGAGGATCGGAACAATGAGGAATATCAGCTTTGAGGCCATAACCTTTTAAATGCAATCCCAGGAACCCGTGTTTTCAGGTTCGATTTTTAACTACTCCATCGTCAGATATACCTATCTAACCGTCTCACGCTATCACCAACACAAAAATTCGAATTACTTAATCTGCTATGTAAGTGCCCTGACAACCATGGCTTATCGGCAGGCAAGCTTGCCAAATATCCGTCCATATCTTGTTTAACTTCCCTGCATATCTTCCTTAGTAATAGACAGGTTCGGCCCGATGTAGATAAATTAGGGCCATTTGGCAGGAGCGCAACTGAACATCAATCCCATTTTAATTACGGTAAACTGCTTTTTTTCAGGTTTATACGTAAAACTCTCCCTCCCCTTTCGTGGATATATCCGACCCTTTGGCGAGATTATCGTTGCAAATCGATTATTCTCCCCTTTGCCCGAGTTGTGACCCGGTCAAAACCGGACTACCCCGTTTTAGTTTATAGAGCTTGTCTCGACATCTGTTATCGTCTCCTTCTAAAGACTTGAAATGACAATGACCAAGAAGTTTAGCATATCTCTATAAAAAATCCTTTATGAAAGATAAAACTACTATAAACGAATATTTGATTTACGCCTTTTGTGCTTTTTGCTTTCTATGGTCCATCTATGTGATATTTTTTAGCCTGACACCATAAACAAGACGAGTCCATTGATTTATTCAGATTCTTATCGTATTTTCTGACCTTAAAACTATAAGGATATGGAAAATCAACGCCGAAGATTCATCCAGCAAACTGGACTAATAGCCGCATCTACCGCATTTTTGCCCAACGCCCTTTGGTCCGCCACGCGGCCACAAAAGGAAAAACTGGGCATTGCCTTAGTGGGATTGGGATACTACAGCACCGACCTCTTGGCACCTGCACTACAACTCACCCAACATTGTGAATTAAAAGGCATCGTCACCGGAAGTCCCGATAAAATCCCCCTGTGGAAGGAAAAATACGGTATCCCCGATAAAAACATCTACGATTATGAAGGGATGACCAAAATTGCCGACAACATCGATATCGACGTAATCTATATTGTGCTGCCCCCTTCGATGCATGCCGAATATACCATTCGCGCAGCAAACACTGGAAAGCACGTATGGTGTGAAAAACCCATGGCACCTACTGTAGCGGAATGCGAATCGATGATTAGGGCCTGCAACGCCAATAAGGTAAAACTGTCCATTGGTTACCGTTGCCAGCACGACCCCAACATTCAGGCCTATATGAAAGCGGCCAAAGAAAAAACCTTCGGAGCGGTCAAAATGGTATCGTCCAGTGCCGGTTATTTTGACGGCCGTACCGATCATTGGAAACAAAAGAAAGCCATGGGCGGCGGCGTGATGGGCGATATGGGCGTCTACGCCATTCAGGGCGCCCGCTTGGCAACGGGCGAGGAACCAATATCCGTCATGGCCCGAACATTTACCACACGACCTGATATCTACAATGAAGTCGAGGAAACCGCAGTATATCAGCTTGAATTCCCCAGTGGTGCCCACGCAGCTTGCCAAAGTAGTTTCGGAATCCAAATGAACTATCTGAACATCAACTACGAAAAAGGGTGGATAAAAATGTCGCCGCATTCCTCATACGGCGGCAATAAAGGCATACGCTCGGACGATAAAATAATCGATTTTTCCCTAGAGAACCAACAGGCAAAGCAAATGGACGATGATGCGCTTTCCATTCTTAACAATACCGATATGTTGGTACCGGGGGAGGAAGGCCTTCGCGACATACGAGTGGTCGAAGCGGTCTATAAAGCAGCGGAAAAAGATTGTTTGGTGAAATTGTAAAGGTAATTTTCACTCCCTTTATCCGGACTATATGGACTTTATCGAATCATCATATCGAGACAGGTCTAAGTGGCGTTATTAGGGGAAACAAATCTTATAGTTTATGAAAATCATCCTACAGGTATTTCAAAAAATCGAAGAAGAACGAAAATTATTTATCCGAATTATGAAAGATATTGAGCGATAGCAAAACCTCATAGGGCATGTTTCAAACCATGCACTTATTTCAAAACAGACCCATTAGCTTATACGCTAATGGGTTTTTTATGGATACTTTTTTGAAAATTTAGAAGACAACACCCACATTTTGAAAAATAAAACCCAAAAATTATGGGGTTTTTATTGGTGGTGTTTTAAACCCCCAAGTTTATTTTTGTAAAAACCTCCAAATTTGTACGCCATGAAAAGACGGGATTTACTTATCAACATTTACATCGCAATAAACGTCATCTTTATCGTTGGTATGTCCTATTATCTTCTTACAAATATTCCTTTTTAGTAAGTTGATCATTTTCTCTTCACGCTTCTAAACCGTATCATGCAGGGTGGTTCTTATGCCTGCTTCATATGGTACTTTTGCAATTCATGAAATCATTGTATCTCGGAAATTGTATCTCGTACTTTCCATCAACCTAGCCATCCCTCACGATCCAAGCTTCTATATTGTATGGCTTCACCGATATGATTCCTGGTAACTTCTTCGGCTTTTTCCAGATCGGCAATGGTACGTGCCACTTTTAAGATACGGTCATAGGCACGGGCGGAAAGGTTAAGCCTCTCCATAGCATTTTTCAGAAGTTCTTTGGATGGGTCGTCTAACTTGCAAAAATTGCGGATCTGCTTCGTCCCCATTTGGGCATTGTAATGCACATTGTCAAATCCCTCAAAACGTTGGGTCTGGATTTCCCTGGCAGCCGTTACCCGTTTGCGGATATCAACACTGCTTTCACCTTTTCGGTCTTCGGATAGTTTTTCAAAAGGTACGGGCGTTACCTCGATGTGGATGTCGATTCGGTCTAACAAAGGTCCGGATATTTTGCTTAGATAACGTTGCATCTCTCCCGGAGAAGAAGTTATTGGGGCATCGGGATCATTGAAATAACCACTGGGACTTGGGTTCATGCTGGCCACCAACATAAAACTACTGGGGTAGGTCACGGTAAACCGAGCTCGGGAAATGGTAACTTCGCGATCTTCCAAGGGCTGGCGCATTACCTCTAACACACCACGCTTGAATTCCGGAAGCTCGTCTAAAAATAGTACCCCATTGTGCGAGAGCGAGATTTCACCGGGCTGAGGATAGGCTCCGCCGCCGACCAAGGCAACATCTGAAATTGTATGATGTGGCGAACGGAAGGGACGTTGGTTCATCAACCCCATATTCTTGGTCTTCCCGACCACACTATGTATTTTAGTGGTTTCAAGCGCCTCGTGCAGCGTCATCGGAGGCAAGATGGAAGGCAACCGCTTTGCCAACATGGTTTTTCCCGCTCCGGGAGGGCCGATAAGAATAATATTGTGTCCGCCCGCGGCGGCGATTTCCATACAGCGTTTGATACTTTCCTGACCTTTAACATCGGAGAAATCGAATTCCGGAAAATCAAGGGTTTTATAGAATTCCGTCCGAGTATCTATGATGGTCTCTTCTAAAGGCTTTCCTTTATCAAAGAAGGAGATGACCTCACTGATGTTTTCAACTCCATATACTTTTAGGTCGGAAACTATAGCGGCCTCGCGCGCGTTCTCCTTCGGCAGGATAAAGCCCTCGAAACCTTCTTTCTGCGCCTTGATGGCAATGGGCAGGGCACCAGTAATGGGATGTAGACTGCCATCTAGCGAAAGCTCGCCCATAATGATGTACTTTTCCAGATTATCGGACTTTATCTGTCCCGATGCGGTCAGAATACCCAGCGCCAAGGTCAGGTCATAAGCGGAACCTTCCTTTCGCAGGTCGGCAGGCGCCAGATTGAGCGTGATTTTTTTACCGGGAATCCTATAGCCGTTGTTCAAAAGCGCGGCAGCGATTCGGTAATTACTTTCCTTTATCGCAATATCGGGCAGACCGACCAGATGGTAGCCTACGCCGGTATCCACATTGACTTCGCAAATTACGGTAGTCGCTTCTACACCGAAAACAGCACTTCCGTAGACTTTTGTGAGCATGGTGGGTTGGTTTTAAAAAATCAGTTGATAGGCTTCAGGTTATTCGAACTGTGAAAATTGCATTGATAGGTCAGCTATTAGAACCTAAAAACAAGACTAAAATTGTGTGCGATTTATGAAAGTAGTCTTGATTTCAGTTTCTATCCCGATTTTTATTTCCCAGGTTCTAGTATCAAAACCGATTCGGAAGTCTCCTTAATCTCGACCTCGTTCATCATCATTTTTCGAAATTCATCATTGACAAACATTTCTGCCTGATCGTTGTAATGCTTGCTGAACGGATTCCCCGATTGGCCGGTCGGAAGTATACTCATGCTATTTTCTACATCCGAAAAATCGATGACCCGTCTTGTTGACGGTCCGGAACTGACTTTGTGAACTCCGTCTTCGGTGTAAGGAAATGCCATATTGTTGATCACCTCTCGTGTTCCCGTAACGGGAAATGGGCCTACATTGAAAAACGGTCGCAGTGCGTCTATCTGTCCTATGGGATGGCCGTGTTCCAAGGTATGCACACGGTCCCACGTCCAACTACTGAGGTCTTCGCCCAAGGTGTTTTCAAGGGCCTCCATGGCTTCTCGAAAAGACGCGTTGACGATATCCTTTTTGATTTCGACCGTTTCTTTTGTGGCCGTGTTGTCCCACCAAACCGAAGTTTCATTGACGGACAGCGGCGCGATCAAGCGTTTCACTAGATGGGTTTCCAGCAGGGCATCGAACAACTCTTGTCCCAACTCATCCTTTAAAGTTTTGGAAAGAAAAAAGTATATCCAGCGGTGATACATCGTGGCCTCTACGCTGTTCAATGGGTAATCACCCTTCCAATTTTGCAATTTGTCCAAGCCTTTTAATTGATTTCCGGTGAGTCCGTCCGTATCAATATCATTTAACAAATTAGACAAAATAGTAGTATTTACTGGGGATGTCACGTCGGTTATCATGTTACGGACCGCCTCACCGTCCCAATCACTTTTTGGTTCCAATAAGCCAACGATACGCTTGGCCCTGTTTTCGGGCAGATAATACCCGGGATACAACATACCGGCAACGGAATCGGGCTGGTTGTTCGCAGAATAGACATATTTCCAAGGCGGATTTATGGCTTGCGGGTTTTCTGTGAAATCAAGAAATTGTTTCTCACTAGAAAGTCCTTTGTTGACATCGTATATGATTTTTGTATTCACACTATCGGGTATTTTGTAGAGCTTTGCCGTCGCCCACCAGCCCACATTACCCGCTGCATCGCCATACATAATATTAAGCCCCGGGGCATGAATGTTCGGCAAGGCACTTTGAAATTCAAAAATGTCTTGGGCATGCGTCATAACGTACAAGCCATCCATCACCTTGTTTTCTAGCTGTGTATAGGCCCACCACATAGAAATGGGACGCTCGCCGTTTATTTGATCTGCGATTCCGTTCAAAATGGGTCCGTGATCTGTTATTTTGTAGGAAAAATTTACAGCGGAGGAATCCTTGACCTTGATGGTTTTTGAAATGATTTCATAATCTGCCCAGCCGGTTTCAGTTTTGTATCGAGTACTGTCCGATGGATGGATCTCCTCGTAATAGAAGTCCACATCATCATTCTCGAACATGGTCATACCATACGCCAAATTTCGGTCATGCCCCAATAGTGGAAACGGAATGCCTGCTAGATGATAACCATATTTCTCGTAGGATGGCGTGATTACGTGGGCCTCGTACCAGACCGAGGGCTGGGAGAACCCGATATGCGGATCATTGGCGAATATGACTTTCCCGTTCTTGGTTTTTTCCGGGGCGAGCACCCAACTATTACTTCCCTCAAATAAGGGAATCGATAATTTTTCAAGGGATGCCATTACTCCGGCTGTGACGTTATCCTTTAGCGCATTTGGGTTTTTGGAGTTATAGTTCTTGATCCATACCGTACTGGTGTCGCTATCGATTCCGAGGTCCTTCAGATATTTGCGACCCAGCCGATCCCGTATTTCGGTCAGCAAGGGGTCGGTCTTGTGCGCCATGGCGAAACTAAAGGCCATATAGCCCATAGTATTGTGGACGTCTTTCAAGGTGAATTTTTGTTTTTCGATGCCGGTAAGATAAAACTCGATAGGTGTCGGCCCCACGTCGATAAATCGGTTGATTCCGTCAAGATAGGCTTGGGAGAGCTGAACGGACTCTTGGTCTTTATCCAGATTTGCAACAGTTTTAACGGAAGCATCGTCGATTCCCAAGGCGAGAAAGAATTTGTCCGTTGCGACAAATTCTCTTCCGAAGACCTCAGAGATTCCACCACTCCCTATCCGCCGCAATAGTTCCATCTGCCACAAGCGATCTTGGGCATGTACATAGCCCAAAGCGGTAAAAGCATCCCTTTCGTTATCGCCATAAATATGTGGAATTCCGTAGGTATCGAAATAGACCTCAACTTTATCCGTAAGACCGGGCAGCTGTTTTTCACCCTCGTAGTCGGGCTTTGCGTTGTAAATGAAAACACCAATCGCAAAAGCTGGGATACTTATAAGGATGAGCAGCCCCCATCCTATTTTTTTTATGATTCGCATTCGGTCAGGTTTGACCGGAAAGATAGGAATTATTTGCAGGAAAATATCGAATCTGTTACCCTGAACGACCGCCTCAACGGAGCGGGTAGGCGCCGAAGGGCCAAATCTACCACCCTGAACGACCGCCTCAACGGAGCGGGCAGGCGCCAAAGGGCCAAACCCGACATCCTGGGCGATCGCCTGAACGAAACGGATGGACTCCCTAGGGGTTAACTCCATCATCCTCATCGCATTCCTTAATGGAACGGGCAGGTAGTCGAAAGACCAAAATCCAGCAAAGCTCAAGGCTGAATAAGCTGGTTTAGTTCAACAAATTGCCATGTAAAAATCAGGAGACACTTTTGGTTTTTGATTGCTTATTCCTACACAAATATTTGGATGCTAATGGCTTAGATGTAAAATTTCTATTTTTTACCAAAAAAAACCTCACTATTTGTGAGAAAAAACATTTTTTGTTAACATTATATTTCATTTTTTTGGTTATTTTTAACAAGAGAAACACTAAAAAGAACACTATTATGAAAAACATGTTTAGAAAAGTATCCGGTATTGTTTTGGCGTCGGCTCTCATGCTGGTCTCCTGTAGTAAGGATTTTGAATTTGATCCTGTTGAAGAGGATTTGAACGCCGTTTCGGCCAAGATTTCCATCAAATCGCTTCCCTTCGACATGAAACCACCCAAAATGTTGCCGAAACTGTCCGAGAAAGACATATTCAACGACGTTCCCTTTGACCTATCCCAAGTGGTCGAACCCAGTAAGTGCACTCTTACCCCGTTCGATGACGTCATTGCGGCTTCAGTGGCTAGCAATTTGGATTCCATTGGTTTGGATTGGTACAGCAGTTATTCGGATATCAATTTTATTTCTACCATCATCGATGATAGTCCCCAATATTTCGGAGCGAACGGGGAGCAAACGGAGCGCGTAAACCGAATCACCAAAAATTTAGAGCGGTTTTGGTTTATGCCCCATGAAATTGAGGTAAGGGGCCAGCACAACAGCACCTTGGAAGACTACAACAAAATTGTTGAAGTTCTGACGTCTCCCTTCTTCGGTCTGCCGGCATCGGATGCGAATGCTTATGCCTATTACTTCGTCAATTTTGTAAACGAGCAGAGCACTTTCTTGACTGAAACACCGCTGTTATCCTTTGACGGATTTGCCATTGCACTGGACGGGCAATTTGGACAAAACGATTTGATCGTTGTAGGTGACGGTATTGTAGAACTTTTAGCGGAGACGGGAATTCGGAAAGGTGTAGTATGGAACGGTATATTGGCCCATGAGTGGGCTCACCACATACAGTTTAACAATTTTGAGCGTTGGTACCCCAACGGAGCGGCGGACAACGGCCCCGAAGCTACCCGTACTACAGAACTAGAAGCGGATTTCTTTGCGAGCTACTACGTATCACATAACAAAGGAGCGACCCAAAACTGGCAAAGAACCCGACAATTTTTGGAGCTTTTCTTCAATATCGGAGATTGTTCATTTACCAGCGACGGTCACCATGGTACACCCTTACAGCGTATGGAGGCTGCACGAAGAGGGTATAACCTCGCCCGAAGGGTACAGAGAAATGGCAATATATTGTCTATCGATCAAGTGCACAAAAGATTTCTCAAGCAACTACCAAAAATTATTGGCGAGGAACCCGTCATCGAAGATGAGGAAGAACTACAGCTCATCGAGGACGAATACCAGCTAGATGTTGAGGCGGATGCGCTTCAGTAGTTGAAATATTTGAAGTAGAATTAGTGTTAACTTAACACTATTTGACGTAGGACGTAAGACTTTGCTTTTAAGGCTGTTTCTTTTCAGCGCTAGAGCTTTTGGTCTTACGTCTTATGTCTTTTTAAGCAGGTTCTGGGCAGGTTTTATATCACTGAAAAGAACTGTCTGCTATTCTCCTGAAACGATACTGGTTTCATTGAAGCGCTGCAAACCTTGTAACAGCCAATTTCTATATTCATCCCTATCGGTATATTGTACTGCATTGTTCAGGACTTCTAAATCGGGGGACAAAAGCACGTAATATGGCTGCGAGGCGGCGTTAAAATTGATGCTCTGAAAAGTGCCCCACTTCTGCCCTATCGTTTCAATACTTTTTATCCGACCCGAATCGAACTGAAAATCGAACTGTTGGTCTTCCGGAAGTTCTTCGCGATCGTCTATGTATAATGATATTAATACATACTCATCCTTTATAATAGGATAGATATCGGCTTCGCTCCACACATTGGCTTCCATTTTACGACAATTGACACAGGCCCATCCTGTAAAATCCAAGAGAATGGGTTTATCTACTTTTTTGGCATGTGCCACCCCTTCATCAAAATCCTTATAACAATCGAGACCAAGGGGACAGTCGCTCTCCGTTTCAAAAATGCTGTAGAAATGAGGGGGTGGAAATCCGCTCAATAATTTTAAATTGGAAAAATTGAAAAGTCCCAATATCAAATAGATAGAAAACGCTGCGCTGACAATGCCGATACCCTTTCTAACCGCAGACAATTTACCCTTGGGACCGTCATGCGGAAAGCGGATTATTCCGAATAGATATAACGTCAGTAACACGAACAATACAACCCATAGTCCTAAAAACACCTCGCGCTTTAAAATCCCCCATCCACCTACCATATCGGCGTTGGATAGGAATTTCAAGGCCAGGGCCAGTTCTAAAAAGCCCAGTACCACTTTCACCGTGGTCATCCATCCGCCGGATTTCGGAAGGGAGTTCAACCAGGTTGGAAAAAGGGCGAACAGCCCAAACGGAAGGGCCAGTGCCACCCCAAAACCGGTCATACCCGCGGATAGGTTCGTAGCTACATCGCCCTCGCCCAAAACGGTACTTCCCAAAAGACCTCCCAAGATGGGGCCTGTACACGAAAAGGAGACCAACGCCAAGGTTACAGCCATAAAAAAGATACCGATACCGCCACCAACCTTAGTGGAGGCAGCATCCATTCGGTTCGCCCACGAACTGGGCAGAGTCAATTCGTAATAGCCAAAAAAGGAAAATGCAAAAAATAGAAAAATCACGAAGAACGCGACGTTCAACCAAATATTGGTTGCTATGGTATTTAATATCTGAGAATCGACAGAATCGAACAGATGAAAGGGCAGGCTTAATAAAAAATAAATCAAAACGATAAAGAATCCGTAGAGCATAGCATTGGCGATGCCTTTGGACTTCTTTTCGGAATGTTTCGTAAAAAAGGAAACGGTAAGGGGAATCATCGGAAAAACGCACGGGGTAAGCAGTGCGATCAGACCGCCCAAGAAACCCAAGCCGAATATTACCCATAGCCCCGAACCCGTACCAATGTCTTCCCCGGCATTGTTCAATAATTCTTTGTTCTTAAGGTCCAACTTCAATGCGGAGCCCATGGCCAGACTCCGTTCATCAACAGATTCTTTGGTGTTGGCAGCCGCACTTCCATCAAAAACGAAACTAAAATCATGATCAACGGGAATACAGACCTCCTTACAGACTTGGTAAAATAAATTCACATCGACTTGATTGATGTCGGGTTTGAGCAGCTTTATCTTTTGGGTAAAAACGGCGTTCTCCTTAAAAAAAGTCTCATCGACTTCAAAAATATCACTGTACTCCACTATCGTCTCGCTTTCGGTAGTTTCGCCCACAAGCTCATAATCCTCTCCCGCTTTTTCATAAGCGAACTCACTAGGCAAGGAACCGCCCTCGGCCGTCTTCTGGGAATACACATGCCAGCCCTCATAGATGTCGGCTTTAATAATAAGCTCGTATTCCGTATCCGATATTTTTCGAAACTCCTGAGTGAATTTCACAGGACTCTTGTCATCCTGTGAAAAAATATACAAGCTACTGAAAAATAACAGGATAAGTATCGCTATCTGCTTCATAACTTCAATTCAAACTTTACGATTTCTTCTGTGCTTCCCGAAACTTTAAAACGATCGTCGGCACGTTTACCAACCACCCACACGATCTCCTCTCCGGAACAGAGCAGCCATTGGTTTTCTTTGGCGATGACATCTATCTTTTCGTCTTTAAAGAACTTGGATAGTTTTTTGGTGCCCTCCATGCCAAACGGACAAAAGTAGTCGCCTTTTTCCCATTTTCTAAGGGTCAGGGGGTACTTTAACGCTTTTTTGGCTGCATATAGTATATGGGGGGCAGTTTCTGTAACGGCATCTACTTCTGAGATGCTTATTTTGACTGGTTTTTCAATTTCAGCTTGGTTTTCCTGAATTTGGTAAGTGCGGTTTTCGAGGGAATTAATTTCCGTCAACAATAGAAAATCCCGATCCTTTAACAATCTTTGCGTTTTGGAACGGACCTCCTTGCCGCTCATGGCGGTTACAAGGTTTTCGACATCACCCCATTCCGTGAAGCCATATTCGTTAAACAATCCGTAGAGATAACCTTGCAGAGGCTTTAAATCGGCAAGTGCCGCAATTGGAATCTTAATCACTTCTCCTTCTCTCTCAAAAATAGCCGCCTTTAACTGCCCGATGTGATTATTGGCAATCGTCGAAGTTTGGGATAAATAGATTTGGGTATCCCGAAAATTTGCCGAGAAGTTAGGGTGTAACGCTTTTAGCAACGGCAGTATTTGATGCCGGATGTTATTACGAAGATATTTGACGTCCGCATTACTGCTGTCTTCGCGCCATTCAATATTTTTAGCCTTGGCATATGCCCCAATCTGTTTCCGTGAAAAAATCAGTAAAGGTCTCGCGATGCTATCCGTTTTTTCAGAGATTCCAGTTAAACCTTCGATACCGGTTCCACGGGATAAATTTATCAAAAAAGTTTCTATATTATCATCAGCGTGATGTGCAGTAACCAGGGTTTTGATGCCGTTTTTTCTCATGATTTCAGCAAACCATGCGTACCGAAGTTCCCTAGCAGCCATTTGCACTGAAACTTTATGTTCGTTTACATAACTCATTGTTTCAAAACGGGTTATATGACATTTCTTATTCAATCGATTGGCCGTGTACGCAATAAATTTTTCATCGGCATCACTATCCGCCCCGCGCAACCGGAAGTTGCAATGCGCTATGGCGAAATCCATTCCGCACTTCGCAAACAGATCGGTCAGCACCATGCTGTCGATGCCCCCACTACAGGCCAGTAGAAAAGGCGTCTTTCGTAGTTCTGGAAATTTGGTTTCAATATGGGTTTTAAATGCTTCTAACACGCCGTAAAGATAGTGAAGAGTTATGATAGTGCGGAGTTACGGGTACAGAGTGATATGAGTGTGCTGCACATTATACTGAAAAGTATAAACTCATAAACCTGCACGATCGGGCGGACACATAAACCTTTAAACTTGTGCTCGAACATGTAATTGCGCGTGAACATGTACTTGCGCTTGAACATGTACTTGCGATTTAACCACTTCCCAAAACCTCCCGCATCGCCTTAGCCTTTAATAAACACTCCTCATACTCCTTCTCCGGGACAGATTTGGCGGTAATAGCACCACCAACGGCATAAGAAACGTATTTTTCCGTGGCATTGTAAAGTATACTTCGGATAACCACGTTAAAATCAAAATCACCTTCGGGCGTGAAGTAGCCAACCGCACCGCTGTAAAGTCCACGTTTAAAGACTTCCAGTTCTTCGATGATCTGCATGGCCGATATTTTCGGGGCACCGGTCATGCTGCCCATGGGGAAGGTCTCCTTGATAATTTCAACGGGATTTTTATCTTCGGCGACCTCCGCCGTTACGGTCGAAATCATCTGGTGCACCTGTTCAAAGGAATAGACCTCGCACAGTTCTTCTACACGGACACTACCTTTAACGGCGCTCTTGGAGAGGTCATTGCGCACCAGATCGACAATCATGATGTTTTCGGCCCGCTCCTTGGCATCCTTTTTTAATCCGGACCGCAAGGCGGCATCCTTTTCAGGATTTGGGGAGCGTTTTGCCGTGCCTTTGATCGGTTGGGAAATGACAAGGTTATTTTTCTTTCTCAAATAGCGTTCGGGAGAGGCGGATAGCAGGAATTTATCCCGAAATTTAAAAAAAGCAGCGAAGGGCGCTTTTGAAATGGAATTTAGTTTTAGATAGGTTCTAAACGCATCGATTTGGGTATTTTCGGCATAAAATTCCTGACAAAAATTAGCTTCGTAAATGTCGCCCCGATGAATGTGGGCCAACATTTGGGCGACCCTCCTAAAATAGTCGTCCTTAAATGTGCGCAGTTTTATGCGGACGCTACCAGAAGCCTGAACTTCATCCTTCTGAGGTAATTCTCCCTTAGAAATCGCTTCAAAGTCATGATCGATTTCATCGGCTACCATTTTCAAATAGATAAAATCCACAGCATTCCCCCTAATACGTATAATTTTTTTGGGCTGAAAAAAAAATAAATCGGGAAAATGGAGTCCATCGAAATTTTCTGAGGACAATTGCTCCACATCATTTTTGAGGTCATAGGAGAGATAGCCAAAAATCCAATCCTTTACCCTTTCTTGATATTGCTTTAAATCTGAAAAGGCATTTTGGGAATCCGTGAGCAGCGAGGTAAACCCATCTATCGCCAAAAGCGCATCGAAGGCACCATAGCGATCTTGGTGGCCATTGTTATCCAACCAGACTACCTCGTCGAACCGCTGCGCCCAATCCAATAGCTTCCGTTTGAATTCATGAATCTCGGAAGCGGTAAAAGAGGTCGTTTTGCGTAAGGACATCAATTTTAAAGTTTAGCGAGAAATTCTTCCAGTACCGCGGCATGGGCTTTAGCCAGTTCTGGATTGACAACGCCCTTTACACCATCTAAATTCTCATGGAAAGAAGGTAACGGGAACGTGGCCACTATTTCGGCCCCGAATCTGGGAAGTAAATTTTTTGTAACCTCCAAGGCACCGGCTCCTCCCCTTTTACCCCCGGAAGTGGACATTAAGAGAATGGGCTTAGCATGTAAAAATTTCCGCTCCGTCCGCGATAGCCAATCGATAAGGTTCTTAAAATAGGCAGAAGGATTACTATTGTGCTCATTTACCGAAATAATAAGTCCATCGGCCTTGACAATGTCCTCTTTCAATGCCACCAAAGCGTCCGAATGCCCATATTGCTTTTCATAATCGGCGCTATACATCGGAAACGGAAAAGTCGCCATATCTAACAGCTTGACTTCGTGGCCCTCGATCATCGAAACCGTATGTTTGACCCATTGAAAATTTATGGATGTCGAAGAATTACTGCCTGCAAATGCTAATATCGTAGCCATAGCCTGTTTTAGAATGTCTTTTGGCGAAAATATATTAAAAACAATTGAATTGGGACTATTTTATCTAATTTCGCACCGCGAAACATCCAAATGTCCTGTTTTACAAGTATATAGGGTGTGGTAAGGCAAATTAAAATTAAAGTGGGCAACAAGACCAAAAGACTATACTTTATCGACGCCATGCGGGCGTGGGCGATTCTCATGATGCTGCAAGGACACTTTGTGGATGGATTGCTGGATACGGCATTTCGCGACGATTCCAATCTGGTATTCGCTGTTTGGAAGTATTTTAGAGGGATTACCGCACCGGTTTTCTTTACCGTCTCAGGGTTTATTTTCACCTATCTTTTGGTTAGGGGCGATAAACAGGGACTAAAAAACCCCAGGGTCAAAAAAGGAATCAAGCGTGGCTTGGAGCTTTTGTTTATAGGTTACTTGCTGCGAATGAACCTGTTCGGACTTTTGCAGGGCGAACTCTACGCTTCTTTTTATTTGGTGGATGTTTTACATTGCATCGGTCTTTCCCTGTTAGGAATCATAGGTGTTTATTTGATATCCCAGAAATATAGGAAGTCTTTCTTTCCCTTGGTTCTGTTAGGTACTACGATAATCCTTTTCATTTTTGAACCGCTTTATAAAACTTGGGGCTTTGCGTTTCTTCCCGATGCCCTAGCCAATTACTTGACCAAATCGAATGGATCTGTATTCACCATTTTCCCATGGTTCGGTTATGCGGCCTTTGGTGGTTTTGTTTCCCTGATGTTTACCAAGTTCAAAGACTTTAGTTACTTGTATCCAACGGCTATTGCAATAGCCGTATTGGGAGGCTTCGGATTAATTTTTGGCTCTTCCGACCTGTTTTTGACCCTTTCCGGGGTAACGGGAATACAGTTATTCGCCGATGTTTTCTTTAATAATTATCTCTTCATCCGGCTGGGCGATGTGCTTCTCGTCTTTGCAGTATTTATGCTGTTACGAAGTTTGCTGAAAAACCCAACCGTTCTTAAAATAGGGCAAAGCACTTTGTCCATTTATATTGTCCACTTTATCATCCTCTACGGAAGTTTTACGGGACTGGGACTCTATAAGTTTCTACATCACTCCCTAACGCCTACCCTAGCCATTTCAGGGGCATTGGCGTTTATGGCCATTAGCACCTACACCGCGTTGCAATACGAAAAGCACAAGGTTTCCATCAAATTAGGACTGACCACGGCAGGAAAATACGTATGGCTACATTCGGAAATAATTGGCGTGAATGCCCTGGAATTTGCAAAAGACCGCGTTTATAGGTTACTACGCCGCGTTGGACTTGTGAAGAATTAAACTACTTTCGGCTAAAGACCGATTGGTTTGATTTCCAAATCTTTCTTTGTTATCTTGGCCCTTAGGGTATTCTTAGAAATAACGCACTTAGTTTACATGTAGTTATTTTGTTCACCAACAAAAAGCAAAAACATAGGAGTAACAATAGCATGGCGAGCATTTTAAACGTAGTTGACGAGCAAAAGAACAAGTAGAAATGGGCAGGTTATTTCTAGGCAGACCCCTAACAAACAACTTCTAAAAATGAGTGACACAAATTACAATCCGATTCAGGTTGACTTGAAGACCGACAAACGCTATTCTTGGTGCACCTGCAGCCATAGCAGCGAACAACCTTTCTGCGATGGTTCGCACCGAGCCAAAAAAGCGACACCACCTATGGTTTTCGAAGTCAAAGAGGACCGTAATGCTTGGTTGTGTACCTGTAAGCGTACCGGCACCCCACCGTATTGTGATGGGTCGCACAAGGCATAAATGTCATTTCTCAAACATGCAACGCCCTGTCCCCCGTCGCCGCAAGTGCAGCTTCCTTGACCGCTTCGGCATAGGTCGGGTGCGCATGGCTCATTCTCGAAATATCTTCTGCGGAAGCCCGAAATTCCATGGCGGTGACGGCCTCGGCAATCAAATCGGCACAACGGGCGCCGATCATGTGTACGCCCAAAACCTCGTCCGTTTTTTTATCGGCCAAGATCTTTACGAATCCGTCGAGATCCATACTCGCCCTTGCACGGCCTAAGGCGCGCATAGGGAATTGACCGGATTTATATTCCACCCCCGCTTCCTTCAATTCCTCTTCGGTCTTGCCCACTGCAGCAACTTCAGGCCATGTATAGACTACCCCAGGAATAAGATTGTAATCGATATGTGGTTTTTGACCGGCTAATTGTTCCGCGACCAAGGTGCCTTCCTCTTCGGCCTTATGCGCCAACATGGCCCCGCGAATAACATCTCCGATGGCATAAATGTTGGAAGTAGCGGTCTGCAAATGTTCATTGACCTCAACCCTGCCCTTATCATCGATCTTTACACCGGCTGCTTCCGCATTCAATCCATCGGTATAAGGTCGCCGGCCAACGGAAACCAGGCAATAGTCGCCCTTGAACTCTACTTCCTCTCCTTTTTTATTGTCCGCCTTGACGATGATTTCATCCCCTTTTCGCTCAACGGATTTGACTTTATGCGAAAGATTGAACTTCACTTTCTGCTTTTTCATCACTTTCATCAATTCTTTCGAAAGGGCGGCATCCATAGTGGGAATAATACGATCCATAAATTCGATAACCGTCACCTCGGCACCGAGACGTTTGTAGACCTGACCCAGTTCGAGCCCGATGACTCCACCACCGATTACGATCATGTGCTTCGGAATTTCCTTTAACTTCAGGGCTTCAGTCGATGTAATGACACGTTCCTTATCCAATTCGATAAAAGGCAAGTTTGAAGGTTTGCTTCCAGTAGCGATTATAATGTTCTTCGCTTCAATGGTTTCCGATTTTCCATCGCTCTTTTTAATATCGATGTGGGTCTTGTCCTTAAAACTACCCAATCCCTCATAAACGGTAATATCATTTTTCTTCATCAAGAACTTGACGCCATCACAGGTCTGGTCGACAACGGACTGCTTTCGAGCTATCATTTTCTCCAAGTTTACCTTGACCTCTCCGGGGATTTCGATACCATGAACCTCAAAATGCTTTATGGCATCCTCATAGTGGTGTGATGAATCCAACAAGGCTTTCGAGGGAATACAGCCCACATTCAGACAAGTGCCGCCCAAGGTGCTGTATTTTTCGATAATTGCGGTCTTCATTCCCAATTGTGCACAGCGGATGGCCGCCACATAGCCCCCGGGGCCCGAGCCGATAATGGCTACGTCGTATGAACTCATAATCTTAGCTTTTGATGAAGGACAAAATTAATACTATTTTCCGATTACGCGGCAAAATCGGAACATTCCACCTTAAGCTTGGCGCTATTCGTCATATGCATTACGTTCCTTTACCTGTACTTTTTACTTTGTGCTGGGTGCTGGGCGGAAAGGGGAGGATGGAAGGCTTCTGACGGAAAGTAGAGTTGCACAACCGTATTCAAAATCGTAATATTACAGGATATCATAATAAATACAACCTAACCATAATGAAAGGTCCTAAATCTGGTAAGCACCGTGAAAACCAAGCTGTAATAGAAAATAAGGAGCTAAGCATATGGGAGGCTTTAATTCCGGTCTTCATTTTGGTAGCTATGCTCGCCTACAATGTGTATGTTTTTGGCGATGATGCCCTGAGCGGGTCCAATCAATTTATTCTTTTAATGGGCGGGGCGGTTGCAGCGGTCGTTGGCATTCTGAATAAGGTACCTTACAAACAAATGCTGGCCGAGGTCGCCGAAAATGTCAAATCGACCACCGGTGCCCTTTTAATCCTTTTAATGGTCGGTGCCTTAGCGGGCACTTGGCTGATCAGCGGCATTATTCCCGCTATGATTTACTATGGACTTCAAATTTTAAATCCTACCATATTTCTAGGTGCATGCGTGTTTATCTGCGCCATCATTTCAGTAGCTACAGGAAGTAGCTGGACGACATCCGCCACGGTCGGCATTGCTTTGGTCGGCATAGGAAATGCCTTGGGGATTTCTTTGGGAATGACGGCCGGAGCCGTACTTTCCGGTGCCTATTTCGGGGATAAACTTTCCCCGCTCAGCGATACCACGAACTTGGCTCCGGCTATGGCTGGCGGAGAACTTTTTGACCATATTAAATACATGCTCTACACGACAATACCCACTATATCGGTGACACTAATTATCTTTATCATTATCGGATTCAATCTCGATACCAGTGGCACGGCAGATGTCGGTTCCCTGCTCACCTCCATAGACGCTACCTTTACCATTAACGGCTGGTTGTTTATCGTACCGGCCGCCGTTATATTTCTCATTGTCAAAAGAACCCCGCCCTTGGCCGCATTGTTGATCGGCACCTTGCTGGGAGCTGCCTTTGCAGTTATTTTTCAACCCGATGTAGTTGCAGGAATTACTGGGTCGGAAACACTTTCTTTCCAATCTGGCTATAAAGGCGTTCTAAAGGCCATAACCGTCGAGACTGCTATTCCTACTGACAATCCCGTACTGAATGACCTGTTCTCCTCCAGAGGCATGGCGGGCATGTTGGGGACCATCTGGCTGATCGTATGCGCCATGGTCTTCGGGGGCGTCATGGACGGTATCGGCGCCCTGGCCCGAATTACCAAATCCCTATTGGCCATGGCCAAGACCACTTTCGGACTTTTTGCGAGTACGGTGGGCAGTTGTTTGGCACTGAACGTTACCGCCTCCGATCAGTACCTTGCCATTGTTGTTCCCGGAAAAATGTTCAGCAAAGCTTATAAGGACAGGGGCTTGGCCCCCGAAAATCTGAGCAGGACCCTGGAGGATTCCGGCACCGTCACCTCGGTATTGATTCCTTGGAATACCTGTGGAGCCTATCACAGCGGCGTTCTTGGTGTACCGACCATGGAATATGCCCTATTCGCCATCTTTAATTGGCTGAGTCCCATCACCACTCTGATATTTGCCGCTTTCCACATCAAGATTAAGCAGCTGACCACTAAGACCTCGGCTTCCTAAATTGTTCACAATCCGTTGAGCTTCTATCGCTTTACACCTGTTTGACTATAACTGAGAAGCAGTTATTGGTTTCCGAACCTATAGACGAGCGACAAATCATACCCCAAACCCTCATTACTTAAAGGATTCTTCCCAAAATTGATTTTAATCCCATTATCGTTTAAGTGTCCAATTACCATTTCAAGAAAATTACCCGTGCTTTCTTGACGAACCCTCACTTTTACTGCACTTAATTTTCCTTCTTCCCAAGGAATAGTGAGTCTCATTATACCGATTACCCAAGACTATATACCCATTGGTTTTATAGATTCGCTTTGGCTTTTAACCCTTAAACGATTGGTTAGCTTTGTAAAAGAATCAAGTACTAATAAGAACCATAAAAATAGAATAATATGACTTTTGTAGGAAAAAAATTTCCAGATTTGAATGTAAACGCCATGAATGAAATGGGCGATACTTTTAAACTCAATGTTTTGGAGGAAGCCAAAAAGAACAACAAGAAAGTGGTACTGGTTTGGTATCCTAAGGACTTTACTTTCGTTTGTCCTACAGAATTGCATGCTTTTCAAGCAGCACTAGACGAATTCGAAAAGCGTAATACAATTATAATCGGAGCATCTTGCGATACTGCTGAAGTACATTTCGCATGGTTGAGTACGAGCAGGGACAATGGCGGAATCGAAGGTGTCACGTATCCCCTATTGGCCGATAGCAATAGAAACTTGGCCTCTAGATTGGGTATTTTGGACACCACCAACGAGCAGTACGACGAAGAGACCGGCGCAATCACCGTAGATGGTGACAACGTAACCTATCGTGCTACCTATCTGATCGATGAAGAAGGAACTGTATTCCATGAAGGTATCAACCATATGCCTCTCGGAAGAAACGTTAAAGAGTATTTGCGTTTGATCGATGCCTACACCCATGTACAGGAAAAAGGAGAAGTCTGTCCCGCGAACTGGGAAGAAGGCGAGGATGCCATGACTGCCGACCGAAAAGGGGTCGCCGATTATCTTTCGGTACATGCAAATTAATCGCTAGATGTTGAACGCCCGCGCTCTACGCCCCCAAAACCGGTGTATACTGATAAACGTTAAGCGTTAAGCGTTAAGCGTTAAGCGTTAAGCGTTAAGCGTTAAGCGAAAAACTGAATATCGAATTATAAAAGCAATAAAAATGGTATTAGAACTAGAAAAAGATAATTTACAGGAAATTATAGCGGACAAGAAAAACGTTGTCGTGCAATACTCCGCGGGATGGTGTGGTAATTGCCGCATCATGAAGCCAAAATTCAAGAAAGAGGCCACCCAACATGAGGATATTACCTTTGTGCTGGCGGATGCGGAGAAATTTCCGGAAAGCAGAAAAATGGCCAAGGTAGACAACCTGCCCACTTTTGCGGCCTTTACCGATGGAAAATTGAAGAACCAGGTACAGACGAACAAGTATGATGTACTCAAAGAACTGATAAATGAAGTTGCCAGTAATTAAGCACCTGACTAATTTTATTGCCGAGAACGACGAGGATTTTGTGCTAGAAGCCATCGAAACCCTTGAAGCCCTGACAGAAGTTCCTTCCTTAAAAGACGAAGAGCTCGATGTCATTGGGGAACTAATTTCTAATATGTATGGAGCCGTTGAGGTCAACAAGTCCATTAAGGATGGGAAACCCCAGAAAGAAGCGCTCAACGAATTCATGCAGCGGGTTATGGGGTCTATCGATTCTTGATTTGAAGTAAACGGCATTCCAAGTGTAATGAAGCAATCTATTGAAGATACCAACACGTTCAGTAGATTGCTTCTTTGCTTTCACATGAAGGTACAGCCTTCCGCAACGGCGATTATATTTTATCATATACGATTATTTCCTCTATATATTTCATAATTTCACCCTTCACTAAAAATTTAAGAAAATGGCTAAAGTAACCCTAAAGGGCAATGAGATACACACAATTGGGAGCCTGCCCAAAACCGGAAGCAAGGCCCCCGATTTTCAATTGACAAAGACGGATCTTTCCAGTGCGTCACTTTCCGACTATTCGGGCAAGAAAACGGTGCTAAACATTTTTCCCAGCATCGATACCGGCACATGTGCCCAGTCTGTAAGGCAATTCAACAAAGAGGCCGCGAAATTAGAGAACACACAAGTTTTGTGTATCTCAAAGGACCTACCCTTTGCCCAAGCCCGTTTTTGTGGAGCCGAAGGCATCGAAAACGTCGAAATGTTATCCGATTTTCGGGACGGGAATTTTGGAAAAGCATACAATCTTGAATTTTCCGATGGTCCGCTACAATCTTTACTTTCTCGTGTCGTTGTAGTGTTGAACGAAAACCAAGAGATTGTCTACACCGAACAGGTTCCCGAAATCGTCGACGAACCTGATTATAAGGCAGCTCTAGAAGCCATTAAAAATGCCTAAGGAATCCTTTTTAAAAAATCGGATAAAAAGTGTGGGCTTCGCATTGCGCGGAGCCCTTCTTTTAATCCGTACCGAAGCTAGCATTAAAATCCAGGTAGTTCTGGCTTTATTAATGACCGCAGCCGGTTTTTACTTCGAAATATCCAACACGGAGTGGATTTTACAAGTGCTTGCCATTTCGCTGGTAATAGGTATCGAGGGCGCCAACACGGCCATCGAGAAAATATGCGACTTCATTCATCCTGAATTCGACAAACGGATCGGCTTCATCAAAGACGTTTCCGCAGGCGCTGTAATGCTTGTCTCCATAGGGGCCATCATCGTCGGTCTTATCATCTATCTACCTAAAATATTTTAAAGCGGCAGTTCCCAATCCGGCTCCTTCCCCTACAAATTTGTAATTTAGCCCCCGGAAATAGAAAATTTCTTAAAAAGATAGATGGCAAAAAAGGCACGAAAACCAAAGCCGAAAATAAAGAAGAAAGGCTTTTCGCTACGATTATCCAAACAGAACAAAATCATTCTGGGCAGCCTTTTGATATTGCTCAGCATGGCGCTGTTCTTCTCTTTCGTCTCCTTTTATTTTACTTGGCAAGACGACCAAAGCCTATTGACGGAATTTGCCGATAGAAACGAAGAGGCAAAGAATCTGCTCAACAAGTTCGGAGCCAGCGTCAGCCATTTTGTGGTCTATCAAGGTTTCGGTATAGCGTCATTGATACTTACGATTCTGCTCTGTATAACGGGACTATATTATTTCTTGAGCCTTGAGAAAAAAGGACTATTTAAAAAATGGATCTGGGGTTTGATCTTTATGATATGGATTTCCATAGCCCTTGGTTTTTTGGCGGATACAAGACCATTATTGGGCGGTTTGGTCGGCTATGAAATGAACGATTTTTTACAGGATTACACAGGGAAAATTGGCGTTTTCCTGCTATTGCTCTTCGGATTGACCTTTATTCTAGTACGGTTTTTTGAGTTTACGCCCGATGGGATGGTTCGGTTCTTCAAGTCAAAAACAGCTTCTTTGTCTTCCGATTTCAAGGGAAGTCCAAAAACCAATACGCTGACCGTAAAAACGGACGACATCCTATTAAACGCCGAAAAGGAAACCCCCGTATCCATCAACACCTACACCCATAAAAAGGATATTCCGGCTCTTGAAAAGGAAAAACAAGCCAAGGACGATTTTGAGGTTAACGTTCCCGTCGAGGAGGAAATCGATGAGCTCGCCATGGAAGTCGAAAAAGTAGTCGAGGAAAAAGAAGAAAAAGACAATGCCGCGGAAAAGCTGGTCGCCGATTTCGGGGAGTTCGATCCGACCCTCGAATTGGGCAGCTATAAGTTCCCCACTTTAGACCTCTTGGATCCGCATGGAGTCACAGGTGGAATTACCATCAATCAGGAAGAACTCGAAAATAACAAGAATAAAATTGTCGAGACCCTCAAAAACTACAAAATTGGTATCGCGCAGATTAAAGCGACCATTGGCCCTACCGTGACCCTCTACGAAATCGTGCCCGAAGCGGGTGTCCGTATTTCGAAGATCAAGAATTTAGAGGACGATATCGCCCTTTCCTTAGCAGCACTCGGCATACGTATTATTGCACCCATTCCCGGAAAGGGAACTATCGGTATTGAGGTGCCAAACAAAAACGCGACCATAGTATCCATGCGCTCCGTGATTGCTTCGAGCAAGTTCCAGAAGGCAGAAATGGAATTGCCCATTGCTTTCGGCAAAACCATTAGTAACGAAACCTTTGTTGTCGATCTGGCCAAGATGCCGCACATGCTCATGGCAGGGGCTACCGGTCAAGGTAAGTCCGTGGGTCTGAATGCGGTGCTGACTTCCCTCCTTTATAAGAAGCACCCCGCAGAGGTGAAATTCATCCTTGTAGACCCTAAAAAGGTGGAACTGACGCTCTACAATAAAATAGAACGCCATTTTTTGGCCAAACTGCCCGGTTCCGAAGAGGCCATTATAACCGATAACACCAAGGTTATCAACACCTTGAATTCCCTCTGTATCGAAATGGACGACCGCTACGAGCTGCTTAAGTTGGCCATGGTCAGGAATTTAAAGGAATACAACACCAAATTCAAGGCCCGAAAACTTAACCCCAACGACGGACACAAATTTTTACCATATATCGTACTGGTCATCGACGAATTTGCCGACCTTATCATGACAGCTGGTAAGGAGGTCGAAACGCCCATTGCCCGTCTAGCCCAGTTGGCACGAGCCATCGGCATCCATCTGATTATTGCAACCCAGCGGCCATCGGTCAACGTAATAACCGGTATTATAAAAGCGAACTTCCCGGCGCGTATCGCCTTCCGGGTAACCTCGAAAATCGATTCCCGTACTATATTAGATGCTCAAGGTGCCGATCAGCTCATTGGGCGTGGTGATATGCTGTTCACCCAAGGCAACGACGTGACCCGTATACAATGCGCTTTCGTCGATACGCCCGAAGTGGCCAAGATTACCGAATATATCGGATCGCAACGGGCGTACCCGCAAGCCTATGAGCTTCCGGAATATTCCGGGGAGGATTCTGGCACAAACCTTGATTATGATATCGCCGACAGGGATGCCCTTTTTCAGGAAGCCGCCGAAGTCATCGTTATCGCTCAGCAAGGTTCCGCTTCCCTAATTCAAAGAAAACTGAAACTGGGCTATAACCGCGCTGGGCGAATCGTAGATCAGCTCGAAGCCGCAGGTATTGTAGGTCCGTTCGAGGGCAGTAAGGCACGTCAAGTGCTAGTGCCTGATTTGGCCGCCTTGAATATGTTGTTGAGCGATGAGCTGAAATAAATGTGAGACCGGCCTACCGGCAAGCAGGCGTGACAATATAAAGGATAGCAATGCATGTAAGTAAGGAACCGGAAAAATTCAGCTTGGACACTATCAAAACTAGAAAATTGAACTAAAATAAGGATTTAGCAAAAATGAAAAAACTATACTTCTCAATCTGTATCACACTCTTATCGGCAACTACTGCAATCGCGCAAAGTTCCAATGAAGCCAAGGCTTTACTTGACGATGTGCACAACAAAGTGAAAAGCTACGATAACATCGTTATCGATTTTAAATACGTGCTGAACAATGCCGAAGCGGGCATCAATCAAGAGACCCGGGGCAATGTTTCCTTGGAGGGCGAGAAATATGTGGGCGATTTTTTCGGCGCGAAGCAGATATTCGACGGGTCAAAAGTCTACACCATCGTGCCCGAAAACCAAGAAGTCACCATCGAGGACAAATCCGAAGACGAAAATGCCTTCACGCCTGCCAAGATGCTGACCTTTTACCGTGATGGCCATAACTACGAAATGGATATTCTACAAAATGTCGACGGAAGAAAAATCCAATACGTCAAACTGACCCCGATGGATACCGATTCCGAGACGGAGTCTATATTGCTGGGCATCGACGCCGAGACCAAGCATATTTTCAAGGTCATTGAAAAAGGGAAGAACGGTACAACGACCACCATTACCGTTAATTCTTTCAAAACCGATCAGCCCTTGTCGAAAACCTTGTTTACTTTTGACGAGAAGAAGTACGAGGACGATGGGTACTACATCATTAAAAATTAGATTATTAAGTAACTGAGCAATGAGAGATTAAGTTTAGCTTAAACACCTTGACTGTTTGACACCTCATTGATCGACAATCCTACTCAAAAACGAAATCTCCTTGAGAATACTCGACCGGTATATTTTATCACGATTCCTGTATAACTTTCTCAGTTCGTTCGTGATACTGATGTTTATTTTCGTCTTTCAGACCATCTGGCTGTTTATAGA
>RCMY010000710.1_pt1 | contig 31819 bp, 17 predicted proteins | sample 2041341 | NCBI WGS metagenome assembly RCMY01 (sample SAMN09708234, study PRJNA481090) | Marine sediment metagenome, whole genome shotgun sequencing project. | reverse complement strand
GCACTTAACCAAATTTTACGCACTAAGTATTGTTAATATATTCCATTGATACTGAGATAGTTAACTAATTATTTAACGGACTATTGTTTTAAACTTCATAATTTATTATGTATTAAAAGATACTTAAATGTGATAAGAACATAACAACACAATTTAGCATATAGCACTATTTATCATTCCAATACAAGTAACTATTTACGGCAATATTATTTGTTATCTTTATTTCTTTTTTTATAGGTAATGATACACTAGAATTATCAACAATTTTATTAATTTCATTTCCATAAGAAATCGCATTTTCCGAAGATGTAGAAACTACGGAATTAACTATTTTATTACATACTTGATGAAGATTCTTCATTTTTTCACTACTAATACCTAATGATGATATTTTTTTAGTCTCAATAACATTAAAACAAGTATCCAAATCAGGTATACTATCTTTTGCCATAATCTTAATAAAATTATCTGTAACCGCAAAAATAGCAAGTTTCTTATCATGATTATCTTCATTATAACATATACCATATTTTTTGCAGATAGTTGTAACTGCTTTATAAATTCCTTCATAATCAACATCAGTATCATTGTGTACATAAGATATACCAGATGCCTTCAACTCATCCAAAATCAAATTATGATAATAACCTATTGAATCTATAAAATCTGCAGGTTCTCCATTATCAGACTGGAATATCACACGTTGTTTCTGTACAGGTAATATTGTAGTTTCTTTCATCGTAGACGACCTACTCATCCTTCTTTCTATATTATCCATATAATCATCATAAAGTCCAGAAGCTATTCCGCCAAAAACTAAGCCTCCGAATCCACAAGTTGCGGCACCAGACACACAACCAACACAACCATCAACAGTAGCAGTAAGAGCTCTTCGTCCCCATTTGTGGCAAAATCCACGTGTGTCTTGTTGTGGCACATATTTACGATTTAAACTATCTATAGAATTTAACAGTTTAGAGAATTCAATAGTTTCATTATTAAAAGAACTTACCTCATGAAGTTCATTGTTGCATGATGTTATTGTAGCGAATACAACAAATGCAGAAAAGACAAAGATTACTTTAAATAGATTTTTCATATATTTTTTTTTACAAACTGAATTATAGCGATTAATACTACCGCTTTATAATCAAAATTAATCATTATTTTATTTTCAATTAAAGAATTATCTATACTCTTAAGAGGTCTTGAATTCAAAACATTTTTGATCGAGATTGTTTGTTATGATTAAATCTTTCAGGAAACAAAGCCTTCGGTTTATATTATCATACAAGTACATTTATCACGATTACTTACTATAATTTTTGTTTTGCAAATATAATAAAAATAAGCCCATATGATTATATTACTATTGATTTTAACCTTTACATATTTTACATATTTACTATCACTAGTGTCCACTTAAAATGATTAACATTTAGTGTAACACATTATAAATTAAACATTTAGAGTATGTTTTTCTCGGTGACGATTTGATTTGATTATCTTTGCTTGCGCAAAGAAATAAAGTCAAAACATGAACACAGGAATATATATATACGCTCAACTTATAGAATTTTTGCCTCAAAGAATATTTGATGGAATTGTAATGAAATACGAAGAAAATAAATACGTCCAGCATTTTACATGCTGGAACCAATTGCTTGTAATGATGTTCGGCCAACTGTCCATACGAGACAGTCTGCGAGATTTGACATCGACCATAGCAGCTCATACCAACAAGACCTATCATCTGGGATTTGGCAAGAATGTTACGAGAAGTAATCTGTCGAAAGCGAACGAGGTTCGCAATCCACAGATATTTGAGGATTTTGCATATCACATGATAGAAGTAGCCCGAAAGAAACGTATCAATACAGACTTTGTAATAGACGGAAAAGTCTATGCGTTTGATTCTTCCACAATAGATTTGTGTCTCAATGTCTTTTGGTGGGCGAAGTTCAGACATACTAAAGCTGGAATAAAGCTGCATACGCTTTATGATATCGAGACAGATATTCCAGCATTCATACATATAACTGAGGCTAAGATTCATGATGTAAATGCAATGGACGTAATACCTTATGAAATAAGCGCCTATTATATCTTTGACCGTGGCTATTATGACCTTAAGCGTCTCTTTCATATCAATGAGATTAGTTCTTATTTTGTGATACGACCTAAAAGTCGTATGCGATATAAAGTCATAAAGGATAATAATACGAAACACAATAAAGGCGGAATACTCTCCGATCAGGAGATTGAACTGACAGCTTATATCTCCAATAATAAGTATCCCAAGAAACTCAGACGTGTCGTTTATTATGCGGAGGCGTTGAACAGAACTTTTATCTACATTACCAACAATTTTGAGATATCTGCTGATCAGATAGCACTTCTTTATAAATACCGTTGGCAAGTAGAACTATTTTTCAAATGGATAAAGCAGCACTTAAAATCAAATCCTTTTGGGGAATAACTGAAAGTGCTGTACGCATCCAGATATTTACAGCCATCACGGCATATTGTATGGTAGCTATTGTTGAGCATGACCTTCAATTGCGCAGAAGCACTTACGAAGTGTTGAGAATTTTGAGTGTTTCGCTTTTGGATAAAACTCCGATAAAGGAACTCTTTTCCAAAAATATACCTAATGTAGTTGATGATGGTCAATTGATTCTTAATTTTATTTAGTGGACACTAGTGATTTACTATATATAACTGATAATGAGCATGTAAGCATCCCCATTTTAGGACAACACAAAATTAGACAATAATTTCTTATTTTGCTTCTTTTTCCATGAATTTCTTTATAAATTCATTAGGAGTGAGATTTCCAAGAGCTAAATGTGGCCTATTATTATTGTAATTGCCCATCTTTCATTTATATTCTTTACATATGAAAAGATAGATATCCAGACCAACTCTCCTGTAAATACTGGTAAACCTTTCTATATAGCTTTTGAGGTTCATCCGACAAATCGGTTGAATCTATTTTGATTAGGACCTCCAAGTTGTGTATACTTTATTTGTATATCATTATTCTAACACCTCTGGCGAAATTTTGATGAGATAAATTCTGGGCTATTGTCGCATGTTATACTTTGCAGTTTGCCATGAATCCATATTGTCTTTTCTAATAGCATCCCCCCTTCAGCCAGCATAGAAGATCTTGACACTTCCAGAGCTACAACTTCACATTCAAAATCATCAATTACATTCAGTACTCGAAACTTACAGTTTCACTCAAGTCGATCACTAACGAAGGCTATTACCATGTATTATTTGGTATTTTAAGAGTTACTAGAGCTTGCTTTACCTGCGTAGGAAATCTCTTACGCAAATGGCTGCGGCTTTCATAATGAATAAGCGTACTCTATAAACTTTTTTTGCTTGCCCTGATTATGCAGACATACATATCTTCTGAAAGCTTTCACCATATAAGGCCACACAACGTATTGTCTCTATAACTTCTATATCATCACATTTTCACTTGTAGTAATAATGTGAAAGATAAATATCTATTAGACAGCACGCCCGAGTGATGCGGACATGCTTATCGTTTACTATTTTATGTGCTAATTCTTTTTAAATCTCAGGCTCTATTTTTTTGATAATCTTACGAAGTATATCATTTTTCAAGAGTTAAATCTGAGTACAACTTCTTTAAGCGCTTGACTTGACTGACATCAATACTACTGTACTTACTTTTCCTGTTGTACAAAGTATCTTTAGATACACCATAGGACGAGAAAAATTATCTGCTCCTTGTCCCATTCTCCTAGGTCTTAACCGCTCCTACCATTTCGGTTTCACAAAGTCCTTTCATTTTCCTAAGTCTTTATGCAAAGAAAATAATTATTACGTTAAGTCGAATTATATTATCTCCTATTTTCAAGGATGGCTACCCTTTCACGTGGTATGATATACAACCAAACAACATTTTGCTACCGCTTTAAAATTACATATAATATCATATAGGATACTAATCCATAATCCTTTTTTTATTTTTAACCTGTCGTTTTTATATGCAAAAAGAATCCCTATATATTTTATTGGGATTCTTTCATTAGTAATGAGCTTTAAAGCGGTTTTACAGGAATACAGATGTCTACAATGAACTTATGTTCCGGATGAGCATTATAGTCATTGTGATACAATTCATAAGTGCATCCGTCATCAGGTTGATAACCACTTTCGGTTAACCAAGCACACATAGTGTTCCAAGCTTGTTCAAATTCTGTTTCTTTAATCTCAAAAGATCCAACAGCATATTTTCCTGCAGGGATCGTTGACTTACCGGTTTCTCCCCCAACCTTAACATCACCGCTTACAATGATACAAGCATTCTGTCGCACCTTATCGATACTAGTGATTGAAGGATCATCATGATAGACCGTCATAGTTTTGGTTTCAGAAGTTACTAACTCACGGGGAATTGCCCATTTGAACAACTTTTCATAAGCCTGTCCAATCTTATTGAACGCCCCCATGTGGCGACAATAGATGAGGTTAAACTCTGGCATCCGTTTAATTTCAATTTTTGTGTCCATAATTATTAATTGATTAAATTCGACGGTGCAAAATTGCTCATTTATTTTCTGAATGTTTTTCCCAATCTTGCTAATTGGTTTGCAATTCTTGCTATATCTAATTCCATCTTTAATATATATGGCTTTATTCTGTTGACGAAACTCCTTAGCAATTAATCCAAAATATGATTTGAATGCACGGCTGAATGAAGAAAGATTTCCGAACCCACACTGATAACATATTTCACTGATAGTTTCATTCTGGCGGTCCTGTAGGAGTACAGCTGCCTTTTCTAGCCTGACACGTGATAGAAAATTATTAGGAGTTTCACCTACTATATAAGTAAAAATACGATGAAAATGATAGGGTGAAAATGCCGCAATATCAGACATTAAAGATAAATCAATAGTCTGATTCATATTTTGGCTTATATAATCGATAACCCTATTAATGCGAGCTATATATTCTTTTTTACTCAGTTCTTTAAAATCCATAACACAACATTTTGATGTATATGACATTTTGAGTGATAGTATTATTTTTAATGAAGAAAGCTATTGTATTTTTGAATTACAAAAAGTCAAAGTACTATAATGCACAAAACTTACTATATCATGCTTTGAAATCTACATACCCCAAAATGTACCTTTATCAAATGCAAAGGTAATACAATAATTTGAAATTTACTAATTCATTTTGTCTACAAGTAGAAAGCTTACATCACCAGCACCCAATAGTAACATAATTGAACCAGCAAGAATGCTAGTCATAATACAAGTAAAGTTTTATCTTATCACTATTTTTTATGCAACCTGTGAAATGCTGCAAATAAAAGCCATATTAGTATTAAAAGTAGAGAACAGACAAATATACTATTTATAATGAAAAGCTTTGCAGAACATAAAGTCAAGTATAAAAGCAACAACATTGTTAGAGTTCTTATCATATACCAATATTTTCTCCAAGCTTTATTATGCTTGATGCTGTTAGGAATTTTTCGTATGCTATTTATTTGTTCAGGATGCTTTTCGTTATATAATATAGCGTAATAAACAAGACACATAACTATAGGCAATAGAAACAGAATTTCAGAAGGTCCCTCTGATGTGATGTTGCCTACAAAATCCCAATGTAGTATTATATTGTTACCTACAGCCTGATTATATATAGCAATAGTCAATGATGCTATTATTAAAACGATAGGTAGAGCTTCCTTTTTATTTGATTCCATAGTGCTTGTTGTTGATTTCAATAAATATTGTTATTAGTCTAATTCTTCCAAAGCATATTGTTGTAAAGAACTTGCGGTTTATCTCTTTAGTATTGGCAATACCAAATATACCTAATAAAGTCTTTATTGCTGAATTCAAAATCAAAGAGCCACATTCTTTTACAATTCATCATACTTTCCTTTCTTTGGTAATTTTGCAGAATTCTTTTCTAATAGTTTATCTTCTTTAGCAACTCTGCGTTCCACTTTATGGATGTCTTCTGCTGCAGGGAGATCTTCAGGTTTTATATCTCTTTGCCCTAGCATCTGACGAACACTTTTATTATTTTGTACATGTTCTATAGTTATCGGACTTTCACCACGTAAATCTTTTTGTTCGACGTTATAGTTGGTCATTTCTGTCGCAAGATTCTTTGCAGCTATCGTTAGAGCAGGAAGTCGGTCCGCAAGAGGTCCATTTTTTATGCCCAAACAAAGTTTCATTTGTTGTGTGTTGACACCTCCAAATAATGCAGTATCTCCCTTTGAACGAATGCGAGCAAAACCTTTGTCATCCACTCCCCTTTCATAAATATTTTTACTTAATTGTTTTTCTGAAGCTTTTAATCTTTCTCTCGTTTCAAGTCGAGACAGCAGTTGAAGACGTTCTTCTATGATTTCGGCTTTGCGTGTTTGTACAGCAAAGTAACTTTGAGCAAATGCAATTTCTTCTTTTTTAGGGTCTCCATTCTGTGCTATCAAATAACAAGCATAACGTGTCAACATAAAATCTGGTACGTTACGTTTAGAACCACTGCCCAATTGAACCATTTTCGTGACCTCACGAAAATGGTCATCAACGTTGACTCCCTGTGATTTACATGATTCAATGGCACGATTTATAGCTACAGAAAAATTTTCCCATCGTGCATACCCTAGCAGTCCTTGTAGTTCACGACCAAACCACACTTCTACTTGGTTTTGATTATCATCACTTATTGTCTTAACAATAGAATCAAATGTATTCTTATACTGATTTATTCTTTGTATATCCATTATTATTTTATTTTTTGCAAATTACACTTTTTAGACGGATTAAACACCTTAAACATTTTGCCTTTAATATCAAACACCTTTTTCCAAAACAAGACCTGCTTGATTCTTTGAAGCAAGATTATTGATAAAATATAGTATCCAAGGAAAGTTAGCTTTGCTAGCTGTCGGCACACCATTTTACCTATGGGTATCTGTGGAAACTCAAAAAAGATTTCAAGAAATTCATCATTCATCTAAAGCATGGTGTTTTCTTTGATATTTATTCGGCTAGTATTTGTCATTAGTGATAATTTACTCACAAAGATACAAATAATTAGCTTTTACTACAAATTTTCACTACACAATATTTGCTATAAACATAAATGAGATTAAAAACTATAACGCATATTTGACGTATGGAAGACAAGAAAAAAGATATCGTATCAAATACAACTCCCTATGTTTTTCATATTTTTAGCTACGTAAGCTTCGGTCGTTCTCGCAAAGCCCATAAACAGGGATCTTAACTATACGTAGCTAGCTGGATTTAGCTGCGGCAAGCTACGTTTTAGCTACGGCAAATTTCTATCATTTTCAGGATGAAATGCAATTCATTAGTGAATTTTTCAAAGAAACGTTACTGCATCTGAGGAACTGAGGATGGGGACTTCGGGGCAGTAAACGAAAACAGAATTTTCAAGCTTGTTTATATATCCTGCCGAATTCCACTGAATTCTCAGCAAAGATACTACAAGATATTTATTCATGCAATGAGATCACCTTTAGGCTGTTAGCCAAAGTTTCAATTACTGGTGCTACACATAATAATACATGCGCGTGCGCACATCATGGACTTTTCCAGAAATACTAGTGTCGAAGTGTCTATCCGTTGAATATCAATTTGTTAGACTTCCTTTTCGAGTATAATGAAGTGACAGTTATTCGTCGATAAAATATAGGCGAAATTTTTCATCATATTACATTGCCATTTACGAGGTTGCTCATTGCGTTTTACGATGTTTTGCAGTGTGTTTTACGTTATATTGCATTGCATTTTACGATGCTTTAGGAGGTAAAACAACGTAAAACGCAATGCGTTTCTATATGGAATTGATTACGGTTCTATATAGAAACGCATGCAAAACTTGATGTTTTACAGTCACTCCACAGACACTACAGATCAGTCAAATTGGTCGGTAAAATATTGATATTCATTGTGTTGACACTTCGACACTAGTATTTTGGAAAAGTCATAGGCGCGCGCACGCACGTGTACATTATATATATAGAAAGAAATAACGTAGCTAGAACGTAGCTATCGTAGCTAAATCCTTCAAGCTACGTATCGTCAACCCCAATGTTTATGGGCTTTGCGAGAGAAACCGTAGCTCACGTAGCTAAAAAACAAAAAAAACGCAGGAAGCATCCCACCTAAACAAACAAAAATCAAATTGTCACAGAGAGGTCTAAGCTACAAATAACACGCTACACTAAGTGTGAATATTATATATTAATACGAGTATAACTGTTTGCAAAGTGAATAGTTTATGATGCTGTAGCTACACAACTAAAAGACGACATACTCTCATTTTATCATTTTTTAATATTCTCAATCAAGAATGTAAGTCGGCAGAGAACTTCTTCGATAATATTAAGAAATAAAAAACAAAAACCTTATTTCTTTACGTTTAGGTACGCCTTTAAGGCATCCACATAATCCTCAAAAGCTTTTTTTCCTTTGCTAGTCATACGACATAAAGTTCGAGTTTTCTTTCCTTCAATAACTCTTTCTGTTGAAATATATCCAGCAGCAGATAATTTATCTAATTGCACGCTTAAGTTGCCGGCTGTGGATTCTGTCTTGTTTCGCAGATATACAAAGTCGGCTTCATCTAATGACATTAGAATAGAGACAACAGCAAGTCGTAGTTGGGAGTGTAGTAGTGGATCTAATTCCCTTAACATGCTTCTTTCTCCTTTCTTTTAAGTATATGGCCAGGGATAGCCATCATTATTATAAATGATAAACCAAACATAAGGTGCCAAGATATATTTGGAAGTATATTTAAATATAGAGCTGTGAGCATATACAAACCGAGACCAATTCCCACAAAAGGAAGATAAGCTATCCATTTGTTCTGAATAATTATTCCTGTGATTGTAACTCCTATACCAACATAGATAGCTGATAAAGGCATCATTAAATCTAGAGAGTTATATCTTCCATGGATAAAGCTAATGAAAAGAATAACAGCAAATGTTACAATAAACATTGAACCCATAGCATACCAAACATGGTCTATAACTTTATTGATGTATGTCATTACTGTTGGACGCTTGCGATGGTTCAAGACTTCCATGAATATCCAAAATACAAACATTAGTAACCACAGAAATCCACAACTTTTCCATCCTGTCAACTGAAACACAGAATATATTACTATAGACAATGCTGCTGAGAAGTATCCCCAATATATGAAATGGTTACCACTGCCTATTTCCATATATTCCTTTGTAGATTGTATCATTTGAGAAATAAGTTCTAAACTCTCTTTCTCGTCTATATTCTTTTCTTCCATTATAGTATATTTGTTTGCAAAATTATAAAAACTTCTGTAAAATAGTTACTTAGACAATATTTTTATTGTGTATTATTACATTTATTCATTGTTTCTTAGAGATTCTTTCACGATCTTCTTCAGAACTATTTTCAACTCGTCTTGATTTTATTTTATTACCTTTATTAAAGTTATATGTTAATGACAAACTTATTAATCTACCTGTTGATCCCATTAGATTTCTGGTTAAAATCGAGTATTCGTTAAGATCTGATTGATATCTAGCAGGTTCGTTTAGAATATTGTCAATTCCCGCAGTCAACAATATTTTATCTTTAGCAATTGTTCTTTTTAGCTTAAAGTTTATTTTATTGCTTGATTTTATCGAACTATTGCCCGAATACAGACGATTATGCATGTCATATTCTATTTCTGCATCGAATTTGTATGGGAGACGCACATTTGCTAGACAATTAAGAAATATGAGATTGTGATTGCTATAATCATCTTTAGCCGTCATTTGTATACATTGTCTGACCAGAGTTAAGTTGTTGCTTAATGTTATAAACTTTCCAAATTGAAATGGTGCATTTATGTTTACAAACCAATGATTCTCACGATTATGATTTTCAAACGTTATATAAGACACATTCTTGTCATTCAAATCTTGTTTAGCAAATTCTCTTATCATGTCTGTATACAAATCACATCCTAAGGTTAGTGTATATTTATAATCGTGTATAAGTGTTGCACTGATTCTATTTATGTATGAAGGCTTAAGATCTGGATTACCAACCTGGTATGAGTATTGCGACAACACTATTCGATTTGGATTGAGTGCATCAAAAGCAGGCCGTTCTATCTGCCTAGCATATCTCAAGGAAAGCATCCACCTTTTCATTTCATCAAACGAATATCCAAGGATGACATGAGGGTATATATTAAAATAGTTTTTTTTCAGACCAACATTATGATTTGTTGTGTTAGTATTTTCAATTCTTAATCCTGTACTTATCTGCCATTGTTTAATCTCTGTATTAAATTCAGCATAACCTGCAAATATATTCTCGTTATACCTAGATGAATAATTATATGCTAATACATCATTCCATTTATCATCAACAAAAGATTGATAGCGATTATCATTGTTCATTTGTGTTGTAGTGAACTTTATTCCAGTAAGTAATGCTGTCCCACTTGTTAATACATTCTTATAAGATACATCTGCGGAAGCAATCTTATATGTTGATGAAAGATTACTTCTATAAGTAGAGTCTCTGTTGTTCCATAAAAACAGAAGATTATATAAACTATTATTTATAGATTTCTTATTAATATAATCAACCATTATTTTAAACATAGAACCATCATTATCAAATTTTCTTTGATAATTAATTGAACCAGATAACATGTTGAACTTCATCCTTTGAGTATATTGTGCATTGCTATTTTGTATAGCATCATTGTATGTAAGATAAGAATCACTACTTGTTTCCATATCTGTATAATCATGAAAATATCCTACTTCGGCACCAATTGTCCTTAATGAATCAATCTCATAGAATGCACCTGCACATATATTCTGATTATTAGCCGGCGTATTTACATCACCAAAACTTGAATAATGATTTGTATTATTTTTATATAAACGTGTTGCAAATATAGTACCTTTATCACGTGTTGTCCAAGAACCCGAACCAAATGTATAAAAGTCGAATTTATGTTGATGCATATTAAAGGAGTATGAAGGAAGAGTTGCAAAACTTTTATCAGAAATCATTCCTTTAACAGCAACATTACCTTGATAATCATCTGTGAATTTACGTCTAAGTTTAATTCTTATTATTCCTCCTCTTGCGTCTGCATCATAACTTGCTCCTGCAACAGGTAAGACCTCTATGCTTGCAACATCCTTAGAACTAAGACTGCGAATATAAGATATTAGATTATCTCCTGTAAGTCTGACTTCTCTATCATTAATAAATACTTTTGTACCACTGCAACCATTAATGGTTATGTCTTTACCATTTAATGCTATACTAGGGGTCTGTCGGAGAAGTTCTTCTCCATTTTTATTATCATTATTAGAAATAATCTTTATTATTTTATCTGCTTTATTTATTACACTTTGTGATTTTACGACCACTTCCTTAAGTTGTATCGGTTCTTTATTTAGAGTTACTACATTCGTAGAGTCCGTTTGTGCATTGCATGGTAATGCACAAATAACAAGTCCAAGTAAGAGACTATTCTTCATGATTATTGTTATTTTATTGTTAACGGATAGAATAGTTTTAATTTTATAGCTTCATGAGTTGAAGCCTTAGAGTCGGTAACTGTAATTGTTTTCAAAACAAATCCTTCTGTTGGAATACCTTTTTCGTCTTTATCAATATTATAGTCACCATTCTCATCATGAAAAGCAGATAGTTTGTATGTACCATCTTTAACATCATTGAAAACAAAATTGCATGAGTCGCATGTTACCTCGTTCATCTGCTTGTATGTAGCATCACTACTAACAGATTTAATCATGATGAGTATCTTTCCTTTGTTGCTACGTATTCCATTAATGGAAATTGTAAGATTAGTCGCATTTGCTAAACACGATACTGCAGTTAATACTAAAACTGATAAAATAAATCTTTTCATGTCTTTTGTTATTTTACACATTAAACAATACAAAACGGTTTATAAAATAAACCACTCGAAGTAAAAAGAAAGGCGAACTAACGCCTAACTGTTATAATTACAGTGCAAATATAAATAGGTTTATATTATAAACCAAATAACAATGAATTATTTTAGTTTGTTTAACGAAAATAAAAATTTTAAGCTTTAAAGGGTTGAAACTTTATTTTTCAACCCTTACTATCTGTTGTTGGCAGCTTTTATTTATGATAAGCGGAACATTTTCTACAACAACATTACTTGTATCCAAGCCCAACCAATGCTGCTCTGGAATAGCCATGTGACGAGCCAAAGCGTATAGGTTCATAACAAACTGCTCAAACGAACTGACTGAACTTGCCGGATAGAAGATGCGATGAATGACAACAAAGCAGAAATCTCCAAGTATGCCATGCTTACGCAATGATGGATAACCACTTGTGATGCTTACTTCATTTCGCTTAGTCATATCATTGATTATCTGACGCAAAAATTGACTAACAAACGGTTGCACACGGAATCCAATCTTCATGCGAATATTAAAAACAGTATCGTCAAGTAATGTATCAACTGTATATTCCAATGTCTGAGGTTCATCAACCATATCTAGATGTATCAACCAATAATGGTCGGCACGCTTAGGTTGCTTACGCAATATAGAATATATAAGTTTATCCTCTACCTCATCTTCCTTTTGTGCCCAGTTAATAAACACAAGATTAGATGCATATTTAGCAATGGTAGTATCTTCTTTCAAATCCTTTATTACAGGCAAGAAATCTTTAATCTTGACAAGTTTCAGATTACGCTGACGAGTTTTAGAAGCCTTATACCATACCATCATTATAACAAAGAAGAAACTTGCTATAAGAATAGTAAACCAACCTCCACGCATGAATTTGGCTACGTTGGCCATAAGGAAACAACTCTCAATAACGGCGAATACTATCAAAAACGGTATAGCGAATATTCTAGTTACATTTCCATGCCACAGGTATACACCAAGAAGAATTGTCGTCATCAACATCGTTATGGTTATAGACAAACCGTAGGCAGCCTCCATATTATCCGATGTCTGGAACAATATCAACGTGAATACACAGAAACAAAAAAGGAAATTGTTTACCAGTGGTATATATATCTGTCCCTTAACATCTGTTGGATGCTTTATCTTCAGGCGTGGCCAGAAGTTCAAATTTATAGCTTCACTGAATATCGTATAGCATCCACTGATAAGAGCCTGACTGGCAATAACGGCAGCCATTGTCGCCATGACGATAGATAAAACAAGAAAATCCTTAGGTATAATAGAATAAAAAGGATTTATTCCTTCCATGTTATGACCGATCATACTTATAGCCCAAGCACCCTGACCAAGATAATTGAGTATCAGCATTGCCTTTACATATATCCAACTGACACGGATATTCTTGCGACCACAATGTCCTAAATCGGAATAAAGAGCCTCAGCTCCTGTAGTACAAAGGAAAACAGCACCAAGAATAAGACTTGTTTCCGGATAAGCTACCAAAACATGAATAGCGTAATATGGATTGAATGCCTTTAATATTCCTAAGTCATAATGAATATTCATTGAACCTACAATGCCCAACATCAAGAACCAAAAAAACATTATCGGACCAAAAGAACGACCGATAACACTTGTGCCAAAACGTTGTATCAAGAACAATATTGATATGATACCAATACATATTGGCAGTACAGGAGTCGACGGATTGATAACTTCCAATCCCTCAATGGCAGATGTGACAGTGATAGCAGGAGTTATTATACCATCAGCAACAAGCGTAGCTGCACCAATAATGGCTACAACATATAAGCTTTTCCAACGGTATTTGTGCAAAAGAGCGTAAAGGGCCAAAATGCCCCCTTCACCATGATTGTCTGCACGAAGCGCTACAACGACATATTTCAGTGTTGTTTGGAGCGTCAAAGTCCAAATAATGCACGAAACAGCACCTATAATAAAATTGGCATCGTAAGCGGGATTTGCCCTTATGATAGTCTTCATTACATAAAGAGGAGACGTTCCTATATCACCGAAAACAATACCGAGAGTTACAAGTAGTCCCATCATTGTAAAGCGACTACTCAAACTGCATTTACTATTATCCATATAAATATCAAAATTGATGGCGCAAAGATATACTAATTCCCAACAATTAAAAACTAATCATAGTTAAATTTTAAATTCCAAAACATATATTAACACAAGACGGCGTATTATATGAGCATATAGCAGTTTATATTCACCTTATATACATACGGAATTTAAGAGTGTGACTTTTCGTCCTATCTATAGAATATTTCTTTAATACCCCGGGTCCACAACTACCATTACCCAATCCCAACACAGCACAATTTATCTTGAGATAGGTGCTTTTTGATGGTTTTAATTGATAGTCATGGGTAGCTGTAGCAATATCTATATCAGAATAATGCAAAGCTGAGAAACTGAAAGGAGCACTATCAGCTTCTATCCTAAAGATGTGACCATCAGCACTTTTTAACTCCACCATAGAGCAATCCTCATGATTACCATTGTCTTGTGGGCGTGGATAATGAGTATATTGATTTGCCACATTGTCTTTCCACAAACCTACAATTGCAGCCTGCTTACGGTCGGGATAACTATCCCAAGGTCCGCGACCATACCACGACAACTGTTCAAAACTATATGGAAGTTTGATGACAATACCAAGACATGGTAATTCTGGTAAATCACCTTTGCAATCAAAACGCAGACTATCGGCATATTGCGTTACAATAATTTTACCCTTGGGATAACGATACTCTGTTATATCATCATTGATTTTACAAACTTCAGGAGAATCAAGTCTATTATTTTTCCAATCTTTTGCCAGCCAATTACCAAATCCTGTATCATTATCTGTCGGAGCACGATAGAAATTAGGCACTACATCAAAGCCACAATTCTTTATTGACTTACTGGCAAGGTTACGCTCACGTTGAATTTTGGAAGCAGCATTCACAAGATTATCGTGCAACACAGTCTGATATGTGATAACATTGTTTCCGCTACGATCAAATACATTTATATTTAATCTACAATCATTATCAGAATGACAAGTATATTTTGAAGCCAATGCTATCACTGCACTATCTCCAGGCATAACATCTGGAAATGCTATACATCCATGTTTGCTTTCATGTCCATTCTCCATGAGTCTATATGTCGCCTTATAGGCTGAAAGAGAAAGGTGCGAGCATCTGTTCACTACAAAAATAGAATCACCATGTCTGCTAAAGCGTACAGGAGAGTAGACATATTTTAATTCATGATATTTAGATGATATAGAACGATCAGCAAACACAACACCATTCAAGCAAAATGCTTTTAGATTAGGTGTGTCACCAAAATCTCCACCATATAACATACCCTTATCTTTGGAATATATTCCCTGATCAACCCAATCCCAAACAAAGCCTCCTAGCATTCGTTTGTTGCTATATATCTCATCCCAATACTCACAGAAGTTGCCCAATGCATTGCCCATGCAATGAGCATATTCACTTGTAAGTACAGGTCGGTTATCATTCTTTCTTTCAGCTATTTCAAGAAGTCTCTCCCATCGTGCATTCTCGGCTCTCTCCTTGTCAGCACCCGCAGGAATACCAGGATTAAGATATTCCTGCATCACACGAGGATAAAAGCGACTTATGACATCAACACATGCAGGATCAGGATTACCATCATTTCCCTGCGCACCTTCATAATGAACAAATCGTGTAGGATCAAATTCATGAAGCCAACCAGCCATTGTAGCATGGTTGATACCAAATCCACTCTCATTGCCTAAACTCCAGAAGACAATACACGTATAGTTTTTGTCTCTTTCTCCCATTCTCACGGCACGATCAAGGAAAGCCTCAGTCCAATCAGAAGAAGATGTAAGAGTGCCGCGGAGCCCATGTGTTTCGCAATCAGCCTCATCCATAACATAAATACCAGCACTGTCACACAATTCATACCAACGCGACACATTTGGATAATGACTTGTACGCACTGCATTTATGTTTGCAGCTTTCATGAGTTTTATATCCTGCTGCATACGTTGCTCTGTCATTACTCTGGCAAGCTTTGCATCATGTTCGTGCCTGTTTACACCGCGCAATCTCACTTGTTTGCCATTTACCAAAAGCATTCCATCTTTTATCTTATAATCTCTGAAGCCCAACTTTTGTTCGGTTTGTTCAACGACGCAACCCAAAGAATCGATAAGCTGAAGTCGTAGATTATAAAGATATGGCGTTTCTGATGTCCAAAGATGTGGATTGCTAACGATAGCCGACATACGAGCAAACTTACTTCGGCCACGCTGCGGAAACCACTCATTCATATTTGCAGCTTTATGCTCTAAATCCAATATATCAGAAGCATCAGCTGTTAAAGAAACCACCTCACTATTCTTTTCATCAGATAGTATTGCTTTGATCTTATATCCAGCACCTGTTTCATTATTAAACACGCGCATCTTAGGATTAATCTGCAATTCAAATTTATTGAAATCAGAATCCATAGAAACAGTCCGCACAGCATAGTCTCGCAACTGAACATTAGGAGTTGAAAAGATAGTAACATTGCGCTGAATACCACCAAAGTGCCAGAAATCCTGATCTTCAAGATAGCTAGCATCACTATATTTATATACTTCTACAGAAATATCATTAGTTCCTTTCTTTACATAACTGGTAATATCAAATTCAGAAGGTTCCATAGAACCCTGTGAATAACCTACCTTTTGCCCATTGATCCAAAGATAGAACGCTGACTGCACTCCATCAAAACGAATATAATAACGGCGCGTTGACAATGCGTTGTCTGCAAGAATGAAAGAACGGCGATACTGTCCGGTAGGATTACGCTCAGTGAATGTTGTCCAATTATGTTTAGGTTCCCTCATCACGTAAGGAGGATCTATCTTAAAAGGATAACCAGAAGATATATATATTGGTGTTCCATATCCGTTAACTTCCCAGTTAGCAGGAACATCAATGTCTTTCCAATTGCTACAGTCATACTGTGGCGAATAGAAATTTACGATACGTTCATCGGGCGTTTTCGTCCATCTGAATTTCCACTTGCCATTGAGCGATATTTCACAATCACCTTTACGCAAGGTAAAAGGCATAAAAGCTGCACGAGCAGGTTCACGATTAATCTGCAACACGTGATTATTCTCCCAATCATTTGCTGAAATTGGGATACACACTAATAAGAGAAGTGAAAATAGAAGATGTTTCATTGTATTTCTAAAGTTTCAAAATCAACACTTTGTGCATTTGATATGATGACACGATACTTTCCTGCATTAATCTGTGTTCCGGTTGTTGTAGAAAGTATCTTAACTTTTGATTGAGTTGTAGGGAATGTTATGTCACCAGCATGAACTATAATTCCCTTATTATCGACTATCGTCAATCGCGCCACAACAGCCTTAGCTGTCATATTGCGATAGCGGAATCTTAGCGCATACTCTCGTGCCACACCTGGAGTGATGATCCACTCGCCTTTTGCCACACTGTTATATTTTACAGTAGGGAAAGCTTCTGTATCTTTTGGTAGCAACGACTTTGGATACTTAGCGATAGTATCATTATCCAGACTGTGCCAATAGTTGGCGGGTAACGATGAACTGTAATCAAAGCTTTTGGCTTTTTCTCCACGACGTGCTACGGCTATTGCTGAAATTATAGCCTGTCCTGCTTTAACTTCAGGAAAACTAATTGTCAGCTGATGATTAAATGCTTTGGCATAAACCACACGTTTATAAGCTCCAGCATAACCAGCCTCAGCCCAAAGATCTATATCATTGGCAACAACTGAATCGTTTACGGCTACATCGAATATTCTTTCACCTTCACAATCTATTGCGGCGCCATATCTAGCTCCAAGCCATGGTTCAGCAAAATAGAGTTCAACACGATATACACTGTCGTCATCAACCTTAAAATGATACTTCAACTTATGGCGTCCCCATCTGAAATAGCTAAATAAATCAGCATCATCGGTACCATGTATCTTAGAAGTTATATGTCCTTGACTTGCCATAAAAGGATTCAAACCAAACTGTGATGACCATGATTCTGAATACTTTGCATTATCCTGACTCCAATCATTGCCATAGGAATCAACATAAGCATCACCGCCACAGTTTACACGATACAGATAAGAATATCCATCGGCAGGCTTTAATATATCAATATTTCTATCGGCAGCAGTTGGAGTTATCGTATCAACATCAGCTTTAGCATAATGATTTCTATACCAATAGAAAGCCTCTGTAGGTTGTTCCCATGGAGAGAACAAACCTTTATAATTAAACGGTCCTACCTTATCAATGCGTCGCAGTGATTCATCAGGTTGCACACGTCCAGGGTTTTCATGAGAAACAAATATCCATTGGAAATGCCCACACACACTATCTTTTACACTTTCTGCCAAAGTAGCTTTCTTTGCTAATAGTCGTGTAAATGATTCTTCTGAATAACGGTCGTTACCATGAAGTCCCAATGTTCGCCATGCACCATATTCACCATTCAATAATTGCAATGGTTGTTTAAGTTCGTTTCCATAATTATCAGCACTTCCGCCATAAGTTCCACTCCAATTCTGAATTACATTCCAATCGGTTCCCTCGCCACCATTACATGTTGTGATAGCACGTTGATCACGACATGTAGGATCCATTTGTCTAATTATAGCAGAACATTCTTCTGCAAAATCCTTAGGAAGAACACTTTCATTTTGTAATCCCCACAAGATGATACTAGGAGAATTGCGACGTTCCTTAATATAACGCTGCAACATCTTTTTAAAATTACTTCTGAAAGCTGGAGTATCATACCAAATGTGGGCAGAGAACTGACTCCAGAAGAGCATTCCCTCACTATCCATTAATTCCTGATAATGAAGATTATGTGGTTGATGAGCCTCACGAAAAGCATTGAATCCTGCTTGTCTCATCATTTTTACACGTGATGCAATCTGCTCATTTGAGAAGGCGTGACTTTGTCCAAACAAATGTTCATAATCACAAGTTCCATTGATAAACACAGGTTTACCATTCAACAGAAATTGTCCTTTGTTTGCATTCGTATTTCTATGAACTGGCCAACTGATTGATCTGATACCATAAGGCGTAGAAACTTCATCAACAGTATTACCGTCACGCTTTATCATTGACGCTAGATTATAAAGATAAGGACTTTCCAAACTCCATCGTTCTGGATTAGAAACCTTTGCATACTGATGTACCACCTTCGTTTCTCCAGGAGCAATCGTAATCTTTTCTGACTGTCGGAAATATGTTTTTCCGCTTGCCATATTCATTTTACTTACCAGTTCGATATCTACATTCTTGTTTCCGTAATTCTTTATTTCGGTATCTACAAAAACAGAATCGCATTTTGCATTGTTCCATACGTGTACTCCAAACGGTTCGATACGTACTTCGTCTGTTTCAATTAAAGACACAGGACGGTAAATACCAAATGGCTGACTGCCTTCAGAAAATCCCCATTCAGAAGAACATCCTCCACATACCCATGGACTATCTTTTATATATTCAGGATGATCAACCTCTATTTTTAATTCATTATTACCATCATGCAGATGTTGGGTAATATCTTCTGTAAAGACTGTACGTCCAACGAGTTCTTTGGGATATTGATATCCATTTACTATTAATGTGGCATAAGTACCCACACCTTGCAATTCTAGAAAATAACGCTTTCCTTCGCGTTTGTCTACGTTAATATTCCGGTGATAGACAGCACTTCCATGCAGATTTCCATGCTTCAATTGTCTGTAACCATAATAGTCATCGAGATTATTCGGCACATTAACACTTGTTTCTGATATGAGTGAAGTTATTGAATCTGCATTTGTATGAGTAAACTTCACACGCCATGACTTATCAAGATTTATAACTTTTCTACGTGAATTGTCTTCAGGTTCAGGGAAGTTTACATCAGAACGTCCCATCGGCACACTTGTTGCAACAGCAATACCACGTTGTCCTGCCTTGTTTACCGCACAATAGAAATGATACACCACTCCATCATGTTTTATCACATAGCTTTTATGTGCAAACATGTCATCATAAGATTTTGATGGATAGATGAGATCTTCACCTGTCCAATCCTGCCAATCAACAAGATTACGACTTACAGCAAACGTATTAAAAGCATTGTATTTGCGTGTAGGATTATAGGCTGAAAAATAGAACATCACATAAAGACTGTCCATCTTAACAATCTGTGCATCGCCCGTTATAATGCCCGGAGACTCATGATAATATACTGGATTACCGGCATAGCGTTGCCATTTCTTCATATCATTCGACAAAGCGATACCAATGCGTTCAGCTTTAAGATTATTGGCAGGATTAATTCCACCAGCATTATAAAACATCACAAAACGCTTTCCAAGCATTCGTGATTTATCTTCATATACAGTACTTTTATATTGTACTAATTTCTCCCACCATTGTGCGTCCTTATCATGAATGCTCATGAGCGGTTTATCAGCAGTATCCCATTCATGAGCAATAGATATATCCTTGGTCCATGCCATGCCTATATTCAATGGTTCTTTCACTGCTTCATATCCAGTGCCATGACCTCCAATGTATGTCATCCAATAGCGTCCGTGATATTTCTTCATCTCATAAGAACCATTCCAAGTCCAGTCTATCAGAGAAGGAAAACCTCCACGCTGATTCATATCCCATCCGCTATTTTTATAAGACAACAATCTGCCGAGAGTTTCCCAATGAAGCAGATCATCTGATGTGGCTATCCATGTTTCATATCCACGGCCGTCAAGTCCATCCTTACCATTATATACAACATAAGTCATATACCATTTTCCGGCATTGCGAAAAACAGTAGGACAATCTATTTTGTGATAGTTGTCTTTTGGAGCTATTGCCATTCCATATTTATATGGCGTCTTCACCTGCGCATAGAGATGTTGCATCTGAGCAGGAGTGAAACCAACATTGGCAAAGAGCTTGAAGGTAAAGAATAATAAGACAGAAAATAGTCTATATCTCATAAATTTCTATACTTTTAATAAAACAACCAATCAATAGCTTTATCTGTTCCAGACAGTCCGGCATCACGCTGCGTTATATTTCCAGAAGTATATCCAAGAACAAGCAGCATGCCTTTAGGTAAAAGTAAGGTATGACTTCCCGCATTGAAATCATATTTATGAAGATTTACCTGTGGCATTCCATCTATTAATATGGCTGATGTGATCATTGGTTCAGCCTGTCCATAGTCATTGGCTGTAGCATCTATCTCCAATTTAGGAGCTTTTGCATACTTCATCTGGTCATCACGGAAATAACCTACCAAGAGATGCACTGGAGTTTCACATTTAAACTCTATCTGTGTAGCACTGTCGCGCTGTTGTTTGCTATTTAGCACATAAGCATTCATACCTTTCAACTCTGCTGCAAAATCAGTAACAACACTGTCCATATCATTGAACAGACGAGCACCCTTAGCAATCTTCACCGTTTTCACATCATGAGGTAAAGTGACATTGGCAATAGGTAAAGGTTTTATAACCATACTGACATGATGATATTTGCCTTTTGCTATATCTTTGAGCATTGCGATATTCTTTTTAAGATTATCAAGTTCCAATTGATACTGTGGTAATAGTTCCTGCCAATGTTTCATCTTTCCATCGTCGCCACCTATTGGAATACGACGTTGAGCAGTCTGCATTGAATTGGCATATAGATATGTATCTCTTGTCAGATCAACAAGTTTTTTATAATGCATTACGCTTTGTTCCAACAATACCACTGCTGTGTCAAGTTGGTTGATATCCTTTCCCCATTTATAATTCAGCACATGCTGTGCTGCCTTAACTTTAAAACCAAACGACCATGCAAATTCCTGATAGCAATGCATGTCATTACGCAGACGATTGAATTCATCTTTATGTTCTGTAACCTTATCAGCAACAGCGTCAATAGCTGCCACTGCCTTATCACCATGAGCTTCGGTCTGTGCAACGATATCAAGAGGAAGTTCTCCGATATGCGGTTCATGTTTCCATTCTTTTTCTACATATTCAATCAATTTCTCACCTTCAGGTCCACAACTCTCATAAAATCCTGGGTATATGGTGTATTTGTATGGATTCACCAATTGGCTCATCATCATACCCAAAAGCAATGTCTGACGATTTCCTTCTGTGATTCCAAAACGTCTTAACAACTTTGGAGCGATCTCTCCGCTTTCATCATACGCCTTTCTGATGCTATCAGCCACACTCTTGTCACCACTACAATAATATTCTGACAACACATCATCCCAGTAATTTCCTTCTTCAGTTACGTTGCGTCGGCAATTCCACGCATAACGTCCCCAAGTTTTATACCACATCCAGTCACGATCCAACTGTTTTTCACGAAGTCCGTAAGGCAACTTGTCTGCTGTATATGGCCAATCCCAGTAACTTGCTTGTGGATAAAGATGTAAAGCATTAGCATGATGAACATCGTGCATGGCAATAACAGCCTTCCTTACAAATGATGGTGACGACCAACGCCAAGGTTCAAGATTGGCAAGTATATGTACATTACTGATATGCGTTGTTCCAAGAGTAGCTAAAACAGTATGTATCTTTGCCCAAGGTCATCGTGGTTCGTATGTCGTGAGAGATTCGCCATTGTATTTGTGCATTGTATACAAATTCTTATATAGCGGCAGTGATGCTTCCATTACGGCTTTGCAATCAGTATCATGCGCACGCAGTAATACTGGCGGTTCATCATTACGTCCAAGAGCTTTCAATCCATCTTTCACTCCGGGGATTATTGTTTTTGTCATCCATTCCACATCGTCGTCATAAGTATCCATTGCTTCACCAAGACATACCAGTAGTCCCACATTTGGATACTTCTCAATAAAGGCTGCTATACTTTTGCGAGTATAGTCACTGATCAATGGAGTGATAGGACGATGTCTATCTTGCGTCTTTAATCCATAATGATCGGCAAAAGGTTTTGATAAGATGATATTATAAAACATCTGGATAACAAAGATTCCTCTTCGGTCAGCTTCTTTTGTGAGAAAAGAGTATATTTCTTCATTCTTTTTAAATGTATCTTCATCTACTTCCACCGCAAATGGATAGTCTTTGAGTTTCACCAATGAAGCAAAAGGATGACCGTTCCACAGATATAATGAATTCATCTTGTTGTCTACAAGCATATCAAGATATTCTATCCACTGCTTCTTATCATAAAACCAAGGAAAGTTTTCTGGTGTATATGGATATTCATATACCTGATGTCCGGGCAGATACACTGTTTTTTTGCAATCCTACACATGATCCACGCAATACCATTTCTGGATTTTGCTGAATGTTGCCTATGTTGAGATTATGATGCAATGCTGCATACTCAGCAAGTTCATTACATCCATATATCACTCCCGAACCATCATATCCTTCAACCAAGATGTGATTCTTTTTGGAAGTGATTCTGAATCCTTCTTTCTTCAGTCCTGTCGTATCTGATGCTATCTTGAGAGATATTTTGTAATCGTTTCCATGATTAGGGAAAGTATATCCCAATGCCGACAATTTCTTTTTAATATACTCTGCAGCATATTCCACTCTGGAATTAGCTTTTGAAATGGTTACTATTTTTATAGAGTGCGCCTCTGAATAAGCACACAACATTAGTATAATCAGTATGGTATGTATTCTTTTCATAAATTTATTTGAGCTTGCTCAAGTCTATTTTTTTATAAGCAATGAGTTGTCTTCTCCATGTATATACACAATGCAGGTTTCCGTCCTTACCCTGAATGATTGCAGGATATGAATATTGACTGATAGGACTATCTTCTAATGTGAGTACATGATGCCAATGAGTTCCATCGTCTGAGATGGCTATACTTATTGGAGTTCGTGGTCCTTTCTTTGTTCCTGGTATTGTTTCGAAATCATTATAAATCAAAACATGGCGACCATCTTTAAGCGTTACAGCATCTGTTCCACTTTGATTATTTGGAATATCTGTCAAAGTAACTTTACTCCATGTATCTCCGTTGTCAGAACTGAAAGATGTTGCCAACTTTGCGTTATGAGTACGCATCAGCACTTGCAGACGACCATCTTTCAATTTCAATATAGATGGTTGTATGCTATATATATAATCTGGTCCTTTTCCTTCTTTATAGATTGGAGTTGTCATATCTCTTGCTGTAAAAACATCATCTGTACGTGCTTTTTTTTCAGCATCAACGATTCCTACATATTTCCATTTCCCCGTTTTCATGTCAAGTATCTCTACATGAAAACGCCATCCATCTTTCTCTGTACTTGAACCGCATATCAGTCTGCCATTAATCAATTCTGGTTTATTCTTTACGGGACCGATAAATCCTTTTGGCAAAGGTTCTCTTTCCGTCCAAGTCTTTCCTCCGTCTCGTGACTTTACAAGCCATCCTGTCCAGTCATCAATAGTTGCACCGACTTTATAAAAAAGCCAAATCTCTCCATCAGGCATTGTAAACAACACTGGATTCCAGCATGCTTTGCGTTTCAATGTTCCTGACAATGCAACCTTACGAGCCTTTATTGGTCCTGCCGAAGCTGGTGTTGTATTTTTTTCTATTCCTGCTAATTCTGCATCTTTCGTTCCCAACTGATACACTCCATCACCAGCTAAGATTGGAGATTCCCATTTATCTGCACCCTTAGGTTTTCGACTCACCCAGATACATACATCCGGGTTACGCTCCTTTGTTCCTCCGAAATATGCAGCTACTAAATCTCCGTTTTTAAGTTCTGTAATCGTAGAAGCATGAGCTTGTGGGAATGAAGCCTTCTCATACAGGAATTCATCTTTTATGATTGCTGCATTACGGGTTGGGATTTCCAAGTTATAAGAATATCTACCTGATCCCACTTCCTCTGTTTCACCATTTGGCATATATAGTGTTGCAGTTGTATTTACAGGTATTTCAACATCCCAATGTAATTTCTGCAATGTTTTATTCCATTTGCTCACTACTTTTCCGTATGGTGTTTCATAAGAAGCATCTACATGAAAACAGTCTTCTATATTAAAAGAGGGTTTCAAGATAATGTGTTTATATGCTACACTGTTTTCAGCCTGTCTTATTCCTCCAAGATATTGATAACACCATGTTAACAGGTCACCAAGTAACATGACGTGATTACCTGAATTCATCTTTGCATCGGCCTTGTCACCATTCCATAATTCCCAGATTGTCGTAGCTCCATTTTCAGCCATATATCCCCAAGAAGGATATGTGTTATTAGTTGCGAGAAGATATGCTATATCTGAAAATCCATTATCTGAAAGTCCTCTTAGTAGCCAACTAATTCCTATCACTCCACTAGTGACATGACCATCACCAACATTTATAATATTTGCAACTACATTTTTAACTACCTCTGCCTTTATGCTATCCGGAACTATGCCGAATGCCAAAGGAAGAATATTTGCTGTTGCTGTGTTGTTGCCATAAAACACACTGTCTGGATAGAGCACGTGTCCTGGACGTAGAGATGTACCACGCTTCACTGTAAGAAATTTGCGATTGAACGCATCTGTCATCTCCTTGCGTTTGCTTTCCCAAAGTTTGGCTTCGTCGTTCATATTCTGCATCTTAGCAAACTTCTCCATCAATTGCAGAATCCTTACACCATAAGCTGTTGAGATAAGTTGTCCATCTGTATTGCGTGATGGGTCTTGACTATGTATAAGCTGTAGTTTTTCTGGTGGAACGCACCAGTCACCATATTTATCTTTTCTGATTATTCCATTAGTTTCATATTCATTGAGCATATACATCAACCATTTCTTGATTGAAGGATATGAATTGATTATCGGCTGTGAATTGCCAAATTGCTCATATAGCATATCGCATGCAAACGGAAATACAGCAGGCCAAGTCATATTGTCTTCATAATAATTCCAGAATGCTGGTGTTACATTAGACATGGCTCCGTCATAGCGCACACCATCACTGAGGTCATGCATCCATTTGGTGTATAAGCGTTCGTTATCAAACAAGAAACTCTCACCAAGGCATCCAACAGTACGATCGCCCAACCATGGTTGACGTTCATTTCTTTGTGGACAGTCAACAGGCATACCCTTATAATTACTTTTTATTCCCCAAAAAGCATTACGAATAACCTTATTCAGTATCGTGTCAGAAGTAGTTATCTCACCTATCGGAGACATATCATCATCAACCGTAAATGCTGTGAAATCTTCTTTTTTTGCTTTTGCGATATTGCTTACTTCTGCATATCTGAAGCCATGATACACGAATGTAGGTTTCCACATACATCCCTGCTCCTTACCATTACAAACATATATATCCGTAGAATTAGCATTTCGCAGATTAGCGGTATAAATACTTCCGTCAGCATTCAGTTTCTCTGCATATCTCACCTTTATTGTATCTCCGCTTTCTCCACGTGGAATAAATCCAATCCATCCCGCCATGTTCTGTCCAAAGTCAAGAATATATTTGTCTTTGACTTTCGTCATCGATATTGGATTCCCATATTTATTTTCTACCATACAAGGTGTCATCTGCGCACGCAATTCTCCGTCTGGTACAGATGTTCTGTCGGCATTTATCCATTTTGAATCATTAAATCCAACAGTATTCCATCCAGACATCTCCATACGGGCATCATATTCCTCGCCGTCATATTCATTGGTGTTACGGATAGGACCATTGAAACTTAACTTCCAACTCTGGTCTGTCGCCCATGTTTCCTTAGTTCCGTCTTCATATTCCACAATGATGTTGATACGACATTTTGGCAATCCGAATACAGGTGATTTATAATACTTTTCCTGGCGCATTGGATAATATCTACCAGCGCCCAAAGATATACCTATCGCATTGTTTGCCTGTATATAGGGTGTGATGTCAAATGTATTGTAATACACTGTTTTGCGATAATCAGAAGGTACTGGTTTCAAAACCTGATTATCACCAATCTGCTTTCCGTTTACATAGAAATCATAAAGACCCAATCCTGCCACATAAGCCATGGCACGACGTACAGTCTTTTTGCTTTTGAATTCTTTTCTCAAGTATCTTACGGCCAATCTGGTGTGAAGTCCACGCTGCTCACCAGTCTGGAGTTCTTCTAATCCAATCCAATTACCTTTCCATTTATTCTCACCCAATAAAGCGATGCCAAAATGTTGCACTTCACTCCATTCGCTCTTACCTTTATTTGTAAACACGCGTAATTTCCAGAAAGCTTTATCATTACTTTTCAATGCTTTACCATGATATTCCACCCATAGTTGATTGGCAGATTTCACTCTTCCTGAATTCCATAAATCAGCATTGGCTTCATCAAGTTTTTCGGGTGATGAAGCCACAATGATTTGGTATTCAGTCTGAACAACGTTACTAGCATCAGAAGATATCTTCCATGAAAATCTTGGAGTTGTAATATCTATACCTTCGGGATTCTTCAGGTTTTCTGTCTTTACGTCATACACTCCGATTTTTGCCGCAAACATTTGCAACGGCAATATCATTATAATGAATATGTATAGTAGTCTTTTCATTTATTCGTTAAGATTTCGCTTTCTGTCAGCCAGACGTTGATTTACTATTTTTGTCTGTTCACGTGATATATAGTTCTTTTCTGCATCAATGGCAATAAGTACTCTATCATTTACTTTGTCACTTTTTTCTATCTGTGGTGACACTGTTATTATTTTATTATCAGCAGTTCCGATAAAAGAGATTGCGCCATCTGAAGGATTAAACCACCATAATAGTTTCTTCTTACCAGAAATTTTCCTGAGATCTATTTTCATAACATTGCTGTTATAATTATATATCAGCATATAGTCTTTACCTCTTGTGGCAATAAGTCTGTCATATTTCACACCATTCTTCCCTACGATAATACTTTGGTCGGGAACTCTTTCAAAATATGGAAACGACAGCATCAAGTCTGTAAGATATTGCATCTGATTGTAACCAGGATCTTCTAGTGCTTGATACCATGATTTAACAGTTCCATCACTTCCGTATCCTGTAGGATAACCTGGTTTGAGCATTTGCATTATGGCATTATGTCCGTATGTATGACCGCAACTTCCCGCAAATACACTCCAATAGGCATAACGTCGCACGTCATAGTCTTGCCAACGAGCCTCGTTAGCATCATGAAGTCCCTTTGGTATATCTTCATAACTAGGTTCATCATCCAGAACTGGCTTTATTGGTTTGTATGCCCAAGTAGAATCTACATACATCCAGTTGTCTTCTTCCGTACTGTCTGGAATAGGATAGTCTTTGTTTCCCATACGCTGACCATATTTGCGGTGTCCACTTTGGAATGTATGGAAATCCATCCATGAAGCCTTACTCCACCATTTAGCAGAAGTATATCTTCCACGTGGATGGAATGTCATGAGATGCTTATTGTCAATGCTTTTAATTGATGTTGCAAGAGCATCCCATACCTCTGGATGAATGTTACCTTGAATGTCACCTCCTATTATCCATATAATATTTGGATTATTCTTATATCTTTCTGCTAGAAACTTTCCATAAGCTTTGGCTTGTTCAGCATTGATATTTCCGGCTTGTACCTGTGATCCCCATATTGCTACCATACCGATATAGATACCATTCTGTTCTGCTTTGCGGACGATATAATCCAAATGATCCCAATATGAATAGACTCCTTCTGGATCGACTTTTGAAAAATCCCATCCGTAAGGCAACGATTGCTGTCCATAAATATTATATGACGGAACAGCATCCATCACCTGTATCTGTACCATATTATAGCCTGCCCTACGGCATTTATTGAAATAGTATTCTACTTCTGATCTATCAAGATGTTGTGGAACAAGCCAACCTGTATCACCTAACCAGAAAAATGGTCTACCATTTTCAAACTGCAAATAGCGATTGTTTGAAGAAACCATTAGTTTTCCGTTATCCCACGGTTTTTGTCCATATGTGAATACCGATGCCAAACCTAACATCAGGCATATCGATAAGATTCTCTTTTTCATAATATCTTAATTGTTTGTCCTTTTTCTGTATTTATATCGTATAGATAGGTCTTTGGAAGACTTATCTTGCTTAACTTCACTTCTGAATTGTTTAATACCTTTGTTACAGGATAATTAGTAAAGAAAGGATTTACATTCTCTCCTTTTGCTTTGTGCAATGATTTCACGGGAGCATTTAATCTTAAACGAAGATTACCTCCGAGTGAAGACTTAACCACAAGATTAGTCAATTTCCCATTACGCCATGACATTGAGATGATTTCAAAACCGCCACGTGTTTTCAATCCTTTTATCGTTCCGCTTTCTTTCCAAGCATCTGGTAATGCAGGAAGCAACGCTACGCATCCGTCATAACTCTGCATTAGCATTTCTGCAATACCTGCAGTACATCCGAAATTACCATCTATCTGGAATGGTGGATGTGCGTCAAAAAGATTTCTATATGTTCCACCTTTCTTCTTCACATTTCCATAAGCAAGAAATCTATCATCGGTCAGCGACAATTGATTATGTATCAACTTATAAGCATGATTTCCATCTAGCAATCTTGCCCACAAACATACTTTCCATCCCATACTCCAACCAGTACTTGGGTCTCCACGATGAATGAGTGATGTACGTGCAGCATCGAGTAATTGTGGGGTACGGTATGGAGAGATCTGTGTTCCGGGAAACAAACCGTATAGATGACTCACATGACGATGATCATCACTTGGATTATCCCAATCTTTTATCCATTCCTGAAGTTGTCCCCAACGTCCAATCTGCATAGGAGACATCTGTTTCAATCTTTCGTTATAGTGTTTTGCTAGTTCCTTATCTTCTGATAACACCTTTGATGCAGCAACAACGTTATTAAATAACTCATAAATCAATTCGTTATCCATCGTTGTACCATACGTTATAGGAAGCATTCCATCTGGAGATGGGTGAGAGTTCTCTGGAGAAACAGCAGGAGAGATCACTAACCATCCATGCTCAGGTTCTTTTATCAGCATTTCATCTAAGAATTCTGCTGCTCCTTTCATGATTGGATATGCTGCTTTCAAAAATTCTTTATCACCAGTATATAGATAATGCTGCCACAGATGTGAGCACACCCATGCGCCACCTGTCATCCACATTCCACTTGTTGCATGATCAACAGCTCCCGTTATGCGCCATATATCTGTATTATGATGCAACACCCATCCGTCTTTATCATACATCGTACGTGCAGAAACAACTCCAGTCTTACTTACTTCCTTTATTAATCTGAAAAGTGGTTCGTTAAGTTCGGTGAGATTAGTAGGTTCTGCTGGCCAATAGTTCATCTCAAGATTTATATTGGTTGTATATTTGCTATCCCAGGCAGGTTCTAGCTTATCATTCCAAATACCTTGCAGATTAGCTGCTTGCCCATCTGGTTGTGAAGAGCATATAAGAAGATATCGTCCAAAAGTGAAATACGTTGACACAAGCCAGTTATCATCATGCTTTTCGAAATTAATCAAACGCTCATCAGTAGGTAGGTCTGCATATTTGTCTTCTCCAAGATACAATGATGTACGATGCATATAATTCTGAAACAACTTCACATGCTCTGCTTTACTCTTTTCATAATCATGAAACATTGCATTTTTTAAGTAGTTTTCGCTTTTGGCACTTTCATCACCTGTTATATTCTGATAGTTCACAAAATTAGTTGCTATCGAAATATACAGTACTGCTTCATCAGCATTTTTCACACTAATTATTCCATCTTGTGAAGTTGCTTTTGTAGCTTTTTCTCCTGTTTTTGTAATGGCTGCCATACGCCCCATAAAGCGTACTTTTCCTTTTGTATCTTCAAGTTTCGAAGAAACACCTTGCAACACAGATTCGTTATTATCACTTGTTATAATAACATCGTCATGAGGTGAAGTAAAATTCACATTAAAAGTAATCATCCCCGGTTTTGAAGCAGTAAACTTTACTGTTATCACATTATCACTGAACGATGTAATAACTTCACGCCTATAATTTACTCCATCTACTGTATAAGTAGTAGCTGCAATAGCAGAATCAAGACTTAGTTCGCGCTTATAGTTTGTATATTGCGAAATATTGGGAGTAGATATATATACGTTACCAAAATTTTGGTATGCCATACCATTATTCGTTGCCGACATCACTTTATCAGAAGCCAGATCCTGTGCCTCCTTATATTTTCCCTCAAAAAGAAGTTTCTGAATAACAGGAATAGCAGCTTTAGCATTCTGATTTGGATTATTATTGGGTTGACCTGTCCATATTGTTTCTTCATTTAACTGTAATCTCTCAACAGAAGGTATTCCATATACCATCGCACCAAGTCTTCCATTACCAAGAGGCAATGCATCAGTCCATACCCTTGCAGGTTCTCTATACCACAACTTATACTGTTGTGAGCATACTGGCAATGATATTATACAGACCAGAAAAAATGCAATGTTTCTAAATAGTTTCATTTCGATGCTTTTAATATAAGGATAAGACGTATAATTGCATGTTTTGTCGTCATAATTAATCCAAAATAATAAGCAGAAACATCTGATTTACCAAAGTTACAACATAACAATTGTTATCCTGTAACTCCAGAGGTACAAACACAAAAAAGCCTCGAGAGATATTACTATCTTCGAGGCTTCTGTTTAAAAGAAGGCGGCTACCTACTCTCCCGCATTGCA
>RCMY010000707.1_pt1 | contig 31824 bp, 28 predicted proteins | sample 2041341 | NCBI WGS metagenome assembly RCMY01 (sample SAMN09708234, study PRJNA481090) | Marine sediment metagenome, whole genome shotgun sequencing project. | reverse complement strand
ACCCCCCATTTACAACCCTATGGGCGTAACTGTGCGACAAGTACATTTTACTACGAATACCTATAAAATCACCTTCGGCCGTTTCTATAACGGAAGGTATCTTTCTAATCGCCCCTAATGCCAATATACCTACCTGTGGCTGATTAATAATTGGAGTACCGAATACACTACCAAAAGTACCTACGTTGGTAACGGTATACGTACCACCTTGTACTTCATCTGGCTTCAAAGCATTATTCCTAGAACGGTTGGCCAAGTCATTTATAACCTTCGCCATACCTACCAAATTTAACTGGTCTGCATTCTTAATTACCGGAACGATAAGATTACCGTCTGGTAATGCGGCCGCCATACCTATATTAATATTTTTCTTTTTAATAATAGTATCTCCATCAACAGAGATATTCATCATTGGATATTTCTTCAAGGCCTTAGCAATGGCCTCCATGAAAATTGGAGTGAACGTTAATTTTTCACCTTCTCTTTTAAAGAAAGCATCTTTCATCTTATTGCGCCAATTTACAATATTGGTTACATCAACTTCAATAAAACTTTGAACATGCGCAGATGTCGATATACTATCCGTCATGTGCTTGGCAATTAACTTACCCATTCTAGTCATAGAAATCACCTCATCGCCTCCAGAAACCTGAACTTTTGGCTTATCGACCACTGGCTGATTAATTTTAACAGACGCCGGCGTAGAAGCTCTATCAGTTGCGATTGCAGCTGGCTTCGACTGCTCAGCAGTTGTCGCTTTCACATGATTAGAACTTGCTCCATTATTCACATAGTTCAAAATATCATCTTTTGTAACCCTACCTTCTTTACCAGTACCTGGTATAGTCTCGAGCGCATCAAACGAAATACCTTCTTGCTTAGCTATATTCTTAACTAAAGGTGAATAGAATCGGTCTGAATCTCCTATAACCAAATCTGTGGAAGAAGTATCGGACTTAGCTTTTAAAACAACCTCATCAGCTACAGAAACCATTTCTTCTTGAACAGGTATTTGAGCATCTTTTTCATCAGTTGTTTTTGCAACTTCACTCACATCAACATCTCCATCAATTTCAATAATCGCCACGGTCTGACCTACTTTAACTACATCATCAACATTAAAGCATTTCTCTATCAATACACCATCTACCTCACTTGGCACCTCACTATCAACTTTATCTGTAGCAATTTCAAAAATGGCTTCATCCATCTCAATAGTATCCCCTACCTCTTTTAACCAAGATGTCAATGTTGCTTCTGCAACACTCTCTCCCATACGCGGTAGTTTCAATTCAAATTTTGACATATCGATAATTTATAGCTTGTTTTGTATATATTTTTTGCAAAAATAATAAAATTTATGCCTTTTAGTTGATATTATAATGAAATTACAAGAACTAATCTTGTCTTAGCGAACCTTCAAACGGAACTCTATTCACTATACTTCTACCTAAGGTAACCTCATCAGCATATTCCAATTCATCACCTACTGCAATACCTCGCGCAATAGTAGAGGTCTTCACCTCTAAACCTTCAATTTGCCTGAAAATATAGAAGTTGGTAGTATCGCCTTCCATCGTAGAACTCAACGCAAAAATTAATTCTTTTATTACGCCTTTTTTCACCTTCTCAACGAGAGATCCAATTTTTAAATTTTGTGGGCCAATACCTTCCATAGGAGAAATTTTACCCCCAAGCACATGATACTTTCCTCTAAACTGGCCTGTATTTTCAATTGCCATCACATCTCTAATATCTTCAACAACACAAACCAAAGCATCATCTCTTTTAGGATTTGCGCAAATCTCACATATATTGGTATCTGAAATATTATGACAATTCTGACAGAACTGAATTTTACTTCTCAAACTAACCAATGATGACGACAGATTTTCAGTCCTCTGTTCTGGCTGCTTTAGTAGGTGTAACACTAAGCGTAATGCCGTTCGCTTACCGATACCTGGTAATTGCGACACTTCATACACTGCATTCTCTAATAATTTCGATGAAAAATCCATAGTCTTTATTGGGTATAAATTTACGATTAAAGTTGAAAAATATACCGTACCGCTTGCACAAAATTCTTATTGACTTATAGAAGTGTTTTATTATATATAGGTAGATCTCCTTTACCAACATCGCATTTGGCTAGCTAGTGATTTCTATTATATTTCCTTAAGTAGTTTTCATCTTAATAACCAGCTTCAGACACGGTTAAAAGTAAAGCCAGTTTAATCGCCTCTGCACCATTCTCATTTAACCACCATTCATTTAACGAATGTGCACCACCACCAACACCACCTCTACCGATTGTTATTGCCGGAATGCCTAATGAGATAGGAATATTACTATTGGTAGACCCTCTTGTTAGACTTGGTGTAGAACCAAATAACGTTGTAGCACTAATAGCTCTTTGCACTAAAGGCGTGTCAATTGATAATTCACCTGAAGGTCTGTCTCCAATTTTAATTAGTTCTAGAGAAATCTTATCATCTATACCAGAACTATTGTACTCTTCTAAAGCAGTTTGCATTGATGCTTTAAAAATGCCGTCAATTTCAATCAACCTATCTTTATCGACCGACCTCATATCTACTTCCATCCAAGATTCGAATGGAATAGAGTTTACAGAAGTTCCGCCACCCATTCTTCCAATATTAAAACTTGTTTTAGGCCCTTCGTCCGTATATTTTTTAGCATTCACAGAAAACTCCTTTATAGCATAGCCCAAAGCATGATGCGGATTCGCTAAACCAAATGCACCCCAAGAATGACCGCCTTTACCAGTAAATAAAGCTTTATAACGTACAGACCCCAAACCAGCGTTATTCACCCTTCCTATTGCTCCACCATCAATTGATATCCATGAATCTATTTTAGGAGCACCATCTCTAAACAGATGCTTCACACCTCTTAAATCTCCCAAACCCTCTTCACCTACAGTCGCAACGAACCAAATATCTGCTTTCGTCTTTACATTAGAATTTTTCATTGCTTTGAAAATAGTCAGCAGCATCGCTAAGCCTCTAGTGTCATCTCCTATTCCTGGCGCGAATAACGTATCACCTTTATGCTGCACACTTACATTTGTACCTTCTGGAAAAACGGTATCTAAATGAGCATCTAATGCTATTATTTTTCCGCCCTGTGTTCCTTTTTTTAGCGCAACTACATTACCAACTTCGTCTATTGAAACATTGTCAATACCTGCATCAACAAACAATTTTACTAATGCCTTAGCTCTTTTCTCTTCTAAAAAAGGAGGAGCTGCAATTTCAGTTAATTCAATTAAATTTTTATTCGTTTCCTCTTCAATAGAATCAATATACTCAAAAGCACTCTTTATACTTTTATCTTTCAATAATTTCGAAAGTTCCTTGTCAATTTTCTTATCTGTTTTTAAAGCATCTTGACCAGATAAATTATTGGTCATACTAAAAATGAAAATCAATATTATTACAATCACTTTATCAGAAAAATTATTCAATCGACTCATTATTTAGGTTTTTAGGATTTGTACAATGAAAAGGTATCAAAAAATTATTCTATTAGAAAAATTAGAATACATTATTAGCTATAAATTCAAGATTCATCAATTTAGATCCATCCTTTTCATCTTATCACAATACGTCCTTTAACTTTTTGTAATTTGCCCTCAAAAATTATATTCAATGAACGCCTCACACATACTATTTTTGATTTCTGGCTATTTCGTTTTGCTTTTGATTATTTCATATTTCACTGGCAAAAACGATTCTAATGAAGATTTTTTTAAGGCCGGGAAACAATCTCCATGGTATTTAGTTGCCTTTGGTATGGTAGGCGCATCACTATCTGGCGTTACATTTATTTCAGTACCTGGCTGGGTCGATGCGTCTCAATTCAGCTATATGCAAGTTGTTTTTGGATACTTTCTTGGCTATATGGTTACCGCATTTGTTCTACTACCTATTTATTATAAACAAAACGTTACTTCTATTTATGAATATTTAGATGACAGATTTGGCTTTGTAAGCTATAAAGTTGGCGCCATATCCTTTTTTATATCAAGAGTTTTAGGTGCTGCTTTTCGTCTATTTTTAGTAGCTATTGTACTGCAACAATTTGTTTTCGATGCATGGAATATTCCTTTTGAAATAACAGTGATTCTTTCCATTTTACTTATTTGGGTTTACACGTTTAGAGGTGGAATTAAAACTATCGTTTGGACAGATACTCTACAAACATTGTTTATGCTAGTATCTGTCGGACTTTCCATATATTTCATATTGGATAAAATGGATTGGACCTTCATCGAGTTTTTAAATTCACCAGAATTAGGACACTACAGCAAAACCATTTTTACTGATGATTTCTCGTCGAAAAACCATTTAGTAAAATCATTTTTAGGTGGTATGTTCATAACCATTTGTATGACTGGTCTAGACCAAGATATGATGCAAAAAAACTTGACATGTAAAAATTTAGGAGAAGCTCAGAAGAACATGGTCAGTTTTAGCATTGTGCTCGTCATAGTCACATTTGTATTTATGTTGCTAGGTGCACTTTTGTTCATTTATGCCGACGCACATAATATAGCTTTACCCCTAATGGATGGCTCACCAAAATCTGATTTACTTTTTCCTGAAATCGCATTAAATAGTGGCTTAGGAATAACTGTAGCCGTTACTTTCATGCTCGGTTTAATAGCAGCAGCTTATAGCAGTGCTGATAGTGCACTAACCTCGCTAACAACATCATTTTGTGTAGATTTTCTCAATACTGAGAAAAAACCACAAAAAGAAGCGAAGAAAATAAGGAGAATAACACATATTGGTATGAGTGTATTGCTCATAATGGTTGTCATATCTTTCAAATATATTTTAGATAAAAATGTAATAGATGGTTTACTTACCGTAGCTTCTTATACTTACGGACCGTTACTTGGCCTATTCTCTTTTGGCATTTTCACAAAGCATAAGATAAAAGATAAATATGTTTGGATAGTAGCATTAATCTGTGTTTCAATAATTCTTATTCTAGCTAAACTACCCATTGAATATTTAGGAGGATATGTATTTGGGTATGAACTACTTCCCCTAAATGGTCTACTTACATTTATAGGGCTTTGGCTTATTCGTAAACAACCTGCTGAGCCTAGTATTAACGATATTGCTTAGAATTTTGAATTCAATATTGACCGGTCGATAATAGTACTAAGGTACAAGCTACAACGACCTCTATTCCGTTCTTTTCTAACAATTTATAAAATGTAGGATTTTCGGTACCTGGATTAAAAATTACCCTGCTTGGAGCTAAAGAAATTAGCTCATTAAAATATTCTTCTTGTCTTTTTGGATTTAGATACAGGGTTATTGTATGAATATCATTAATTTTGTCGAAATTATTACTGATGTTGACTCCAGAAACCTCACCTTCCCCCAATCCGTAGGCTTGGGTTTCTATTCCAGAATCTACCAGTCTTCTTATTGCTAAATTGCTATAACGAGCTGGATTCAAGGAAGCTCCAAAAACAAGGGTCTTTTTCATAATATTTAAAAATGTTAAAATTTTACAGAAATGTAACTAATTACGCAATTTTTCGTCTATAAGTAAAGTTAGATATTATCTGAGTATTAAATTTTTTTGTTGGTAACGCTATATGTTTATAGTTAATGGTTAGTGTTTAGTATAGCCTATCAGCATTATGAAGCCCGGCTTCCAATTCATTTTGGAATGTCCGGGTTTCTATTTTCTAAGACTCTCGTAAAAGCGAATTTCTGCACTAACTAAAATAAGTTTCACCCCAGTAGTAACAATAGATAAAAAAATTCGTCTATTATATTGTATAGGTATATTTAATAAAGAAGAATGGTTGGTTTTTTCTTGTTAGGTAAAACTATATAGAACCCATGGTTTTGCCATGGGTTCTTTATTTACCATCGTATAATAACACTACCCCATGTAAAACCACTACCAAAAGCAGCTAAAACAACAAGGTCACCTTCCTTAACTTTTCCTTCTTGCCAAGCTTCTGTAAGTGCAATAGGAATAGAAGCAGCGGTAGTATTACCGTATTTCATGATATTGTTGAATACTTGGTCATCGGTAAGTTGAAATTTCTTTTGAATAAACTGTGATATTCTAAGATTTGCTTGATGTGGCACCAATAAATCTATATCAGTAGATTTCAGTTTGTTCTTTTCTAAACCTTCTATAATAACCTCACTAAAACGCACAACTGCATTTTTAAACACAAACTGCCCGTTCATATAAGGAAAGTAAGATTCGTCATTAGGGTCATTGTCTGCAATAATATCATTAACCCATCTTTTACCCATCCCTGGGGCAATTAATGAAAGTTCTTCAGCATGCTGCCCTTCAGAATGTAAGTGAGTAGAAAGAATTCCTTTTGAGTTATCTTCTTCTCTACTTAAAACTGCAGCGCCAGCACCGTCTCCAAAAATAACGGATACACCTCTACCTCTAGTAGTCATGTCCAAGCCATGAGAATGAAGTTCAGAACCAATAACGAGTACATTTTTATACATACCAGTTTTAATATATTGGTCGGCAATAGAAATTGCATACACAAAACCTGAACATTGATTACGAACATCTAAAGCTCCAACAGTTTTTATACCCAAATCTCGTTGTACCAAAACACCAGGACCAGGAAAATAATAATCGGGACTTAGTGTAGCGAAAACGATAAAATCAATATCATCTTTATCGATACCTGCTCTCTCTATAGCAATTTTTGCAGCTTTAACACCCATAGTCGTTGTCGTATCACCATCACCACTTACAACATGCCTTCTTTCTTTAATACCGGTTCGTTCTTGAATCCAGGCATCATTGGTATCCATCAATTTTGACAAATCATCATTTGTCACTACGTTTTCAGGAACATAATGACCTAAGCCAATTATTTTTGAATTATACATAGTAATATTTTTATCCTGAAAGAGTTCAGGCAGAATTAGTGTTGCAATATAAACAACAATTAATAATCAACCTTAAAATTGTAACAAACACTAGCAATTAGAAAATTGATTCAAATAATTATTTTAGGTATTTCTTAAAATTGTTCACCTTAATATTCGCCTTTAAATCATGAAGTAAATTATACAATCCGAAAAAAGTACGATTCATGTAAATAAAATGCTTTGAACCTCTGTTACCGTTCATCTTTCGTATCTGTTTATCTGAAGCAAAATGCTCTCCTAAATCTGCAATTTTACTCCAAAAAACCTGATTACCGAAATCAAATTCTTCAGTATGAAACGGAGATGTAAACAAACTCAGCAATTGATGAAAAAGTGATTTAAAAAAAAGTACTTCTTCTGGCTTATCGGTAGCCATCAAAATTTCTAGTTCGTACAATTTATCGGTAAAAATCTTATCATCGGAAATACTCTCAGGCTTAGCTAACTCAAAATATGGTATATAAAACGAATCAGGAACCTCTTTAATACACCCAAAATCAATGGCTATCAATTCATTTTCATCATTCACCAAAAAATTACCTGGGTGAGGATCTGCATGTACTTTACGCAAACCATGAATCTGAAACATATAAAAATCCCACAAAGCTTGGCCCAGCTTATCACCAATTTCTTGAGAAAAATTTGTTTTAGTGAATTCACTTAAATGCTTACCGGTCATCCAGTCCATCGTAATAATTCGCTCACTGGATAAATCTGTGTAGTATTGAGGAAATTTAATATTCGGTATAACCTTACAAGCTTCTGTTATTTCTTTACTCTGGGCAACTTCTAACAAATAGTCCGTTTCCTCTATTAATTTATTCTCTACTTCTTTAAAGTATTTACCAGAGTCTTTTCCTTTTAAATTAAACATGCGAATGGCAATAGGTTTTACTATAGCTAAATCACTACTAATACTTTGAGCAACACCCGGGTATTGAATTTTCACCGCTAATGTTTTACCATTTTTGGTTGCCTTATGTACTTGCCCTATACTTGCTGCATTTATTGAATCCTTTTCGAAAGTATCGAAAACTTCTTCTGGATATTTACCTAAAAATTTTTTGAAAGTTTTTCGCACCAATGGTGCTGACAACGGAGGAACAGAAAACTGAGATAAGGAAAATTTTTCCACATACGCATTTGGCAACAGATTCTTCTCCATACTTAACATCTGCGCTACTTTTAAGGCACTACCCTTCAGAGATTTTAATCCGTCGTAAATATCTGTGGCATTATCCTCGTTCAATTCATCTTTTGTAGTATCTGGATTTATAATTTTCTTGCCTAAATATTTCGCATAATTACCTCCAATTTTAGCCCCAGTTTTAACAAGTTTACTTGCTCGTTCAATCTTTCCGGTGGGTATTCTATCAAGTGTTTTCAAATTGTAGGTTCGTTAGATTAGGCAAAAGTTTCCTTATAAAGAAATTTACCGAAATCGAGAATGTTCTCTAAGGGAGTATTATCGAATACATCGAAGATTGTATTGACAGATTTTTCAATAGCGACATCAGTCTTTTCAAAACCTGCGGAATCATCTGACTTCCAAAAATTCAATAAAAACATGAATTGTAACCAAGCACCTTCTGAGAATAACTGAGGATTATGCTTGGTGATTTTTGCGTTTTTAGTCTCATTACCAGCTACTATTAGACCTTTTGCAAATTCCTTTATATTCTTTCGCAGGCCTTTAAGTTGCTCCATATTCTTAAGTGTATTATTAGATTGTTCCATAGCGAATAAAACATAACTTCTATTTAAGGTTAATACCTCAAAAAAAGTATAGAAAAAAGTGAGCATCTTATCTCTATTAGAAAAACCTTGATACTCTTTATTTTTCATCATAACACTATATGCATTATCAAAAAAGGTAGTCCAAATACCTTTTTGCAATGTGCTTATTGAGCCAAAATGTAAGTAAAAATCAGATTCTTGTATACTGTTTACCTTACAAAACTTATAAACTGTCTTTGGCACTTCTTCATGCTCTAAAACATAGTCCATAAACATTGTAACGATAGATTCTCTCGATATTTTTTTTGCTTTTGTAGACATATTCAATAGTTTTTATAAAAGGTACGATGCAGATTTCATAGTTAGAAGTTTTTTATGAAACATTAGCTTTTGTTTAGCAAAAACGTGCTATTAAAAAATAGCACGTTTTAAACAACCTAACCAATAAATAATCAACATGTGATTATGTGTAAAATTCTTTTTCATAGCACTTTTTCATAATCACATTACAAATATACATTATGTTTAACTTTTTTATATTATTCATAAACAAAAATAAATGTTAAACTTTATATGCTCTTATATCTGTCAGTTTGTCATAATCTTCTATTGTGGTATTTTTTTTGACTTCACTGTACCAAACAATTATATATAGCAATAGTCACTAGAATGGTGACATAAATAATATAACATATGGCAACAGGTAAAATTAATGTGTCTGTAGACAACATTTTTCCACTTATTAAGAAGTTTTTATACAGCGATCATGAAATTTTTCTTCGAGAATTAATTTCAAACGCTACCGATGCAACTATAAAGATGAAACATTTAACAACTATAGGCGAATCCAAAGTTGATTACGGTAATCCTTTAATTGAGGTTAAGGCAGATAAAAAAGGCAAAAAGCTTCATATTATTGACCAAGGTCTAGGTATGACCGAAGAAGAAGTCAAAAAATATATTAATGAGGTAGCTTTTTCAGGAGCTGAGGAGTTTTTAAATAAATATGAGGATTCTGCGAAAGATTCAGGTATTATTGGCCATTTCGGTTTAGGTTTCTATTCTGCTTTCATGGTTGCCAATAAGGTAGAAATTATAACTAAAAGTTATAAAGACGAGCCTGCAGTACATTGGTCTTGCGATGGTTCTCCTGAATTTGTAATGGAAGAGGCTCAAAAAGATACTCGCGGTACAGAAATTATACTTCATATAGCAGATGATTCTACCGAGTTCTTAGAAGATGGAAAGATTAAAAGCTTGTTAAGCAAGTATAACAAGTTTATGCCTATTCCGATTAAATTCGGAATGAAAACGGAAACGTTACCGAAACCAGAAGGCGCCAAAAAAGAGGATCCTGCACCAACAGTAGAGGTTGACAATATTATTAACAACCCTAATCCGGCATGGACAAAACAACCTGCTGATTTAAAACCAGAAGACTATAAAAGTTTTTACAGAGAGCTTTATCCGATGCAGTTCGAGGAGCCTTTGTTCCATATTCACTTGAATGTAGACTACCCTTTTAATCTTACAGGTATACTTTACTTTCCAAAACTTTCTAATGACTTAAACCAACAAAAAGATAGAATTCAGCTTTATCAGAATCAGGTTTTTGTAACGGATAATGTTGAAGGTATTGTACCTGAATTTTTAACCATGTTACGTGGTGTTATCGATTCTCCAGATATTCCATTAAACGTATCTCGTTCATATTTACAGGCTGATGGTGCCGTTAAGAAAATATCTTCTTATATCACTAGGAAAGTTGCCGATAAATTAAACTCCTTATTTAAAAACAATAGAGAAGAATTTGAAGCAAAATGGAACGATATTAAAATCGTTATTGAGTACGGAATGCTTTCTGAAGACAAGTTCTTTGAAAAAGCAGATAAGTTTGCGCTTTACCCAACGGTAGATGGTTCTTATTTCACTTATGAAGAATTACAAGAAAAAATTAAAGCAACACAAACTGATAAAGACGGTAAAACAGTTATTCTTTATGCTTCTGATAAAGAAGCTCAACATAGTTATATAGAAACGGCTAAGGCTAAAGGATATGAAGTGTTGTTATTAGACTCTCCTATTATTGGACACTTGATACAGAAATTAGAAAGTTCTAAAGAAAATATTTCTTTTGCACGTGTTGATGCTGATCATATTGATAAACTAATTCAGAAAGAGGAGACTCAAATTTCTAAATTGTCTGATGAAGAAAAGGAAACTTTAAAAACCGAATTGGAAAAAGTGATTGGAGAAAAAAGCAGCTATACAGTTCAATTAGAAGCTATGGACAGTGATGCATCACCCTTCACCATTACAGAGCCAGAATTTATGCGTCGTATGAAAGAGATGCAACAGACTGGTGGCGGTGGCGGTATGTTCGGCATGGGTGCTATGCCAGAAATGTACAACCTTATTGTTAATACTAACAATGAGTTAGTCAGTGAAATATTGAATACAAAAACAGCTAAGAAAAAAGAGCGTTTGATCAATCAATCACTTGACTTAGCCAAGTTATCTAAAGGTTTACTTAAAGGTAAAGACTTAACGGAGTTTATAAAACGTAGTTATGAGATGGTGAAATAATCTCATTAATTCATAAGTTTAAAAAAGCCACTACAAAAAATGTAGTGGCTTTTTATTTATTAATCCATAAGACTACCAATAGATTGGACCGGTACCCAAATACTTTTCAGCAATTGGCTTATAATAATCAAGAACCTCATCTAAGTCATATACTTTTTGACTTTTAGTATACAAATCGTATTTATTAAAATCTTTAATCAATTTTAAATAACCCGCATCCTTATCTTTTAAAAGTTCTTTATAACTGCCACCAGAATGCCAAGGATAAAAAGAGTGATAACGTATCATCACCATAGCCTCTTCTGGTAACGTATTTGTTTTATGATTGTTTAAAACCTGATACAAATATTCATCATGGCCCCAAGCTAAATCTACATTATCTATACCACAGCCCTTTTCATATATGCCTGTTGGCGTATTATATTGTTCGTTCTGCATGTCTTTATTGAGACTATTAAATTCAGGAAATACACATGTGTCTGGTAATGCACAGCCTACTATAAATACATCGCCAACCATACCCCATTGTTCAGCCTGGCTCGTACCGTCTTCATCACTACCTTTTAAAAACATTACTTTTCCTAGATCATGAATCAAACCTGTCAATTGCATCCAATCGGGTCTGCCATCTGCGCGTATAGCTTCAGCACTTTGTATTAAATGCTGAATGTTCGGTAAATCAATATCTGGGTCACTTACATCAATAAGACTGTTTAAATGACGCATGGCCTCCCAAATGCCCATGGGCCTATCAAAGGTTAGATATTTTTTATGCATATGCTGCACATAATCTAAAGTTTGATTTTTTCTCATCTTACGATAATGTTCCTTTACCGCAACAGACACATCTGGTGCATTATAGTTCCTGAAAACTTTTTCTTCCATGAGTAAGAGATTAATTGTTAGATAAATTTACACATTCCCTAGAATAATATATAAAACCACTGTAAACAAAACTAAGAACAAGCTAAATGGTTTAGCATATTTCCAAGGTTTCAAATCTAATATTCCGGAGTCTTTCATCTCAAACTTCTCTTCTTTTGAGAAAAAGTACGAAGACAAGTGCATAACTATTATATTCAGAATAAATTCTAATCCCCAAATGTGAACAAAATGAAGATTTACTTTAAATCCGAAATTCACTATGACGTAAAAAAGCAATCCGAATAACAACCCAATTTTAGCTCCGGTAGCGGTAACCCTAGGAAATAAGAATCCTGCTATTATAACGCTCGCAATAGGAATAAAGAATATTCCATTCAATTCTTGTAAAAGCTGATATAGCCCTGCTGGAGCATTGGCTACAAATGGTGCAATTGAAATTGCAAATACAGCAAGAATGGCTGATGTCAGTTTTCCTATTCTCACTAATTTAGGTTCGCTAATATTTTTATTTATGTATCGTTTGAATATGCCCAAACTAAAAACTGTTGCGGCACTATTTAGAGCACTATTAAATGTACTTAAAATAGCACCCATCATTACTGCAACAAAGAAACCTGTTAACCATAATGGCATAACTTTCTTCACCAATAATGGATAAATACTATCTTGATTATCGTAGTGGGTTTCTCCAAAATAATAAAATGCAATTAGCCCTGGTAAGACAATAATAAGTGGCACTAAAATCTTTAAAAGTCCTGTAAAAAGTAATCCTTTTTGTGCTTCTTTTAAATTCACAGCGCCCAAAACTCGTTGTATAATTGACTGATGCATGGTCCAAAAATAAATCTGATTGACCATTAATCCTGTAAAAAGTACCTCGAATGGTAAAATTGCCGTTCGTGCTCCTTCACCAACACTCGTTTCATTACTAATGACGTTAAACTTTTCTGGACTATTATTAAATACCAATTCAAATCCACTAAACAAATTACCCTCACCTATACTCAACAATGCCAAAATAGGCACTAATAATCCCGCTACCAGAAGTCCGAATCCATTTATTGTATCGGTATAAGCAACCATTTTTAGCCCTCCAAATATGGCATATATCGCACCTAAAACACCAACAATTAAAATGGTAATAAATATTCCTTGTTCTTGGCTAACTTCTAATAAATTAGATATTTCAAAAATCGCCTCAATATTTAAGGCTCCTGTATAAAGAACTATTGGCAATAATGTAGCTACAAACGATATAATTAATAATAAAGCTACCAAGGTTCGGGTTAATCCATCGAAACGTTTTTCTAAATACTCAGGTATTGTAGTCAATCCCATTTTCAAATACCTAGGCGCAAAATATAAAGCCCCAATTACTAACGCTAATGCAGAGGTTACTTCCCAAGCTATAATTATAGCTCCATTTTTATAGGCAGAACCATTCATCCCTACTAAATGCTCTGTTGATATATTGGTTAACAATAGAGATCCTGCAATAACGATTCCTGTTAACGACCTACCTCCTAAAAAATAACCATCTTGAGTGTTAAGTTTATCTTTACGAAGTTTCCAGGTTGCATAAAAGGCAACGAAGCCTGTAAAAACTATAAATGTTAGAAATGCCATCAACGTAAATATAGAAAAATACCCTTATTAAAGTTTATAGATAACACTATCAAAAATAAATACCTTTTAATTATTTATGGATGTTTAAATGAAGATTTAACTATCGTAATGTGTATTGAAGAACTAGCTACTATACTATTTTGCAACTATAAAGATAGATTGACCATATTACCATAAATATTAGTGCTTTTTTTATCTTCACCACATGAAGGTAATTTCAACTAACATAGGAGACCCAGTAACATTTGAATGGAACGGTGCAAAAGAGCAAACCGGAATTTTCAAATATCCCACTTCAACAGGTTTATTCTTGCGGCAAAAGGATGTTAAAGACGACACCATTATAGACCGTGTTCACCATGGTGGCACTAATAAGGCATGTTATCTATTCTCTTCAGATTACTATTCTTATTGGAAAAAATTATATCCTGATTTGACATGGGATTGGGGTATGTTCGGAGAAAATTTGACTATTGAAGGCCTTGATGAGTTCAAAGTTCGTGTGGGCGATATTTATAAAATCGGAGGTGCTTTAGTTCAAGTTTCTCAACCACGAGAACCATGTTATAAACTTGGTATACGCTTCGGAACTCAAAATATTCTTAAAGAATTTATCGCTCATAATCACCCGGGCACTTATGTTAAAATACTTAAAGAAGGCACTGTTAATACAGGAGACACATTAGTTTTAATTGAGAGATCTACAAATTCTCTTACGGTTCAACAGTTTTATGAATTGATGTTTTTAAAAGAGAAGCCACAAGAACTTCTGTCCCTATTTATGACCAATGAGTCTGTACCCCAATATAAAAAAGACAGATTCAAAAAATACCTATCTTAAATATATAACTATACATTTTAATGAAAAAAATACTAATTGTATTCGCTTTAATTTTTGGACTAAAAACTGAAGCTCAAATAAACAACAGTAAAGAAATAACCATAAACCCGACCATGCACAATGTTGGCTTCATTACATTACTAGCATATTATTACGAAGACGGATTAAAGTTGAATCCATTAAACGCCACTTTTCAAAGAGATTACAGGTACAATGACACCTTACCCAATTTTCTTTCTGCAGACTATAAAAAAGAACTGAAAAACTATTACACAAGCTACTTGGAGAAATCGAAGAAATTTGAAAAAGCTAAGCTTTCAGAAAGTGAACAAATGTCAAATGCCATTTTAAAATGGGAATGTGAAATAAACCTAGAAGGTTTAGCATTTGAAAACTACACTCCAATCGACCAAATGTGGTCTATGAATTTAATGATTGGCCAATTAGCTGGCGGTAGTAGCGCACAACCTTTTCAAACTATAGAGGATTACGATAACTGGCTAAAACGCTTAGATGATTATGTAGTTTGGTTAAAATCAGCAAAGTCACAAATGGAAGCGGGCATTAAGGCAAAAAATGTTTTACCAAAATCTTTAATAAAAAAGGTATTACCTCAGCTAGCAAGTGTTGCCAATGCCAAATTGGAATCAAATTTATTCTACTCGCCTATTCATAATTTTCCTAGTGAATTTACTGAGACCGAACGAGCAAGATTAACTTCAGATTATACAGCTCTTATTACCAATAAAATTGTGCCAACTTATAAAGTGCTTCATGATTTCATGGCTAATGAATATATGAATGCTGGTCGTGAATCTAGTGGAATACAAGACATACCAAATGGTGATGCCTATTATGCCCATCAAATAAAATTATACACTACAACAACATTAACCGCATCAGAGATTCATGAAATAGGATTAAATGAAGTTGCCAGAATCAGTTCTGAAATGGAAAAAGTTAAGAAGGAAGTTGGTTTCATCGGCAATCTTAATGAGTTCTTCAGCGAAGTTCGCACTAAAAAAGAATTGATGCCTTTTACCGACCCCCAGCAAGTCATTGACAATTTCAATGATATTCATAAAAAAATGACACCCAAAATAAATGCTTTATTCAGTAAGCAGCCTAAAACTCCTTTTGAAATTAGACGTACAGAAGCTTTTAGAGAAGCATCGGCAAGTCCTGAATATAACCCTGGTTCTTTAGATGGTACTCGACCTGGTATTTTTTATGTTCCTATACCAGATGTATCGTCATACAACATCTATACTGATGAAGATTTATTTTTGCATGAAGCTATACCTGGTCATCATTTTCAAATTTCATTGACCCAAGAGAACGAAGATTTGCCTTTATTTAGAAAAACGTTATGGTATAGTGCTTATGGCGAAGGTTGGGCTTTATATACAGAGTCTTTGGGAAAAGAACTAGGCCTGTATCAAGACCCATATCAATATTTTGGAATGCTAGGCGCAGAAATGCATAGAGCCGTTCGTTTGGTTGTAGATACCGGTTTACATTCTAAAGGTTGGTCTAGGGAAAAAGCTATTCAATATTCATTAGATAATGAGGCAGAAACAGAAACTGCAATTACCGCAGAAATTGAACGCTACATGGCCAACCCAGGTCAAGCTTTATCATATAAAATAGGACAACTTAAAATTTTGGAGCTTCGTGCTAAAGCAGAAGCTAATTTTGGTAAGGATTTCGACGTAAAACTATTTCATGAGAAAATTCTTGAAGCTGGTTGTGTTCCATTAGCTATTTTAGAAAATAAAATGATGAATTGGATCAATGCAAATACAAAGTTTTAATTAAATAATTTATCGACTCTTACAAATGACTTATCCCTGGCATTTATATTTGATGGGAGCAATGTATTTCATTGCGGGCATCATGCATTTTATAAAACCAAAGATATATTTAAGAATTATGCCACGGTACCTACCGTTTCACAAACCATTAGTACTATTAAGTGGTTTAGTAGAAATGATGCTGGGTGTTGGCCTATTTTTTCGGTCCACAAAAGATATGTCTCTTTACGGAATCATTGCTATGCTTGCCGTTTTCTTATTAGTTCATTTTTATATGTTGTCAAGTAAAAAGGCTGGTGCAGGTTTTCCTAGATGGATACTTTTATTAAGGCTACCCTTGCAGTTTGTACTTATGTACTGGGCTTTTTATTACCTAAAAATTTAAACAAATAAAAAGGGGACGCTCCCGTCCCCTTTTAATGAAATCAACTTAAATCAACTTAATTAACAACAAAATCTTCAGTATAGGTTTTGCCTTTAGACTTAACCGTTACTATATACGTACCAGGAAAAGCATCAGCGAAATTGAACGCTTTTTCAACAATCATTTCGTCAGTTACTTCTTGCGTAAATACTGTTCTACTTTCAGCATCAAATATTTTAATAGACAACTTTGCTTTATCCAAGTTTAAGTAGTTCAAATAAATCATATTGCTAGTCTTTCTAAAGAAAGGCTTAATGTCTTCAGCAGTTTCTACGACATTCATAGTATTGTTTTTTAAGACAATAGTATATGAATAGCTTTTGAAGCTATCGTCAGCTGAAAGGTAATAGATACCATCATTCAAATCTTTAAGATTTATCTTTTTGCTAAAATGACCTTCAGACATATTTTCAGAATAAATAACATTCAAGTCAACATCCATTAACTTTACCTGTACACCTTTAGAAGAAGCATCCATTGTTAAAACCACACTTTTGGCTTTACCTGCAGATAATAAGTTCAACTTTGGCTCTCTTGCCATGCCTGCTACTGTAGCGAACATAAAGGCAACTACTGTTGTGAATTTTACTAGGTTTTTCATAATAAATTATTTTAAGGGTTAATGATAATTTATACTGCAAACATACAGTCGATATCTAGCCCTCACTACATCAAATTTTTCCTATTTATGTGTTATCTTAACCTGTTCACGTTATCTTAACAATACATAAGTTAAGATTACACACATTTAAGTTAATTTTGCAGAGATCCACCTAAAATGGATTATTTAATTTTATACTAGTAATTAACAATAGCATGGTTAAACAGAAACCTACTTTCGAAGCCATTGAGCCAGATTTTGGTCATTCATTTACATACCAAAAATTTGATGAACATAAATTGAATAAAAATAACCTGTGGCATTACCACCCTGAATTAGAATTGGTATATGTTAATGGTGGCTCTGGTAAACGACAAATTGGTAGTCATGTTTCTTATTATACTAATGGTGATCTAATACTTATAGGTAGTAATCTACCACATTGCGGTTTTACCGATGCCCTTACCGGCAATACAAGTGAAACAGTTGTGCAGATGAAGCTAGATTTCTTAGGACCAGATTTCTTTAAACTTCCAGAAATGAAGAAAATTGAAAGCCTGTTCAATAGCGCTAGTGGCGGAATTGCCTTTTCGGGTAAGACAAAACGAAAAATAGGAGACAAAATAGAAGTGTTAGAATATCAGACCGATTTTCAACGATTACTATCTATACTTAATATTTTAAACGAACTAGGAAATTCTGAAGACATGCGATTATTGAACGCAGAAGGATTCTCGTTTACAACAGATGTTAAAGATAATGACCGTATTAATATTGTCTTCAATCATGTTAAGAATAATTTCAAGGAAGAACTGACTCTCGAAGAAATATCATCTATGGTAAGTATGACCATACCGTCGTTCTGTAGATATTTCAAAAAAATAACGAATAAGACATTTATACAATTCGTTAATGAATATCGTTTGGTTCACGCTTCTAAATTACTAGCAGAGAAACCTATGAGTATTACCGAAGTGTGTTTCGAATGCGGATTCAATAATTTCTCCCATTTCAATAAATCATTTAAGGCATTTACAGGCCAAAATCCGTCAGAATACAGAAATGAACTAAAAACGGTTTTGGTGTAATGACATTTCCATTAAGTATATAATGCATTCATTGAATTAAAAGTCTATTAATGAACGTGTCAATCTACCTATCAGAATTATTAAATAATACTTAAAGTTAATCCCTCAATTCTGTCAAATAACAGTTGCTTAGTATCTTTACAAGACTATGATAAAAGAATTTACAGAAAGAGAATTGGATCGTATTATTGAAATGGCTTGGGAGGATCGCACACCTTTTGAAGCAATTACTTTTCAATTCGAAATTACTGAACAGGAAACCATTGAGGTGATGCGTAAAGAAATGAAACCCAGCAGTTTTAGAATGTGGCGCAAAAGAGTTCAAGGCCGTGCTACTAAACATGCCAAATTAAGAACCGATGAAACTGATCGTTTTAGAAGTTCCAGACAACGGAGTATTAGTGGAAATAAAGTCTCAAAAAGATAGGGTGAATGAACAGCCTATTTAAACGTTTCATTTAAAACTACTGCTAGTCGTATACCACCTTTTTGCAATTGATCGGCTACTGTATTCCACCAGTCATAACTATATCTATATCCTAATTTCTGACCAGGTTCTACAGACTCATATACCTTTTCAGCCAATTGGTGCGACTCCTCTACCCAATCTAACAAAGTGCCATCTTGTAAATAATTAATTTGTTGCTTGCTTATTTGTGGATATTCGAATGCAAGTTCTGTAAAACTCATACCATTATCAGTAATCATATTTGAATCCCATACTCTGTGCAAGTTAGTGCCGTCGCCGAACCATTGTAATTGAATATCATTACCACCCTTGTCCTCTACCCTACCCACATGCATTGGTTGGTGTAGATCACCAATAAGATGAACTAAAAATTTCAAGTAGAAAGCTTTATCCTCTTTTGTACTGGTTTCATCTTTAATAATTTCAATACAGGTATTTATACCTTGTACTAAATCTCCATATTCGTTTGGCTCTATTTCAGCATAGGTTTTATCGAAAGGAATATTCACATAATGCCAAGCACTAAATTTACTATACGCACGATCTGCCTTTATTTCATCACCAAAATTGGCCACAGCTGCCAAACTTTTACCATCTAACAAATCTGCAATCGCACGCTTTGCTTTTTTACTTAGATGTTGTTCCGCAACTTCACCAATAACCCTATGGCCTGTTTTAGACCAAACCATATCATTTGCAAAAGTTAGGTTCGTTACAAGTACTAAAAAAATTAAAATATTTTTCATGCTTAAAATTTTGCCCAAAAATAGGATTTCATACTTTAAGGTATTGTTAAAACTTCGGTAAGGTTAAATTTATATTAGAACTTGCGAGCATGAAGAAAAAGAGAAGCAAATCATCAAAACGAAAACTTTCTATTCTAAAAGTCCTTGGTTTAGGAATTCTAGGATTATTTACTCTATTTCTATTTTTTGTAGCAAGTATAAATTTGGGCCTATGGGGGAAAATTCCATCTAAAAAAGAACTTTCCAATTTTCAATATCAAATGGCATCAGAGGTATTTACTGCTGATAGTATTCTTATTGGCAAGTATTACTTATATGACCGACAGCCCGTTTCTTTCGAAGAATTTCCTGAGCATCTGAAACAAGCTTTGGTATCAATTGAAGACGAACGTTTTTATGACCATTCGGGAATAGATTTCAAAAGTTTAATTCGTGTGGGGTTCAAAACGATACTCTTGAGTGATGATTCTTCTGGTGGAGGCAGTACATTGACTCAGCAGCTTGCTAAAAATTTATATCCAAGAAAAGAACGCAACAAAACCAATATAGTAGTCGATAAGATTAAAGAAATGATTATCGCTAAAAGGCTAGAGAAAATTTTCAGTAAAGACGAAATATTAACCAATTACCTTAACACGGTATCTTTTGGCGATAATACCTTCGGTATTGAAAGTGCAGCATTAAAATTTTACAATTCACGTACTAAAGACATTACAACAGCACAGGCTGCTACACTTGTAGGTATGTTAAAGGCTACCTATGGCTATAACCCAAGATTGTTTCCCGAAAGAAGCCTAAGCAGACGTAATTTGGTTTTAAGTGCTATGCATAGCAACAACTATATTTCAGAGAAACAAGTATATCAGTTTACTCATGAAAAATTAGATCTTGACTATCGAGAGTTTGATTACAACGCTGGTATAGCTCCTTACTTTAGAGAAGAAGTTCGTAAAGCAATGCTGCGATGGATAGCCGACAAAAATAATAATGGTTACGATTACAATCTTTATACTTCAGGCCTAAAAATCTATACTTCTCTAAATTATAAAATGCAGAAATTGGCCGAAGAGGTAATGGTTGTACATATGACCAAATTGCAGAACGATTTTGAAAAAAGTTATGGTAAAAATGCTCCATGGATTAAGGATAAAAAATTGATGCAAAAAATCGCAAAGAGAACATCTTCTTTTAAAGAACTAAAAAAAACAGGATTTTCACATGAACAAATTATAGATAGTCTTTCAAAGGATAATAGAAAAAGAAACTTTATAGATTGGCAAGGTGATAACGAGGTAACAGCAAGTACAATGGATAGTATTCAACATTATACCAAATTTTTAAACACAGGCTCATTGACCGTTGATCCTAATAATGGGGATATTTTAGTTTGGATTGGCGGTATTAATTTTAAACAGTACAAATACGACCATATTTCGCAAAGCAAACGGCAAGTAGGTTCTACTTTTAAACCTATTGTTTATACTGCCGCTTTAGAACAAGGTGTAGCCCCATGTACCTATTTTTCTGCAGAAGAGGTTGAATATGATAATCTAAAGGGATGGACGCCCGGTAATTCTGGAGATAAAGATGAAGCGTATCTAAATTATTCGATGGAAGAAGGTTTGAGCAATTCAGTTAATACTATTGCAGTGAAAGTTTTAGAGAAAGCTGGCATTAACAATGTATTGAAGATGGCTAAAGAGATGGGTATTAATGAAAAACTACCCAATGAGGCGTCCATTGCTTTAGGAACAGGTGAAATAAAAATTCTAGACTTAGCACAGGCATATACGAGTTATGCTAATAATGGTAAATACATAAAACCAAATTTAATTAAGCGCATTACGGATAATAAAGATTCAGTTTTGGTGGAATTTAAATCAGATTTAAGTTCTGAAGCTGCGTTTTCAGAAGAGACAGGACAAATTATGATAGAAATGATGAAGTCAACTGTTAATTCGGGTACGGCATCTAGACTACGGAAAACATACGGGCTCAAAAATGATATGGCCGGTAAAACAGGTACTACCCAAAACAATAAAGATGCTTGGTTCGTAGCAATCACCCCTAGCCTAGTGCATTTAACTTGGGTTGGTCTTGATCAACATGAAATCGGTTTTAGCAATACCAGCATTGGTCAAGGAGCAAATGCAGCTTTACCTATGTTTGGACTTTGGATGAAAGAGCTAAATCAGAATAAAGACTTTGACAAGTACACGAAAAAGAATTTTCCAAAACCTTCAGCTTCCGTTATTGATGCTTTGAATTGCGACCCTATAAAACGCGATGGATTCTTTAAACGATTGTTCAAGAATCCGAACAAAAAGAAGACTAAAAAGTTTAATGGATAATTTCAAAATTCAAAAATAAATACGCATTCTCTTAAATTATTTTGATATATTTATGATATCATTTTAATATCATAAATTATGAAAGTAGAAAAAACCCACAATGCACAGAATGGCTATGTAATGCTTTTTGTTGCTTTAGCTTTATTAATTGCAGGAATTGCACTTCTAAGAATTTACGTTGGTGCTTTTATGATTTTTGCAGCATTAATTATGTGTGCAGGCTTTGTTCTAGTTAACCCAAATAGCTCACGTGTTTTACTCTTATTTGGTAAATATGTGGGAACAATTAAAGAAAATGGTCTGTTCTGGGTAAATCCCTTATATACTAAAAGAAGAATTTCTTTAAGGGCAAGTAATTTCGATAGTGAACGATTAAAAGTTAATGACAAATTAGGAAACCCTATTATGATTAGTACCATATTAGTCTGGCGAGCGACTGATACATATAAAGCTGCTTTTGATGTCGATGATTATCAAAATTTTGTTAGAGTACAAACAGATGCTGCAGTTCGCAAATTAGCAAGTATGTATCCTTACGATAATTTTGCCGATGAGGGTCTAGATGAAGACATAACTTTAAGATCCAGTGTTAACGAGGTAAGTGAAGCACTAGAACAAGAAGTTCAAGAACGCCTGTCTATGGCTGGCATAGAAGTATTAGAAGCTCGTATAGGCTATTTATATGCGCAAGAAATAGCAAACGCTATGTTGAAAAGACAACAAGCGACTGCCATTGTTGCAGCAAGACATAAAATAGTTGAAGGGGCCGTTAGTATGGTAGAAATGGCTTTAGAAGAATTGAGTAAAAAAAATTTAGTGGTTTTGGACGATGAACGAAAATCTGCTATGGTAAGCAATCTTATGGTTGTGCTTTGCTCTGATAAGGATGTGGCTCCCATTGTAAACACAGGAACTTTGAACCATTAATTAATAATATTTAGGGTATTGATATATCTAAGTCATTCAACTAAAACGTTTAATTTCTAAATGAGTAAGAAAAAACCTTTTGCATTACGGGTAAATGAAGAGATGCTGCAGGCTATTGAAAAATGGGCTGCAGATGAATTTCGTAGTACCAATGGGCAAATTGAATGGATGCTTATGAAAAGTCTAAAAGAGGCAAAAAGAGAACCTAAGCAAAATAAACCTTAAGGAGTTTAGCATTTATTTAACAAAACAAAAACTTAAATTTGGTCAACTACCAAACTATGACCAATATGACCAAATATTTAGGTACTCTTGTACTTATAATTTCTTGCTTTTACTCAAATGCCCAAACACCCAATAAATCTTTTATTGTAAAGCAAATTAATGCTGACATTGTACCTGATGGTATTCTCGATGAACCCAACTGGGAAACTGCAGATAGCGCAAATGAATTCTGGCAGTATTTTCCCTTAGACTCTGTTCAATCTAAAAAGCAGACCGACATTAAAATGCTGTATGATGATGACAACCTATATGTTGGTATCACAGTCTATACTGCTGGTAGTGATTATGCCATAGAATCATTAAAAAGAGATTTTAGAGCAGGTAATAGCGACAACATCACCTTACTTTTCGACACTTTCAATGATGGTAATAATGCTTTTCTTTTTGGTATCAATCCTTACGGAGTAAGACGCGAGGGTTTAGTCTCTGGTGGTGGGTTAAATTTAAATGGATTTACCATTTCATGGGACGTTAAATGGAGAGGAGATTCTAAAATTTATGATGGCTACTACACAGCAGAAATGGTGATTCCATTAACTGCATTTAAGTTCAAAGAAGGCGAAACAAAATGGAGGTTCAATAGTTATCGATTCGATACCCAGTCTAACGAGAATAGCACTTGGATGAACATTCCTCAAAATCAAAATATATATGGTCTAACCTTTATGGGTGATATGCTTTTTGAAAAGCCATTAGGAAAATACAGGACCCCCCTAGCCTTTATTCCTTACATTAATATGATAACTCAAAAGGACTTTGAATTAGATGACCCTAATTCTAATATAAAGGTTGGTGGTGACGCTAAAGTTGCCATAGGTAATAGTATGAATTTGGATATAACGGTAAATCCAGATTTTTCTCAAGTTGAAGTTGACAACCAAGTAACAAACCTAACGCGATTTGAAGTTTCACTCCCCGAGAAAAGACAATTCTTCATTGACAATAGCGACCTTTTTGGCAGCTTTGGTGGTGGCAGAGATGCGAACCCGTTTTTTTCAAGAAGAATTGGTATTGCCACGGATACCGCAGATAATTCTATAGAAAATAAAATTATTGGAGGCCTACGGTTAAGTGGTAAATTAACGAAAGGGCTTAGATTAGGATTTTTAAACCTACAAACAGGTGAGGATTTAGATGAGCAAATTGCATCTAACAATAATACCATGTTAGCCTTACAGCAATCTGTGTTTGGTCGTTCGAACATTGGCATGTTCTTTATCAATCGACAAACCTTTAAGGATTATGAATTTCAAGATCCAGATGATCGTTACAATAGGGTTGCAGGTGTTGACTATAATCTAATTTCCAATAATAATACCTGGAATGGTAAATTCTACCTTCATAAATCTTTTGCTCACAACTCAGGAAGTCGGGATTTTTCATCTGGTGCTTTTCTTCAATACAATTCAAGAAATTGGAACTTCTTCGAGGATATGGTTTATATAGGGGAAGATTTTAGATCAGATCTTGGTTTTATACGTAGAACCGACATATTTAAAACAGCTACTATGTTCGAGCGTATTTTTTGGCCAGAAGATAGTGCCCTGCAAACCCATAGTTTTAAATTTTTTCCGATACTAACATTTAGTCCAGATAATAATTTTTTAAATACTGATTATGAATTAATGGGTTCTTGGGAATCAAAATTCACAGACCAATCAGAAATCAACGTTGAATATAATAAAACCTACACCTATCTTTTCGAAGAATTTGACCCGACTGATAAAGATGATGCCATACCCTTACCTGGTGAAATAGGATACCATTACAATGCTATTTCATTAGAATATAAATCAGATAGTAGAAAAAGATTCGCTTATTCCATTCAACCTACCTTGGGAACTTTTTTTAATGGAGACCGTTATTCTATTCAAGGTGAAATGTTTTTAAGGTTTCAACCAAAAGTATTTCTATCCTTGGCGATGAACTATGATAAAATTTCTTTACCTGACCCCTATGCTAGCGCAGACATTTGGCTGATTAGCCCTAAAATAGATGTGACATTTAGTAAATCAGTTTTTTGGTCTACTTTGGTTCAATATAGCAATCAACGCGATAACCTTGGTTTTAATTCAAGACTTCAATGGCGTTTCGCCCCATTATCCGATTTATTCATAGTTTATAATGATAATTATTTTGTGAATTCTTTCGTGCCAAAATATAGGTCGTTAAATCTCAAGTTCACCTATTGGTTAAATATCTAAAATGAAATATAAAATACTATGTTCAGATTTAGACGGAACATTACTTTCCACTAAAAGTGATGTTTCTAAATATGCGGTCGAACAAATTAGTAAGATTAAGAATCATACACGTGTAATTCTGGTTTCAGCCAGAATGCCAAGTGGAATGAGATATATTCAAGAAAGTTTAGGCATCATCGATCAACCTATAATATGCTATAATGGTGCTCTTGTTTTATCTGGTCATCAAGAATTAACATCCGTAGTTATTCCTATTAATTTATTAAAAGAAATCTATAGTCTCTGTACTGATTTAAAAGCTGAATTAGGGCTTTATTACGCTAATGAATGGTATGTTCCTCAAACTTCCATTAGAGTTGAAAAAGAAACCAAATACACAAAATCTACACCCACATTTGAATCAACCTCAACAACTTTATCGAAATGGGAGCAAAGAAAAATTGGTGGGCATAAAATCATGTTAATGTGTACTAAAGAAAGTGCAGATAAATTGATGCCTCTTCTTAATGAAAAGTTTAGTGCCCAATTAAACCTTTATCGCTCTAACGACACACTAATCGAGATTGCTCCAAAATCTGTTTCAAAACTCTCAGCAATAAAATTATTGATGGACAGTAATGATTCATTAGAAGATATTATTGCTTTCGGTGATAACTATAATGATATAGAAATGCTTAAAAATGTTGGTTGCGGTGTTGCTGTAGAAAATGCTCGAGAAGAAGTTAAAGCAATTTCTAATTACGTTACTTTAAAAAACACTGAGGACGGCGTTGCCCATTTTATTGATGAACACTTGGTTAATTAACTATATTTGAAAATAGCAACTCACCAAAATATTTATGCACTACCACCTACTAGCTCAACCATTAATTAGCAATGATACCGTAGTCTTTGGATTGCTTGCACTTTGTTTAGGTTTTATTTTTTACACTTCTAGCCTAAAAACCGGGTTTTGGAGCAAGTTCTATTCTATAGTACCTGCAGTGCTTATGTGCTATTTATTACCTGCAATTCTTACCAGCACCGGTATCATTTCAGATGAAATTTCCAACCTATATTTTATGGCAAGTAGATATTTACTTCCAGCAGCTTTAGTGTTAATGACATTAAGTATAGATATAAAAGCGATTTCCAATTTAGGTTCTAAAGCCATCATAATGTTCTTGACAGGTAGTGCCGGTATTATTATCGGGGGACCTATTGCTATACTCATTGTGTCCATATTTTCACCTGATACCGTTGGTGGTAATGATTTTGACGCCATCTGGAGAGGCCTTTCTACCATTGCTGGTAGTTGGATTGGTGGCGGAGCTAACCAAGCCGCAATGCTCGAAATATTTCAATACAATCCAGAAAAGTATGGTGGTATGGTATTGATAGATATTGTTGTGGCCAATGTTTGGATGGCGATAGTTTTATTAGGAGTAGGTAAAACAAAACAAATTGATAAATGGTTAAAGGCCGATACTTCAGCTATTGAAACCTTAAGAATAAAGGTAACCGAGTTTACTGAAAAAATAACACGCGTACCTACCTTAAACGATTATATGATAATGCTTTCTTTAGCATTTACTGCCGTTGGTATCGCTCATTTTTTTGGAGATGAAATAAGTACGTTTTTAACCAGAAATTTTGACGCTGTTAGCAACCAAAAAAGTTTTCTATCTTTCTTAGGCTCTAGCTTTTTTTGGATGGTAGTTATCGCTACAGGTTTGGGTATTGCCCTCTCTTTTACGAAAGCTAAAAACTATGAAGGTGCAGGCGCTAGTAAAATTGGCGGAATGTTCATTTACATTTTGGTTGCTACCATAGGTATGAAAATGGATTTAGGCAAGGTTCTTGAAAATCCCGGCCTAATTGCAGTTGGTTTTATTTGGATAACCATACACGCCACACTCATGATATTGGTAGCGAAATTGATAAAGGCACCTTATTTCTTTTTGGCAGTAGGAAGCCAAGCTAATGTTGGTGGTGCAGCTTCAGCTCCTGTTGTAGCAGCTGAATTTCATCCTTCATTAACTTCTGTTGGAGTGCTATTAGCTGTTTTAGGTTACGTTGTCGGTACTGGAGGAGCGTTACTTTGTGCTTATTTAATGGAGGTTGCCTCAAAATTATAATAACCACCTTATTTAATAACAAATTAATAGTAGCCAATCATTTCTATTAAAATTTATAGATATTTGCGGCCTAAATTATACGAATGAAAAGATTAATAATTGTTTTAGTTTCTATGCTTGTAATAAGTTCTTGTGGTGATAACGCAGAAGAAAGCTTAATTGTAACCGGTAAAATTAAAGGACTAAAAAAAGGCATGCTTTATTTACAACATGTGCCTGATTCTGTTTTAGTTACGGTTGACTCTTTAGCAATAAATGGTGATGGTAATTTTACTTTTAAGAGTAAATTAGATAGTCCCGAAGTGTATTATCTATATTTAGACAAGAAAGATAATAATGACATTAATGACAGAATCACTTTTTTTGCTGAGCCTGGTATAATTACCATAAATACAGATTGGAATACTTTTGATACCACCGCAAAAATTTCTGGTTCTAAAAGTCAAGAAAAATTAGAGGAGTATAGAATGACAATGTCTGGCATCAATAAGAGAAATATTGAAATCATGATGAAGGCATCACAACCTGAAAATCAATTATCTCAAGTAAGTATCGATTCTTTAGAAAATATCAGTAATAGAAATTTACAAAGAGGTTATGCATTTGCTATCAACTTTGCACTCAACAATAAAAATTCATTTATAGCACCTTATATTGCTTTAAAAGAAATACCAGATGCAAATGTCAAATATTTAGATTCTATTTATAGTGTTCTTTCACCAGAAGTAGCGAACTCAAAATATGGCGAGGAGTTGGCCGTATTGTTGAAAAAGAAATAATAGTATTCACAATACAGCTTTAAAATAAAAAAGCATCCTATAAAAAGGATGCTTTTTTATTGATTTAATATAGAAATTTTGAATTAAGCTAACTTGTTAAGTTTTTCTACTAATTTATTAGCTTTAGTTTCCAAGTCATTTCTTACTTCATTGAAATGAGCCTTTTTATTTTCAACTTTACTTTCGTTCACCTTAACGATAAGTTCATCAAAATTTGAAATAGCCTCATCTATTATAGCTGAACCTTCTTTAGAATTATTCTTTCCGTTTGCAGCATCTACTATATAAACACCTTCGATAATGTCACCAAGAACATTATTAATATCTTTCTTTAAATTTTTTATACTTGCCATTACTAATTATTTTTTGCAAAAATACAATATTTGAGTTGCTGAAGAGTAAATTATACTCTAAATAGTCACTTCTAGAAGTTTAGCTCCTTTAGATTGCAATGATATTTTTTGGGTAATAGCAGGTAATAGTGCTGTTTCGCCCTTTTTAATAGAAACTTCGCCTTCTGATGTTTTTATTATTACTTCGCCACCAACACACATAAATATGGTAAATGAATCACGTTTTGTAGCATCTAACTCAAGGTTTTCAGTAAGCTGAATAAAATTTGTTTTAAAATAAGGACAGTCAACCATTTCGCTGACTTTATTTAAGTCTTGGTTATAAAAAACCTTAAAATCATCTTTCTTTTCATAATCTACCGCATCAAGTGCAAGCTCTGTATGTAATTCGCGCAGATTACCTTCTTTATCTTTACGATTAAAATCAAACACTCGATAGGTTACATCTGAAGTCTGTTGAATCTCTGCCAACATTACTCCCGCGCCTATTGCGTGAATTTTTCCAGTATTTATAAAAAATGTATCTCCTTCTTTAACTTGTTCATAATTAAGAAGATCCAATAGTGTATCATTATCAATACTTTCAGAATATTCTTCTTTGGTCACATCTTTGTTGAACCCTACAATTAATTTTGCTTTTGGGTCAGCATCCATTATATACCACATTTCTGTTTTACCGAAAGAATTGTGACGTTCCTTGGCCAATTCATCATTAGGGTGCAATTGTATCGACAAATCTTGCTTTGCGTCAATGAACTTGATTAATATTGGAAATTCTTTTCCAAATCTATTCACGACACTTTTACCTAACAAGTCTTCACCCTTAGATTCAATTAAGTCTTGTAGTGTTTTACCTTCTAAACTGCCATTTGAAATCACAGAAATATCTCCTTTAACCGTAGACAACTCCCAACTCTCGCCAGTAATATCGCTCTCAATTGGCTTACCTAATACTTCTTTAAGTTTTGTACCACCCCAGAGTCTTTCTTTTAGAATTGGCTTGAATTTAAGCGGGTATAAGGTCATAATTTAAAATTTTAAAACAATAACGTAAAATATTAACCGGAAAATGTCACGAAATTTCTTGGTGTTTCATAAAGAACTATTTCCAAGTCATTTGAGGAAGAAATATGAGGTCTCAATTTTTTCCAAATAATCACAGCTATATTTTCGGCAGTTGGGTTTAAATTTTTAAACTCCTCTACTTCTATATTAAGATTTTTATGGTCAAGGTAATCTTCAATCTCTTGTTTGATTAAATCTTTTAACACCTTCATATCCATAACAAAACCTGTTTCTGGATCAATCTCCCCATTAACACTTACTATTAATTCATAGTTGTGACCGTGAAAATTTGGATTGTTGCATTTACCAAAAATTTCGGTATTCTTTGCATCATCCCATTCTTTTCTATACAATCGATGCGCTGCATTAAAATGTGCTTTCCTACTAATCTTAACCTTCATTGTTTTCTGCTATATTAAATAAATGTTGGTAGAATTTTTCAAAAATAATTTTAAACCAGACCGTGTATTCCTTAGGGTTATCGGCAATGTCTTTTTTAACCAAGTCTGGTGACATCCATTTCCAATCCTCTACTTCTTCGGGGTTAATCTTTGGTTCGGTATTAAAATTCCCAATCATCACATGATCATACTCATGTTCGGTTAAGCCATTTTCAAACGGAGCTTTATAAATAAAGGAGAAAAGTTCTTTTAATTCTGCCTCAAAGCCCATTTCTTCTTGAAGTCTTCGCTTACCGGCATCTAAATTCGATTCCCCTACTCTTTGATGACTACAACATGTGTTAGTCCATAATAAAGGTGAATGATATTTTGATGCTGCACGTTGCTGTAACATTATTTCACCATCGTCATTTACAATAAAAACTGAAAATGCTCTGTGAAGTAAAGCTTTTTCGTGAGCTTCCATTTTAGGCATGGTACCGATTTGTTCGTTTTTTTGATTTACAAGAATTACCTCTTCTTCCTTCATTAGGTAAAAATAAGGCGTTTAACTTATTCTACGAAAAGTAGAACATATAATAATACGTTAATAGACTAATCTAGAAGAATCGTGGAGATTTCAAATTGTTTTTAGTGGAAATAAAGTCATATCTGAATATTACTTCAAAAGAACCGTCATTAAAGGCTGCATTACCTAATTCTGTAGTTTCTTTATCGTAAGCAATACCTATTAAGAACTTATTTGAAATATTAAACCCGGCCATAGCACTAATTGCAGCATCCCATCTGTACCCTGCACCAATAATGAATTTATCATTCAGCATGAAATTCGCTGATAAATCTACTTGTAAAGGGGCTCCTTTTACCACCTTTGTAAGTAAGGTTGGCTTGAATTTTACAAATTCATTCAAATCCCAAACATACCCTGTTATAAGGTATAAATTCATTTGTTCTTTTGCAGTTGACAAATTAGTCTCTTGAAAATGTGTTGTTTCTAAGAATCGTGGTACTGATAATCCCAAATAAAATTTATTGGTATGATAATACACTCCAGCACCTATATTTGGTGAAAGCCTATTATCAATATCTTGTTGCAGGGTTGGATCTGTAGTGTATTGATTTAATTCTGAAAATCTTATGTCTAACAAATTAGCACTTGCCTTAAGGCCAAAACTTAACCTACCAACTGTTGATGTCCATACTGTATAAGAAAAATCTATGTCAAAATTAGTTTCTGAGGTCGGTCCTATTTCATCATTCACAATCGACAAACCTAAACCCATTCCTCTATATCCTATAGGTGAATGAATATTAAAAGTTTGTGTTGTTGGTGCACCATCTAAACCTACCCATTGTGATCGATGCAGTGCGGCAATACTAATATGCCCTCTTGAACCGGCGTAACCAGGATTTACACTTACCGTATTATACATATACTGAGTATATTGCGCATCTTGCTGGCCATAAGAAAATGCACCAAAACAGAATGTCACGATAGCGACAATCTGCTTTAACATCCAAATCAACCCGCAAGGATCGCAAACAGAAGCACCATTG
>RCMY010000967.1_pt1 | contig 31825 bp, 36 predicted proteins | sample 2041341 | NCBI WGS metagenome assembly RCMY01 (sample SAMN09708234, study PRJNA481090) | Marine sediment metagenome, whole genome shotgun sequencing project. | reverse complement strand
CAACAATTTGGGCTTCGGCAGCAGAGCGGCGGCGATGCCCAGTCGCTGTTTCATTCCGAGGGAGTAGTTCTCGTAGCGGTCACGAGACCGCTCCAGCCGGTAAGCCGGCGACGCCGGAGGTCGCGATTGCCGAGGTGCTGGTTGTGGCGGCTGCCACGCCTATCACTAGGCCGGCGGTCGGAACGATGCCGTCGTTGACGCCGAGAACCCCGGCTCGGAACCAGTTCAGGCGTCCTGCAACCGAACCGCTGTGGGGCTCATTCGAATAGGTTGCTGCCCAGCGACGGGCGCGTCCTCAGCCATGCTTGCCGGCCGGACTCCGGCGACATCGGCGTGATTGTCGCCGTTCTCGCGCGTATATGCGCGAGCTGAGAGGCGGGCGCCCTGCATGTCTTGGCGCTGAGTCACCCTTGCTTCCTCCACTGCACCGGAGCGCACGTTCACCCTCTTGTGGATCGTGTCTGCAATCAGCCAGTGACGAGTGGATAGCGGTGAAAGCGGATTGATGGGAAGGAACCGACAGCGTCGCGTGGTGCGTCAAGGAGAACACGATTCTCGTCCGCTTCTCGAACGTGACCGATCGGGATGGTTATCTCGCGATGTCTCCACAGAGGACTTTGATCGAGCACCAGGTGCGTGACGCGTCCGTCGTCGTCGAGGACGAAACCATCCACCGTGCCGACCTTGTGATCGTCGCTGCTGATGACTTGGCTGGACCGGCGGATTGAGATCTCTTGGTCGGGGAGATGTTCGAATGTCGTGGCGACGTAACGGAGTGTCGAGGGGTTGGTGCTGCTGTAGCCGGAGATGAATCCGGTGCCGACGTCTCCCGTCGCCATCAGGCCGATATGCGGGTAGTACGGCCATGCAGTCACCGGGTTTGCATCGGTGGTCCAACCGTCATCGAAGAACTTGGGGGGATCCATCTTGACGAACTCGGTGACCTCGAAGAGCGGGGCGTCTTGGATTTCGTGGGCTGACAGTGTGAGTTCGAGCGTTTCGTCGTAGGCGGCGACGTTCGAGACGGTCACGAGGTGGGAGGGTTCGTGGTGACGGTGCGGTTGCACGGCCAGGTGTGCGACGTGCCAGTCGGTTGGGTCGACGATGAAGTCGTCGAGTTCTCCCCATGGTCCGTCGGTCGAGGCGACTGGCATTCCGATTCGTGCGTGCATGGCGTGGTGCTCCTCGTTGTCGAATGCACCGAGAGTGCTGCTCGATCGATCGCCGATGCCATTCCAACTTCGCAGTGCGCTCTTGCAGTCGTACTTGAACGACCTCAACGGACCAACAACTTTGGTCGAGCGGACGCGGCGTGGCTGTCGGGGCTCTGACAGTCTCTCACTCTGACCGATCCCGTCCAAGCAGCGCCGCCACGAAAGGCACGATGATGACGACAACAATGATCAAGGACGTTACGTCTCTCGCAGCCGGCAGCGAGAGCAACAGGTTCGACATCGGGGACCTGGCTCGAGCGGCGGACGCTGATGAGTCAGTTGATCTGATCAGGGATGTTGGCGTGCTCGACTGTGAGGGCAGCCCATACATTGTCGGCAGTCATTTCGAGGTGCTCGTGGTGCGTAAGCGCGTCGATGACTGCGGCCAGACTGGTTTGGAGTCGTTCGGCCTTTCCCAGCGCCTCGGGATGGATGTCGCCTCCACCGTCGTGCTTCTGGGCAAGCAGGGCGACGATGTCGTCGATGTCGAGCTGAAGGTGCGACAGATGCTCGGCGAGAGTCTGGGGTGTTGCGTGATCGTTCATGGCAGCGTGCGTTCTTTCCTTGGTGGCGTTGGGATGACAAGACCGGCAGATCCGTGAATTCCAGGATGTGCTCGGTTTGGCTGCCGACGTGGGGAGCGCCCGGTCGTCGCTTGGTCGCTGGACACCATGGAGAGTTCTCTGGCGGGGACGATGGCGGCGAGGGCCCACATGCGGTCGCATTGGGTTGCACCTTGGTTCTGATCTGGTGCGATCTCGGCGCAGAGCATTTCGGTTGCTTGTTTTGCGATGTCGTCGATCCCGCCTGTCGCGACCTGGTTGATCCGTTCGATCTCGGACACCGTTTCGGCTTCGATCCGTGCCCCTGTAGCGGTGTTGCGGTCGGTGACCGGCGTTGTCGCTCCTGCGATGGCGAGCCGGTCAGGGAGCTTGTCGTCAATTGCGCGGGTCTGTTCGTGCGCTTGCCGGTGCATCTCCTCGGCTCGCTCCTGAGCGTCGTCGATGACCGCTTGCGCGTCGGCTTCGAAGTGCTCCAGAACGGCGATGACCTCGGCGAGTTCGTCCGCTTCGGTTATGGGTAGCGCTCCGACCGCCGACGATGCGCCCGGTGCGCCTACGGGGCGCATCCGCTCCAACAACTCTCTCAGTCGGTTCTGCACTGGATCACGACCGGTCGCTATTTGTGGCCGCGGGGACCATGGCGAACGGGATCGTGGCGTGGTGGAGAGCTCGAAGTGCGGTCCCTCCGAGCCGGACTCCTGCCGTCGCTCCGACGCCGTGAGCCCCGACGACCAAGAGATTAGCGTCAGACTCGGCCGCTGCAGCAAGAAGGGCGTCGGCCGGGTGGGCATCGGGCTTCGAGACGATGTCGATCTTGGCGCCAATTCCAGCGAGCGGGGATGCCCAGGCCGAAACTCGCTGGCGAATCTGGCGTGAAGTCGCTGAGCCGTTGCCCTCGGCATTGGTTTCAATGACCACGGCGGTGATGGATGCACCAAGCGCTTCGGCCAATCTGGCCGACCATGTCACCGCCTGCAGGGAGGCGGTCGATCCGTCGACGCCGACGATGATCCGCCGAGGGGCCGCTCCGAACCCAGCTGGGATGACGGCGAGGGGTCGGACGGTGTGATGAGCGCAGTACTCGGCCAGGCTGCTGAGGTGGAGAAGGCCCGGCGCTCTACCCCGACCGCTCCGACCGACGACGACGAGGTCAGCGTCTTCGGTGGCGGCGGCTTCGAGCAGCACATCTTGGGGGGGGCCGCTGCGAACGATGGTGTGGACTGCCACGCCCGCAGCTTGCGATTGGCCTGTCCAAGCCCCGTTCATGAGGTCGCGGCGCTCATCGAGGAAGCGGGCAAGGTCGTCTGGTGAAACTTCAGCGGAGGATGGTTGGAAGGCGTTGAACGCGATCATGCCGACGTTCAGAGCCAATGCGTAGGTTGCCGCCCATTCCTGGGCCGACCCCGCTGCTTCGGATTGGTCGACGCCGACCATGACTCGCTGCATGCCTCGCTCCTTCGCGACTACCGGGGCTGGCCAGTCGGCCAACCCGTGCTGCAGAAACAACGATGCGAGGTCGGTCTATCCGGCCGATGGACGTGTAGTCAACGCAGGATCAACTGGTTGGTGCTGGCGGTCTCTTCGCTAGACGTCCATGCAGTAATGCGGCGACGCGCTGGAGGAGTTCCTCCTCGGTAGCTGGCTTGTAGAGGACTTGGCGTGGATCGATGGCACCGGTTGCGGGGGTGTTTGCCGCGTACCCGGTTTGAAACAGGATGCGTATGGGCGGCCATCGAGTTTTGATCGTCTTGGCCAACTCGGCGCCACTCATCATCGGCATGACGGCATCGGTGACGACCATGTCGACCGAATTGGCTTCCAAGATCTCGAGCGCCTCGAGGCCCCCGAGTGCCTCGTGAACTCGATAGCCGGCATCGCGCAGCACGCCCGCTGTCAGTTCCAGGATGTCGGCGTCGTCTTCAACCACCAAGATGGCGTTGGCGTCACCCACGATCGGCGGCTGGAGCGGCGCCTTCTCTTCGGAAACCGGGACGATGTCGGCGACCGGGAGACAGATGTGGATGTTTGTTCCTTGGCCAATGCTGGATTCTGCGGTGATGGTTCCGCCGGCAAGGGTGATGGTGCTGTACGTCGTCGCCATGCCAAGGCCGGTGCCGACGGCGGGCGCCTTTGTGGAGAAGAAGGGTTCGAACATCGTTTCGAGCGTTTGTGTCGACATTCCCGTGCCTGTGTCGGTGATGTTGAAGTTGATCACCGACCGACCCCGAGTGTCGGTGTCGGTGTCGGAGCTGAGCGTGAGGCGGCCACCCGTCGGCATGGCGTCGCGGCTGTTCGCTGCGACGTTGAGCACGACGGCCTCGAGCCTGGCCGGTTCGATACGGACCGGCGTCGGAGCGTTTGTGAGATCGAGTCTGAGCTCGATGTGTTCGCCCAGGAGGTAGGGCAGCGATGTCGCGATCCGCTCCACCGATTCGGAGAGATCGACGATGAGATCGAGCGATGGATCCGGCCGAGTCAGGTGCATCAGGTCTCGCACCAGCGTTTTGGCCCGTTCGACCGAGCTCAGGATGATGCCGAGGCGCCGAGTCCGCTCGGCCAGGTCGAGATCGCGATGAAGGAGCGCCTCGGTGTGACCCTGCACGATGGCCATGATGTTGTTGAAGTCGTGGGCAATCCCGCCAGAGAACGAGGCGAGCGCCTGCATCGTTGATGAGTGAGCAATCTGTTGTTCGAGCCGGCGCTGTTCGGTGACGTCGGTGACAGCCGCCAACATCCGTGATGGTTTCCCCTGTTGATCCCAATCGACGAACCGGCCCCGGAGGTGGTGCCAGTTCCATGTTCCATCCTTGCGACGAACCCGGAAGATGTCTTCGAACAGATCGAGGTGTCCGTCGACATGCTGCTGACGCTTTCGCTCGAATTCATGCCAGTCATCAGGATGGACAAGGCTCGCAGGGTTGAAACCGGTGGACCGGAGATCGTTGGTGTCATAGCCGAGCGATTCGAACCAACGGTCGCTCATGTGGCTTCGATCCCCCTCGATGTCGAACTCCTCGATGGTCGTTCGGGTCGAGGTCAAGGCGAGCTCGAGTCGATTCGCCCGGTCCTCGAGTTCGAGGAGAATGCGATGCTCTTCGGTGACGTCTTGGACCAAACCAACCAGTCGCACGCCGGTGCCTCCGTCGGTGACTGTCCGGCCCCAGCTCCGTACCCACCGCTGATCTCCTGCCTCGTTTCGGAGCCGAGCGATCTGATCGAACGGTGCTGAATCTCGTAACGCTGCGGTGATGGCTTTGGAGACCGCGGTCCGATCATCGGGGTGGATGATGGCCGCCAGGTTGTGTCGGCTGGGAACGTCGTCTTCGAAGCCCAGGATCGACAACGAGCGTTCGTCGAATCGGTACTCCTCGGCCACCGGGTCGAGCTCCCAGGCTCCGAATCCGCCCGCCGCTGCGGAGATCTCGAGTTGGGCGTCGAGCGCTGGTTCATCGCGTAGAGCGACCGTCTCGGTCGTGATGTCCCGAGCGACGCCGGCGATGATGTTGGACTCATCCCCGACCGCATCGCCAGACAACTCTAGCCATCGCACGCCCTTGTCCTGCTCGACACAAACGGCGACTCGAAACGGATGTTTCGTGGCGATCGTCTTCTTGATCGCGGCCCGAAGCTTGGCTTGGTCCTGAGGTGTGAGTTGTCCGAACACCTGGCTTTGCGAGGCCCCATCGGCAATCGCTCCGTCGTCAGGATGGTTGGGGAGCGAACGAAACTCATCAGCAGCGATGTGGTAGGTCCAGGACCACATCCGTGCCGCCCTGAGGCTGAGCTCGAAGCGTTGCTTCACCTCGGCCAGATCATTGGTGCGAGCGGCAGCGATTGCGGTGAGGATCGCCTCCCGTCCGGTGGTGCTGCGTTCGGTCGTGTCGCGGTCCGTGGTGCCGGGCGTCGCGGATCGATCCTCACCCTTGATCAGATGGTCGACGGTCACGATCGTGTTGCCGGCATTCATGTCGTCGGCACTCGTGTTGTCTGGATTGCTGAGTCGTATCGAGTGGCGTGCGCCCGATACGAGATGACCGTTCGCGTGACGCCAGTGTCGAACCCGATCGAGCCATCCCGTTCGGTTGGCGTTCGCGCTCGGTTCCGCGCTCGAGCGAGCGACCAACTGCTCGTCAGTGTGGGCGAGATCGAGCCAGCATTGCCCTTGGAGGCTGAGCTGGTCGTAGCCGAGTAGGGCACAGAGGGCGTCGTTGGCTCGCAAGATGCGGTGGGAGCCGTCAGGTTCGACAGTGGTGAGTGCCATCGGCACCGGGGAACTCACAAAGGCTGCTCGGAGAAACTCATTGTCGTCGATGTTGGCCACGACTGGCTCCGATCTGCTGTTCGGGGAACGTCGTTGCGATGTGTCGGAGGAACCAAGGTCTAGGGAACGAGGCGGTACCCAGCGCCTCGCATCGTGTGAATCCACCGAGGTGTCGAGGGGTCGACTTCGATCTTGCGTCGGAGTCGATGAATGTGCTCGGCCACCGTGGATGGGCTTTGCCAATCAGGCTCGGCATCCCACACGTCTCGAAGGAGCTGATCCTTGGAGAAGACCTGGCGGGGAGACACCGCGAGACAAGCGAGGAGGTCGAACTCCTTGGCGGTGAGGTCGACCTCACAGTTGTTCACGCGGACGTCACGACAACGAAGGTCGATAACGAGATCATCGAACACCACAACCGAAGCTTCGTCGGCCGCTGTTGTGGAGCTGTTCGTACGGCGTAGAACACTGCCAATCCGTGCGGTGAGCTCTCGGGGTGAGAACGGTTTCGTCACGTAATCGTCAGCACCCATCTCAAGGCCCACGACTCGGTCGGCGGTGTCGGTGCGGCCGGTCAAAATGATGACAGGAGTGTTGCCAATGTCGCGAATTGTCCGCAACACCTCCAAGCCACTCATGCCGGGGAGACCCAGGTCGAGAACAACGAGGTCAGCGGGACGGGACCGGATCAAATCCACGGCTTGATCACCCCTGGTGCACCCGCTGACGTGGTAGCCGAACTCCCTGAGCGATTCGGCAACGAGCTCCTGGAGTTCGAGGTCGTCATCGATGACGAGGATCTCCGCACTGGTGCTGTTCGGCGCTGTTGTACCGCAAGATCCGGGCTGAGATGCGTACTGGATGTTCACGATGCATGGTCCTTCGATCAGGTCCCTTGGGGGCTGTGTCCAGTCAAGTTCGAGTAGCGACCGTCGACCAGGGTCCTCCGTCACCTTCTTCATCGCTTCGCGATTGTCCCAACCCTCTGAGTCCGGCCCTCGGAGTCCTGAGAGGAGTGCGGAAAGGAGTGCGCCGAATGAGTCGCGATCAGTCGGCGGTGATCAATCGTCCGCCGTGCCGCTGCAGTGCTGATCGGACAAGGTCGGGCTCTTGATGGCCGCACGCAATGATGAGGACCTCGCCCTGCTCCAGGGCAGTTCGGCTGATTTCGTGGTGTTCATTGAACTCGTCGGTCTCGGTACTGATGCCGAGGTAGCCGCCGAGCACGCCTCCCCCAACAATGCCTGAAGCGGCAAGAACCGCGATGCCGCCGATGCCGACACCTGGTGCCAGAGCGGCAAACAGGGCAAAGCCGGCGAGGTATCCGAGCGTCGCTCCGGCTGTTGCGCCTCCTGCTGCCGCCTGTGCGATGTCGGTCTCTTCGCCACGTTCGAACACCACGTGGTCGTTGTCGTGAACGGCGAGGCCGAGATGCTCGCTTCCAAGACCTGTGGATCGAAGGTCGACAACGGCTGCTGTTGCTGCCTGTCGGTCGGCGAAGACAGCAGCGATGTGGTCGTGGTCCCCGTGGTGGCCGCTGTCATCGATTTGCACCACGGGGCCGTGGAGACGAACGAGTACGTCGGTCTGTTCACGGGTGGCCTGGGGGCCGTAAGGAGCGGTGAAGGTGCCGATCGGTTCGCCGTCTGTGGTGGAGACCGCGATCAAGATCGCCTCGTCGCCTGGGTCCGAGTCGCCTTCATACCGAACGATTTCCGCTGCGATGACGGCATCGAGGTCGTGACGTTTGTTGCTGCCGGCGGATCGAAGTTGTCCGTGATCAGCGATGAGGTCGTCGACAAACCCGTGGCGGGTGAGTCGTGCCTGGGTTTCTGAGATGGTTTCGAGGTACAAGGGAAAGCCTTTCGATGTCCCAGACACTGTCCGGTGCTGTTCTCGTTGGCCTCTCTCTGAGGTCAACCCGCGATCAACTCGGGTCGGGTTGAACAAGCGTTGATCCCCGATTCACCTCGGTCCGAAGTCGTCGACTGATGCTCGGAGTCAGACCACCGAACGCAACAGATTCGAACCCAACTGCCTCGAACGCAACAGATTCGAGCGCTACCGGCCCGGACGCAACAGTAAGGAGAAATCATGGCGACTGATCTCGGCTTCCTCGAACAGCTTCCCGATTCTGACCCGCAAGAGACGGGCGAATGGCTCGATTCTTTGAGTTCGGTCGTGGCCGGCCTGGGTGTGCACCGGGCTCGCTACCTCCTGTGGCGATTGTTGGAAGAGGCCCCCGAGCTCGATCTCGAGTTTCCCCGCTCGATTTCCACCGATTACGTCAACACCATTCCGCAGGCGTTCGAGCCTGCCTTTCCTGGTGATGAGGGGGTCGAACACGAGGTTCGCCGGATGATTCGTTGGAACGCTGCGGCCATGGTCGCTCGGGCCAACCATCGATTCGACGGCATCGGCGGGCACCTCGCGACGTACGCGTCGGCGGCGTCGCTGTATGAGGTCGGATTCAACCACTTCTTCAGGGGAAGAGGCAACGGTCGAACGGGCGACCAAGTGTTCTTTCAGGGCCATGCATCACCCGGGATTTACGCCCGAGCGTTCCTCGAAGGCCGAATCAGTGCGGATCAGCTCGATCGTTTTCGGCGTGAGAGTAGTGGTGGCGGTTTGCCCTCGTACCCGCACCCGCGCCGACTTCCCGACTTCTGGGAGTTCCCGACCGTTTCGATGGGCCTGGGTGTCATCAACGCGGTGTACCAGGCTCGATTTAGCCGTTACATGCACGCCAGGGGCATCGTTGATACCTCGGCGTCGACGGTGTGGTCGTTTCCCGGCGACGGCGAGATGGATGAACCGGAGGCCAACGCAGGGCTGGGGTTGGCCGGTCGGGAAGGGCTCGACAACCTCATCATGGTCGTGAACTGCAACCTGCAACGCCTCGATGGCCCCGTGCGCGGTAACGGCAAGATCATCCAAGAGCTCGAGTCCAAGTTCCGAGCAGCGGGCTGGAATGTCATCAAGGTGCTGTGGGGCAAAGAATGGGATCCGCTGCTGGCCGCCGACGTTGATGGCGTGCTCGTCGACAAGATGAACGCCACGCTCGACGGCGAATACCAGTACTACGCCACACAATCTGGTGCGTACATCCGGGAGCACTTCTTCGGGCCCGATCCCCGCCTTGCCGGTTTGGTGAGTCACCTGTCAGACGACGAGATTCGCCACCTCACGCTCGGCGGACACGATCACCACAAGCTGTATGCGGCCTACCAGGCCGCGCTCGACCATCGTGGTGAGCCAACCGTGATCCTCGCCCGCACCATCAAGGGATGGGCGCTTGGTCCCGACTTCGAAGCTCGTAACGCGACGCACCAGATGAAGAAGATGACCGTTGAGGAGCTGAAGACGTTCCGTGACCGACTCCATCTCACCATCGACGACGCCGACCTCGAAGACGGCCTTGCTCCGTATCACGATCCCGGAGCCGAATCCGCCGAAGTCGCCTACCTCCGAGAACGACGGGAAACACTCGGCGGGCCGATCCCTTCACGCCACTCGGACTTCACTCCGTTGCCGGTCCCAGAACTGGACTCGGCCGACGGCCCGTTTCGTCGATACCTCGAAGGCACGAGCAAGAACACCACCGTTTCGACTACGAGTGCGCTGACACACATGATCAAAGATCTGATGCGAGACCCGGGTCTTGGTGAACGCATCGTGCCGATCATCTCCGACGAGGGGCGTACCTTTGGCATGGAGCCGCTGTTTGCCAATGCTCACATCTACTCCCCACAGGGCCAGCGCTACGAACCCGTCGATGCGGGGATGTTGCTGTCCTACCGCGAAGCGCCGGATGGCCAGTTGCTCGAGGAGGGAATCTGTGAGGCGGGAGCGATGGCCTCGTTTACGGCGGCCGGGACGTCCTATGCAACGTGGGGCACGCCGATGGTGCCGTTCTTCACGTTCTATTCAATGTTTGGTTTCCAGCGAGTTGGTGACGCCATCTGGCAGTTCGGGGATGGGCGGGGGAGGGGATTCCTGATCGGTGCGACTGCAGGCCGGACGACATTGCATGGAGAGGGGCTTCAGCACTGCGACGGTCACAGTCCGCTGCTTGCCTCAGTGGTCCCCAACTGCCGGGTCTACGACCCGGCCTTTGCCTACGAGTTGGCCGTCATCGTTCGCGATGGTCTGCAGCGGATGGTCGGTCCCGACCCTGAAGACGTCTTCTACTACCTGACCGTCTACAACGAGCAGATGCCGCAGCCACCGATGCCGGCCGGAGTCGAGAAGGGGATTCTCGCTGGCCTTTATCGATACGCCGCGGCTCGTGCTGGTGACGCACAGGTTCGCCTTGTCGCCAGCGGTACAGCGATGGCAGCAGCACTCGATGCCCAGCGCCTTCTCGATGAGGACTTCGGGTTTGCCGCAGAGGTATGGAGCGCGACGAGCTGGAAGCTGCTCAGAGAGGAGGCAGCGAGTGTTGAGCGGTGGAACCGGCTGCATCCGGCCGACGAACCGCGAACACCCAACGTGCAGAGAATTCTCGACGGCGAGCAGCCGATCGTGGCCGTGAGCGACTACGTGTGTGCGGTTCCCCACCAGATTTCTCCCTGGCTGAACGCGCCATTCGTTTCGCTTGGCACTGATGGGTTCGGGCTGTCGGATACCCGCGAAGGGCTGCGAGAACACTTCGAGGTGGATGCCCATCACATCGTGATCGCTGCGCTGTCCAGCCTCCGAGGCGCCGGCCAAGCCACCGCCGATGACGCAATTGCGGCGATGCGTCGCTACGGGATCGCGGCTGACCGAGTCGATCCCTTCGTCGCTGATCGCGGGAAGTGACCTCGTGCCGCAGTTGCACATTCCAGCGTCGTCGCCCCGCCCTCGTCGGCCCGAACTCGAAGTGACCCGCGAAGGCACCTGCCGCCAGCGCAGCGCCCCGCCAGCGGCGTTGCTCGAAGGTGCCGGTTCAACGGCTCGGTAAATGCCGAAGAGGTCCAAGACATTGCGAGAGAGGGTCGTCGCGCTGTTCGGGGCGGCCAAGGTTCGCAACTACGTGCCAATTCTGGCTTTCCGAGCGGGTCGGCAGCGCGTCACCGCTCTGGTGGGCGCGGGCTGAACGTGACCTCACCCCGTCGATCTTGGCTTGTTTGGCCATCGCTGCGGCTTCGGCGGCGATCGCTGAGTTGATCCGTTCCAACAATTCGGGGTCGAACTGGCCGCGGGCTTGGCCCATGCCGTCGCGATCGGTCCAGGTCCGCCACTGCTTCGGGGATGTTCTCAGCGGGTTCGTGACCGGTTGGTTTCGGTGCGGGCCGCGTTGTTGGACACGTCACCGGTGCCGTTGAACGTTTCAGCTGCGTCGGGGCCGGCCTGTTCGGCGGCGAGGCGGTCGGAGTGTTGCCCGATCTTGGCTTTGATCGGGGTGAGTGCCCGCTCGCCACGGCGGATCTCAGTCATCAAGGCGGTGATGTCGCCGGTGGTGAGGGCAGACGTGGAGAACGAGGTGTTGGCCTGCTGCAGCTTCTGCAAGGCGGCAATCAACGGTTCCATCACGTCCTCCTGCTGAGAGGGGGCGCCGCAAACCGGTCAGCGGTAGACCATGCCTCCGTCGATGATCAGCGCCTGGCCGGTCATGTAGTCCGAATCGGGTCCGGCCAGATACGAGACGAGTGCGGCAACGTCAGCCGGCGTCTCGGCGCGGCCCAATGCGATGCCCTCGACGTACTTGTCGTACGTGGCGCCCTTGGTAGCTCCGGTGAGTTCGGCAAAGCGCTCGTCGATTTCGACCCACATGTCGGTGCCGACGATGCCCGGACAGTAGGCGTTGACCGTGATGCCGTCACTTGCGTACTCGATGGCGGCTGCTTGGGTGAGGCCGCGAATTGCGAACTTCGTGGCCGAGTACACACTGAGCATGGCGAACCCGTTGTGGCCGGCGATCGAAGATGCGTTGATGATCTTCCCGCTCTGGCCTCGAGCCTTGAACTTCTTGGCCGCGGCCTGGACACCCCACAACACTCCCTGGAAGTTCACCTGAAGAATGGTGTCCACCTCCTGCGGGGTGACCTCACTGAGCGGCTGGACCTGAGCGATGCCTGCGTTGTTCACCATGACGTCGAATCCGCCGAGTTCACCTTCTGCGTGGTCGATGGCGGCGTAGACCTGATCGCGATCGGACACATCGCCAACGAACACGCTTGTCTTGCGTCCCTTTGATCGGGTCTCGTCTGCAACAACCGCCATCGCCTCCTCTTTGAGATCGACGAGCGCGATGTTCGCCCCGTCGTCGGCCAGCCTCAGTGCGATTCCTCGGCCGATGCCCTGTCCGGCACCGGTGATCAATGCAACCTTGTCGTTGATGGTCATCTGCTTGGATTCCGATCTGGTGGTGTGAAGTCGCTGGCCGATTCGTTCGATCCTGCGCCCTCCTGCTCTTGTCACTCACAGTTGGTGATCAACGAAGCATCAACGGGGTTCGTTGATGGCTCGGGGGAGGTTGGCTGGGGTCCGGTCCGGTCCGGTCCGTTGGTTTCAATCGGTGGCGGAAGCGGATCGTTTGATCCTCTCGAGTTGAGCGCGATCACTCAACGTCTTCCGCCTGCGCACTCGGTCACCAAGCCGAACAACTCATCGAGGATGACTCCGGCGACCAGTGCGCCGAGGATCACGACGATCAGTGGGGTCGAGAAATCCCAACCAAGAAAGGGAGTCACTGTCGCTCGTGATCCGAGAGCGCATGCCTCGAACAGTGAATGGTGACCTCTGGCCCTGGCTGTACCGGTCCTGTTCGTGAAGCCTCGGAAGGGTGGATGAACTGCTCGATGACAACCCGCTTCCGGCTGGCAAACTTGCACCTGAGCTGCTGGTCAAGCTGCTCGCCAAGGCCTCACCGCTGCCGCCCGAGGTGCGGCTCGGGCCGGCGCTGGGAGAGGATGCGGCGGCGATTGATGTACGAGCCGGCTGCGTGGTCGTCGCTGCAGATCCGGTGACCTTGACCGGGACGGGCGTCGCTCGATTGTGCGTGATCGTCAATGCCAACGACGTCGCAGTCATGGGTGTTGTCCCGCGATGGTTCGTCGCAACGGTGTTGCTCCCTCTCGGCACGACGACCGCGCAGGTCCGAGACCTTTTCGACGAACTCCACCTGGCGACGAAGTGTGAGGGAGTGGCACTCGTCGGCGGCCACACCGAGGTGACCTCGGCCGTGACGCAGATGGTCATCTGCGGGACGATGCTCGGCTTCGCTGAACAAAGTGAGCTCGTCAGGACGGCTGGAGCGGTACCCGGCGAGGCGGTGGTGCAGATCGGCGAGGCGCCACTCGAAGGTGCCCTCGTGCTTGGCATGGTGCCTGAGGATGGTGTCACGATCAGCGTGGTTCGTGCCGCGCTCGACGCTGCCCGTCTTGGCGCAACAGCGATGCACGACCCAACTGAAGGCGGACTTGCCGCCGGCCTGCACGAGCTTGCCACGGCGAGCGGATTGGCGTTTACCATCGATACATCTGCGGTGTTGTGGAATGCCCCTGCAGCCGAGATCGTCAGCGCCGCTGGTGCTGATCCTTGGCGAACCCTTGCATCGGGGACCGTCTTGGCCACGTTCGCAGCTGGGAGCGTGCAACACGCTGTGGCGTCGCTACGAGCACTTGGCCACCAGGCCTCCGTCATCGGCGAAGCTCTCGTTGGTGGGGGAGTAGTTGATCGAAACGGCGCTGCCATCGCAACTGTCGAACGTGACGAGGTCGCTCGACTTCGCGAGCAGGACCTCCTGCCGTAGTTCCTGGCCCGGGAGTTGACGCTCTGTTGACCGGCCGTCGACGCAGGACCTGTGGACACAGTCCAGGCTCAGTGTCGTGACAGTTGATGACACCGCAACGATCGAACCTGATGCAGGCGAGTCCCGGACTCTCATCGAGGAGAATTGCATGAACGCCAGGCAGCTCGACCGTATGGAGAACGGCGTCGGGTTCGTCGCTGCGCTCGACCAGAGCGGAGGGAGTACGCCAGGCGCGCTCGCTGCGTACGGCGTACCTGAGGAGTCGTGGTCGACCGATGAGCAGATGTTTGATGCGATGCACGAGATGAGAGAACGCGTGATCCGATCGGAAGCCTTTGATAGCGACTGGATCCTCGCTGCCATCCTGTTCGAGAACACCATGGATCGCCGTCTCGACGGCGTTCTGACCGCCGAGTACCTCTGGGCCGAGAAAGGGATCGTGCCGTTCCTCAAGATCGACCAGGGTCTGGAGGACGAAGAGCACCGGGTGCGCCTCATGAAGCCAATTGCCGGGTTCGACGATCTTTTGGGTCGAGCTGTCGACAACGGGATCTTCGGCACCAAGATGCGGTCGTTGATCGTGTCGGCCGACGTCACGGGGATCGAGGCCGTCGTGGTCCAGCAGTTCGAGGTCGGGCGCCAGATCCTTGCCGCCGGACTGATCCCGATTCTCGAACCCGACCTCGACATCGCAGCGCCCGACAAGGCGGAGGCCGAGGGCATGATGCGCTATGAGATCTTGACACGACTTGCCGACCTCCGGGGCGACGAGCGGGTGATGCTCAAGCTGACCTTGCCGGTGATGGACGATTTCTACACCGACATCATCGAGCACCCGAACGTCGTGCGCGTGGTGGCGCTGTCGGGCGGTTACAGCCAGGAGGATGCGTGCGCCCGGTTGCGCCGCAACCATGGCTTGATCGCCAGTTTCTCTCGAGCGCTCTTGGCCGGACTCTCGGCTGAGGAGGCTGATGTGGAATTCGACGCAGTGTTGGATTTGTCGGTTCAGACGATCTACGAAGCGTCGACGACCTGATGAGGGTGTCGTTGATCGGCCCCGTGGGTCGCCTGCCGTGCTTGACGAACCGATTGCAGCTGGTGACGTTGCCCGAGGAGCAAGTGCAGACCCGCTCCGGACTTCGGCGGCTCACGAAGAGAGCCGATCCAAGTCAACCCGAACACTGAAGGTGAGCTGCTGTCGTGTTGAGTTCTTTCGATACTGATCTGAACTGTCCTTGGTGTTTCAACGATGTGATCGAGGCGTTGTCTTCAACCGTGGGTGTGGATGACGTCAGAGGTCATTTCTCCGATGGTTGCATCAGTGTTGCGCATCGGGTGGAGGAGTCGTCGTTGGAGGCGGTCATCACCACGGTTGGTCGCACGGTCGAGGTGGCGTACAACGGCGAGCAGATCATGGGCGAGGCGCATCCGAGTACACATCCGATCTGTGGATGTGGACGTTCGGTGCCTCCCCTCGGTGACGCCGTTGATCCCTAACCACCTGCGAACAGGCAATACGAAGGCAACGACCGAACTTTTTCAACCCGCCGACACACCCAGACTTTCCAACCCCCTCTCAAGCGATGAAGGAGCCCTCATGGGCCTTGCAGATATTCTCGCCGACCACCCAGACCGCACGACGTTTGATCTGGCCGAACTGAATCGGGCAGCGCAAGCAGCTGCGGACTGCGCGCTTGCGTGCTCGGCTTGCGCTGACTCTGATCTCGGCCGCGACCCGAGCGTGATGGCGACCAGCATTCGTTTGTGCATGGATTGCGCCGATGTGTGCTCGGTGACAGCGAAGATGCTGTCTCGGCCGGCGCCTCGTGGTCATGCGTGGCAAAAGCTCGTGATGGCGTGCGCCGCTCTGTGTGCTGAGTGCGCAGAAGAGTGCGGCCGTCACGACCATCTCTGCTGCCGAGAGTGTGCCGCTGCTTGCCGCGAATGTGAACGAGCGTGCCAACAGCTGATCGCCGTTTCTCAGGATGGTGCGTCGTGAGGGTCATGATCGGTGTCGATGACTCCGCGGAGTCGCGCCATGCGGTTGACACTGCGTTCGACTACTTCGGGTCTGAGGCTGACTACTTGATTGTTTCGGTTGGTGAACGGATGCCGATGTACAGCGCGGTGTTCCCCGGCGGCACCGCAATGTCATCAGTCAACCTCTCCGAACGGTTCGATGCTGCGGCCAAGAGCGCAGCGCGGAACATCGTTGACGCATCGTCGCATCTGCCGAAGGCCGCCGAGACGGCCACCGTTGCTGGCCACGCTGGCCGGGCACTATGCGACGTCGCTACCGACAACGCTGTGGGTGTCATCGTGATTGGGTCACAGGACAAGTCGGTGTGGGAACGCCTCCTGCACCCATCGGTGGGCCGCTATCTGATCGACAACGCCCCATGCCCCGTTGTCGTTGTTCGCTAACCAACTCGACATCAAGGAGTCCGTCATGCCTCGACGACTACGCATGTTTGCCGCCGCCGCTACAGCAGCCGCTGTGCTCGCGCTTTCTCCAACGGGAGCCGGAGCGCAAGACACCAGCCTGGGTTTGGGAGACGAAGGGAGCGAGGTCGAAAACGCGCAGGACCTCCTGAACCAGTTCCTGGCGTTGTCGGACTCTGACCTCGCCCTCATTGCTGAAGACGGGATCTTCGGGTCGAACACCCAGCGGGCACTCGAAGAGTACGAAACCGCAGCCGGTGTCGCTGTTGACGGCGTCCTCACCCTGGCCGAGAGCGTCGGACTCTCGCGCTTCGTCGAGGATCTGGAAGAGAACTCCAATGCCATCCAGCCCGGGGATGAAGGCGCAGCGGTCGAGACGTGGCAGTCAGAATTGAACGACTGGAACCGGCTCACCGGAAACGATCTACCGATCGAATCAGATGGCATCTACGGGCCGAATAGCCAGGCAGCCACGAGGGTGTTCGAATCCGAGGTCGGGCTTCAGGTCGACGGCATCGTCGAAGCCGAAGACCGTTCCGCTATGCGCTCGAGACTCTCTGACCTACGGGCAGACGCGGGAGATCTCCCGCCGCTCACCATTGGGGACGCAGGGGCGTTGGTGCAGTCGACGCAGGCGCTCATCAACCAGTACTTCGCCTACCAAGACATCGAGATCAGCCTTATTGCCGAGGACGGTCTGTACGGTCGCAACACCCGTGACGCTGTAAGGGTGTTCGAGCGTAACGAGGACGTACCAGACGATGGTGTGATGACGGTTGCAGACATCGATCGCCTCCGATCTGCTGTGGCCCGGCTCGAAGCGGCGTCAGCGGACTCGGTGATCGAACTCGGCGACACGGGGCCGTTGGTCAATACCTGGCAACGGCCACTTGCTGAATGGATTCGGCTCTCAGGCAGTGATCTGGAGCCGATTGTTTCCGATGGCGTGTTTGGTGATTCCACCTATCGAGCAACAACGCGGTTCGAGCGTGTGTCGGGTCTCCAAGTCGATGGCATTGTCGAACCCGAGGACCGGGTGGGCCTACGAGAGGCATTGGAGCGCTTGCGGGCCGAAGCAATCGAAGGAACGGTTGCCGACGCAGTGACCCTTGGCGAGGTTGTGTCCGCTTCAGACTTCGGTGCCGCTGATGCCAATGTCCTGCGGCTCTACTACGTGTTCTTCGACCGTGATCCCGATGTCGGAGGCGCCCGCTACTGGATCGATCGATCTCGTAGCGACCTCGGCTACGTCGACATCGCCCGCTACTTCGCCGACTCAGACGAGTTCGGGGAGACCTACGGTTCGTTGACAGACACCGATTTCATCGGCGTGCTGTACCGCAACTCGCTCGAGCGTGAACCCGACGCCCAGGGCTTTGCGTTCTGGGTCGACCAGCTCGCGACCGAGGCCCGCTCGCGGGCAGAAGTTGTCCGCCTGTTCGGCTTCAGCCCCGAATTCATTGCCAACAACCCTCTCGGTGGTCTGTGAGCAGCCGCCCATCCGAAACCCACACCCACCACTGGAAGCAGAACCCAATGAGCAAACAACTCGGCATGCCAACGAAAGTCGGCACCAACCAACTCGACCGTGAAGCGTTGAGAGACCTTCTGGAACCGCTCCGGCCCACGGTCACCACCTACCTTCCAGCACGAAACGACTTGCCTGATTCGGCGACCCAGCTCAAGCTCCACTGGTCCAATCTCCGACGGTCCCTCACCGCTGCTGGTGCCCTCGACGCCGACCTCGATGCGCTCGAGGTCACCACCAACGAACCCGCGGCCGGAGGAGACACCAACGTCGCGATCGCCGCGGACGGGAAACTCCAGGCAGCCGGGTTCATGACCGAACCCATCGAAGAACCATTCGGGACCACCGAACTCATCCCGTCGATTCTTCCACTGCTCGACTGGGAGCAATCAAGAATTCCCCACCTTGTTGTCGTCGTCGACCGCACCGGCGCAGACATGATCGCCATCAGCCCCGAGTACGAAGACACCGGCACAACCGTCACCGGCGACGATGAATACATCCACCGCGGAGCTCCCGGCGGATGGTCGCAACGACGGTTCCAACAACGAGCAGAAAACCTCTGGGAGAGCAACGCCAAAGACGTCGCCGTCGAAGTCGACCGGCTGGCGGCGTCGATCAACGCGCGGGCAATCATTGTCGCCGGCGACGACCGAGCCGTTGGGTTCCTTTGCCAACACCTTTCGCCACGAACCGTCGACCTCGTCCGCAACATCGATGGTGCCCGAGCCGAGTGGAGCATCGACCAGATCGCTGCTGACACTGTCACACAAGTCGCCACCGTGGCTGCCGCGGACCTCCGCGACCATCTACAGACCTTCACCGAAGCCCGAGCAACCAACCATGCCGTCGACGGACCCGACGCGGTATTCCAAGCACTCCGCAGAGCCACCGCAGCCAAGCTCTACGTCGTTGACGACACCTACGGTCACCGGGCACGAGGGTGGACCGCATCAGACCCTGCCCACATCTACCCCTACGACACCCCGCCCGACGTCGGCGTCGAGCTCCACCGCGCACCCCTCCACGACATCGCACTACGCAGCGCCGTACTGACCGGAGCCGACATCGTTGTTGTGCCTGCCGGCCAGAACGCCCCGAACGGCGGCGTCGGAGCACTCCTTCGAACCAACCGATGACGGTTGAGAAAGCGAGAGTCCAATGAACTCCAACGGCAAGACCACACCGCGGCCCACCGAGCCAGGCGAAGCCCTCATGTCGAGAGATCGTCGCTCTCACTTCGACCTTCCGCCCGCCAGATCAGTTGCGGCCAATCCAACCCAGGAACAGTTGCGGGCCTGGACCGTCGAGTACATGCCACGCGTCACCGTCACCGAATACGGTAATGTCAACTACCAGGCCTCGATGAAGGCTCGCCAAGCCCCATGACGTTTTTCGTGTCCGATGAGCCAACGGCAAACCCGTGATGTCGCGAGACGAGGCGACTCGGTGGGCGGCCATGCAGGATGCGTACATCGCCGACCAGGACATGATCCTCATCGGGGGCAACATCGGACCAGATCCCGATTTCCGGACAGGCGCCCGCCTGTACATCGATCGTCGGAACGCAAACATTCCCGGCATGCAGCAGCAGCTCTATTTCCCCAGGGGTGACGACTTCACCCCGGAGTTCACGATCATCTTCACCCCACACCTCACCCACGAGGACATGCCGAACGGGTGTCTGATCACCGTCGATCTGGACAACTGGGTCACCCGTGTGTTCGGCTCGGACTACTTCGGCGAGTCCAAGATGGCCGGCTTGCGGATGTGGAACCACTTGGTCTACTCACGCGGCGGTCTGGCCATGCATTCCGGTGCCAAGACCTTCCCCTCCGAGGCGACCCCCGACGGACATGATCGACTTGCGCTGATCATCGGCCTGTCCGGCACCGGCAAAACGACAACCACATTCCGCAACGTCTTGGGGTCTCTGCCGGTGCAAGACGACTTCGTCGCTCTCATGCCAGACGGCACGGTCCACACCACCGAGAACGGCTGCTTCGCCAAGACGATTGGGCTGGATCCCGACAACGAACCCACGATCCACAGGGGTGCCTCGTCCCCACAGGCCTGGCTCGAATCCACCCACGTCGAACCCGACGGCACCGTGGACTTCTTCGACGCCTCCTACACAGCCAACGGACGCTGCACTTTCGGCCTCGACATGATCCGACACTGCGAACCTCGTGATCTACCCAAAGCGCACTACCTGTTCATCCTCAACCGCAACGCCGACATCACCCCTGCTGTGGCCAAACTCGAGCCACACCAGGCGGCCAAGTACTTCATGCTCGGCGAGACCCGCGGCACCTCTGCGGGAGGTGCGTCCGAGGGGCAAGAAACTGCGGGCACCGGGCACCAAATCCCTCCTGGTTCGAGGAGGACTCGTCGCAGGGCAATCGCATGCTTCAACACTCAGCTGCGGTCCAGGAGGGGATTGTCAACTGGTTCATCGAATGGCAGATCGACCCCGACTTCGGGTACCTCGTCGCAACCACGATCCCGGGCTTCGACGACGACGAACTGCTGCAGCCACGACGGATGTACGAGCGTCAGGGGCGTGGCGCCGAGTACGAGCGAATCGTCGCTCAACTCCTGGCCGAACGACGCGAGTACTTGGCAGCATTCACCAACCTCGATGAACAGATCGTCGATCCAACCTCAGCCAGGGCCTCGTGAGCGGACAAACCTGCTGACACTCAGCGAGCGATTGACCTTGTGTTGATCGACGGTTGTGCCGGCGACCATCGAGATAAGCCACTCTGAAAGTGCAACGGCGCGGACTCGAGAGCAGCCCACGGGTTCCCTCCGCCCCCAAGGCAGCCTCGTCCGTGGCGTTGTTGATCACCCAGTCTGAGACTCTCTGCCCACGAGATCGATGTAGCGATCGCAAGGATCGCAACCGCTGCAAATCACATTCGGTCCACGTCAACCTTGCAACAGCAACACCGAACGAGGCCAACGACAACGCCGCAACCCGGTCAGAGAGGGCAGGCACGGCATCGGAACGAGCCGATTGCCTACCGGGCTGGGTGACGGCTTTTGGCTACAGCGGCATCCACGGCAGACCTCTCGCCGAGCAACTGCCCGACCCAAATGACCATGTCACAGCCATCGTCGATGAACTGATCGACGTTTGGTCTGAACTCAGCGATGGTCGCCGCCAGGAGGAACCTCGCCTCGACCCCGAGCAACGAAAAGCCTCGGCAACGATGCTGGAAGATTGTTCGTTGAAGCCTGTGTCATCGATCCCGCCCGCGTCAATGACCTGGTAGGTGTGTAGGCCGGAGAGACCGTGTAAGCCGAGGAAGTCATCTCACTTGCGTCAGCCTCGTCGACCGGTCCAATCGTCATGATCTCTGAACGATCGCGCTCGGAGAGAGGCGCCGTATCAACCGTGCTTCAACTCGACTGTCTTCAGCGGCGGAGGAAGCACGTGATGATCAGTCCGGGCCTTCAGTGTGCATTGCTGCCTCTTCGGGACTGACCATCTCGATGGCATCGACCGCTTCGCCGATGGACTCGTCCTCGGTGTCGACTGAGCCACCCCCATCCGGGTCGACGAGACGAATCGGATCACTCAGGGGTTCCGAGCCGTCGATCTGTTCCCGGTCGGAACGCTCGGCAACTGAGTCGTGGTGTTCCGCATCTGTTGTGGAGTCAGCCGGGCCGACTCCAATCGGATCGGCCGGCGGAAAGCCGACGGTGCCAGGAAGCGTGTCGTCACCGCCGTCCTCGCCGAGAACGGAGCCGTCGGTTGCTTCTGCTGCATCGGGTATGACTTCGTCGTCAGTTCCTGAGTTGGTCATGTTCGCGTCTCCTGGGCTTGGTGAGATCGCGACCGTAAGCCGGCGAGCGGGTTGAGCCGAGAGGACAAGGTCCTATCGGTGGTCAGTGCACTTCGCAGACAGGGGCCGGTTGTGCTCAGTTAGTCGTCCTTTCGTCCGTCGGGGTGGCGGACACCTTTGACCGCTCCCGGCTCGCCGGTGATGAAGTCATTCTGCATGTAGGCGATCACGTCATTGGTGCGCAGCACGTTGGCGACGGTGCCGTTCGCGACCGTCAGCGCCATCCCCTGATTCGCTGTCGCCGTCGCGACAGCGTCACCAACCACGACCACGTCGTATCCACGTGAACTGCCGGCGTAGGCGGTGCTGAGGATGCACTCATCGGTCCAGAGACCCGCCAGCACGATGGTGTCGATGTCGTCGGCCTTCAGCTTCTCGTCGAGGTATGAGTTGCCGTTCTCGTCGAAGGTCCAGAACATGTCGAGGTGCTTGCCGTGGTAGTACCAACCACCTTCCACCTCGTCGTGCGTCGGAGCGATCTCGGAGAGCACCTCCATGCCCGGCGCGCCGGTGAACATGTACGCCGCGTTCTCAGGCTCTTCGGGGCGGAGGCCCTTGGGGACGTACCACCGGTCCATTGCATTACTGATCCCGTCGTCGAAGGTGCGGGTCCACGAACTCCACACGATCTCGACTCCGTCGCGGCCTGATTGCGCCGTCCGGAATGCGTTGAGCAGCTCGACGAGTTTTGGCAGGATGTCTTGGGCGTAGGGTCGGTACTCCTCTTGGCAGTCGTCGAGGAGCAAGGCGATCCTTCGGGGTCGGCCGTCCAGGTTCCAGGCTGCCCTGAAGCTGAGCGGCCGCCCGTTCGGACCTCCCAGCGTGCCGGTGAAGTTGTCCATCGGCTCGAGGGCCAGATCCATGTTGCGGTGTTGACGCGGCTCTGCGAGGGCCTCTGGGAGCGTGCGAGCACTTGTGTCATCCATGTTTGTCAACCTACTCAGACCGGGTGAGCGCTTCTTCGTGGACGGCCGCGGCGGCGACGCGTTGTGCGGTCTCTGTGGCGAGACTGCTCTCTTCGAGTTTCGATGGCAGTGCACCGAGAAGTAGTCGCTGGTTCGGCGCTGTCACACTTTGCCTGGCCTTTGACGGTTCGACCTGGTGTCGCCGCTGTGGGATACCACCACCACAGCGGCACCCTTCGGCCAGTGAGGTCGGCCAGCCCGACGGTCTGGTCTGCTGGTCGAGGAGTCAAAGGCTGGTACTGGTTCGCCTCGGCTGAGCATGGATCACTCCTCATCCATGCGTGCCACGGACGGACTTCAAGTCAAGGATCGGGGTGCCATCGAGCGCTTCGAGGTTGAGTACGTGGATCCGGTTTCCGTGTATGTCGACTATGCGGACTCGGTGTATTCCGATCGGGCTCGGGCGGTGCGGCGAGCGCGTCATGAAGACGCCTGTCATCGAGCTCTCAGGATCACCCTGAGGGCGAACAGACAACACATCTCGTTGGGCTTGGTCAAGCCAGGTGAGCAACAGCATGTCGTTGTCCGCAGTCATGCCAGCAAGGCCGTCGGCGAAGTGCGGTGTGATCACAAGCCATGCCTCTGGAGCGCCGAGATCACTCTGTCTCGGAGCATGTGCAAGATCGGTCAGCGATGATTCGACGAAGCCGATTGGTTGAAGTGTCAGATTGGAATGGGTGGCCATGCGATGGCTCCTTGGCGCTGTCGCCTGTGTTCGTCAGCGGCCGCCTTTGACGTGGGTGAGCTTCTGGTGGAGTGCCTCGGCGAATCCGAGAACCAGGGCGGCGATACATCGACGATCGCGAACGTGCTTCGCAGCTTGAGCCGGCTCCGGCAGGAGCCGTAGAGCATTTGGTCTCTGCTGGCCCATCATCGTGTTGACCCGCTCGTCGCCGAACCTACGGTTGAGGAGTTCAGCCCGCTTTGTTGGTGCCATCGTCTTTCGCCGAGCGGCCGGAAGTGAGTTGTGCGCCTGTTGAGACGGCCCGCATCCGGCGGTGACTGGCAGGTCACCCACCTGGTCGTGCGACCGCACCGTCATCACCGAACATCGCATCTCGTACCGGTCTCGAGCGTCACGTCTTGTGACGAGTCGCTTGCTCTCGATCTCACCGAGCGCCAGATCGACGACGCTCCGTTGTTCGAGGTCACTGAGTTCACGAAGGTCGATCGGCCCGATTTGTTTGATGACGATTGGACTTCGAAGGTGACCCCGGTGACTGTTTGGCCGTACTACCCGTACATCGGGTCGATGTCTGGGGCTGGAGCAACTGGATTCATGTCCGGCTACAGCAGCGAGTACCCAGCGTGGCCCCGATACGTCGCCACCACGATCGAGAACATTCCCGAGAACGAGATCGCAATCCACCGATCCAGTCACGTGGTAAGTAGCGACGACCATCGGGTCGGCAAAGTCGACGGGTTCGCCTTTGATGACCAGGAAAACATCACGCAACTCGTACTCGACCACGGCCATCTGTGGCGACATCGCGAAGTGACGATCCCGATCGGTCACGTTCGACGGGCCAACCATGATGAGGTTCACCTCGACGTAGCCAGCGATGCCGTCGGCGATTTCCCATCAGTCGGCTTTCACCGGCATGCCCTCACTGTTGGATGATCCCGAAGCTCACAAGGTGGCTGGAGGGTCGCTGTCATCTCCACGTTCTTCGTTGTCGAGGCATTTGTGGGCTTGCTCACCAATCACTCGCGTTGTCGTCCAAAGCAGGACGGATGTTCACTGACGTGCTGACGTGCTGACGTGCTGACGTGCTGACGTGCTGACGTGCTGACGCTCTGACGCTCTGTCCTTGTCCGGCGAGCTCTTGTCGAGAAAGGTACTACCGAGTTACACTCCGGCATGCCCAAGATCACGACGCACTACCCCGACGATCTGGCTGCTGCGATCGACGAAGCAGTGCGAGCCGGTCTTGCCGAGAATCGAAACCAGTTCCTCGTCGCCGCTGCCCGCTCCGCCCTCGCTAGCAATCGACGGCGCCAGATGCACCGAGAGCTCGAGGCCTTCCAATCCTCACCGGAAGGGCAAGCCGAATACGCTGCGTTCATTGAAGGCGGGACTGGTCAGGTTCTCCCCTCCTTCGATGACGACCTGGAGTTGCCCGAGGCCTGGGCCAACCTGTGAACCGGGGCGACATCTGTATCGCCGACGTAGACAAGCGTCGACCCGTCGTCATCGTGTCATCGTCTGAAATGCTCAGCCTCGACATCTGGCAGGTTCATCTCGTGCCGATCACCACGAGTCGCTCTTCCGGGAAGCGCTCGACGTCGGTACCGCTCCTCATAGAAGAGTTGCGACGCGATTCCCTGGCTTCATGCTTGGACTTGTTCTTGGGCACACGATTGATGTTGTCCGAGCCCGTGACCAGTGTGGGACTGGTCGAGCTTCGCCAGATCGACGAAATGCTTACCGACGTCCTTGGGATCGACCTGTCGTAAGGCGGTGGGACTGCCGTAAAGCGTTGCTTTGGTGCTTGTCATTCTCGGCATCAGCGGGTCGTACTCGGCGATCGGCCTCACCAGTGAGCTGATCCTCCTGGTGTTTCTCCCACCTCTGTTGTTCGAAGGCGCCATGAACATGGATCTTGGCGATCTCGAACTCCGATGGCGACAGGTAGCGGTGCTCGCCTTCGCCGGGACTGCGATTTCGGCCTCGGTTATTGCGCTGTTCCTCACAACTATTCCGAAGATGACGGTGGAACATGCAGTGATTTCGCCGTCATGCTGGTTGCGACCGATCCGGTCAGCGTGCTGGCCATATTCAAAGAAAACGGGGTGGTGTCCGAAGAACGCCGAGCGTGGCGAGGTATACCGATTCGACTGGGGCTTTCGAGCTACTCACCTGCGGTGACGTACTGGGCCGCATAGCTACGTCGTCTTCAACGACCATGATGATGGTGCCATCGCCGCTGGAAGGCCGACCGTCTCGGCGCGAGTTCAGCTCACGGTCTCATCCAAGTCCTGGTGGTTGCTGCGCTCCTTTGTCGGGACTGATGCTCGCACCGTTCGCTCGACGGGAAACAGGTTCGAGTTGCTTCTACTGTTGCTGTTCTCCTCGAACGTCGATGGTTGGTGCTGCATCGTCGGCTTCTCACGCACCGAGTCCACGAGCGGTTGCGTCGCCGCGGTGATGTGTTTGTCTGGGCTGTCACCTCTGTCGACGATGCGGTCGACCTCGCCGGTCGAGGTGTCACGGGCATCATCGTCGGACATCGAGCTGATCTCCACCGCCCGCGACCGGATCGCCGGAAGACGGGTCTCGTCTGGCGATGGGCATGGTGATAGTGAGGGCGATCACCAAACCTAAGAGGGATACCGCTGCGCCGATGATTCCGTCGATGAAGTAGTGGTTGGCTGTTGCGATGACGGCGAACGCCATCAGTGCTGGACTCACCACAGCGATGAGGCGCGGCAGCAGCTTCGGGGAGGAGCGGTAGATGGCGATGCCCATGAGGAGATTCCAGCCGACGTGCAGGCTCGGGATCGCGGCGTACTTGTTCACGAGGCCAGGTGGCTGCAAGACCCGATAGGAGCTTGACAATTCGGTGACTGTGTCGACGAAGCGAGGATCGAGAAGGCGGGGCGGGGCGACCGGGAATCTGACGAAGATCACCAGGCCGATGGCTCCGGACACGAACATGGCGTTCCTCGCCTCGAGGTACTGCAGACGATGCGAGCGGTGAAGCCAGATGAGCGTGACTGCGATGAGAGGCCAATGGAGCCAGATATAGATCCAGTTCACCCCCGTGGTCAAGGTGTCGGATTGGCGGATCCAGCCCTGAACGTCGGTCTCGATGTCGAGGTGGATCCGGGCTTCGAAGTCGAGTACCCGCCATCCGTTCTCCAGCGCCGCCGAAACCGAACCCTCGGTCATTCCGCGAACGCCGAAGTAGAAGAGGATGGCTAAGGAGCCGAGCGGATAGGTGGTCATGTTGGTGACCAGCGGTTGCGGTGATCGATGAGCCTCCCAACGATGAGCACGACCGAGGCGAGACACATCGCAGCGTGACGATGCCTGATCCGGCGGTCGGTCGAGCGGCGGAGTTGGCCGTAGTTCGACAGCCACGAGTTCGATGCTTCCACGATCCACCGCAGCCCCAACGTCAACCGGTGCGGCTCGCCTGGCTCAGGTTTGGTTCCCCGCTTCTGGATGTCGAACTCGGTGATCTCTTGGCCAATGAGTTGACGGCGGATCTTGGGGTAGTCGTAACCGCGATCGAGATGCAACATCCCGATCTCTTCGACAAGTCCTCTGCTCGCAACAGCGTCGAGGGTGGGCTGAAGCATTGGTATGTCGTTGCGGTTCGCTCCGTCGAGTGCCCAACCGAGCGGGATGCCATGGCCGTCAGCAGCGATGGACCATTTGTGGCCGAGCTTGCCCCGATCCACTGGGCTCGGGCCGGTGCCTTCGCCACCGCATGGTGCTTTGTGAAGCGATCCGTCGATCGAAACATCAGCCAGGTCAAGACCAATGATCCGATCGAACGCTGCGAGCGCTTGATCGAACAAGGCGTCGAAGACACCTGCATCAATCCATTCGTCGCGGCGTGCTCGGAGGGTGGTGTCAGACACGGTGTGGTCCAGGATTGCTTCGATGTCGACCCAGGATGACCCGGTGACGAGTCGGATCATCAGGCCTCGGAAGCAGAGCCGGTCACTGACGCGTGGCCGGTGACAGCCAAGCGGATGAACCTCGGCGCGTTGCGGGAAGAGGTCTTCGATGGTGACGAAGATGGCATCTACCACTTCGGGGTCGAGTGCGCGCATGATGTCGGGGCCTCCGCTGGTTGTTGGTTTGGCACTCGGAATCAAAACCGAGCCAACACATCAACCGGTGGATGGCACCCCAATCAGAACACCTGTTCGCGCCCTACCCGCGCGGCCCCTTAGCGAGATGGTTCGGGCAGCCACGTCGACACGGCGATGTGCTCGACGACCGGTCGGTAAGCCCACTCGAACTTTTCTATGACCTTGTGTTCGTTGTGTTGATCGCACAGATCTCCCACGCTCTCGCGGCACACGTCACCTGGACAGGAATCCGCGACTTCGTGCTCGAGGCGACCAGGGTCGTACGGGAACGACACACCTCCGTCGCTGTCTTGGTCCTGACGACCTACGACACCGACGAGGCGATCGTGCGGGCCGTCGAAGCTGGGGCCGTCGGCTACATGCTCAAGGACTCGCCAACCGACGATCTCGTCGACGCAGTGCGGCGAGCAGCGGCCGGCGAGTCCGTTCTCGCCCCGGCCACGGGAGTTCCGGCAGGGAGCGGCAAACAGCGGCAGGGAGTCCCGATCGTGGGTCTGGATGCCGCTTGTTTCCTGGGTTTGCCGTTCGGTGCCGCTGTGTGCCGGTGGGCTCTGGTCATTCGAGTCCCCCTCCGACACACAAACGACCCCCGCTCTTCGGGCGGCGGTTCTTTCGTTTTCGGATGCTGCCGTAAGGCGCTCGCCGTATGTGCTACATTGAAGCACATGTCTGAAGTGGGTATCCGAGCGTTGAAGCAGAATGCGTCCGCTGTGGTGGCCGAGGCTGCTGCGGGTGAGACGGTCACGATCACTGATCGGGGGCGTCCGGTCGCCCAGATGACGCCGATCCCAAAGTCTCGTCTTCGCAGCTTGGTGGACGAGGGGCATGCGCGGTTACCCCGGAGCAACCTGAGTGATCTGACCCCTCCTGAACCGGGCCCTGACATGTCGAGCACATTGATGGAGATGCGAGACAGCGAGCGGTATTGAGGTGGCGTTCTATGTCGACACCTCGGCGTTGGTGAAGTTGGTAGTTGCTGAGTCCGAGACTGAGGCTCTGCAGAGTTGGTTGGCGGCGGCGGGTGTCGAGTTGGTGGCCTGCGATCTGGCTCGGACCGAGTTGATGAGGGCTGTTCGGAGGGTCGTTCCGGACCGGGTGCTGAGGGCGCGGGCTGTGCTGGATTCGTTGGTGCTCACCGAGGTGACGCCTGCGATCTTTGAGATTGCTGGCCGCCTTGACCCACCTGGGCTGCGTTCGCTTGACGCGCTACACCTCGCTGCTGCGCTCGATCTCGGAGATGATCTTGACGGAATCGTGACCTACGACGACCGTCTTGGTGAGGCGGCAATGGCAAATGGTGTCGTGGTCGTGGCGCCGCGATGATCCTGCGGCGATGCTAGGAGACCGAGATCCGACCGTTCTCGGCCCGTGGCGAATGATCGTCTCCCTCCGTGGGGAGCCGGACCTGTCCGAGCTCGCTCTCGCCTCGCTCGCAATCCTTGTCCGTAGTGGGAGCGGGTGAACGAGAGCAACTGATTTGAAGGTGGCTCGGCGAGATGTCGCAGCTTGGCCCGGGGAAGCAACAGCTATGCTGTAGCGGCGAAGATGGCGGCCGAGGGCCGCCATGTATTTGGGTGTTTGCCCCCCGACAGTCACTTTTTTGGCACTCCCAACATCCGACGTCTGGCCGTAGAGGACGCTGACGGGTGAGGACTCCGCTGTCAGCGATCCTCGGCTGGCAACGGTGCCGGGTGTGGCTACCAGTTGCCGATGTACGTGTCGGTTGCGAAGTAGTAGCCGGCGTCAACGAGCAGAGCGATGGCGACGAGCAAACCGGCAATCTTGAGGAGTGTGGTGAGGAGCATCTCGTGCCGGTGCCACCAGCGTCGAGTTGCATCGACGGCGCGTTCATGGACGCCAAAGTGGAAAGCAGCAACGAGTGAGAAAAGCAAGATCTGGCTGATCAACGTCCAGAGAGCGAACGACAGCAGCGCTACGACGATGTTGCCTGAGGGTCCGACGACGGCGGCCGTGGCGAGGAAGGTGGGATCGAGCACCGAGGTCATGGTGAACGCCGCTCCCGCCGCTGCGATTGCTGGCGTGGATTGTGCGATATCGCGACGGGGCGGCGCTGGTTCGGTACCCGATGGCATCAGGCTACGCGCGAGCCACACGACGATGAGAAGGGCTATCCCCACTTCGAGGTAGGCCCAAGCAGGACTCGACGACGACGTGTCGGCGTCTGAGCTTTCGAACAGACGATTGCCAAAGATCGCCAACGCTGTTCCGGTGAGAACTGATGTCGCGAGGACCGAAGCTGCGAAGGTGAAGACTTTGGTTCGTCCCGCCCCGGCGGTGATGGCGCTGACCAGCAGTACCGCGCCGAGCGGGTCGAGACCAGCGATGCCGAGTCCGACGACTCGCACCAAGACGTCACCCATGTGGTCGGTCCGGCGAGGTGAACGCCAAGGAGCCAAGGATTGCATCTGCTGCGCTCTCACCCGAGACGAGCGCCCCCTCGACGTTGCCGAGGAACGTGCCGTCGCCGCAAGCGTCTCCAGCGAAGAGAACGCTCCCGCTATGTGTCGGCTGACCCAAGACGGCAAAATCGCCGGGTCTGGTGTCGACGCTCGCGTATGGGTAGCACCCTCTGGAGAAGGGGCTCGCACTCCAGGTTGAGCAAGCTGTCGCGATCGGAGGCTCGAACGTTGCAGGAAACATGCTCTCGAGATCGGCCAGCACCTGCTCAAGGGCAGCGTCGGGATCGTTGGCGACCCATTGCGCTGTCGCCGTGCCGCAGATGTAGGTCAGACAGGGAGCTGCGAGATCTCCCGGCCCGGAACCGGCGACCGGCGAGACGTCAATGAACATGCCGTGCGGAGCCACCGGGTTGGGCACGTGAAAGAAGTCGCTCGGCTTCCGAGAATCGATGCGCCAGAACGCGTTCTCGAAGGTCAACGCTACCTTTTCTACATGCCCAAAGCCGATCCGCTGGATCGCGTCTTGCTTGGCTGCGGGTAGCGGTGGGTCGAAGGTGATGCTTCCCGCTTTCAGCACACCAAGTGGCACGGTGACAATCACGTGTGAGCCCTCGAACCTCGCGCCAGCCGATGTTTCAACCACCGCGGATGGACTGGCAGAAGCAACCTGTTCGATGGAGATCCGTCTGACCTCTTGACCCAACAGAACCTCGTTGTCCAACAGTGGTTCGCTCATGAGTTCGACCAGCAGTCGGTAGCCGCCCGTGATCATGACGGTGCCCTTCTCCTGGTAGGCCAGGTACTCCCAGAAGTTCTTGGCCGACACGTTTGGGTGCGTGTTCTCCGCAGGGCCGCCGTGGAGCAGCTCGGGCATTGATCGCAGGAGATACACGTCCTCTCGCTTTGGGCGCGCGCCGAGCATGGCCGCGATGCGCTCGTCGAGACTGGCGAAGTCAGAGGACTTCGCCTGGAGCTTGCGGAACCTCCAGCCAAATTTGGCCATGGCCCAAGCGGCGGTGCCCCGTCCCATCCAACGTGACGACTGTTGGTCGAAGAGTCGTTGCCCGAACAGCCGGAAGGGCGTCGGGTGAACCTCTGCCCCTGACTCGTTCAGGAGGTGGAACACGCGGTTGGTCTGGTGGTCGTCGATGAACGCTGCTCCCATGTCGATCCACGAGGCCTGCTCGCCCGCGACATCGGTCGTGTGGATGCGGCCACCCAGGCGATCTCTCCCTTCGAGAACCAAAACCTGTAGGCCGTGCTCCTTCAGGCGCTTCGCCGCCGAGAGTCCAGCAATCCCGCCTCCAACGATGAGTACGGGCTTCGACGTCGCATACGTCTCACTCATGTTTGGGTCCCTAATCGAGATCTACTTGGACCATCACGAGCGTCGAAGCTGCCTTGGCGAGGCTTGCTGCGATCGGCGCCTTGTTCTGGTCGAGTTTGATGCCATAGACCTTTGCGTCGCGGGGCAGGGCGCAGAGGTAGCGCCTCACGTGTTCGCGTAGTTCGTCGGTGTCGCCATCCCAGAGGCGGGCCGTTCCGTTGAGCGTTTCCTTTGCGATCTCGATGGAAACCGGCACGTCGCCTTGGCGGAAGTTCTTCCACCAGTTCGTGCTGTGAGCCGAAAGGAACCAGACGGTTTGGTCGTCCTTGACGTAGCTGAGCGGCGTCACGAACTCTCGGCCGCTCTTACGGCCGTGGAAGTGCAACAGAGCGATCGTCCCGCTCGCCACGCGGTGCATCGGCGAGCGCAGGACGGTCTTCATGACGGGGTTGAGCACTCGGTAGAGCCCGTGCTCGACGGTGGTTGCAACGCTCATGGCTTATCGTCCGATCTTGTCAAAGCAGTGCTCCAAGAGTTGGCGTTGACGCTCGGGTGGCCAACTGTCTGGGTCGATGCTTGCGTCATCGCCGATTGCGTTGACGACGGCTACGACCATCTCCGCATCGAGTCGGGCCTCGTCGTAGGTGCGGCCATCGTTCTCGGCGATTGCTTCGGTGGCTGCTTGAAGC
>RCMY010000706.1_pt1 | contig 31831 bp, 22 predicted proteins | sample 2041341 | NCBI WGS metagenome assembly RCMY01 (sample SAMN09708234, study PRJNA481090) | Marine sediment metagenome, whole genome shotgun sequencing project. | reverse complement strand
TTGGCGATTTTCAGTACGTTTTCTTGGTTGTCGAGTTCGTCGCCATGAAAACCTTTACTGCCGAATGCCAAGGACAGTTCTTTCCGAAGTTCACGATTCTGGGCATATTTCATAAAGGGGATGTAGCTTGGATAATCTAACGTAACCAGCCAGCCGTCCTTTTCCTTAGCTTCGGCCAATTGCGCGGCCGCTTCTTTCTCGCCATCGGGCAAGCCGTTGAGATCGGATTCGTCCGTCAGGTGCATTTCGTATTTGTTGGTCTCCGCCAGAATATTCTCTCCGAACGTCAATTTGAGTTTGGATAGTTCCGCATCGATTTCCCGCAGGCGTTTCTTTTTCTCTTCGGGAAGATTGGCTCCGTTCCGGCTAAAGCTTTTATACTTTTTGTCTAAAACGGTGTGTTGTTCGGTGGATAGGTCCAACGCATCCTTTTGATCGTACACTGATTTTATCCTCTTGAACAGTTCCACATTCAACGTAATATCATTGCTGAATTCGGAAAGTAGGGGAGAGACATCTTGTGCGATCTTTTGTATTTCGTCGTTCGTTTCGGCGGAATTCAGGTTGAAGAAAACGCTGGAGATGCGGTCGAGTTGTTGTCCCGTAAACTCCAAGGCTTCGATAGTGTTTTCGAAGGATGGCTCGTTAGGGTTTTCAGTAATTAAATCTATTTCCGCTCGAGCATCTTCAATGGCCTGCAGAAAAGCCGGCTTGAAGTGTTCGTTTTTTATTTTGGAAAATGGGGCGGTATCAAATTTTGAAAGTAGGGGATTCATTAAGGAAATTTATGAGTTTATACTTCGGCTACGCTCAGTAACCATAGGTTTGTGAGTTTATTTAGTTAAGAGTTAAGAGTTAAGTTTTTGGGTTTCATAACTCTGAACTCCTAACTTTTTTACTGCTTACTATTTACTGATTTCGCTCCTTCAATGACCTTTTCTTTTAGACGCTCTTTGTAGGCAATAATTTTATTAAGAACGGAGCTGTCAGAAGCGCCAATAATCTGTGCTGCGAGGATACCCGCATTTTTAGCACCGTTCAAAGCTACCGTTGCTACAGGAACACCACCTGGCATTTGGAGAATGGACAGCACGGAATCCCATCCGTCGATGGAGTTGCTGCTTTTTACCGGCACACCGATAACGGGCAATGGGGTCAATGATGCAACCATTCCGGGTAGATGTGCTGCGCCCCCGGCTCCGGCGATGATTGCCGAATATCCATTTTTATGGGCGTTCTTGCCGAACTCGAACAGTTTTTCAGGCGTTCGGTGGGCGGAGACGATATCGACATCGACTTCGATACCGAATTCCTTCAATATATCGATGGCGTCTTGCATTACGGGCATATCACTGGTACTGCCCATTATTATGGCGACTTTGGTCATGAAATTTTGATTTTTAAACGTTTCTCTCGGCAGCTATCCTGTGCACAAACCTATGAATCTACCCGTCGGCTAAGCCGCCACCCCTCGTGATCTCAAGAGGGGGGCCAAAAAACTTTCCTCCCAGAGATGTGCGTAAAGGGTGGTTGACCACAAGTGGTTTCTGAATTCCAAGATTTTTTTAATTTTATGTTTTTTGATATTCTTAATATGTTTCTTGAACTTGGCGAAATTCCCGCCAAGTTGATTCTTTGATTTGCCAAAAAAGTGGCATGTGCAAAAAATGCACACTCCACTTACTTAGAAACAACATGTATAGTTTCCTTCACTTGTTGCGCAATCCTACGCGCTTCATCAACATCCTTATTAACTATCGTTACGTGTCCCATTTTCCGGAAGGGTCGGGTCTGTTTTTTACCATATATATGAGGGGTTACCCCTTCAAGCTGTAAAATATCGGCCATATTTTTGTAGACGACATCTCCAGTATGACCTTCCGCGCCCACCAAGTTGACCATGATACCAGCGACCTTACTTCGGGTATCGCCCAAGGGTAGATCAAGAATGGCGCGGATATGCTGTTCGAACTGGTTGGTATAGCTGGCCTCAATACTGTAATGTCCGCTATTGTGAGGCCGTGGTGCCACTTCGTTGACCAATATCTTATCGTCTTGGGTCTGGAAAAGCTCCACCGCCAAAAGTCCTACATGTTTAACTTTATCGGCAACCAGCAAGGCGATTTCCTGCGCCTTTTGGGCTACTTTAGCGTCGATTCTAGCGGGACAGATAACATACTCCACCTGATTGGCCTCGGGGTGGAATTCCATCTCGACCACGGGATAGGTCTTTACCTCGCCACTCACGCTTCGGGCTACGATAACGGCAAGTTCGTGCTTGAAATCTATCACCTCTTCGGCAATACACTCCCCATCGGGCAACCCTTTCAGGTCATCCAGTTTTCGTATTATGTTCACACCTTGTCCGTCATAACCGAACCTAGCGGCCTTCCAGATAAAGGGAAAATCCATCCCACCGTTGGCAATACTGTCCTCAATCTCACTTTTGTAGGCAAACCGGTGGAACTCTGCGGTGGGTATCCCCTTATCCACATAAAACAATTTTTGTTGGGCCTTGTTCTGTATGATACGAAGGGCCTTGGTCGGTGGATAGATTTGTTTGCCTTCCTCTTCCAACTTTTCCAGGGCATCCACATTAACGTTCTCGATTTCAATAGTGAGTACATCTACTTGTTTTCCTAGGTTATAGACGGCATCGAAATCCATCAGCTCTCCTAGTACGAATTCATTGCAGGCGATTTTGCACGGGGCATCTTCCGAAGCATCCATCACAACGGTATGGATATCGAATTTTCGGGTTTCGTAGAGCAGCATTTTCCCCAATTGGCCTCCTCCTAAAATCCCCAATTTAAAATCCGAAGAAAAATAGTTTTTTGAGTTTTCCATTGACATAGGTTCTGTTATTACTACAAAAATACGTCGAATTCCCAAAACGTAGCCTGCGCTATATAAAAAGCAAAATCAAAACGCTATATTTGGCTTTTTGGGAACTGTTTTGAGATTTGTGATTAGAATTTTCATAGACCATTTTTGATGCCATTTTAGGCAAAATCTTATAGCATAGCTATAGCTACGGTTTAAAATTTTAACGAAGAATGGCGCGAAAAGGGGCATACCCGCCTGACCGTACGGGCAGGAAAAAATAATTGACAGATTTTAAAACAGTTTCTTATAAATTTTATTCGGTGATACAGCTCCACGATAAACATTTCAAGCCTTTTTTAAGCGAAGCCCAGATACTGGCCGCCGTTAAAAGCGTTGCGGATAAGGTGGCCGCTGATTACAAAGATGAAACACCTATTTTCGTCGGGGTGCTCAATGGGTCGTTCATGTTTGTATCCGATTTTTTAAAACAATACCCACACCCTTGTGAGGTTTCGTTCGTAAAATTGAGTTCGTATCAAGGCTTGACATCTACGGGTATCGTCGAAACGCTTCTCGACATCTCAGGAGATATCGAGGGAAGAAGTGTAATTATTTTAGAAGATATTATCGATACCGGCCGCACCTTAAAAGAACTAGTACACCTATTCTCGAAGACCAATGTAAAGGAGTTCAAAATTGTCAGTCTTTTCTATAAATCAGAAATTTATAATGGGGAATATGCCATCGATTATTGGGGCATAGAAATACCCGATAAGTTTATTGTAGGCTATGGATTGGACTATAAAGAACTGGGCCGTAATCTAAGGGAGGTGTACCAACTAAACCAAAAACATATGATAAATCTCGTACTATTCGGGAAACCAGGTGCCGGAAAAGGTACGCAAGCGGAATTCTTGAAGGAAAAATACAACCTAAAACATATTTCTACGGGCGATCTGTTCCGTTATAACATTAAAAACGAAACCGAACTCGGTAAGCTGGCCAAATCGTACATGGATCATGGCAATCTTGTACCCGATGAGGTAACGATAAAGATGCTCGAGGATGCGGTAAATACCAATCCCGATGCCAGTGGGTTTATCTTTGATGGATTTCCTCGTACCACCGCACAGGCCGATGCCTTGGATACTTTGTTGGAAACCAAGGAGATGAAAATCCATGCCACTATTGCTTTAGATGCCAATGATGAGGTTCTGATACAACGTTTATTGGAGCGTGGAAAAATTAGCGGCCGCACCGACGATCAAGACGAGACCAAGATCCGCAATCGCTTCGATGAATACAACGAAAAGACCGCCCCGCTCAAGGAATATTACGAGGCCCAAGGGAAGTTTCACAGTGTTAATGGTATCGGCGAGATCGATGCGGTTACGCATCGGTTGGGGAAGGTGATAGAGGAGCTGTGAAGAGAGTTTGTACTTCGACTCGGCTCAGTAACCGTGAGTTTATGGTTTATTTATCTCACACCAAACACCTAATTGGAAGTCCCGATAGTATTCGAGAGATTCCCGCCTACGCGGGAATGACAAAAAACAGTGTTGATTTATGACCGAAGGCAATTTTGTAGATTACGTAAAGATCCATGCTGAATCGGGCAATGGGGGCAAGGGTTCCGTGCATTTGCACCGGGAAAAATATATTACCAAGGGTGGGCCCGACGGCGGCGATGGTGGTCGCGGTGGTCACATTATACTTCGGGGCAATGAAAATCTTTGGACACTCGTTACCTTCCGGTTTAGAAAACACTTTAAGGCCGGTCATGGCGAGCACGGAAGTAAACAACGGAGTTCGGGAGCTGATGGCGAGGATGTCTATTTAGAAGTTCCATTGGGTACGGTCGTAAAGGATGCCGAAACTGACGAAACGCTTTTTGAGATCACCGAACATGGTGAAGAAAAGATGCTGATCGAAGGCGGTATGGGGGGACGCGGTAACTGGCACTTTAAAAGTAGTACGAACCAGACCCCGAGGTATGCCCAGCCCGGAATCAAGGGCCAGGAAACCGATGCTATTTTGGAACTCAAGGTTCTAGCCGACGTCGGGCTGGTAGGTTTTCCAAATGCGGGAAAATCAACTTTGCTTTCTGTAATCACTTCCGCAAAACCGAAAATTGCGGATTACGAGTTTACGACCTTAAAACCTAATTTGGGCATTGTGGAATACCGAGATTACCAAAGTTTCGTAATGGCCGACATCCCTGGAATTATTGAGGGAGCAGCCGAAGGCAAAGGTTTGGGACATTATTTCTTGCGCCATATCGAGCGCAACGCAACCCTATTATTTCTGATTCCTGCGGATAGCAAGGATATCGGAAAGGAATATGAGATTTTGCTGGATGAACTCCGCAGATACAATCCCGAATTGATAGATAAAGAACGTTTGGTGGCCATATCCAAAAGCGATATGCTAGACGAAGAGCTCATGGCCGAAATGCGAACGGAGCTGGATAAAGATTTGCAAGGGGTTCCTTTTATGTTCATTTCTTCCGTAGCGCAGCAAGGCATCATCGAGTTGAAAGACCGCCTATGGGCGATGTTGAACGATTGATTTCGATAGTTTTACCAAACATTAGATTATGAAGAGGATATTATTCTTGTTGGTTGTCGCACTTCTATGTTCCTGTAACGCCATTCGTGTCAACTACGATTACGATAAGGAAGTAGATTTTTCTAATTACAATACCTACAATTATTACCCCGACATGCAAACCGGATTGAGTGAATTGGATACCAAACGTCTACTCGATGCCGTGGATGCCGAAATGCAGGCCAAAGGTATAAAGTTGACCGAAGAACCGGATTTTTTTATAAACATCGAGAGCAATTCGTTTCAAAAGCCAAGAAACAGTTCCGTTGGAGTCGGCCTTGGCGGATCGGGACGCAGTGTCGGAGGGGGAGTTTCAGTAGGCATTCCGGTAGGTGGTCCGAAGGTGGAGCGGCAAATCCGTTTTGATTTTGTCGATAACGAAAATGACAAACTGTTCTGGCAGGCCGAAAGCCAAAGTCCGTTTAAGGAAAATATTTCACCAGAAGTTAGGAATGAAAAGCTACGGGCATTGGCAGCAAAGGTTTTTGCGAAGTATCCGCCTGAATAATGGCGAAACTTGCAACCTACTATATCGAAAACCATAAAATTGAGGTGGTCAAAACGTTGTTCGGAAAGGAAAAAGTACTTCTTAACGGAACAAAAGTATCCGAGAAGACTTCCGGCGATACGAATGAGCACCATTTCGAGATTGTCGGCCATCGTTACAAAATCTTGCAAAGAGAGAGTTCACAGGCCGATAAGATGAACGCCTACGAAATCTTAAAGAATGGATCCCCCATTGCATTGATAAATATTGAGTCTCAAACTTCTGTTCAAATGTATCTTTTGATCGTTGTCGTCGGGTTGGGCCTTGGGTTTATGGTCGGGGTTTTGGTTTATAATGTGGTATTGGCTTAGGAGGGATTGTGTTTCACTCTCCATAGAAATAGCTGCAAGATGCATTGTAACTCTGAACCCATAATTCATAACTTCTTTTCTCCCACTTCAACCCGAACTCCCTCGCTATGACTACTAAACTCCGGCGCATACATACTTTGTATCGTAGTAATACCATTGCTAAACTCCCCGGCATTGTTCACGCGTAGGTCATATTCGAAAACATAAACTCCTTTTGGTAGATAGTCGAAAAAGAAATTGGTGCTCGCATCTTTGGTGCTTTCGTAATAGCCGAGTCCGTCTTGCCATTTATATTGTGAGAGCACGTTGATAGGTTCGAAACCAGCGGCGCGCATGTCTTTCATGTGTAGGAATTCCATATCGCGGTCGGCACGGAGTTCGATGCGAACCCGAACTAGATTGCCGACTTTTAAATCACTGTTTTTAGTGATTTCGGAAATTTCCTCACCGGTAGCGGTGTTCTTTTTTAGGAAAAGTTTCTTCTTGAGTTTCAAAGGGATTTCAGCGGATGTAATCTTGTCCAAATCCTCAAAATATTGCCAGTACAGGGCGCCCCAAGCGATACCTTCTCCTTTTTTACTGATTTGGACTTCGGCCATTGTGGAATTGATTTCGTTGGCATCCCACGATGTTTTATAATAGCCGGTACCCGCTTCGACCTTGACGTCTTCAAGTCGGGATGGTTCGATTTTCTTTCCCCCAACAAGCACTTCAACGGCATCGGTTACGGATAGCCAATCGCTACCTTGAAGCAATAGGGCGTAGACCGCTTCGGTGGTGGCTTTGGTGCTACTCCACTGGTTGGTCTGTTTGTTTTTTAACAACCAGACTTTTAGATTGTCAATGGTTTCAGTGTCATTTTGGATTTCCCCGAAGGCCTCGATCATCATGGCTTGAGTTTCGATGGGGGCTTGGTACCAGTACCAAGAAGCCGTGTTTTCTTTCCAGTACATCCCCAATTCGTCGGAAGAGATACTGTTCTCTCTAAGCGAACGCAGTATTTTGTTCGAGGTGTTCGAATCGTTCATGCGATGCAAGGCCAAGGCCAGCATACCTTTGGGATACAAGCCCTTTTTGGTCCAATACTTTTGCGCTTGGCCTTTGTAATACCCCGTGATTTTATCCACTTCTTCGGAGGTTTTGATATCAGGGAAGAAACTCCGCATGTAGAGATAGTGGATTTGGGTCCGGCATAGATGGTCGTCATCGATATCGGAAGTATGACTTTTCATATACTCATATTCAGCTACAAATTCGGCATCTAGATAGGCGATGGCGTTTATTAGCATTTGTGCCGATTCGGGACTTCGGCTTCGCTCAGTCTCCGAATTACTGCCGCCCGGCGTAGCTGAAGTGCGGTCACTGAGCGTAGCCGAAGTGAGTTTTTTAAGATGCCCTAAACCTATAATAATATGCTGGGTAATAAACCGATTATCCATCCCGCCGTTAAACCACGCCCATGCTCCCGATGGTTTTTGGTTGTTTTTTAGCATGTTCAACGCGTTGGCCTGCTCGTTTTTCATCTTGTCCATATTGAACAAGAGGGCGATACGCTTTTTCTGTTCGGTTTCCGATTCGGCATCGCGTAGCCAAGGGGTTTCTTGGATCAAGAGGGATTTTAATTCTTCGTTCTTTTCAAGATTGCTGAGCAGGGCATCGGAGTTGGCCCATTGCTTGAAGACTTCCTGAATGCGTGGATTGCTGTTGGCGATATGCGTTGCCAACGAATTGGCATAGTAGCGAGCAAAGGTCTGCTCGTTGCAGTCGTACGGATATTCCATCAAATAGGGCAGGGCCTGTACCGCATACCAAGCGGGGTTGGAGGTAATCTCCAAGGTCAACTTATGGTTGCTGAGCGTAGTCGAAGCATTATCCTTTAGTTTATCCAAAGTAAAAGTCTTCGTCTGATCACTGCGGACCCACATCGGCAAGGTTTCCGTCACCAACATCCGATTGGTCAATACGGGGAGCAAATTTTGTTCCCCATCGCTAAAATCTCCTGCCTTGGCGATGATTTTATATTGTACAGCTTGTACGCCATCGGGAATTTTTAAGCGCCAGGAGACTTGGGTGTTGCCCATTGAATCGACCTTGAAATTTCTGCTGGGTTCACCCTCTCCCCCTCCGCCTGCAGCACCTCCCCCGGAGGGTGAAGAAAATAGTAGTTTTTTTGAAATATCTTCGACGGTAACCGCATCGGTCAATACCAATTTAGCTTCCCCTGTGAGTGCCTTGTCAGTTAAATTGGCGATTTTGGTGCTGATGGTGATTTCGTCCCCTTCCCTCAAAAATCTCGGTGCATTGGGAATTACCATCAATTCCTTTTGAGTCACCGTTTCTAATGTGGTCACGGCACTTTCTAAGGATTTGGTATGCGCTAAGAGTTGTAATTTCCATTTGGTCAAGGCTTCTGGCGTGGTGAAATTAAAAGACACATTTCCCTCCTTATCCGTTTTTAATTGTGGAAAGAAAAAGGCGGTTTCCTGTAGATTTTTACGTATTTGGACATTGTCTAAATCGTTTTCCTCTTCTTGCTTACGTTCTTCTTCGGGTTCTTGGCCAGGGGAGCTGTTCGCATCAGCACTTTCCTTGTCCATTGGTGCGGCGGAAGGCTTGGAAACGACCATTTCATCCAAGACGGCGTCCGTTTCGATTCCATCCTCCATCAGTAAGCCCTGATTCTTGCTCCGCATCGCCATGGTGCCGTAATACCTGCCGCTACGGCCAAAATGAAATCCGAACCAATCGAACGAATCATAATTCTGGGTGGTAAAACTATAGATGTCATTATCCAAATAAGTTCGGAAAGAAGCAACTCCAAAACTTTGTCGGGCTTCGGTATATATGTTGGAGTAATAGGTAGGCCGCATCAACGGATCGAAACGCCAGGCATGGTCGCTAAAAGCATCCAAAGAGGCATCGTACATACTGGCCAAAAGTTCTGCGGATACCTTATCGCCTTTCGGTCCCTTGATTTTAAAAGCCCAGGTCTCGTCCGTGCCGGGCGCCAACTTATCGCGGAAGGTCAGGGTCTCGATCTCAAGATCTGTTTTCGGGTAGGGCACGCTAATGGCCATGGAGCCAGATTTAAAAGAATTGTAGGCCGAAAAGCTGTAGTTGATGGCGAACCCGCCCAAATCATTTGAGGTGACGGGAACGGTGAATGATTTTGCATTATCGCTCAACTTGATACTATGGGTATCGATAATTTTTTTATCCTTTTCAACAAAAACCGAAACGGTCAGGTCTTCGGATGCCGAGGCGATTTTGACCTCGACCTTATCCCCAATGGCATATTCTTTTTTATCAATCGAAATCTGAAACAATTGTTTGTCTGCCAGTTTTTTATCGGCATCGCTGTACAGGGTCGTTTGCGCCAAAGCCTTTACTTCTTGTCCGAACGCATCGGTAGTTTTCAACTCAATGACATACTTTCCAGAATCCCATTTTTTGGATATTTCCAGTGGAATTTCGGTGGATTTTCCGGTATCGAAATCCGTTTCCCAAACCAATTTTCCTTTGTCCCAAGTCGTGGGATTATCTTCATTGGCAAAGGCCTCGTTCGGGAAACGTTTTTTAAAATCCGTCTTTTCCCAGTTCGAATAATCGGGAGCCGCCCAAGGTCTGGGACGCAGCACATGATCCGGTGCTTGCAACTTATACATTTTAAGTGTGCCGTGGGCGTCAACTTGCTGATAGTTGAGGTTGGTTGTGGCAATCGAAAGGGTATCCGCTTTTTCAGTTTTGTCCAACCGATCAGGTATACCGATGCTTGCAGTGAGGGCATGGTAGCCCACGGAAACTACGGTGGTCGCGGTATGGGTCTCTCCGTTGATATCGGTAACATCCGCGGTTACCTCATACTGAAAAGTCGGTAGATTTTCTTTGGATAAGCTGGTATCGGGCAAGGCTTTAAAATTGATTTCATAGTTGCCGGATGCATCCGATACCGTTTCGCCATGGGCGATTTCTTGGGGTGTACTGTTGAAATAAGGATGATACCAATAGTACCATCTCGGGAAATAGACCACTCTCTTGACCCGGTAGCTGATCTTGGCATCGGTGATATTGCTTCCGGCATAGGCGGTGGCGCTACCTTTTACGGTGACGTTGTCGTTTACCCGAAAGGTTTCGGTTATAGGCGTGAACGAAGTTTCGAATTTGGGGCGTTTGTATTCCTCGACGGAGAAATGGGTATATCCGTTAAGGGCCACTTTTTTTGAACTTACCTGCAATGAAAAATCTCCGGTCAATCCGGTATCGGGCAAAATGAATTCCCCGGAAAACGAACCATAGTCATTGGTCTTGAATGGCTTTGTGCCGACGGTTTGTCCGTTGACATCCTTTAGTTCGATCTGCACGTCGGTATTTTCGAGGATGCTTGATTTTCCTTGGATGTTCTGTATGGCAATGCCTTTAAAATATAGGGGTTGGCCCGGTCGGTAGATGCTACGGTCGGTAAAAAGGAAACAGGAGTAATCGGTGTGCTGCGGATTGGGGTCATATCTTTGATTGACGTAATAGGGCCCGAAATTCGCTTTTTCGTTCTCATGGGTTACGAGCACATTAACATCGCTCCAATATGCGTTGGATAGGGGGATGCTGATCATTCCCTTTGCATCGGTGACCCAAGTTTTATGCAGATAGGGCTTATTGTAGTTTTTGAGATAGGTCAACATTAATTTTGACCCGGAAACAGGGTGGCCATCTTGCCTATCCACGACCTGAAATTGATAGGAATCCGGTGTCTGTGTCGCTATCAGCGCCATATCGGTCACTTGGATGGGACTAAAAGCAAAGGTTTTGTTATTGGAATTTTCTACATCCTTCTTGAGTGGAGTCGCTAAGATTACATATTGCCCATTTTCCAATGAGGGAAGCAGAATTTCGATACTGTGCTGCTGATAGTCCTTTTCGTTTTTTAATTCGGTTTCCCACTTTTTTGCCACGGGCAGTTTTTGCAGAAATGCCAACTGCTTTGATTGAGGATATAGCTGGGTCAGTTGTTTTAACTCGTTTTGGGATACTTTAAGGGCGCTTAATTGCAGTGCTTCGAGATTTTTATAATTGACCAAAAGCCGCGTATCGATATTTATGGGGATATAATTTTCGGTGGTCAGTTGCAAGCTAGTGGACAGAATCTGTGATTTCAAGGCCTTGCATTTTTCCGCACCGCGGCTATCGGGAAATTGGGCAATAACCGCATCGCAAAGTTCCAAAGCCTCCTTTTGCTTCCATCGGTTATCTTCATTGGTTTTTGGGGAATAATTACTACCCTGTTGCACATACAGCCGGGCGATTTCATGGGTATATAAAGCGGATACTTCGTGCTGCTTAAAGTTCTCGGCCGAATTTTGGAGTACTTCAAGATAAATATTATCCTTGTTCGGGAATACGGCATTTTGGTGGATAAAGTCCAATCGGGCGATATCTACATTTACAAGGGCATCCAATTCAGCATTGGGGAAATGGAATTTCAACAGTTCTTGATAGACCAGCAGCGCTTTCGATTGCAGGGAAGTCCGGTCTTGCGTATCGATTGTTCTTTGTGTGTATTCATAGGCTTCACATAAAATTTTAGGTTCGTCGATCTTGAACTGGTCCGCTGGTCGGGTTATGCTATTTTCGTCGGTTTTGTAGAAATCTAGCGCGGAATGTGCCAGCATATCGAATAGGGTAGGGCGGTAGGTTTCGGAGCCGGACTGCTCGTTCAGAATTTCCTTAAACGCGTCCAAACCTGTTTTTTGTAGCTCGGTTTTGTTTTTCAAGGATGCTTCAAAATGGCTACTGATCTCATGGAACAGCGTAGTTAGGTCCCAAGTTCGAAAATCTACGGAATCTACTTTGGATGCTGTTTTGGTACGATCATAAAATTGATAGCGGTTTTGTTGAAAGTACTGCCAATAGAGGTTCGCCAAATAGCTTTCCAATACATTTTTTGTTGGGAATTCTGCTTTCTCGATTTCTGATCTGAATTCGTTGACTATGTTCAGTTGTGCATCCTCTTCTAAGGTCAGGGCATATTTTGAGGTATACAGTAAGGTCTTGACGATCTGTGCGGAGTTCTTTTCCTTTTTCGCCTTTTCGGAAATGGCCTGAACTTCTTTTAAGGCAGATTTGGTCAAATCGTCCTTTTCGAGTAGCCCGACCCTTTTCCAAAGTGCATCGTACGAATCGTTTTGATTCTGCGCATGTCCCATAGTCACTGTCAGGATTATGATTGGTAGGATATATATGATTTTAGGATGTTTCATGTTTTGCTTATGGCATTAAAATTACGGAACAAAGATTTACAAAAGCTATGCCATGGGCAACAATAAATTAGGGATTGAGGGTTTTGAGTGAGGGAAGGAGTTGTTGATTTTAGGATGGAAAGGGTAAAAAGTTGAATTTTTCAACTAGGTCCTTAAGGAATAAAAGCTTACGGCTCCTCCCTTCATCTGAAAGGAGGAGCCGTAAGCTTAAGATAAAAAATCAAAGCGACTTCAACAGCCCTCCATCAATCGGAATCTGCGTACCAGTAATAAACGCCGCCTGTTCCGAAGCCAAAAAAGCCACTAAATACCCATATTCCTTAGGGTCGCCAATACGTTTTACCGGAACTTTCGCTTCCATATCCGAACGAACATCCTCTTGAGAAATACCATGCTGTTCCGCTTTTTTGGCATTGAGCTGGTTGATGCGATCAGTGTCGAAATAACCAGTTAGAATGCTGTTGACCGTAATGTGATGTTCGCCCACATCGCCGGCCAATGATTTGGCCCAAGTGACCACGGCTGCCCGGATCGTATTCGATAACGCCAAATACGATAAGGGTTCTTTCACCGAAACCGATGCAGCATTTATAATACGGCCCCATTTGTTTTTTATCATATGTTTCAAGGCCAGTTCCGTAGTGAATACCACCGTCTTAAAGAGCAGGTCGAAAGCTTCCTGATAATCGGGCACCAATTTTTCCAGCGTATTCCCAGCTTCCGGTCCTTGGGTGTTGTTGACGAGGATGTCCACCAAATTATTTTTAAAGTAGCTAGAAATTATTTTTTTATATCCCTCGAAATCTGAAAAGTCAACGACAAGATATTGATGCGTTTGTCCCTGATCGGTGGGAAGTTCGGCCACAATGGACTTCAATTTATCCTCACTATGCGACATCAAGGTAACGCTGGCACCACTTTCTGCAAGCTGAATCGCAACGGCCTTCCCGATGCCGCCGCTGCTACCGCCGACTAGAGCTGTTTTTCCTTTTAAGGTTATATTCATTTTTTTAGTTTTTCAGGCCACGATTTTGTCTGACGCTCAAACTTCACGAACAAAAAGTGTATGAGTTTATCGGTTTATGAGTGTATTTTTCCATTTACCGAACAACAAACTACTTATACTCTTCCCTCACCGGACTAAAAACATCCATCAGCTTGCAAGCTGTCAATGCCCGTCCGCTATGCTTTTTATGTGGCGCTATGACCACTAGGTCGCCTGGATGATAAATTTTAGTCTCTCCATCCAAAGTAAATTCGAACTTACCTAAGATAACATGCATTACCTGCTCATTCATGTGGGCATGTTCGGGTACTTCGGCACTTTTGTCGACCTCCCAAAAGACGATGCTCATGTTTGCGGTATGCACCAGTTTGCCATGGAGGCCGGGCATGATTTCTTTGGAAGGGATAGTGGAGAGGTTAAGATGCATGTTACTGATTTTACCTACGAAGATAACAACAAATCGGGTGTAGGGAAGACCCCAAAGGTTTCTTTGTAAAATAACTTTGAAGACGAAACAATCATCAGAGGTTTTATCGGCATTTTGCCTGAAAGTAATAAAACCTTTGGGGTCTATGCCCGCCGTTTAATCGAGATGAAGAAATCAGGCGGCAATCAGACCTGTCAGGTTTATGCCAATAAAAGCAACTACTTATGATTGAAAACTAAGTTTTTTAAAGAAGCGAAACCTGACAGGTCTTGCAAGGGTTCAGTCGAGATCAAGAACAATCGATAGGTTTTTTTGAACTTCACCAATCAAATCTTTGGGCAAAACACCTATTTTTTCAACCAATCTTTGATTCTCTATCGCACGAATTTGGTCAATTAGTATATGGGAATCCTTTTGCAAATTAGCCTGTCCTTTTTTGAGAGGTACCCTTAAGATTTTAGATTTGCTTTTGATGCTGGTGGTAATAGGGCAGATTATGGTAGAGGGGTGCGAAATCTTATTCAAAAAGTCCGTTTGTACCACGAGAACAGGTCTTTTCTTGCCGGGTTCCGTGCCTAGCCTTGGACTTAGATCTGCAATCCATATTTCGAGACGTTTAGTCATTATAACCCAAGTCTTCGAATTCTCTCAGAACGTTCATCGATTCTTCACGCACTGCATACGACTCGGTTTCAAGTTGTTTCTCGATCAATTTTCTTATTTGTAATCGATTATAGTGGTCGATAGCGTCGTTGATATACCTATTTCTAGGCATTTTGATTTTGGAAAGAATTTTTTCCGTTTCGCTGAAAATGGATTCATCAATTTTTAAGGACACTGCTTTCATCTCTCCAGGATTTTGGATACTGTAAAGGTATATTATTTTAGTATATCTTGCAAGTAAATATTTCTCCATTGCAATCAAAGAAAACCAGGATAGAAAGGACCTCACAGGATTTAATACCTGTAATGTCTTTAAAAACTTAACTTGTCCTTCAAGGTATGAGCGAGGCACGAGTGATCCTTGTAGGTCTAAGCTCGATGCATGCCGTGTTCCTAACTGGCTAGACCTACAAGGTTCCGCCTTCGGCGGGAAACCTTGCCGGTCTCCCAGGAGATTAGTTCCACTTCACGACCACCAGCTCGCAACGCCTATTCCATTCGTGGTCTTCTTCGCTACAGCTTTCTTCGGTCGCACATTTTACGAGGGGTTTTGATTCGCCGTAGCCTTTGGCAATGACCCGGTTGTCTGCGATACCGTTATCGACCAGAAATTCTTTTGCGGCGTTGGCGCGTTTTTGTGAGAGGTCACGGTTGTATTCCGCATTACCGCGAATATCCGTATGGGTGCCGATTTCTAGTACCATGCCGGGGTTGGTTTTCATAATTTCGATGACCGTGGCCAAACGTTGGCGCGATTCCCTGCGAAGATACCACAGGCTGTAATCGAAGTGGATTTCTTCCGTTTCGATGATGATTTTTTCGTCTTTCTTGACAATCGCCTTCTCTTTTTTGATGGTCTCCTCGATGTTTTGAAGATGCTTCTTTTCGGCGATTTGTTGTGCTTCTTTTTCCGCTGCTTTGTCTTCTTTTTCTTGTTGGATGCGCTTTTCTTCGGCCGCTTTATCCGCTACTAGCTTTCTTTCGGCCTTTACCAACGCCAGTTTTTCGGATTCTTCCTTATCCCTTTCAAGGGCCAGGGCTTTTTGTTTTTCGCGTTCTGAAACGGAATAAAGGGTCAACGAACCGTCTTTTATGTCATTTCGTTCTTCATCGGTTTGAACGGACTTAAAATTGGGTTCATAACCTTCCTTTTTACCTTCGATGCGATAACCGGTGTTGCATTTGACCATAAATTTAAAGGAAGCATCCTTTGTAGTGGTCAAGGTCTCGATTACCTTTCCATTCGCATGTATAAGCTTAATCTGACCATTGGCGAGCGGCATTCCCGTAGTCAGATCAATAAGCGTTCCGGCAATGTACTGTTTACAATTTTCGATGAGAAGAGGCTTGGTTTCCGAAAAGGCGTAGATATCATCGCTGCCTTTTCCGGTGGGGCGGTTCGATGAGAAATATCCGGTTTTTCCATCGGAGTCCATCCAGAGGGAAAAATCGTCGTATCCGCTGTTTACGGGCAAGCCCAAATTATCCGGACTTTTGAAATTGCTACTATTCTTTTTGGCGATAAAAACATCTAAAAGGCCAAAACCGGGATGACCATTGGAAGCGAAATACAGGTTATCCTGTGCATCCAAGAATGGGAATTGCTCTTTTTTATCTGTATTGATGTTTTTTCCAAGATTTATGAGATTACCGTAACCATCGCCTTTAATGGTGACCGAATAGAGATCAAAACCACCGAAACCTCCCTCGCGATCGGAAGCAAAATATAGTTTCGATTCATCGGCGTTCAAGGCCGGATGTTCCGTAGAAAAATCGTCACTGTTAATGGGAAGGGCAATTATCTTTTTCCATGCACCGTCTATCCATTCGGCTTTATAAATCTTCAGATTGCTTATTTTAGTATCGGTTCGTTGTTTGCTATTCCTCGTAAAATAAAGGGTTTTTCGGTCTTTGGTAATGGCAAAAGTGGCCTCGTGCATTTTGGAGTTTACGGAACCCGGTAATTCGATACTCAAACTGTCGCCCATATTCATTTTATCGATAGGATGGGCATAGAGATCGAGATAGTTTTGGTTGTTCCACCGGTAGACCTTAGCAAGCACCTCGGTACTCTTTCGGGAAGCACTGTATACTAAATTGGAGTCCACTATTGCGGCACCGAATTCTGAACCGGCCGTGTTGAGGGCAAGGTTTTTGATAGCAAAACGCTCGCCGATGGCACGTACATTATCCAAATAGATCTTTTCTTTTTTAAGTTGCCCGACCCTTTCTGCATCGCCCCTTGCTGAATAGAAATCCAACAAGACTTGATAGGCCTTTTCGTTTTCCCCGATTGCTTTTAAAGATTGGCTCAGCTTATAATAGTAGCTTTCGCCAATATGAACTTTATCCGTATCCTCAAAACTTTTGAAGGATTGGCTTAGTTCGTTGGGGGAGCTTTCGTTCAAAGTATTCCCATAATTATCGACCAAATAACCGTACCAGCGCGCGGCGGCCTTCATGTTAAAGGTGTTATAATGACTGTCCGCCAGATTTTTGATGAGTTTTGCACTCTTATTGGTCGGCAACAGTTGCTCGTAAAGGGGGATGGCATCGCTGTAGAATGCCCGCTCAAAATAGGTGTCGGCGCGTTTCAATTCATCTTGTGCAGAGGTGGTCTGCACAAAACTTAGGATACAAAGAATGAATAGTATTTTTTTCATGATCAATAAAATCTTGGGGATTTATCATAGCCTTTTCCAAGACCCAATAAATCAAGGTCAAAAAGGATGAAAATTTCATGCGAGCCGGAACTGTAAGTGCTCAGGTTCGACAACGTATAGTCATAAGCGTAGCCGATACGAAGTGCCGGCAATACCGAGAGGTTGAACATGGCACTCACCGAATCATCGAGCCGGTACGAAAGGCCGCCTTCGAAACGGTTCATAAACAGTGCGTTCAAGGAAACATCCATGGTCAAAGGCGCTCCCTGTACCATTTTGGCGAGTATCGAGGGTTTTAATTTCAGGTCGGTGTTAAGTTCGTAGACGTAGCCCGAGGTCACAAAAAGATGAATGTTTTCGGAACCTGTTCTTGCAATGCCATCCCTGTTCTCAAGATGTTTCGATGTCAATAAATTGGGTAACGAAAGCCCTGCATAGAAATTTTGCCGGTGGAAAAAAGCCCCGGCGCCGACATTGGGAAACGTACGGTTGATATTCTCGTTAAACGCCATATCATCCTGAAATTCGGGAAGCCTAAATCCATTGAAATTGGTTTCAAAGAGCGTCAGGCCCCCTTTTAATCCCAAGGAAATATTACTTTTTTCATCCAACTTAAGGATATAGGCAAAGTCCGCGTAGATATTATTTTCCTTTACCGCCCCGTCCCCGATCCTATCGCTGATTACGGAAATACCGGTTTCTATTTTATCGCTCAAGGGGGCATGGGCGAAAAAGGTCAGGGTCTCCGGAGCACCAACGGTATTTTTCCATTGTGAACGGTATAGCGCACCGAAATTTAGCATACCCGGGTCATTGGTGGTATAAGCGGGATTGATGACGCTCATATTGTACATGTACTGCGTGTACTGCGGGTCTTGCTGGGCGCGCATGGTGGTATGGCATAACAGCAATAGTATTAAGAAAATATATAGATTTTTCAAACGGTTTGGTTTAAGGTTCAAACGCTACTGCGTAGCTGTTTAAAGTTCAAGGTTATTCTGTCGAAGATTTTAACTTCGTATTTTTTTCGGTCTCGAACTTCAATTTGAATTTGATTTTTGAGTTTGTATTTGAGTTTGTATTTGAGTTTTATCAAGAGTTTTACCGATTAAGGTACAAACGCCCCTGAATCGGTTCATGGCCTTCTTTGTTATAATTGATTATATAGAAATAGACTCCGTTGGCTGCTTTTTCGCCATTCCAAGCCGGATTGCTTCGATCGCCTTTGAACAAGGTCGAACCGTATCTGTTCAGAATTTCTAACGTGAAATCGGGAAAAATGATTTCGATGTTCGGTATAAAGAAGGTGTCATTACGCCCGTCGCTGTTCGGCGAAAAACCATCGGGAATAAAGAACCCATAGTCCTCGGGGTAGCAGTTGCTAAGGTCTACGGTTACTGCCATCCGTTCTGGATTCATACAGCCGGTATCGGGATTGAAGCTTTCGGCATAGTACGTGGTGTTTGTGGTCAATCGGTTATCGTCGGTAAGCGGAATCCCATTTTCTGCTGTATCGTACCACAGCACTTCGAAAGGATTGTTATTTTCGGTAACGCTCAGATTGGATACTGTGGGGTTATCGAGTCCGCATAGGGCGAGCTTTGCGAATTGCAACGATACGGGATCGAGGTCATATACCGTGGGAATAATTTCTACCCGTCCGGTACTTATGCAGTTTCCTTGGGTCTCGGTGGATGCAAAATAGCTTTTACCATCCGTCAATGGGATGGTTTCTTCTAAAGCGGTGCCACCTGAGGCCGTTTCAAACCAGACTACGCTTACGTTGCCAGCGATACTTGTGTCCAAATTGGAAACCGTCGGATTTTCTGAATCACAGAAAACGGGATTTGTACCGGAAGCAATTGGTGTATCGGGATCTTCCAAGGAGACCGTGACCTGTACCCTATCAGATCCTTCGCAATTATTGTTCGGATCGATATTGGAAATAAAATAATCTTCATCGTCCGCTAACGGGGTATCCAAAGAAAGAATATCCATATCCGTGGCCGTAGCATAGAACAATATTTGTCCGTTTGCGGTAACGGCAATATCCGCCAAAGTAGGCGAATCGGGCACAAAGGCATTAAGACAGAAGCGCTGTTGAAGCTCTGCTGTGGGTACTGCCGGTACACCTTCAATGGCGAAATTTTCTTTTTCCTCAAAATCGAATTCCACCCGACAGGGCGTGGTATCGTTTTGGCTACTTCGGACACTGACCGTATAGTTGCCTTGATCTAGAGAAGCGACATCGAGATTATAGGAAGCCGGGCCGCCGGTAAAATTGATGGTATTATTGATGATGATCTGGCCGGTGCTTTGTTGGGTAATATCATAGTTAATGGTATAGGTGCCGTTTGCCAAAATCGGCGCGTCAACGGTCACGTCGATTTGGGTGGCGTTGCACGAATTGTCGACCAACAGGCCAAGGTCGATATTTGATGGAATCTCGGTAATGGTAGCGGTATCCGTTATTTCGCAATCCAACGGAAAGCCGCTGGCTACTTCAAAACGGATGTCGTAATCCCCGGATTCGGTAAGTTGGGCGACCGGTATGATGAACGAGCCGTTTCCGGAACTGAAGGCGACAGCGTTTTCTATGAAAGAACTTGTGGCGGCACTCGGTGCTGTCAGAAAGCAGGTTACCGCATAGTCACCGTTGGCCCTGCTTGACGAGGCATCGAAGATGTTGGACAACGAAACGGATAGATCCTCGCCTGCACAAGCGTTCGTAACATCGGCATTGGGGTCGGTTACCGCAAACGATACTGGGGCTACCTGTATATTGGCACAAACTTCTTCGCCCAATGAGGTTATGGTCACCGTAGTTGTTTCGTTCAAGGAGATCAAATTAGCATCGATATTGAAAGATCCGGTTTTATCGGTTCTCAGCACTAGGTCATCGGTGCCCGTTCGGGTGCCAGTGGACGAGGTTAATGAATACGATATCGGATAGGTGCCATTCGCAAGTAGCGTATCGTCATAGTCCGTTATGTCAATGGTATATTCCGAAGGACCGTTGCAATAGTTGGCGGCCTGCATGGTTCCATTCAATGTGGGTAAGATGATGATGTTGACCTCCGTACTATTTTTCTCGCATACGGCAAATTCCGGAAATACGGTATACGTGAACGTGTAGCTGCCGAAACCATGATTGTCGCGTATGGCCAGCACATCTATATTGCGATCGGTCAGATCGGTCAGCTGGTCGGTCGGGGCTTCTTCTGACCAGGTGCCATTAACGTCTTCATCGGTCAATAGACTGTTGAGGTCAAAATTTGTATAAATGGATAGGTCGTCTGTAGTGCAGACCGTCAGGTCGGAACCTGTACCCGATTTAGCAGGTCTCCGAACTCGAAGTATCAATCTTACCTGGCGACTGGCGCAGGTGGCAACCGCCGGTACGGTATGCGTAAATTCGTAACGTCCAGTACCAGCTGATTCGGCATCGAAAGTATTGGAGGTGAGATGCGGTGCGGCCCCTGGGGTAACAGCTTCCCAAATACCGTTAAAATCCTGAGACTTCCCTTCAACATCGTCCCCAATAAAAGTAAACAGATTTACCGAAGAATCATCGCCACAGGCATCGGCATTTCCGTCAGTATTATCTTTTCCGGGATATCCGCCAAGGTTTATGGTCACAACAGCCGATTCGGTTACGCCGCCACAGGTATTGGTGTACGTGAATTCATGCTGACCGGAATTTTTTACATCCCAAAGGTTCACAACGCCTGTGGTTCGGTTTAAAGCAAAAAAGTTAGCGGGGTCATTGGTCGTCCAAGTGCCGCCAGGGGTGTAATCGGGACCAAGAATGGGAACAAGGTCGAATGTCTTGTTGGCTACGTCGGTATCCTTTTCGCAAACGGTTACGGTGCTATCACTGCCCACACATTGCGAATAGGAGTATTGGGTTAACAGGCAAATGCAAAAAATAAACAGTCCTTTAAAAAAGGACGGTAGGGGATTTTGATTGGTCATTGTTGGTTGTTTGGGAGACTGAGGAAATGCATTATATGGCTTAAAACGATGTAAGTACTTTTTATTCAGCCTCAATAGCGAAAAATCTTACGCTTGATACCGCAAAACTAGTTTTACATGCCCGTGCCCCATAAAAAATGTTGTAAAACGCTGTTTTTGAAGGGTGAATCTTACTAAACACGTTATTAACCGATTTCAAAAACAGGTATTTGAACGATTTTTTGTGGTTTTCAACGGATTAATTAACGCTGATTTCAAAAATTCTCGTGTCTCGTGTCTCGTGTCTCTTGTCACTGTTCTTATATTTGCCGAAAGCACCATCTATATGCAGATTCACTTTATAGCCATCGGCGGAAGCGCGATGCACAACCTGGCCTTGGCACTTGAACATAAAGGCTATACCATCTCCGGAAGTGACGATGTCATCTTCGAACCCTCAAAATCCCGCTTGGCCGATAAGGGACTATTACCTGAAAAACACGGATGGTTTCCCGCAAAAATCCATGAAACGCTTGACGCCGTTATTTTAGGGATGCATGCCAAACTCGATAACCCCGAACTGTTGCGGGCACAGGAATTGGGAGTGAAAATTTATTCCTATCCCGAATTTCTCTACGAGCAGTCCAAAGACAAGACCCGGGTCGTTATCGGCGGAAGTCATGGCAAGACCACGATTACTTCGATGATATTACATGTGCTTGATTATCACGACCGCAGTGTCGATTATATGGTCGGCGCCCAGCTAGACGGGTTCGACCGTATGGTGCACCTGACCGAAGAAAATGATTTTATTGTTTTGGAAGGGGATGAATATTTGTCCTCTCCTATCGATCGGCGACCTAAATTCCACCTGTACAAACCCAATATCGCCTTGTTGAGCGGTATCGCGTGGGACCATATCAACGTGTTTCCCACCTTCGAAAATTATGTGGAGCAATTCCGGATTTTTGTGGATAGTATCGTTAAAGGAGGAAGCATTACCTATAATGAAGAAGACCCGGAGGTAAAAAAGGTGGTCGAAGCCTCCGATAACGCCATCCGGAAATTGCCGTATTCAACACCTGAATATGCCGTTGAGAACGGACAGACCCTTTTGGAAACCTCCGAAGGCCCCATGCCCATCGAGGTCTTTGGTAAGCATAACCTGAGCAATCTCGCCGGCGCCAAGTGGATCTGTCAGAACATGGGCGTCGACGAGGACGATTTTTATGAAGCCATCGCGACCTTTACCGGAGCCTCGAAGCGTCTGGAAAAGTTGGTGGAGGGAAAAACAAGTGTTGTCTATAAAGATTTTGCTCATTCCCCCAGCAAGGTGGCCGCCACCACGAGGGCCGTAAAAGAGCAATATCCCGACAGAAAATTAATCGCTTGCCTTGAACTCCATACCTACAGCAGTTTTGAGCCTGAATTTTTAAAAGGATACAAAGGGGCATTGGATGCCGCCGATGTGGCCACGGTTTTCTATTTACCGGAATCCGTCGCCATAAAAAAGCTGGATCCCGTTTCGCCCGAACAGATTTCCAAGGCCTTCCAACGCAGCGACCTGCAAATTTTTACGGATGCCACCGCTTTTAAAGATTTTGTTTTCGGGCTGAACTATCAAGATTCCGTACTGTTGCTTATGAGTTCAGGTAATTATGGTGGATTGGATTTGGATGATGTCGTGGGCTTAGTGGGCAATGTGTAATAACCTGACCACAATCTGCGTTAACTAGTACCCATTAACCCTTAACGCAACAGCCCCATGCAACAAAAACAACCGTCATTTTCCATAAAACACTGGTCCGATGACGATAAGCCAAGGGAAAAATTGGTGCAAAAAGGGAAGTCTGTGTTGTCAGATGCCGAGCTGATTGCGATCCTTATCGGTTCGGGAAGCAGAAACGAAAGTGCCGTAGCCCTATCCAAAAAGATTTTGGCATCGGTCAACAACAATCTTAATGAACTGGGAAAATTATCCATAAAACAATTGAAGCAGTTCAAAGGTATCGGAGAAGCAAAAGCCGTAAGTATAATTGCCGCCCTTGAAATCGGACGGCGGAGAAGGGGAGAGGAAGTCCAAAAAATAAACAAGATCAATAGTAGCCGCGATGCCTTTGAACTTTTGCAGCCCCGGATCGGTGATTTAGAGCATGAGGAATTCTGGATACTCTACCTGAACAACGCCAATAAAGTGCTGCATAGCGCCCTGCTCAGTAAAGGCGGACTCACCGGTACCCTTGTCGATGTACGAATCGTCATGCGACAGGCTCTTGAACTAGGTGCTATAGCCTTGGTGCTGGCACACAACCATCCTTCCGGAACCTTAAAGCCCAGCAAAGGGGACAGAGATGTAACCGCAAAATTAAAACGCGCCGCATTAGCATTGGATATAACTATTTTAGATCATATCATCGTTACCGAAAAAGATTATTTTAGCTTTGCGGATGAAGGAGTTCTTTAGTAGTTGGCAGTAGCAGTTGCGGTAGGCAGTAAAATTTAAGGTTCAATCGCTACTTTGTAACTGTTCAAAGTTCAAAGTAGTTTTTTACCTTGAGAAACCTTGAGAAACCTTGAGAAACCTTGAGAAACCTTGAACCTTGAACCTTGAACCTGCCGCACGCAGGCTTAAACCTTAAACGATTAACTGCCAACTGCTACTGTCACTGCTAACCTTCTTTGGAATTTTCGGAAACTATGCTGCTAATCTATACCCATAAAATCACCCCTCGCTTCACCTACATCATGAAGCAGATGTTCACTCGAATTTTGGGGATCGAAGTGTCTTTTACCACCAAGGTCGAAGATTTTATAAAGCATACAGGACCTAAAATTACCTACACCAAACAGCCGCTTCAGAACGAATTTTTTGTGCGGAGCAACGACCTGTTGTTCGTACAGGGCATCAATGACTTTGATGTGAAACTTGCCGAATGGGAAGGCGTACCTTGTTTCTTTGCTGCGGGGGAACGCAGTACTATCCCCTTTGATATTTTTTCGGCCAGTTTTTATTTGATAAGCCGTTATGAAGAGTACCTGCCGCATATTAAGGACCTTCATGGAAGATTTCCCCCTAAAGAAAGCCTTGCCTATCGACATGCATTTTTACAGTCGCCGGTAGTCGATATTTGGGCCTATAAACTTCTAGAAGTTTTAAAAGATAGGTTTCCGGAATTGGAACGCAAGTCCAGACCCTATTCCTATACGTCGGTCATAGATGTTAATACCTCACACGCTTTCGCCCACAGGGGCTTTATGAGGAGTATTTCGGGGCTGTTCTATGACTTGGCATCGCTGAAATTAGGTCGAGTAGCGGAACGCATCAAAATTTGGTTGTATCCGAAGAAAGACCCCTACGATAATTTTACATTTTTAATCGAACTGCATAAAAAATGTGTGGTAAAGAGTTTGTTTTTCTTCCAGTTCGCGACCTACTCCACTTTTGATAAGAACGTTTCGCCAAATAGCAATAAGTTCCGGTTTTTGATCAAGTCCATTGCCGATTATAGTAAGGTCGCCTTGGCCGCTTCTTACAGTTCCTTCAACAATTTTGACTTATTGAAAAAGGAAAAGAAAAGATTAAGCGGTGTAATTAATAGGCCGATAGATACCTGTCGCATGCGTTATAACCGCACCGATTTGCCCGATACCTACCGTACGCTTATAGAGGCCGGCTTTAGTGACGATTACACCATGGGCTACACCCACGAACCCGGATTTCGCGCCGGTACCTGTACCCCGTTTTACTTTTATGATATGAATCTGGAAATCCAACAGCCCATACGTATACACCCTTTTGCCTTTCACGATTATGCCTTTACGAACGTTGGCGGTAAGGATGCCATTCTAAAACGTATGGATGCCCTGTACCAAGAAATAAAAAAAGTGAACGGTAACCTTGTATCCATTTTTTCCAACGAACTCTTAGGTACGGACCATAAGGTCGACTGGAAAGAGCTGTACAAGACTGTTTTGAAGAAATATAACAAGTAATCATAACACAAAAAATTTAAGGTTCAATCCTGCCCGTCCGTTAGGCGGGTCTGCCATCGGTAGGTTCAAGTTGAAACCTAACCTTGAACCTTGAACAGCTACGAAGTAGCGATTGAACCTTAAATCACTGCAACCTGTAACTTGAACCCTGCAACTCTTTTAAAACCATGTTCAAAGACCTCGTTACCGACGTTTTTTTCGATCTCGACCATACGCTTTGGGATTTCGATAAAAATTCGGCCCTTACCTTCGAGAAAATCCTGAAAGAAAACCATATTGATATCCATGTGCCGGATTTTCTAGAAATATACGTTCCCGCCAATCTATCCTTTTGGAAGCTGTACCGTGAAGAAAAGATAACAAAGGATGAATTACGCTACCAACGTTTACGCTCGGTCTTCGACGATTTGAAATATAGGGTTTCCGATGCGACCATCTTTCTATTGGCGGAGGAGTACCTCCTCCATTTATCCTCCTATAATCACCTTTTTCCGAATACCGTCGAAATTTTGGAATATTTGCAACCCAAGTATCGCTTACATATCATCACCAACGGTTTCCAGGAGATTCAGGACAAGAAACTCAAGAACGCTCATATCCATGGCTATTTCAATCAGGTCATAAATTCGGAAATGGCAGGCGTTAAAAAACCGAATCCCATTATTTTTGAGCTGGCACTCGAAAAAGCCCGAACAAAACCTCAAACTTCACTGATGATAGGTGATAGCCTAGAGGCAGATATTTTCGGGGCCCAGGCCGTCGGCTTCCATACCATACATTTCAACGGACATAATGGCCCGCAGCACGAAAATTGCGAAATGATTCATGACCTGAACGAAATAAAAAACTTTTTATAGAGTTATACAGATTAAGGAACGCCGCCAATAATTTCGAGCGGTATCAAGGTTTGCGAATGAATTTATTTTTCAGATACATAGTATGTTTTTCTTTATGCCTGACCACCATGGTTTCCTGTGTCGAAGATCAGGATTTCGGGCAGTACGATGAGCTACGGGCGACCCCTACGCTAGAAGCCAGTATCTTGTACATCGAGGCGCCCGAATCTTTTATCAATGCCGCCGGTGATGCCAACGTAATTTCCCGAAACTTTAATTTTGATGCATTCAGCTCCGATGTTTTTGCGAAAAGGGTACTAGATGGTACGATTACTTATATCGTGGAGAATACCACTAGTAAAGATCAGATAAAGGTGCTTGTTGAGTTATTGAATGCTGACGGTGATGTTATTGACGTTGAGGAGATTCCCCCTGTAGCACCCGGTAGTGAATACCGACTCGATATTGCGTACGGCAACTCAGGAAAAAACATCAATATCATCAAATTTACTTCGAGCATACGGGTCACGGCCACGAATGAGGGCAATAGTACAAGCACCTCGGACCTACCCGACCCAAAAATCATTTTAAAATCAAGCGGAAAATTCCGACTCAATATAAAATGAGAGCCTCCCAACTACTTTTTGCCATCCTTTTTTGGGCCTGTCTCGTTGTGCAGGGTCAGAACAAGCAGTTGCTGTACGATTTTGTGGAAATTCCCCAAGCGACGATGATCAATCCCGGTATGGAAACCGATTTTAAGTGGTATAGTGGTTTTCCTGCGCTCTCGGGCGTTATGCTTCAGGCAGGCTCAAGCGGTATTTCTGTAAACGATATTTTTGCGAACGATGGTCTTGATATTAACGATAAAGTCCGCGATCGTGCCGTGTTCGGTATGAAACCCACCGATGAGCTTAGCGGTACTTTTCAGATGGAATTCCTGAATTTCGGGTTCCGGGGCCGTGACCCCGATATTTTTTATTCCGCGGGAATTTACCTTGAGGGCGATGCCATTGGCTATTGGTTTCGGGATTATGCCATTCTGGCTTTCGAGGGCAATGCCGATCGTCTGAACCAAAGGTTCGAACTTGGACATTTAAAGACCCGTGGGGAATTGGTGAACATTTTCCATTTTGGTGTCAATAAAAAGATAGATCGCAATCTTATCGTCGGTGGAAGGGCAAAAATCTATTCGAGTATTTTCGATTTCAACTCCACCAAGAACAGAGGATATTTCGTTACTACGGAAGGTGAGAACAACATATATGCCAGCACCCTTAACGCCGATATGGAGCTTAGAACATCGGGATTACAGGCACTTGACGATGCTAGGGAAGATGATAACATCGCGGGTACCGCCATCAAAAGGGCACTGTTCGGGGGCAACCTGGGGGTGGGGGTCGATGTAGGCTTCACCTATCACTTGAACGAACAGACCGTATTGACCGGGAGCCTTTTAGATCTCGGGTTCATTTACCATACAAACGCTACCAAGAACTACACATTAAAAGGGAATGCTACAGTCGAAGGCGTGGTCATAACCCCCGAGGAAACCATAAATCCGGATACCGATTTTTGGGAAGATCTTGTCGATGACATCGAATCGTTCGTACCCTACGAAGAGAATACACAGTCGTATGTCACCTTTAGACCTACCAAATTATATGCTTCGCTACGATATAATTTTGGCGAACAGGTTGCCCGTAGAGGGAATTGCGAATGCGGTATAAATGCAACAAGCAATAGTTTCCGTTCAAAATATGCCAATAGTGTGGGGGGGCAACTGTATATGATCAGCCGTCCCAGGGGTCCACAAGCCGCGTTGACCGCTTTTTACCAAAGACGGTTGGGCAATATTATGGCTGTGAAAGGCACCTACACGGTCGACAAGTTCTCTTATACCAATCTCGGTTTGGGCCTCAATCTTCAATTGGGCCCGGTAAACCTTTACGTCATGGCCGATAACCTGCTGGCCTACCGCAATCTCGCGGATAGCCGGTACACTTCTTTTCAATTAGGATTAAATATTATATCTTGGGGAGGAAATTGAGCAGTTGGTGAATCTTCTTTCTTTATTCAACCTTACTGGCATAATTGTTGCCTTTTTTTGAGAAAAGATAAGAAAATAAAGAGAATGGACTTTTCTTTGTTTTGGGATTATTTGGTGATTGAAAGGTTAACCATTTGAGCGAATTGTCTCTTTTCTATGTTCTATTTTCTGCACTCTTTTTTGACTATCTTAATATCGAATCTATATGAAAAACACCGTCGCAATAGTATTCATTTTAATAGGCACTATCGGTATGGCCCAAGAACAACTTAACGATTACAAGTACATCGTCGTACCCAAGCAATTTGCGGAATTCAAGCGCGAGAACCAATACCAGACCAGCACCCTGATCAAATATCTGTTTGGCGAGAAGGGCTTTGAGGCGGTATATGAGGATGCACTTCCCCAAGAACTGAAAAACAATGGCTGTTTAGGCCTTCGGGCGAAATTGGTCGATGGATCGTCAATGTTTACAACCAAAGCCTCGGTGAAGTTGGAGAACTGCAGCGGAGAGGAGGTATTCACTACCAAAGAAGGCAAAAGCAAGGAAAAAGATTATAAGGATTCGTACGGAGAGGCACTGCGGGATGCGTTTACGTCTTTTGACGCCATGAACTATAAATATAATGGGAAAGCTGAAAACTCCGAACCCGTGACAGTCAGTATGAAAAACGATGTGAAGCAATTAGCTGAAGAAAGACGTGAAAACCATTCTTTCGGAAACCGGCCCAATGTTCTAGTAGAGCAGGAAGCTACTCGTGAAAATCAGCGCTATGTCGACAGGCGACCGGTACCATTAGACCTAAAAAAGGCCGAACCGAAAACTCAAATGGTCGAACAAGAGGCTACTCGAGAACAGCAAAGTTACATTGATCGAACCCCAAGGGAATCGGATAAGGAAAAAGGAGAGGGTGAAAATCAGGCAGCAACTTCCGGTGTGGAGCAGGGAAAAGCTTCGGAACTTTCAACAATAGCAGCCGGAACGCTTTATGCCCAAGAATTGCCCAACGGATACCAACTGGTCGATAGCACCCCAAAAATCAGGATGAAAATTGAAAAAACCTCGATGCCCGATTTTTATCTGGCAAGAGTCGGTGATACGAGTGGAACGGTTTTCAAGAAAAACGGAAGCTGGTTTTTTGAATATTATACCGGTGGTAACCTCGTAACCGAGGAATTGGATATTAAGTTTTGAAAAAAGTCTATGGGTTTAGAAGTTTAATTTTTTATGCACGATGCACGATGCGAGTCTATTTTATAATCTCACTTTCCTGAAAACCGTAATTCCAAAAGCAAAGAGCATCGAGCATCCAACACCTGACAATCCTACGTCAACCATCATATTTCCCCTTCCAACGATTCTTCAAAAATTCCTTAATGGCATTTTCCCTAGTATTGTTACCCGGTTCGTAAAATGATGTTCCAGATACTTCTTCTGGCAAGAATTCTTCTTCTACAAAATTGTTTTGATAATTGTGGGCGTACTTGTATTCCTTTCCGTAGCCCAGGTCTTTCATCAGTTTTGTGGGGGCGTTGCGTAGGGGTAGGGGCACAGATAAATCCCCGGTTTGTCTAACCGTTTGCTGCGCCTTGCCGATCGCCGCATAGCTAGCGTTGCTTTTTTGGGAAGTAGCTAAGTATATGGCGCATTGGCTCAAGATAATCCGGGCTTCGGGATAACCAATGGTCGTGACCGCCTGAAACGCATTATTGGCGATGACCAGTGCCGTCGGGTTGGCCAGACCGATATCTTCCGATGCCGAAATCAGCAAACGCCGCGCAATGAACTTGACATCTTCACCTCCTTCGATCATACGAGCCAGCCAATACACAGCCCCGTTGGGGTCGCTCCCGCGAATGGATTTGATAAAGGCGGATATAATATCGTAATGTTGTTCCCCGGTTTTATCATAAAGCACCGTGTTTTTTTGCACCTTGCTTAAAACCAATTCATCGGTGATGGTTATCGTATCGCCTTCCTCGGAATTAACGACCAGTTCGAAGATGTTCAAAAGTTTTCGCCCATCACCACCGGAAAGGCGCATAAGGGCCTCCGTCTCTTTCAAATTGATTTTTTTGGAATTTAAAACGGAATCTTCTTTGATTGCTCTTTTCAGCAAATCTTCCAAATCTGCCTTCCCAAAAGGATTTAGCACATATACTTGGCAACGGGAGAGTAGGGCGGGAATCACTTCAAAACTCGGGTTTTCGGTCGTAGCCCCGATTAAGGTCACCCATCCCTTTTCCACGGCGGCCAACAGAGAATCTTGTTGCGACTTGCTAAAGCGATGTATTTCGTCAATAAATAGAATGGGGTTTTTAGCCGTGAAAAGTCCACCGCTCTGTTTAGCCTTATCGATGACCTCGCGAATATCTTTCACTCCGCTGTTTATGGCACTCAGGGGATAGAAAGGCCGTTCGCTTTCGTTGGCTATGATATTGGCTAAAGTAGTTTTGCCCGTTCCCGGAGGCCCCCACAAAATCAACGAGGGAATCATGCCTTTTTTGATCTGACGGGTCAGGGAGCCATTCTCCCCCACAAGATGCCTTTGGCTGATGTAATCGTCAAGGGTTTTCGGACGTACGCGTTCTGCTAGGGGTTTGTTCATGGTGCAAAAATAAGACAATTGCAGAATTATTTTTTGAATGTTCCAATACTGTTTTGTCAAACTGAGACCCTCTACAAAAATTTGAAAAACGACGGCAATGACATATTTATCTAATTTTCAATAAATTACACAATCACGTCAATGACAACGCAGTGAAGCCTGCCAGACCGGTTCAGGCGGGTGTCTTGCGGAGCGTCGAACCTAATGTGTTGGTTGAATGTGCTCTAAGTTGTTCGCTTTTGTCAGCCATCAACCCAACGTGCCACACCGAAAAATCCCCCAAGATTTCTCCTTTTCGGAAAGACAAAATAAATTATACGCCAATATTTCAGCTTTGCCAATATCGGCCAACTTATTGCTAATTTTGATACAATGTCCGAAAACCATTATTTTAAGTTCACGAACGCTGTCGTTATCGCACCCCTAGTCGCGGTAATCACCATTTGGATGGTTTTTTGGGTGGAACTCCGATTTCGGATCAACCTGAACGAGTACGGCATTTATCCGCAAAAAATATCCGGATTAAAGGGTATTGTTTTCAGTCCATTTATTCATGGTTCCGTTGAGCATCTCTATAATAACACCATCCCATTGGCTGTATTGACAGCCGCACTGTTCTATTTCTATCGCAACATAGCTTTTCGGGTCTTGCTTTTAGGAATACTAGTGTCTGGACTTTTCACATGGGCTATTGGTCGGCCCTCATTCCATATCGGAGCCAGCGGAGTAATTTATCTTTTGGTAAGTTTTATTTTTTTTAAGGGGATTTTCACTAAACACTACCGTCTAATTGCTTTGTCACTGATTGTAGTCTTTATTTATGGCAGCATGCTATGGTATATTTTTCCTGTAGAGGATGGTATTTCTTGGGAAGGACACTTGGGCGGTTTTCTAGCAGGCCTTGCCTTAGCTTTCTTCATGAAATCGAATATCCCCGCACCGAAAAAATATGCTTGGGAACATGAAGATTACAATGAGGAAGCCGACGAATTTCTGCAACAGTTCGATGCGGATGGGAATTTTGTGGGAATGGCAAAGGAGGAAACAGACGAATCTGCCTTTAAAGTTATATATCATCTTAAAAA
>RCMY010000705.1_pt1 | contig 31837 bp, 32 predicted proteins | sample 2041341 | NCBI WGS metagenome assembly RCMY01 (sample SAMN09708234, study PRJNA481090) | Marine sediment metagenome, whole genome shotgun sequencing project. | reverse complement strand
GATTGAGCTTGCTGATCACCTTCGACACTGCCGCTTCGTTACCGGGAATCGGGGTGGCCGAGATAAGGACCGTGTCGTCGGGTTCTAGGGTCACCCATTTGTGCCGGCCGGCGGCCATGAGCGACAGCGCCGCAAATGGTTCACCCTGGCTGCCGGTGGTGATGAGGAGCTGCTGGTTGGCTGGGAGCTTCATAAGGTCGTGAATTTCGACGATTTTGTCGGCAGGAATGTCGAGTACCCCGAGTTCAGTGCCTACTCCCGATACCCGATGCATCGAGCGACCGGCGAAGGCAACTTTGCGTCCAGCAGCAATTCCGGCGTTGGCGATCTGCTGGACCCGGTGGACGTGTGACGCAAAGCATGCCGCCACGACCCGTCCGTCTGCTCGAGCGACGATTTCGCCGATTTCGGAGGCCAATGACGTCTCCGACGGCACGAACCCGGGGATCTCTGCGTTGGTCGAGTCCGACATGAGCAGCCGGACACCTTCTCGCCCGAAATGGGCGAACTGCTGCAGGTCGGTCGGCCGGCCATCAACCGGCGTCGGATCAAGCTTGAAGTCACCTGAATGGATGATGAAACCTTCCGGCGTATCGAACACAATCCCAGCGCCCTGAGGGATCGAGTGGGACACCGGAATAAACATGAAACCGAACGGTTTGTGCTGCACCCAACGATTGTCCTCGCACCCGACGAACTCGGCCTCAACTCCAATCTCGTCGACCCGGCCTCGAGCCAGCGCAACGGATAGCTCAGTTCCGTATACGGGAACACCGGGGAACTCCTTTAAGAAATATGCGAGTGCTCCAACGTGATCCTCGTGCCCGTGGGTGACGATTACGCATTCAACGTCTTTCTTGCGTTCAATGAGCCATTCCCAGTTCGGGAAGACGAGATCGACGCCCAACATGTCGGCTTCGGGAAACATAAGGCCGCAATCGACAAGGGCAATCTTGCCGTCGTGTTCGATAGCTGCGCAGTTGCGTCCGATTTCGCCGAGGCCGCCGAGGAATGTGACCCGAACGGTCATAGCGACTGCGCCTTACCCACCGCAGCTACCAACTGACTGGTGGTTTCGTCGAGAGCGGGAAGAAGGGGAAGGCGGGGCGGTCCCATCGGCTCCCACAGGGCAGACATGGCTCCCTTCAAGGGCACCGGGTTCGGCTCCAGGAAGCATCCAAGGAACGTCGGCAGCAACGCATCATGGAATCGGGTTGCTTCGGCCAGGTCGCCCGATGCGGCGGCCGTCACCATCTTCTTTATCTGGTTGCCAACAAGATGACTGGCTACCGAAATGACTCCGCTCCCCCCCACCGACATCATCGGAAGGGTATTGGCGTCGTCTCCGGAGTAGATGATGAAACCTTCTTGCACTTGTTGCCTCGTCCTGCTCGAAAATCCGACATCACCGACCGCGTCCTTGGTTGCGACGATTCGCGGATGCTGGGCAAGCTCAACGAGGGTCGGGATCTCAATCAGCGTGCCGGTTCGCCCGGGAATGTTATAGACGATGACCGGCAGTTCGGTCGCATCGGCGATTGCCGTGAAGTGAGCAACCAGCATCCGCTGGCTGGGCTTCGAATAGTACGGCGTAACCGCCAGAATCCCGTCAACCCCATGGTCAGCAGCCGCCTTGGTGGCCTCCACGGAAGCTCGAGTATCGTAGGTTCCGGTTCCAGCAATCACCGGAGTTTTGCCGCCGACGGCCTCTACCGCCCCGGCGTACAACGCCAGTTTCTCGGCTGATGTCAACGTAGGTGACTCCCCCGTCGTCCCCGTGACAACGAGACTGTCGGAGCCGTGCGAAATGAGGAATCTGCACAACCGGTGAAACTGGTCGTAGTTGACGGCGCCGTCAGCATCAAAAGGCGTAATCATCGCCGTCATCACGGTGCCGAAAGGCAGCTGCTGGGAATATCGGGTTCCGTCTGGCATTGCCCAGAGGTTACACACATTGGCGGGCGTTCCTGCTCGTTGCGGCGGGAGAACCAGCTCTGGCAGACCACTAGAGTTTCCGTATGCCGAATCCTTATGTAAAAGACGTGACCGAAGCACAATTCATGATTGAGGTGGTCGACCGATCAACCCAAGTCCCGGTGCTCGTCGACTTCTGGGCCGAGTGGTGCGAGCCGTGCAAGACGCTCAGTCCGATGCTCGAAGCCGCCGCCGCTGAGTACGAGGGTGCGTTTGAACTCGCCAAAATCGACGTCGACGCCAATCAGGCGCTTTCCCAACAGATGAAAGTACAAGGCATTCCCACCGTGGTCGCCTTTGTCGGAGGCCAACCGGTCGGTCAGTTCTCAGGTGCGGTGTCCGACGCCGAACTCCGGGCGTTTATCGAACAGTTCGTGGGTCCGTCATCGGACCCTGAAGTAGAGGCAGCACTCGACCTGCTCGACGCCGGCGACTCAGCTGGAGCCGAAGCGGCTCTGCGAGCCATTCTTACAATTCGAACGAGCGAAGATGCCAGCAAGAGTTTGGCCATGCTGTATATCGACAGCAATCGAATGGACGAAGCAATCGAAGTTCTTTCGACTCTGCCTCCCGATGAAGAAACCAAACGGCTATCGGCCATGGCGGCGATGTCTACGGCAGGTGCCAACATTGACTCGTTTGCCGCTGCCTTCTCGCAAGACCCGACGATCGACAACCGGGTCCCATACGCAAAGGCACTGGCTGGGGCGGGCCAACCTGAGCTTGCCTTCGACGTACTCCTCGATGCGATTGAGTTGCGAGACGATGACAGCGACCTTGCCCGACTGGCGATGATAGAGATCTTCGACATGCTTGGGAACGAGGACGAGCTCGTCGTGGCGTACCGCAAACGCCTCGCCAACGCTCTGTACTAGTGACACTCCAGTAGGCAGCGAATTCATCAGCCGCTTGGTCAAACCAACCAGAGCGAGGCTAATGTCCCAGGTTCGGTTTCCAAACCGACCATCCAATCCTGAAAGGCCATCATGGCATCCCAGTACGACGCCGCTCCGGCACTCACCATTGATCTTGACAAGTCCTATACCGCCAAATTGCAGACCAGCCACGGCGACATCACCGTCGAGTTGGACGTAGTGAAGGCACCGGTCGCGGTCAACAATTTCGTGTTTCTTGCCAAGGACGGCTTCTACGACGGGGTGATTTTCCATCGGGTCATTGAGTCATTCATGATTCAGGGTGGCGATCCGACCGGCACAGGACGGGGCGGACCGGGATACAAGTTTCGCGACGAACTCGATGGCGGTGGCAGCTACAGCCGCGGCACCCTGGCAATGGCCAACGCTGGACCCAACACGAACGGGAGCCAGTTCTTTATCGTTCACAAGGACGCTGGCCTCCCCAACGACTACACGATCTTCGGCAAGGTTCTCGACGGACTCGACACGGTTGATGCGATCGCCACCACCACAACCGGCCCAGGCGATCGCCCCCACAAGGACTGTGTGATCTCGAAAGTGGAGATTTCCGAAAGCTAATGCCGACGAAACTGAAGATAGGGACGATCCTGGTATCGATCGTCGTTGCTGCCTGCGGAACGGGCGAAACCGTCGAGCAGTACAGCGCGAGTGACACCCTGGCTCCGTCGTCAGCTACAACTAGCAACGCTCCCGCAGCGCCAACGACAACCGCCGCCAGTCCAGGTGTCCCGACCGAGCAGGGACCGACCAGCTTTGACGGACCACCCGAACTCACGATTGATGAGTCCCAGACCTACACGGCGACCATCTCAACGAACCTGGGGGACATCGTCGTAGCCCTCTTCGTCGACACGGCTCCAATCACGGTCAACAACTTCGTGTTCCTGGCCAAGCAGGGCTATTACAACGGCGTGGTCTTCCACCGGGTCATTCCCGGATTTATGGTCCAAGGTGGCGATCCGACCGGCACCGGTCGGGGCGGACCGGGTTACAACTTCGACGACGAACTCAACGATCCACTCCCCTACACACGCGGCATCGTGGCGATGGCTAATTCCGGTCCGAACAGCAACGGTAGCCAATTCTTCATCATGCACGCTGACACCGGACTGCCCTATGCGTACAACATATTTGGTGAGGTGACCTCTGGCATTGACATCGTCGACGCCATTGCGGCGACACCAACCGGACCGGGCGACCGGCCTACCACCGACATCATCATTCAGACCATCACAGTCACCGAGGGATAACGCCGGCTGGGCCAGCCGGCGGTTGCTTGCGTCAGATTGGTACTACCGAGAAGATGATCGTATGACCGGCGAGAGACTCAACGGACCTGTTCTTATCGGTCCCGTGTGCGCAGGGAAGTCAACCGTCGCTCCCATCGTCGCCAGTCTTTTAGGAAAGCCGGCGGTCGACATCGACGATCTTGCCGCCGACTACCTCAACGAGATTGGACGCGGATTCGAGGCGATGACCCGCATCGGCGATGCGGAAGGATTCATGGCTGCCTACCTCTGGTGGGAGCCCGGATTGGTTCATGTGGTTCAACGGACTATCGAGGACCATCCGGGTTCGGTACTCGCCATGGGTGCAGGCCATACACACTTCCTGACACCTGGCCTGTTCACCCGGGTAGAGCGGTTGCTTACCGAATGGTTCTCTGTTCTGCTGCTCCCATCGCCTGACCTGAACAAGAGCGTTGAGATCCTTCGCGGGCGAAGCGTCAACGAACGCGACACCGATTGGAAGCACGGTGAAGTCGACTTCATCGAACGGTGGGTCAAAGATCCGGAAAACCATCAAATCGCTCAATTGACCGTATTCACTGCTGGGCAAACGCCCGACGAAACGGCGGCCCAGATCGCCGACGCCTTTGGCTCCAGGAGCTTTTAGCGGCCTCAGCTACCGACAATCCCAGGCCTAGCGCCGTCGACCGCGTAGCCTGGGGTCATGGCTGAGTATTACTACACACAGGGAAAAGACCGACACGGACCGATTGACCTCACCGAACTTCAGGGTTTGGTAGGTGGCGGCCAAGTAGGTGGAACCGAGTATTACTGGACTACCGGAATGGCTGATTGGGCCACGGTATCGAGTTCAACTCTCTTCTCGACGCGAGACATGCCCTCAGTCACCGGCGCCGCGCCGTTGTCGTCCGAACCGACAGTGTCTGGCTCAGGGCTGGCTGATTCAGGACTGGCTGATTCAGCACTGTCCGAATCGGCATTGTCTGATCTGCCCACGACTGGCGACCCGATTCCGTCAACCCTCACCGGTGTGACCCCCGGCGACACAAGCCCCAGCCCGTCCGTCCCGGCTGCAGCCGCCCCGCCCGAGCCAGCCTGGTCGCCTACCCCATCTCCCGCCCCAAATCCTGCTCAGTTGCCGGCAACCGGGTCCGATTCGGGACTCGTGCAACGGGTAGCTGCCAAGATGCCCAAACCGATCTGGCTGATCGTCAATGGAATCGTCACGGGACTTAGCGGGGTATTCCTCGTGCTCGGTATCTTCACGATCCCGTTCGCAGCAGTTGTCATTTGGATGGCCGTGATGCTGTTCAAAGCCAACACGGCACTCGAGAACGCCAGGCGGACCGGATCGCTCGAGTCGCTCGAGAAGGCGGCGAGCAATCTGAACACGTATTTCGCCATCATCACGATCATGACCATCGTGAGCGTTGTCATCACCCTCATCGCATTCGTGGCGATCGGCGCGTCTCTCTCGGATTTGTCGCGGTTCTGATTTGACCGAGACAATCGATGGCGGCGACGAGACGGGAGGCGGATGTGGTTCGGCGATCGCCTTGCTCGGAACGTTCGTAGCCTTCTCCGTAGTCACTGCTTGGATCGGGATCGCCACTACGAACTTCGCCCTGTACTTCGCCGGACTTCCCGTATCGGGGGTCTTCACCCTGTTCGGATCAGAGCTGATACTTGCCTGGCCACTTGATGCGTTGGTGTGGATCTCAACGGCATGGCTGATCGGACAGCGTGTCGCCCCACCCAAATACGTCCGTGCGGTGTTAGCTGTTCTGGCGGTCGCCCTGGCGTACGGCTTTCTACTCAGCCAGATCGTCGAACCGACTGGATCGATACTCTGACCTAGAGCAAGCGGTCTATGCCGACAGTCACCGACTCGGTGAGCGACGAGACCTTGCGAATTGCCAGGTCGATACCGGGCCCGAATGCGGTCCGATCAGTGGTGTCGTGACGAATGGTCAAGGTTTGACCTACCCCACCGAAGATCACCTCTTGATTGGCAACGATGCCGGGCAGGCGTACCGAGTGAACACGGACCCCACCCACGTCTACCCCGATCGCTCCCTCGGAGCCGATGGCCGCTTCTACCGATCGACGCTGGTCCGGCTGGGCGGCAGCGATGCGTTCGGCAGTGTTGAGAGCGGTGCCAGACGGAGCGTCTGCCTTCCGGTCGTGGTGGAGTTCGATGATCTCTGCCGCCGCAAAGTGGGGAGCAGCCATCTCGGCGAATCTCATCATGAGAACCGCCCCGATCGCAAAGTTGGGCACGATCAAACACCGGGAGATCTCTCCGGCCCACAATGCTTTTACTGACTCGACGCGAGCCTCATCGAAACCGGACGTCCCGACTACTGCGTGCAAACCCATGTCGTGCCATTTTGCGAGATTGTCCATGACCACTGCCGGTGTGCAGAACTCGACAACGACATCGGCATCGGCCACACGGGCCAGATTGTCGATCACGGCCTGGCCGAATAATTCTTCACCGGCATGGCCTGGCGCATACAGAGGACCAAGCAGCAGGTCGGGAGCCGCATCGATCAACGAACAGGCCAACTGGCCCATCCGTCCATATGCCCCGGAGACCGCCACCCGCATCATTTCAAGTAGGTTTCCAGGTCGGCTTCAGCGAACGGCCCTACGGCTCCGATCACGCGGGGACCGCCAAGAAAGTCCTGGGCGACGTCGATCACGTCTTGCCTGGTGACCTTTTCGACCCTGGCGATATGGTCTGAGATCGAGACGTGCTCACCGCCGGTGAGCTCACGTTTGCCGAGCCGCACCATCCTGGAGTTGGCGTCCTCGAAACCGAGGGCCATCGACCCGCGCATGTTCGACTTGGCACGGTCTAGTTCCTCGTCGGTAATGCCCTCGCTCATGATGGCGGCCAGTTCAAGATTCACGAGTTCCATTACCGTGTCTATCTGGTCCGGGGTAGTACCGACGTACACGCCCCACGCCCCGGCATCAGCAAACGGCAGCGCGAAGCTGTACACCGAGTAGACGAGACCCCGCTCTTCGCGAATGGTCTGAAACAACCGGGACGACATGCCGCCACCGAGAATGTGGTGCATAACATCAAATGCGTAGCGCCGGTCATCGCCCCTGGCGATGCCCTGACCTCCGACCACAAGATTGGCTTGTTCGGTGTCTTTCACTTCCACCCTGACCGAAGGACTGAAATTGTGATCGGCCCATTCGTGGGAGACGGGAGCTCCGCTCCAATCTCCGAAGTATCTGCTGACCACCTCGACGGCCTGGTCATGTTCGACCGCTCCAGCGATGGCAAAGACCGTCGAACTCGCTCCGTAGCGTCGTTTCCAGTAGCCGGTGATGTCGTCCCGGGTCATGCCCATGATCGACTCACGAGTACCGAGGATGGGCATTTCGAGAACGTGCCCAGCGAAAGCCGCTTCGGTGAACCGCTCAAAGACGACGTCCTGGGGGTCGTCCTCTGACATGTTGAGCTCCTCGATGACGACATGACGCTCTGAGTCGATCTCGTCAGATCGGAAAGCCGGCCGTTGCAACATTTCCCCGAGCATCTCCATGCCGACGTCAAGGTCGTCGTCGAGCAGTCTTGCCCAGAAGCAGGTGTACTCCTTCGAAGTGAAGGCGTTGGATTGGGCACCCATCCGATCGAAGCTGCGGGAGATCTCCACGGCGGAGATCCGCTCTGATCCCTTAAAAAGTAGATGTTCCAAGAAATGCGACGAACCCGCTTCGTTCGGTAGCTCGTCGCGAGTTCCTGTATCGACCCAGGCACCTGCGGCGACAGATCGGATTCCGGGCATGGTCTCGGTGATGACGCGTAAGCCATTAGGCAACGTCGTTAGGTCGTAATACATGGCTTGCCATGATAGGTCCCCATCCCGTTGGCGGGTTTCATCGCCAACAAAACTCCGCAAAGATACCTGACGCCTGATGATTTGACGGACATGAGACAATGGGCGACTAATGCGCGACCGCTCCATGCTGACCGAGATACTCCCCCCCGAGGACCGGGCCATCGAAAAGGTGGTCGAACGGTACCAACGGGTCGCCCCTGCGGTGACCCGCTTCGCCCGAACTCTCTGCGGCAATCAGGAACTCCGGGTTCGGCTCGGTTCCGAAGCAAAGAGCTCGGAAAATGAGATCGTCGTCAACCCTGGCATCTTCCAGGCAGCCTATTCGAGGCGAGCTCCGGTGACCCCTGAGGAAGTGGCACTGGCATCCGCTCTGCACGAGGTCGTCCACCTTGTCTCGACCAATCTCGACGAACGGCGGCCACTCCCCCGTGAATGGTTCTCAGAATCCGACGAGATCCCCGACGGAGAATTTGATCTTCTTGACGCGCTTGGAAGAGCGGGCGGAGGCGCCGCCGAGGCTATGTTCTTCGCTCTCGAAGACGCTCGCCAGGAACGCCAAGGCCTTGACATCTACCCGGGCGCCCGGTCGGTCCTCACCGACATGTACGTCGCCGCTCTTAGCCAGGCGTTGTCCGAATCCAAGCCGCTCGCCCAGTTCGGGATCGCCTGTTTCATGCTTCTCGGCGGCCACGTCGAACGTGACTATCTCGAGAAGAGGACCGACAGCCGAGTAGCGGTCGCCCTGGCAGACGCTGCTCCGTTCATCGAAGCTGCCGCCCGAAGCACGGATCCGTGGGAGATCGGGACATTGGCGCTCCAACTTCTCAACGTGGCAAAGCTCCATAAAGTCGTCACTCCTTCGTCTGAGACCGAAACATCCGCTCAAAAGAAGGCCAGAGAAGAGCTCGACGAATCGACGATCGCCGAAGGAGTCGACGATGTCCGGCTGCTGACACCGATCCTCCAGAACAGCGAAACGTACGAGAAGACTCGAAAGGCCTCGGATGCTCGGGCAGGCGAATCCATGCGACGCGCTCCGTCGGAAGTGGCTAGCCAGGAATCGACCGATCAGATCCTGAAGGTCTCCCAAGCCCCCACGGTCTACTTGCCTTCCGGCCAGGCTGGCAAGCTCCTCGTGGCTCCCTTCCCTGACCGCTTCCGGCAGTGGGGGCCAGAAGGCCGGGAACGCCTCAAAGAAGCCACCCGTCGCTGGCATATGGCCCAAGGTCGCATCTCAGGTGAGCTATTTCCCCTCTTCGCAGCCAACCAACGGCGTGGTTTGCAATCGGGTTTCGATGCCGGAGACTTGTCGCCGCATGCTCCGCTGCTGCTGGCTGGCGGTCTGTACGAACGGATGTATGAACGCCGAGCGAGGCGCACCAGACGGTCGTACGCCGTGAGTCTATTGATTGACGGTTCGGCGTCGATGTTGCAGCCCCGCTCAATTGACGGGACGAGTCGAAAGTCACCCTGGGGGCTCGCGGCCGCCACACTCGGCGCCTGGTCACTCGCCCAACTCTGTGACGAGCTCCAGATCGATTTCGAGGTTGCCCTGTTCAACCGATCGTTCGCCGCCGAACCACTCGACAGCGAATACGAATACACGAGAAGGTCGTCACGCACCACCAGCGGCCTGCGACGCACGCAAGGTTCGAGCGCCGACCGGCTGTCGTCAACCGTAAACCACTACATGATCAAATCGTTCCAGCAACGGTGGCGGTCAGTGAGCGATGTGATGTCAGGACTGTTCTTCTCGGCTGCCGACGCCAGAACCGCAGCAGAGTTCGCCCGGCGTGAACCGCGTGAAAGCCCTCCGATTTCAATGTTTTCCAAGGGGGCCAACGTTGACGAATTCAACGTCACACATGCGGCCGAGCGTATGGCGCGCCTCGGCGCAACCGTCCGGGTGCTCGTGGTCCTTGCTGACGGCATGACACGAGGGTCGAGCGCCGAGCTGCAAGCAGCCGTAGCCCGCGCCGAGGCCAATGGGACGATCGTTCTCGGGATCGGCATCGGCGAAGACACCGTTGAGACGGTCTATTCGCGCTATCAGATCGTTGAACGTCCCGAAACGTTGGCCCGCTCGGTTATCGAAGGGGTCAAAGGATCACTACGGAGATCACTCATTACAGAAGGTTTTTCGAGCCGGACGTTCTCGTCCGAATTCAATTGGAAGGAAACGACGAATGTCTAAGAAAGTTGTATTCGAAGACCCGACGGGTGAAGGCAAGGCCATCGAACTCGCAACGTTCGAGATGCCCAAAGCCATTCCAGATTACAAACACCGGATCAACAAAATCCCGGAGCCTGACCCGCACTACGTCGATCTCGGCATGCTGTATCGGTTTGCGCAGGTCGAGAAGGTTCGTAGGGAGAACTCCGATGCCTTCGTACCGTTGCACGTTGCCGTCCGCGGACACATGGGAACCGGCAAAGACCACGACATTGAACAATTCGCCGCGCTCATCAGACTCCCGTATTACCGCATCCCGCTCACCGGCGAAGTACGCGACATCACCCTCATTGGATCTACGAAACTCCATGGAGACGGGAAGGGTGGCACCGAGTCGAGATGGGAAGACGGGGACATCACCCGGGCCCTGCGGGGTCCTGCGCTCGTCAATCTCTCCGAGCTCAATGCCGCCGGAGCCGAGACCCTCTTCGCTCTCCACGGCCTACTCGACCGATATCAGGCGATCGACCTCCCCAACGGCGAAAATGTCGAGTTGCGCGATGACGTGCGTCTCTTTGGCACGATGAACCCCACTGACCTGCGCGACTATGCCGGGACCCAGACGCTCAACAAAGCGTTTGCTGATCGCTGGGTTATCTGGCACAAACGGTTCCCGAACGCCGACCAGCTTCGCGCCATGATTTCCCGCCGCTATCCGACCCTGGCCGATCCGTTCGTGGAGGCGATTGCTCGCCTGGCCAGCGAGATCAACGAATCATTCGAACAAAGCGACGCGGGGACCCGGGTCGAGACCCCAATGAGCTTGCGAGGGACGCTTGACCGGCTTCCGACCGGACTCCAAATGTTTGCCGACGCAGCCGACCCACTACGCCGGTCGTGGGAAGAGTTTGTGCTGCCCCACGTCGACGAATATGACCAGGATCACTACGAGACCGTGTGGAACGCAGTCGTTAGGAAGGGCCCAACGGAAAAACCCTATACAGGGCTAGCCTAAGCAGATGCGCAAGTATGACATGGGCAATGAAGAAGTCGACGCAGCGGTTACCGCTCTCGTAGCTCAGGCAGGAGAAAACCCTAACGAGGACCTGACTGCGGAGATCATCACGACCGCTCTCAAGCTGTACCGCGACGGCGCCGAACGCGGCGACCTCAAGCTGGTGAATACCGCCCTCAAGGAGATCCGGTATTCCATGCTCGTGTTCTCTCGAGACCGCGAGCGACCCAAGGTCACGATGTATGGCTCAGCACGGACACCTAACACGAATATCGAATACCACTTGGCCAAACGATTTGCTGAGATCATGGTGGAACGAAGTTGGGCAGTCATCACAGGCGCAGGCCCCGGAATCATGGAAGCCGGCAACGAAGGGGCCGGAATGGACGCTTCGTACGGAGTGAATATCCGACTTCCCTTTGAGTCGAGCGCTAACCAGTTCGTGTCCCCGGATCGGCTCATCAACTTCAAGTATTTTTTCACCCGCAAGCTCGGATTCGTCAAGGAGTCTTCGGCGTTCGCCCTGTTCCCGGGTGGCTTTGGCACGATGGACGAGGCCTTCGAGTTGCTCACACTCGTGCAGACCGGCAAGTCCGACCTGCATCCCATAGTCATGGTCGGATCCGACCAATCCAACTATTGGGAGAAATGGAAGGAGTTCGTTGTCGAAGAACTCGTCGGTTCCGAATTGATCGCTCCAGAAGACCAGGATCTATACCTGATTACCAATGACCCGATGGTCGCCGCCGACGAGATCTGTCACTTTTACGCGAACTTCCGGTCGCAGCGATACGTCGATGGCAAACTGGTCCTGCGACTCACCCAGGGCCCGACGACGGAGCAATTGGCCGAACTCAACGACCACTTCGGCGATATTCTCGTTTCGGGAGTGATCGAGTCGGTGGAACCAAGCAGTGCCGAAACTCGCGACAGCGACGACCTCGAAGCCCGCCGGCTGCAACTCCATTTCGACCGGCGCCACTTTGGACGGCTGCGGGCGCTCGTGAACATCGTCAACAGTTGGGTGGCTACGCCCGCAATTGTTCACCCCGGCACGCCGTTCACCGACGAACAACAAGACCGCCCGTGGTAGCCGAACTTCGACGGGGTGCGTTCGAGCCGACTACAATATTTGAGCCTTGAGAGAAATACTTTCCGACCTCGTAGCCGAAGAACAGGCACTCGACCAGCTGTTACAGCGGATCAATCCGCGCGACTGGCACAAGAAGAAGATTCGTAACGGTTGGACCATCCACGAATTGGTCAGCTACCTGTCCGAGTCCGAACGTTACGCCTATAACTCTCTCGCTGAGGAAGGCTCTCAGCTCTCTGATTTCGAAACCCTGGGCGGAATCGACGGGATTCGCGAAAAGGCGATCCGGGTCGGTGACGGCATGCGCTCCCAGGACATCATCGAGGTCTGGCGCGGCGCACGGGCCAAGGTCATCGAGGAGCTGTTCCGCAGCAAGCCCTCGGATCGTATCCCCACGTTCAACGGGACGATGAGTGCCCGCACGTTCGCAACCGCCAAGCTCGTCGAGGCGTGGTCTTTCGCCCTTGAAATCGACGAAACCATCGCAGCCGAAGAAGAGATAGAGGACACGCTTCGGCTGCGACACATCGCGTGGTTCGCCTGGGCTTCTTTTCCCCACGCTTTCGCCAAAGCGGGCGTCGAATACGACGGCTCCGTGCGAGTCGAAGTCATGGGTCCAAAGTATTCGAAGTGGGTGTTTGGGCCGGTCGAGTCCGATCAACTCATCCGTGGCCAGGCTGCCGATTGGTGTCGGGTCGCCGTAGGTTTCTTGACGCCCGAAGATGCCCCGACGATCAAAACCGAAGGCGACATGGCGGCCACTGCACTGGAACTCGTCAACGTCGAGCTGTGACCCTCCCCCGGCTAATCGGGATGGTCCACCTCAGGCCTCTTCCCGGATCCCCCGCATACGACGGTGATTTCAACGGCGTTATCGCACAGGCTCAAGCAGACGGCATCGTGCTCACCGAGGCTGGGTTCGATGGCATCATGATTGAGAACTTCGGCGATGCCCCATTTTTCAAGAACGCTGTGCCAGCGGTGACCGTCGCTGCAATGACCCGGGCGGTCGATGCCGTTAGTCAGGTCTCCCCCTTGCCGCTTGGAGTCAATGTTCTTCGTAACGACGGTTTGTCGGCTCTGTCCATCGCGTCCGTGACCGGCGCAGCGTTCGTACGAGTAAATGTTCTTTCGAGCCTCATGTTCACCGACCAGGGTTTGATTGAAGGACAGGCCGCAGAAGTTGGCCGTCTACGCGCTCAGATCTGCCCCGACGTCGCAGTCATGGCCGATGTCTACGTCAAGCATGCGGTTCCACCTCATGGCCTCACCTTGGAGCAAGCCGCCGTGGACCTGTGGGAACGCTCAGGCGCAGATGCCGTTGTGGTCTCTGGTTCCGGTACCGGGTCGGCGACCGATCCGGGTGATGTGCAACGGGTCCGACAAGCCATTGCCAACGCACCGATCTATATTGGCTCAGGCACGACTGCCGAGTCGTGCCGGGTTCTTGGCGAGTGGGCATCCGGATTCATTGTTGGATCGGCTTTGAAAACCGGCCCGGTCACGGGTCCGGTTGATCCCGACCTGGCGGCTGCGTTCATCACCGCGGTGCGTTAGCGCTCTTTTGTCACGCTGAAGCCAGTTTTGGCGAGTAGCCGGAGGAAGGCTTGGGCTGGCTCCTTGAACTGAGCAGGACGCAGAACATCGTCAAATTCATCCATGAACCGAACCATCTCTTCAACAATGTGTGAAAGGGAAATCGTGTTCAGGTTCGATCGTTCCGCACGACCAAAGGCAACCAATCGCGTCCTCACTACTCCCCCGGACCGGGCCGGTACGGTCGACATGCCCGAGTCGGACAGGTGCCCGATCACCTCGTCAAGCGGCGCCGCGTAGATCCACTCGACCCGGTGCAGCACCGTGTGGAGCACCTCGTGTCGAGTTAGGCCCGGATTGAAGACCGCTTCGCCCTGTTTCACCTCACCGATGATCACGTCGATTGTGTCGTCCTGTAGTTCAAGCACATCGTCGTTGATGAGAAGTAGGCGGCAGTCATCGTCGTCGTGCGGGTCGGTGGCGTAGATCTCGCCGGGGAACCGCAACGCCACAATGTCGACATCGGTGAGCGTTTCGTACAAACCGGACTTCATCTTCTTTTGGACTTCCATCTCGCTCAAGGTGAGATAGCCGTTCAAGCGAAGGTACGACTCCACGAGATTCACTGCGATATCCATCCTGCCATTGTGGTCGGCCCGCTCACCAACCTGGCGGATCCTTCTACGATGTCGCCATGCAGTTACCGTTCAGTCCGGCCACTTCGGCGTGGTTCGAGGCCTCATTTCAGGCACCGACCGTGGCCCAGTCGGCTGGATGGAAGGCAATCGGCGACGGTGCCCACACCCTCATCCACGCTCCGACCGGTTCCGGCAAGACCCTGGCTGCGTTTCTGTGGGCACTCGACGGACTGTTACACGCCCCGGTTCCCGAACGCGCCGACCGATGCCGAGTGCTTTATATATCGCCACTGAAAGCCCTCGCCTACGACGTTGAACGAAACTTACGGGCACCACTGCGCGGGATTCGTCATGCAGCGGCCAGACTGGAGCTCGACGAACTCCCGGAGGTGACAACGGCCCTTCGAACCGGTGATACCCCTGCGAATGAACGCCAACGAATGCGACGGACCCCTCCCGACATACTCATCACTACGCCCGAGTCGCTATTCCTTCTCCTCACCTCGCAGGCCCGCGAGTTCCTTCGTACGGTCGAGACGGTCATCATCGACGAGGTCCACGCGGTGGCCGGCACCAAACGTGGCGCCCACCTTGCCATTTCTTTGGAACGGCTAGAAGATATCTGCGAGCGCCCTCCCCAGCGGATTGGTCTTTCTGCAACGCAGCGTCCTCTTGAGACCATCGGCAAATTCCTGGCGGGCGGCCAAGTGGTGGATGACATCTGGCGACCGCGGCCAGTGACGATCGTCGACGACACGAGCGAAAAGGTACTCGACATCAGGGTTGTCGTACCGGTCGAGGACATGACCGCACCAGCTCCCCTCGACGGCGAGCCTGCCGAACGACAGGACACCCGGTCGATCTGGCCGGCCGTGTACCCAAAGATCCTCGAAACAATCAGAAAGAACACGTCGACGATCGTCTTTGCGAACAGTCGGCGTCTGGCTGAACGCCTGTCGAACGAGCTGAATCGGATTGCCGACGAGCCGTTATCGAGAGCTCACCACGGATCGGTGGCCAGGGAACAACGTGTCGAGATCGAAGAAGCACTTAAGGGAGGCAGCCTGCCGGCGGTCGTCGCCACCTCCACCCTCGAACTGGGGATCGACATGGGGGCGGTGGACCACGTCGTCCAGGTAGAGGCTCCGATCAGCGTCGCCTCAGGACTTCAGCGAGTCGGCCGGGCCGGGCACCATGTCGGTGCAACCTCTGCCATGACGATCTTCCCGAAATATCGGGGCGACCTGCTCGTCAGCACGGTCATCGCCGACCTCATGCGCAAACGGCTCGTCGAGGCCACGAGGATTCCCCGCAACCCGCTCGACGTGCTGGCCCAACAGATCGTGGCGATGGTCTCGATTGATGCATCAACGGTCGATGACGTCTTCGACGTCGTGCGTAGGGCAGCTCCCTATGCCGAGCTGGGAAGAGGTCCGTTCGAGGCAACGCTCGACATGCTGGCTGGCCGATACCCCTCGGACCTATTCGCCGAACTACGACCTCGAATTACGTGGGACCGGGTCACTGGTGCCCTGGAAGCCCGACCTGGCGCGCAGCGTTTGGCCGTTCAGAACGCCGGCACGATCCCCGATCGGGGGTTGTACATCGTCACGTTGCCTGAGGGTGGCAAGGTCGGTGAACTCGACGAAGAGATGGTGTACGAGTCGAGAGTTGGCGATGTCTTTCTCCTCGGAACCACCGCTTGGAAGATCACCGATATCACCCACGACCGGGTCATTGTCCTGCCCGCCCCGGGGGCTCCGGGAGCCAAGATGCCGTTCTGGCATGGCGACCAGGCCGGGAGGCCCCTCGCCACCGGACGAGCCCTCGGCGCGTTCGTGCGCGAGATAGCCGCCGCCGATCCTGAGGAAGCGTTGGTCCGGTTGCAGTCGGAATACCACCTCGACAGCCTCGCCGCCAAGAACCTGCTCGCCTACATCGCCGAGGAGCGGGAGATCGTCGGATCGCTCCCAACCGACCGCACCATCGTCATCGAACGGTTTCGAGACGAAATCGGCGACTGGCGACTCGTCTTGCTGTCGCCGTTCGGCGCCAAGGTCCATGCCCCGTGGGCCATGGCACTCGGCAAACGATTTGCCGAACAGTACGGCCACGATCCGAACGTCATCTGGGCAGACGACGGCATCGCTTTCCGATTCCCCGACGCAGACGAACCACCCAATCCTCAAGACCTCCTCATCGACCCCGAGGAGATCGAAGCGATGGTGGTTGATCGAGTCGCCGAATCCGCTCTGTTCGCAGCACGCTTTCGCGAAGCCGCAGCCCGGGCACTTCTGCTCCCCCGTCGCCGACCGGGAAGCCGAACCCCGTTGTGGCTTCAACGCCGGAAGTCCGCCGACCTGCTGTCCGTCGCCCGAGAATTCGGGTCATTTCCGATCATGCTGGAAACATATCGGGAGATCCTCCAGGACGACTTCGATCTCCCCGCGCTCGTCGAGGTTCTCGGCGACATCCGGGCCAGAAAAGTGCGAGTCGTCGAAGCCGACGTCGATCTGCCGTCTCCCTTCGCCGCCTCACTGCTTTTCTCGTTCATTGCGGCCTATCTGTACGAAGCGGACACGCCACTAGCCGAACGGAGAGCAGCTGCCCTTACGCTCGACCGTGACCTCCTTCGAGAACTTCTCGGTGAGGGCGAGCTTCGAGAACTGCTATCTATCGACGTGGTGGCGACCGTCGAGCTTGAACTCCAGCGCCTCACCGACGGATACCGAGCCAAGGGAGTCGAAGGGATCGCCGATTTGCTGCGCCTATTGGGGCCGATGACGACAACCGAAGTCGACGTTCGAACCGAAGACGTAGCACTCGACAACCTCGCAACGCTCGAAGAGTCGAGACGGATCATTCGGGTGACTATCTCTGGAGTCGAGCACTGGGCGGTCATCGAGGACGCCGCACGACTTCGCGACGGACTCGGCGTGCAGATGCCGCCCGGTGTCCCTCACGCCTTCCTCGAACCGGTCCCTGACCCTCTCGGGGATCTCGTCGGTCGGTTCGCCAGGACCCATGGACCTTTCACAAACCAGCATGTGGCTCATCGTCTCGGCCTTCCAATCGCCGTTGTCGACTCAACCCTGGTCCGACTCGAAGCTGGCGGCCGGGTAACCGCCGGAGAGTTCCGCCCGGGCGGCCGGGACCGCGAATGGGTCGACAACGAGGTGCTCCGCAGGCTCAAACGCCGATCATTAGCGGTACTTCGGAAGGAAATTGAGCCGACAGAGCCCGAGGCGCTGGCCCGTCTGTCGGTCAGCTGGAATGGTCTTACGACGCGACGCCGGTCCGGACCCGCCCCCCTGCTAGATGCGGTTCGGCGCCTCCAGGGGGCGACCATCCCCGCGTCCGTACTCGAGACCGATGTGCTCGCTGGCCGGGTCGATTACTCCCCGGCGGTGCTCGATCAGCTCATGGTGACCGGAGATGTTGTGTGGATGGGACGAGGAACGCTGGGCAGCCGGGATGGCAAACTCGCCCTTTACCTGCGAGAACAACTCCCGCTTCTGGCGCTTCCGTCTACTGACGACCCGTTGGATGGCCCGCTGCACGATCCGATCCGACAGCATCTCGCCAGTCGGGGGGCCTCGTTTTTTCGTGATCTGTACGAAGCAACCGGAGGTGGCGATCCGACTGAAGCCCTCGACGCCCTCTGGGATCTGGTCTGGCATGGGGAGGTAACCAACGACACCCTGGCGCCCGTGCGGGCGCTTTTGACCTCTCGTCCTCGCAAGGCAACCAACAAGGGGAGACCGTCGATGTCGAGCAGCTTCCCTCCCTCAGCCGCTGGCCGTTGGTACCTGGTGTCCGACTTGATCGGGTCGCCGCCGGAACCGACCGCCCGGGCAGCAGCTTGGGCAGATCAGCTCCTCGACCGTCATGGGGTCCTCACCCGGCGAGCCGTACTTGGCGAAGGCTTCCCTGGCGGGTTCTCAGCGTTGTATCCCGTGCTGAGCCAGATGGAAGACATCGGCAAAGTCCGCCGGGGCTACTTCGTCGAAGGCCTGGGCGGCTCCCAATTCGCTCTCCCTGGCGCAGTCGACCGGCTTCGTACCGACCCGGCTGATCAACCAGTACTCGTAGCCGCCACCGACCCTGCCAATCCGTACGGCGCGGCGATCGATTGGCCGCCTCACGAACACGGTCGAGCCTCCCGATCGGCGGGTGCCTACGTTATCCTCGCAGCCGGGAAACTCATCGTCTACGTCGAGAACCGGAAACTGCTCACGTTCACCGACGACGTGAACCTGCTCGCCGACGCCGCCGGACAGATCGCCGAAGTGGGCAGGAGACGGCGGGGGCTCAAACTTCTCACAGTCGATGATCAGCCCATCGGCCAAACCGCACTCGGAGCCCTCCTCAAAGAGCAGGGGTTTGTTCTGGGCCATCGGGGCTTGACGTACCGCAATGCCTGAAGGCGACACGATTTATCGGGCAGCCGTACGGGTCGGAGCCGCCCTTACGGGACACACATTGACCGCAGTTTCGGGCTCAGCCGGGCCGCTTCGGTCTCGCTCGTCGCAATTGGAGGGCTCGGTGGTCGAGACAGTGCGAAGCGTCGGCAAACATCTGCTGATCGAAACGGACGCCGGGCTGGTCATCCGCTCCCACATGGGCATGCCGGGGACCTGGGAGATCTATCAACCAGGCGCTCGATGGCGCCACCCGATTGGAGCAGCCCGAGTGGTGCTCGAGACCAGGACTGCCACGGCTGTTTGCTTCAGCGCACCGGACATTTCGGTAGACACACCCTCAGCGATCGAACACGAGATTTCGCACCTTGGCCCTGACCTATGCGCAGACGAGTTCGATCGGGAGGAGGCCATCCGGCGCATGAACGCACCCCTCAAAGCGACATTGGCAGAACACATCGCCGACCAGCGGATCATGGCTGGCGTTGGCAATGTCTATAAGTCTGAGATCTTGTTCCTTGAACGCCTCCACCCGGAACAGCCACCGACTTTGGAACCCGACCAGATCGAGCGAGTCGTCAATCGGGCTCGACAGCTACTCATGCTCAACCGGACCCGGCCAAATCGGATCACCACCGCAGAGACCCGTCGCGGAGCCGAGCTGTGGGTGTACGGGCGGGGCGGCCAACCCTGCCGTCGGTGCCGGACCAAGATCGAATCCGCCTGGATCGGCAACGTCGAACGAATCACATACTGGTGCCCCCGTTGCCAAACCGACGGTTCTGGCGCAGGTCCGGCGAACCCGCAGTAACCTGCGTTCGAGCATCTTCCAAGGAGCGCTAATGCCGGTGTTCAGAGTCAAGTCCCGTACTTCAGGTCGGACAATTCGTATCGAAGGTGCCTCGCTACTCGCCGACGGCAACTGGCTGTATATCAAGTCGGAAAAGAAGGAGACGATCGCTATTTTCGAAGCGGGGGCCGTTGACTACGCCATCGACGAAGACCTCGCCGAGGTGCTCGATAGCTAGCTACCTGCGGCCAATCGGAGCGTGAGGCTCACAACTCTCGCAATTGCGGAAACGTAAAAATCCCTGTGGCGTGTCCGTCGGGTTGGAAGGCAAAGCTTATCCCGTAGCTGCCCACCAGTTTGGCGTCGACGATCCGGGTGAGCGACGGAGCCATGAGCCGCAGCGGATTCGGCTCTTTGGACCGACAATCTGCGCAGCTGCACGCATTGCGGATCGTTGCAGCCGGCCAAGTTTGAATCAGACCGTCTTCCCACTCCATCGTGAGACTGGATCCTTCATCTCCGACTTCGATACGAACGGGAACATCCAAAGCCTCGCCAGCCTACCGGTAGTGTGTTCGAATGTTAGAGCTAACGATTCGCCCGGGGAACCCCGACTTTCTTGACCTTCCGTGGGACATTGCGCTGGAGGACTGGGACATAGACGAACTGGTTGAACTGCCCAAAGGGATCTCCCGCCACACCGTGCGGTTCGTCGCCTTCAATCAGGGCATCTACGCCATCAAACAGCTTCCTACCGAACCGGCCCGTCGCGACTATCAGGCCCTCCGGACCCTCGAGCCGCTGGCCGTGCCGTCGGTTGGCGCGGTCGGTCTCGTCGAAGGCCGGACCGACGACCCGACCGAGGAACGGTCGGCCGCCCTTATCACCCGGTACGTCGATTTCTCATTTTCGTACCGTGAGTTGCTGCAAGGACCCGGGTTCGGAACCAGGCGAACCCAAATGCTTGACGCATTCGCCAACTTGCTCGTACAACTTCACCTGGCCGGATGCTTCTGGGGCGACTGTTCGCTTTCCAACGTGTTGTACCGCTATGACGGCCCGGCGATCGAAACGATCATGGTCGACGGCGAAACGGCCTCGATCCACGCCAAGCTCAGCCACGGGCAGCGTGAGGAAGACCTGGCGATCATGGAACTCAACGTCGCTGGCGGTATGGCAGACATCGCCGCAGCCTCCGGCCAGGACATCGACACGGCCGACCTCAGCCTCGGCGAGGACATCGCCCGCCGTTACCGGAGACTCTGGAACGAACTCACAACCGCTATCTCCATCGGGCCAGACGAACGACACCAGATCGACGAACAGATCCAACGCTTGAACGACCTTGGCTTCACGGTTGATGAACTAGAAGTACAGCCAGAGGACCAACGCCTTACCGTACGAACCAAGGTGGTCGGCCGGACCTACCACCACGACCGTTTGCGCGAACTCACCGGTATCGACGCACTCGAAAACCAGGCCCGCCAGATTCTGTCCGACGTTTATTACTACCAGGCGCGTCAGCAAGGCTCGCGGCCGAGCGGCAAATCGGTAGCGGCGGTCAGGTGGCGGGTAGTCGAATTCGAACCGATGATCGAGCGCCTCCGTCAGACGGACGGTGTACTCGACCCGCTACAGGCCTTCTGCGACGTCCTCCATCATCGCTACCTAGCGTCCCAACAAGCGGGCACGGATATCGGCACCGAACCGGCCTACGCCAGCTGGGTAAAGGAGGACCGGCCCGGCTACAAGCTTTCCCGCTAGTGGTGCTAACCAATCCAGGTCACCTACGCTTCCAAACATGAAGCGAATCGAACCGGAACCAGGAGAAGAGTCAGTCTGGGACTACCCGCGTCCCCCTGCCATACATACCGACGATCGACAGGTGATCGTTGAGTACAACGGAGCCGTGATCGCTGATTCAACCGACACGATACGGATCCTCGAAACCTCCCATCCGCCCGTGTTCTATATTCCCAGCTCCGACACCAACATGGATTACTTGTTCCCGACCTTGTCGACCTCGTGGTGCGAACACAAAGGCCGGGCTGCCTACTGGACGGTGGCTGTCGGAGAACGAGAAGCGGTTGACGCGGCGTGGAGCTATCCGACCCCGGCCGGAGCGTACAGGGATCTGGCAGGTCGATTCGCCTTCTATCCCTCCCGGATGGACCAGTGCACCGTGGGTGGGGTCGAGGTTCTCACCCAGGAAGGCGACTTCTACGGGGGTTGGATCACCCCCGACGTCATAGGTCCATTCAAGGGCGGTCCGGGAACCAGTGGCTGGTGATCACCGCCAGATAAGGAGCCGTCCGTCGGTGGTTGCGGCCGCCAATACGACCTGACCATTGGCCGTTGCTGTCGCCATCAGGTTGGTCGCCAGGATGCCGCCGAGCGGCAACGACATGACGACCTCCACGCCGTCTCCGACCCGCCTCAGGACATCAAGCTGGTCTCTCGCCTGGGTGGGAACGACCAGCTCGGATTGCCCGTCTCCATCGACGTCGAAGGCGGTGGCCATGTCGAGATTCCGACTCCCGATCATATGGGACGAGTACCCGCCCATCGAGGCGACGAGGTCCAACCGGCCTTCCCGCATTCTGAAGTATTCGACCACGCCCCGGATATGTGGGGTGCGGAGATCGACGAGTTCAATCTCGCCGTCGGGACCGAATGGTCCGGCCGCCAGCTGGTGTCGCCACCTGCCCCCCTGCCCGATCGGCTCGGACTCGGCAACGACCTGCCCTTCCTGGTCGAACACGACCAGCCTGGCGCCCGTTTCGGCATTGGAGACGGTCATGATGAACTCATCGGTCCCATCACTATCGAGATCAGCAAACATCCCGACCAAGCCCTCAAAAACATCGGCCTCAAGCGTCACCTGGCTAACCACTTCTTGGGTATCGAGGGAGACGAAGGCGACTCCTGACGCCTCAACCCGATCCCCGACTACTCCGTGCCCGTATCGCTCGGTTGGGCCGGTCAGGACCGCCAGCAACCGATTTGAGGAGGTTACGAGACGGCCGTCGACCAGCGCGTCGACTTCCAGCTTACGATTGCTCGATCCGTCGGTGATCACGAGTGACCCGTTGGCGGTTACGAACACCAGGCCGCCCGACTCGAGTGCCAGGATGCCCGTATCGGGCGTGCCGGCCGCAAACGGCGGCATCACCACGAGCACACCACGGCCCGCCACAAGGCCCGGCGGAGTGCCGGGAATAGTCGATGACAAGTTGAGCGGGTCAGGTTCAAAGCCAGTACCCCCAAAATCCTGCATCGCCATTAGGTTTCCGTCGGTATCAGTGACCGCAAGCACCACCGAATCGCCGTCGCGAATTCCTACCAGCCACTCAGGAGCCTCAAATGGGCCAAGGATGCCCACTGAGTACTCCTGGTGACTACCCGGAGATATTTCGCCAACCCCCTCAACGTACCGGTTGCCGTCGCTATCACCGAAGGTTGTGGCGTAGCGCAGCCCCGGGTCGACGTCGGGGGTGTCGTAGGTTTCGGCGGGGGGCACGCACGCCGTGACCACCAGGAGCAGTGCTACCACCGCCGATCTAGCCAAGAATGCCACCGGCGCCGGTAACTCCACCATCGACCGGCAGCGTTACTCCGGTGATCCAGGTGGCCTTGTCAGAACATAAGAAGACGATCGCGTTGGCGACGTCCTCGGGCACCCCGAGTCGATTGAGGGGATGGGTGGCGGCCGCCGCCGACTCATCGGCTTCCCACAACAACCGCGAAATCCGGGTTTTCACCACTGCCGGGGCCACTGCATTCACGGTCACGGTCGGAGCCATCTCCAGAGCAAGTTGACGAGTCGTGTGGATCAATGCGGCCTTGGCAATGTTGTACGCGCCGATGACCCTGGCAGGTTGCAGACCACCAACGGAAGCCACGTTCACTATCGATCCGCCGTGGGTGCTCATCCACTGATTCCACACTTGAGCCGCCCACAAGATCGGGGCTCGCTGGTTCACCGACCAGGTTTTATCGAGGGCGCCCAGGTCCACATCGGCGAGGTTGCCGGGGGCGGGGTTGGTTCCGGCATTGTTCACGAGGATGTCACAGGCTCCGAAGTGGCTGATGGTCTCGGCCACCCCGTCCCGTGCTCGGTCGGCGTCGTCGGCTGCCGCCACGATTCCGTGGACCGCCTCGGGCCGACCGGTAAGTTGGGAGATCTCGCTGACGGCCGCCTCGACATTGTCCGGCTTTCGAGAGGTGATAACGACACCTCTGGCACCGGAATTGATCAACTCGACGGCTGTTGCCAGGCCGATCCCTCGTGAGCCTCCCGTTACTATCGCAACCTTGTCATCAACCCGTGCGTCCATGGTTCATCCCTCCAGAAACCGATGTTAGGTCATGGACCATCAGTGGTTTTCATGACCGCCGCGCGGGACCCCGCCGTACTTCATCCGTGTATCCGCCATTGACGCAGCCCGAGCGTCGTCATCGACGATCTGACAGGCTGTGAGTTCGCCGAGAAACAGCGTGTGAGTTCCACAATCAATCGACTCGCGAACCACGCAGTCCATCCAGGCGATCGCCTCTTCAAAGATCGGCGCACCCGAAGGCGCCTCACGAATCGACCAGCCGTTGAGACTCATGCCGTCCTTGTCGGCTGGTTTCGAGAACTTGCGAAATGGCTTCGTGTCTTCGGCCGACCACAGGTTGACCGTGAACGAACCTCCTGCAGCAATGAGGCGGTGGGTGAGAGCGGTATTGTCGATACCAACGGCGACTAAGACTGGCTTCATCGCGACCTGGGTGACCCATGATGTCGTCATGGCATTCCACTCGTCGCCGTGTCGGGAACCGACCAAAACCAGTGCATTGGGAATTTTCCACGTTATCCGGTTGATCAATTCCGGATCTAGCATCAACCGGCCCCTTCGGTTTCGCCGACTTCGTCGGGCGTCCGGGTAAGACCCGGAATCATCACGACAGGAATCGAGGATGCCTGCATGACTTTCACGGCAACGCTCTGCCAGACGTCTTCAGTGAATATGGGGCGGGTCGCTCCCATGATGATGAGTTCGACGTTCTGCCCTACGGCGGTCTCGATAATGGCAGTAGCCGGATCGCTCGACTCAACAAACAACGGATTAGCCGACAGGCCAGCCGCGTCAAGGCCTGACAGAATCGGCTGGACCAGCCGGCGACCGCGCTCGTCGACGTAGCGGGCGACCTGCCGCTCCGATTCGGCGCTCATGCCGGTATCTGCAAAAGGTCGCCATTCTTCGGTATCGAGTTCCTCAAGAAACGACCGCGGTACCTCAATGCTCGACATCACAATGATGGTGCTGCCAGGAGACCACAAGCCCGTCACAAGATCCACGACTGCTGCCGGAGGAAGCGCCCCCGCAGTGGCTATGAGAATGTGCACCTGCCCACAATAGGTCGACTGGTCGGCAAGCGCACCCGAGGGTGCGAGCCGGGCGATCTCCAGCTCGGTAGAACGCGAAAAGATTCCATGGTTGGACTTGAGAAATTCACGCTCGCTGCCGATAACAGACAAAGCAGACCAACCAGGGACGAGGTACCGCTATGAAACACACTTTTGGATTGTCGTGGGACCACGGAAAACGCAAACTTGTTGCCGCCGTCGCCCTGCTTCTGGTCGCCTTCGCATTGGCGGCCGCACCAACCGCCGCAAGCATCGAATCACGGAAAGTCGCTGAAGTCGGCGTAACCGTCGAGATTCAGAGCACCAGCTTCACGCTCCGGGGATCCACCTGGGGCTAGACCAACCCGAATACCACGAGAGAAGGCGTCCATCCTCCTGGACGCCTTTTCTTATGCCTCCCACTCCGTATCTGCCCAAGGTAGTGACTAGTCACATGTGGTTTGACCGGTTTGGTTCTTGGGGAATTCTCGTCGGCGGCCGATAAAGAAGACAAGACACCATCACTGGGGTAAAGGGATTGACATGAATGAAACTTTTGGGTTGTCGTGGGATCACGGAAAACGCAAACTAGCTGCGGCCATCGCTCTGCTCTTGATCGCCATCACGCTGGCGGTGGCTCCGGCCACAACCAGCCTCGAAGCAAAAAGGAGCGTTGAGGTCGTCGTAACCGACAGCGGCGCCGCTTTTGAAGTGCAGACCAGCAGCTTCTACCTGCGCGGATCTACCTGGGGCTAGTCGAAGACAAAGCCACAAAATGGAAAAGAGCGCCCTTCCTCCGGGGCGCTCTTTCTATTCGCGGATGGCAATACCCGTTTTTGTCACACAGCCTTGGCAAGATGTGGACATGCACAGTTGTGAGATGACCGCAATCGATACGGGTCCAGCCCGCTTGGCGGCCTGTTCTACCTGCAGCCGTTACGAATGGAGCGACCGGGACGGATCGCAGCTCGATCCCTCTGATGCGATTGCGGCCGTCTACGGACCATTCCCGCTTGTCCAACGCCTCGAATCGATTGGAGTGCCCGGAGGCAGCGCTTTGGTCTACCGGGTTCCGCGCCGTTACCGAACGCGCCTCGACGTTTTGGTCGTTGGCAAATGGACCCGCATTCACCCCGATCTGTATGCGAGTCAGGACGGAATCAATCTGCTGCTCGCCCCGACAGACCCGACGGTATCTCGCCGTTTTGCCACCGCCGGTTAGCAACCTGGTCTCATCAAACCGACCTAGCGGACGACTGAGGCCGGATCGGCGTTCGATCCACACACGATAGCCCCGATCCGTTCCGCTAATCCGGGCACGTAAGCTCCAGATATGAGTGCCGCCAGGGCGACCGCCCCGCCCGGCTCGGCTACCAATCGGAACTCAGACCAGAGTCGGCGCTGCGCTTCTCGGACCGCTTGATCAGGTACCACGACCGATTGGACGTTGTACCGCTGCAAAACCTCGAAGGCAAGCGAGCCGATCGAGCTCGCCCCCAGCGAGTCGGCGGAAGGGCCGCCAATCCCTTCGATCGTGACCGGGTGGCCAGCGGCGACTGCGCTGGCATAGGTGTTCGTATGTTCCGTCTCGACTGCCACTATCGCCACATCATCGGCGTAGTAAGCAGCGATTCCGCCGGCCAGGCCGCCTCCCCCGACAGCCACCACGACTGCGTCAAGGTCCGGATCTTGTTGATGGAGCTCAACCGCGACGGTTCCCTGTCCCGCCACCACCATCGGATCGTCGTAAGCGTGGATCGAGAGCCCACCATTGGCAGCCTGCCAGACATCGGCTTCGACAAGGGCGTCGGCGTACACGGCACCGCTGACGTGAACAGTCGCTCCCATGGTCCGCAGCTTCGCCACTTTTATGGCCGATGAGATGGTCGGCACGAAGATATCTGCAGCGACCCCTAGTTTCTGCGCAGCGTAGGCAACCGCCAGGCCGTGGTTGCCGCCTGATGCGGCCACGAGGCGCTCTGGTGTGACCCCGGCGGATAGGACTTTGTTGAACGTTCCGCGCGGCTTGAACGAACCGGTGTGCTGAAGCAGTTCTAGCTTCAAGGTGGTGCCATCCAGATCAATGATTGGGGTTCGCCTCACCCGTCCGCCGATCGTCTCCGCTGCTGCGAGGACCGCCGACCGATCAACCATCAAAGCACTGGTTGGTGACGGAACTGAGTCTCGAAAAGCGACGCGTAAAGCCCGTTGCTGTCGAGTAGCTCACTATGCGTCCCTGATTCCACGAGCTGTCCCTGGTCGAGCACGAGAATCCGGTCGGCGGCGAGAATGGTCGACAGGCGGTGGGCGATCACGATCGACGTTCGCCCTTCCATAACTCGTTCCAGGGCGTCCTGAATGAGCGCTTCTGCCTGGGAATCAAGATGTGAGGTTGCTTCGTCGAGAATCAACATTCGAGGGTTCTTCAGAATCACCCGGGCGATTGCGATTCTTTGCTTTTCGCCGCCGGATAACCGATAGCCCCGCTCACCTGCCAGCGTCTCGAACCGGTTCGGCAGCGATTCGACAAAGTCGAGAATGTTGGCAGCCCGGCACGCCTCGACCAGTTCGGCTTCGGTGGCTTCTGGCTTGGCATATCGCAGGTTGGCCCCGATTGTGTCGTGAAACAGGTAGCTCTCCTGGGTAACGACCCCGATGCCATCGGCGATCGAACCGAGGGTGAGATCCCGCACATCGTGGCCATCAATCCGAATAGCTCCCTCGGTGACGTCATATAGACGGGGTACCAGGTAAGACAACGTCGTCTTACCAGCGCCGGAAGGACCCACAAGGGCGATCATCTGACCGGGAGAAGCCTCGAATGACACGTCTCGAACCGCCCAGGACCTCCCGACCGGACCCTCGACTGTCTCAGCATCGTCTGGCGCACCGCCACCAAATGCCCGAAAACGCTTGACCGCGTCGAGTCCCTCCCCGGAGTCGTACCGGAACGAGACCTTGTCAAAGGAAATGCGACCGTCGACGTGATCGAGATGAGTGGCGTCGTCCTTCTCGGCGATGTCCAACGGCAGATCTAGCACCTCGAAAACCCGTTCGAAGCTGACGAGCGATGTGGCGAATTCAACCCGAGCATTCGAAAGCGCCGAAAGAGGTCCATAAAGCTGCGCTGTCAGAGTGGAGAACATGATGAGTTCGCCGATCAGGATGACGCCGTTGATGACCATCGCCCCACCGACCCAGAACACACCAGCCGTACCAACTGCGGTGACCAACCCGAGTGCTGCGAAGAACCAGCGTCCCACGAGAGCCCGTCGCACCCCAAGGTCTCGAACTGCGGACGCCTCAACCGCGAACTTCTCCTGCTCCGTCTGCGACCGGTTGAACAGCTTGACCAGTAGCGCTCCGCTTACGTTGAACGTTTCCTGCAGGATGCTCGACATGTTGGCGTTGTGCTCCATGGCTTGTTCGGTGACCCGGCGCAGCACTTTCGCAACCCGGCGAGCCGGATACACGAACAGGGGCAACGCCGCTACGGCCAGAAGGGTCAAGCGCCACTCGGTGCCAACCATCACGACCAGGATGACCACGACAGACACGACATTCGACACGATCGTCACGAACGTGCCCGTGATCGCCGACTGAGCTCCCACCACATCGTTATTGAGGCGCGAAATCAGCTCACCGGTCCGGGTATTCGTGAAGAACCGCAGCGACATTGCCTGAAGATGCGCGTATGACTGCCGCCGAAGATCAAAAATGATGCCCTCACCGACTCGAGCCGACAGCCAACGTTGAAATCCCCCGATGATGGCGTTACCGAACGGCACCGCCACCATGCCCAGACCGAGAACGGTCAGGTAGCGGAAGTCTTTGTCCGGGATGGCTTTATCAAGCAGCTCACGAATAAGGATGGCCGGCAGTACGGTGAGTCCGGAGATGAAGAGAATCGTGCCGAATACACCCGCCAAAGCCATCCGGTAAGGCCGGGCATATGCGAAGACCCGCCTCAGCAGTCCCCTGTCTACCTTCGGCCTGTCTTGGTCTTCGTCGTATTGGAGCCGGGCGTACCAGCCACCACCGTGAAACATGTTAGTTCTCCTCGGGTTGGTCGAACCCGATTACGAATCGGTTTGTTCCGCGAGTTCGACGTCCCGCAGCAAGATCATAGAGCCAGCCAGGTCAATGAGAACCTTCGGGCCGAACTTCTGGCGGTCGAGCAACTCGTAGCGAAGGCCGGAGTCGTACCAGACTAGGACCGGACCATCCATCGTGGCGATCCACCAGGCCCGCGCAGCCGACACGCTCACGGGCTCACAGGAAAGGATGTCCTGATCGTTGAACCGGTTACAGCCGAGGCTCTCATCGTTGGCTGCCGGAGCAGGATCTGAATTGTCCTCGGCTACTTTCATCTGCAGTAATTGAGATACCGAACGACTTGATGCGTAGGGCTCCGACTTCCAAAACCCGAACGCAGCAACGTAGGCATTTGTGAGCCGACCGGTCGACACTCCGTAAACAAGCTGCGAAGTGACATGGGCCGATCCGGGCGGTAGAACTGTTGGGACCTTGATGGCTGGGATGACGGCACTTATCTCATTGGGGGACGCTTGAACAAAGGCGTCGGTACCCGAGGAACGATCCCAGATCGTGTCGACAACGACTGCCGGGTCAGCGTCCACAAAAGGGGAAGGCTGGTTGTACCAGTCGAGCGATCCAATCGGAGGATTGACACTAACGAGTGTTGTGGTTGCGAAGCCAACGGTTCCGTCACCCTTGTCGCCTAACCAATCCTCCGCCACGCCGAAACCGGCCAGCGAGCTATCCCCACAAGCAGATAAAAGAAAGGCGCACGACAGCGCCACGAGTCCGATACGAACAATCAACATGTATCGCTATAACGCTAGCGGGCCGGAAACCGTTTCCACCAGAAGAGGATATGATCGGCGAGCAATGCGGACCGGCCTGATTCTTGACAACTTTCCCAACCCTCCCGAACTTGATACTGCTGTGTCGGCAGCCAGCCTTCAAGCAGTCGCGTCCGGGGACCTCCCCGACATCTTCCGTCTCCACACCCCTGGGCGAGTGGTGGCCTTCGGACGACAGGACACCCATGCCACAGGGTTCGGCCGAGCCGTTACCGCGTGCCGGGCCGAAGGTTTCACACCCGTTATACGCCTGGCAGGCGGACGGGCGGCGGTCTTTCACGAGGAAACCCTGGCGTTTTCCTGGCAAACCCGGACCGAACAGCCCAAACTCGGGATCAAGGACCGATTCGAATTCATCACGTCGGTACTCACGGGAGCGCTCCACACCCTGAATGTCCCGGCGGTCGTAGGCGAGATCCCCGGTGAGTACTGTCCAGGCACCTACAGCATTCATGTCGGAGGACGCAAAGTGATCGGGGTCGGGCAACGGCTTATCGCAGGTGCGGCCCATGTCGGAGGGGTCATCGTTGTTGGCGACGCCGATGCGATCAATCAGGTCCTCACCCCGGTCTACGAGGCATTAGCCCTGACATTTGATCCGACCGTGACCGGGGCGATAGGCGACTCCAGCTCTCTGGCCACCTCCGACCTCACCCAATCCATCATCGCCCGCCTCGGTGAGTTCGTCGATCTATCGGAAATGTCGCTCCCGTCCGACCTTATCGTGCATGCCACGGGATTCGTGTCGAACCACCGGCCGCCTGACCATTAGGCTCTCGCACAACCTCAGCCAACAACGTCCGCAAAACAACATCAGCAAGGTGACATGCCGAAAATACTGCTCATCAACGGACCCAACCTCAACCGCCTCGGCTTCAGGGACCCGGCCACCTACGGCACAACGACTTTGGCGGAACTTGAACAGCGTTGTCGCGGCTGGGCAGACTCGATGGGATTCGAGCTCGATTCGATGCAATCCAACCATGAGGGCGACCTCATCGACGCTATCCAACAGCACGGGGCCGATGGAATCGTCATCAACCCGGGCGCCCTAACCCACTATTCCTATGCCCTGCATGACGCCCTGGCCGATTCTTCGCTGCCGGCCGTCGAAGTGCATATTTCAAACATTAAGGAGCGTGAGGCCTGGCGGGCCTACTCCGTGGTTAGCCCCGCCTGCCTGACGACCATCTACGGTCGCGGGATCGGTGGCTATGCAGACGCTATTTTTCGTCTCGCCACCCATATGAAACTACCCGCCACCACCTATTCCTACGGGCAGGAAGCCGACCAAGTGGGCGATCTTAGAGTCCCGGCTCCCCAAAGTCCGGTGATGGTATTCATCCATGGTGGCTTCTGGCGACATCAGTGGACCAGAGACCTCATGGATCGTCTCGCCGTCGACGCCACCGAGGCCGGATGGGCCACCTGGAACATCGAGTACCGTCGAATCGGAACCGGGGGCGGGTGGCCGGCGACTGCTTCCGACGTGGCTCAGGCCATTGATCATCTCGCCGTCCTAGCCGTCGAACATCAGCTCGACCTTTCTCGCGTCGTACTGGTCGGACATTCGGCCGGTGGTCAGCTGGCCTTGTGGGCCGGATCAAGGCCGAACCGTCCATCTCAGTCGCCAGGGGCAGATCCACTCGTACGGGCTACCGATGTTGTCGGCCTGGCCCCTATTTGCGACCTTCGGGCAGCCAGGACTCTCAGCGATCGGGCAGTCGATGAGTTGCTGGCAACGTCGCCCACCCACACCGACGTCTACCGGTCTGCTTCTCCGATCGACTTTGTTCCGGTTGGCGTAAACCAGATCATTGTCCACGGCACAGCTGACACCGACGTCCCTGTCGAACAGAGCCAGGCGTACA
>RCMY010000704.1_pt1 | contig 31840 bp, 19 predicted proteins | sample 2041341 | NCBI WGS metagenome assembly RCMY01 (sample SAMN09708234, study PRJNA481090) | Marine sediment metagenome, whole genome shotgun sequencing project. | reverse complement strand
TGTTGTCTAATTCTTCCTGTGTCATTTTAAATCTCTGTTTGAATGTTAATATAAAAAAATCATTCGGACAGAGTTTAGATTACACCCTCTGGAATAGCAGTAATTCAACTTTTACAACCATCTTATATTGCTTTCCATAATGTGATTGAATACTTATTAAGTGCCGGTAAATCATGATTCTTATCACAATTCGTTATTTGTCCACATATAGAAAAATGCTATTTACCAATTTATAGTGATTTCAGCATTTTTAGAATAAACTGCATTAACGTCATTTAAGATTTGTTCATATCGCCTTCGCTTTATATTAAAATTCAGACGATATTTTCCTCCCCCAAGCACTATGGGCTGACCAGTACTTTGATTTGTTGGTATCAACAAAATCTTGTTTTCGACACCATTTGATAAAGTTAGAAATGATTGATCTACAAACTGAATATCAGAATTTGGTGGAATATCCATACGCAAAATGTTATTCCTATTCTTATCCAGGAAAATTAGCTCATTTTCATTTAATGTGCCCAGAAGTTTTCCTAGTACTCTGGAAATCTCAGCCGTAGGATTGTTTATTACTGAAAGAACAGTGGCTACAACTTCCGTTTTGCCGCCAGCTACTTTTTTATATCGAAGTTCAAGTATTCTTTTTAAGGCGAAAGCCCTTGTTCTAATGTTAATTAATGCATACTTTGGCGGAGTCTTGACTATATTGAGAAAAGTAGATTCCACCCTAGCATTAATCGTTTTATTCTGAATGTCAATCGAGTTTACTTCCGGAAACATCCGACGAATTTGCTTTTCCAGGAATTTGCTAGATAAGTTGGAATTCGATTTTACCAATTTGAGTAATGGGTTAATCACAGAAAGACATCCTGCATTCACCTTGGTTTCTTTCGCGAGTGTCAATTTTACCTCTGTACTAATCCGCAAAGGTTCCGGACTTTCTAATAAAATGAGGACCGTCCCCTGACCATTTTCGAGTCTGCTAATTTTTAGCCGATCTGGGTTTTCATAGAAAGGCAATTCCAATGCTTCGGCCCACTCTTGGAATAGGGTTAATCTAGCTGGCTGAGTAGAATTTGGCGTCATCACCTCCGAAATACGTTGGGCTGTTGATGTAAATAGCTCCTGTATTATAGGGAAGGGATCATTTTGGGCTACGTCTGGTTTTATAATTTGACTTGGAGCGTTAAATGACAAAATATGATCTTCAAAACTCGCAAATCGACTTGATTGAAAATAAAATTGATAGGCATCCAGGCCTTCTACTGTCAATGATGAAAAAGAACCAACTCCCTCAGCAACAAGTGCGAGTCGACCATTTCGAATTTCCTCTCGTTCTACGAGAAGGCTCGTATCATTGATATTAACTTTCAGTAAATCATCATAACCAACTACTTCTAAATGAAATGGAGGCAAAATATCATCGGGAATTGCGATTTCATTTAGGGTTTGTAAGTTTCCATTTGCCAGTTTTAGGACTTTCAATTGTCTATTGATATCATCAACTAGGACAAGTAGGCCTTGATGAACGCCAAAAATGGTGGCAGCAACTCCAACAGCTACACCTGCCATTCCCATGCCGGGATTTAATTCGACACGTACTTGAATATAGTCCCAATCTTCCTCACCAAATAGCGCGTAAAACTTTTTATTTTGATCTACATTTTCAGAAAGAATAATTTGTCCATCTGCAAAAAGCCAACTGTTTGGCGCCAACCCCTGCTGACTATGTTGAGTAAAAGAAGTGATATCGGCGGCCTCAAAAGGACGTCGATGAATCATTGGTGCGCCTTTAGGTTTTAAATTAGCTTTGAAAAAAGTGTTGGCCTCCCATAAATTAGTATTAGCCGATATACTCGGGTCAAAGGCTTGATGCATGAGTATTTGTGAAGGATACTCGCGCGTCGGAATAGTAGTGTTACAACTTGACGGAGAAGACAATATGTTATCGACACGCAGAACGAGTGGATTTATAGATGGGGCCTTTCGGACATATGTTGTAAATACTTGGGTTAATAGTATACTAATATCAAAAAACGGATTTGTTACACCGCTACCCCGATTTTCAATTATCCAGTCGGGGTTTGATTTTGAAATTCTATTCTGACCATTTGAATCTCTTTCTTTATCTACAGTAATATCCCATTCCAATATCTGATTCAATTCAGCGGGATTGTTTGGCGAAAGATTTTTATCAACCGGCAATAATATGTTAAACTGTTCTTTGAAAGCTATTAATATCGGTTCTTCACGATAAACAATTGGTGTGTCTATTTTTGGATACACTGCTTCGATATATGGTTCGACCTCCTGACCGATGCGTTCTACGGCATTTAATCCAATCAAACCTTTGGTTCGGAAATAGGTTTTTTGAACAATTTCTCCCTCTTGCTCGCCTGTCTGATTATGTTGGAGAACAACTCTCGTCTTGGCCTTTATTTCATAGTTGTGATTAGGTAACCAAGCCAATTTTCCTTTACCTCCTATAATTTTGTCTTTATTTTCCTTGCATTTTCTAGAATTTGTGCGACCATCTTTTTCTTCATCGATTGTCCGATATTCCATTTTAATAATCTCAATCCAATCAGATTTTAAAGCGCTACTTGGTACACCTTCACTATCGATAAATTTCATTTGGATTGTTGTAAACCCTTCAGGAGCTATTAACTTTATAATGCCTAATTGCGGATTGAGAAGTGAAAGAGTTTTCGTGTTAACTACTTCCAACCCATGGTAGGCCTCTAAAACCACATCAGCTTTGCGATGTTGAGGAGACCAGTAAACTTCAATTTGAAATTGGAAGATGGGTTCATCGAAGCTTATTGTCGCAAAAGTAAGTCCACCGGCGGGATTCAAATGCACACGCACACCTGTTTTATCTCCAGGTGCCAGAAGTGCAGGAATAATTAAAGGTACGGGAGATAAAAACCATCGTAGCGTGCTTTGACTATCTGAAAACACTTGAATATTAGGTGCTCTTTGCCCAATTAATGATGGGGCATAAATAATTCGATGCCAGGTCGTTGTTGTATCTGAAGTCCCAAATGTAGTGCAGCACGGCCAACCTGGTTGATTAATTAAAATAGATTCGTCCGCTTCTGCGTTTGCTGTTATTAATGTAAAAGGGGTTTCAGCATTTATCAGAAGCCGTCGAGGGTCCAAACGTCCTTCGACCATCACGTCTCTATCCCAATGCACTTGAAGATGGGAAGAAAATAATGCCTCGAGTTCAGAACCCACAGGCCAGTTTTCAAGGTCCGTTATTTCTGTGTCTTCTGGAGCCAATAAACTTGTCCATTGATTAGCCGTCGATCCATACCTAGCTTGGCGACGAATACTCAAAGAGATGAGTTCGTACCTAATGGCCATCTCATTTTCAGCGGGTGGTGTCGCTTTTTGATTACCTGCACCCAGTGGAGTAATTTCTCCGATGCTCAGTTTATCATCAACAGGCGGTTTGAAATTTAAAATAATCGTACTGTCCACGCCGACAGCAACTAAATTATCCAAACTAGATTGTGCTACATTGACTTCATTTAAATTACGAATGGTCCGCAAATTGAACAGCGCTCGCTCATCAAGTAGTTCGCCTTGAACTGGTGTCAATAAAAGTGGTGTAGGTTGTTCTACAGCCAATTGTAGTGCCTCTGTACTAATTATTGGAGAAGAAATTAAGTCTTGTTCTTCTGGCTCTGGAGAACTATATATTTTCTCAAAACGGAAATTTACGTCTGGCAAATACCAGGGTGTATCCACGTGAATTTCGAAACCAAGGCGTTTGTATTCTGGATTTGGACCTAGAAAATCAATTTGAATTTTAACACTGGCGCCGAATGAAAAAACGCGAAACAGCTTAATCCGGAAGCCCGCTTCGAATAAAAGGATAAGTCCGGAAGCACTGGATTCATTTTTCCAGATACCAGCAATAAATAAAAACATAAAATAAAAAGATGCTTTTCCAATTCCGAAACTAGCTCCTCCTTTTGCACTGACCAATGCCCCAAATCCTTTTGGACCCGCAGGGCGATCGACAAAATGAATACACATGGCAAGGACAATATCCAATTTAAAAAAGCGGTCTTCTTTCATTCGGAATCCCAGCCAGGTATCTTGATCGGTCAATTGGCCAAGGGCAAAAGTGTTTGGCTTATTACCCATATATAGTGTGCCACTCAGCGCCGCCACGTTTTCTAACCCAGGAACGTTCTTGCCTTCAGGTAAGATGTTGCTGAATGATAATTGCACACCCATGAAGAAGGCCCATTTGCCATGCTCGAAATCTATTTCAACCACAGCAAATCCTATTGCTTTTTTGCTTTCGAAGATAAAGAGTTCAAAGGCAATCATTAGGCCACTCTCGCTAGGGCTTTTGTGATGAAAAACGAATAGATCGAGCAACAAAACTGTATTCCCCCCAAAAGTAGCTCCAGCACCAACACCAAAGGCAAAGCTGTCATCCTGTGGCAACCAAGCGTTCATCTTACGGGTGGTCGGCAAAGCCATCGGTTCGCTTGCATTTTTATACCATTTAAATACACGCAAATGTTGGTCATCTCCATCAGGCGGTGGTAAATTCGGCGCTAAATTATTCGCACCAAGGGCTCTCAAATTGTATAAATCCAAACTTCCAATTGGTATATAAACAAGGCTGAACCCAAACATCCAATATTTAAAATTGTCTACTGGCCCACTAACTTCGCCTTTAAACAAGGATAGTGCGAGTCCAAATTCTTTACTAAATGCTTCGAATTTTACTGCAAGAGCAAATTGCAATTCGTTATAGGTGTGACCCTCTTTAATAAATTCTCCTGCGATACCTGAACCTAGTAGTTCAAATGAATTAATTTTTAATTCGAATGTGATGCCATCAAGCAGCCAAAAGCTGGCATTGGGGTTTCCGGCTATTCGTAGACGGAGTCGATGCACGATTATGTTCGCATTAAATTTATCAGAAATGATGGCCAATCCACCAGTTACGGAAAAATAGGTGCCCCCATTTTTATCAACTTGAATGGCAACCTCATGTACGATTAGTTTAAAATATTTACCAAAGATTATCTGAACCCCCTCGGGTAATGAAAAACCATCTAAAGAAATGCCATCCAAATTCCAACCAACATTTCTGAGTGGTATCTCAAGAATTTCTTTTTCTGGTTCGGATTTACCATTGAGTTTTTCTATCCTAAAAACAGTACTGTCTGAAGGTTTTACTTCTATACTTAAATCGAAGAGTAATTGGAAATAATTGTACCATTTAAATTCTTTCAACCCTTTAACACTCTCATAAATGCGCTTAAATGACAGTCCAATTTTGCCTCCAGTAAATTTTACCTGATTACCACCCAGAGTAAATAAAAAATATCCTTCATCGTATCGATATCCGGCCTGGCCAGTCCACTCTTCTGTAAAACCAAGAGTTATAGCATGTTTGTCCAATATCCGAATTTCTGCATTTGCATCATGCTTTGAAGCAACGGTATTATTATATCCACGCTCGAGTACACCGAGTTGATTGTCCGTTTTACTGTTAACATGTATATATTCCTTTTTGTCGTCATCCGATGCATCAATCACGATGGTAAATGGTGCATTTGGAAAAATTTTACCATCTCCTACAATTAGGCTCGTTACATCCTTATTTATGGTTGTGTTAAGTGTTGTAGTTTTTGGTAACTCTCCTCTTGTAAGAGATATTTGAAAACGGGGTATATTGTCAATTTCAATTGCCTTCGGATTAAATGATTCGATTAGGAATTCTTCAATCAAAATAAGCAATCCACCTAATTTAATCTGTATCGGTGCGCCACTAAATGAATATGCTTCGGACAGGCTATCGCCAATTTCTATATTCCGTCGTATGCCAAAACTACCATGAATAGGTAGTGGGAGTGGTAGAATATTGAAAAAAGGAATTACCACATCTTCCATAACAAATTGGACTCTATTTGCATCTCCTTGGGCAGGATTGAGCCATTCATTTACTTCTTTCAACGGGGAAAGTGTATGATCTAAGTCAATCGTTCGCACTGATATGCATCCTCGGAATTTATGACCACCCCCAAAATCAGCAGGCTCTATCGTATGACGTGTCCACTCAAGCGCTTGTTCAAATTCGGCATGATCATCACCAACAAGTGTTGGAGAGTGAATTAATGAAATATCATGCAAGCCAAAACATGGCAGGCCCGAAAAGATACACGGGCCTACAGACAGCACGACGGCCGGCTCAATAATAAAATCCCACTCCTCCGTAATCCTCAGTTTGATGTGAACAAATAAGGATGATGGCTCGTTCTCATTTAATTCTACTTTATAACTATCGTAAATACCTGAAATGAATTCATCAAAAAGTGGCGGAAGTGCATTATTTTCTTTTATTGGCGTAATTAATTCCGTTGGCAAACGAATTTCTACCGGTAAAGCCTCGATGACAATCTCGTTTCCCGTATCGGAACGAGTGATATAACATCGAGCCGGTTTCCCGTTTTCTGTATCCTGCAAAAAAAAGGCAACGTCAGGCATAGACCTCAATACCAGTGGTCTGGGGACAAAAGGATTCGTTATTTCTATTTCTGCGGATAAACCCACCCGATCTGGTGACGATCCTGGACGTACTGCCTTAAAAATTAAACTGTCCTGTAAATACTCCATCAATGGATTGAGTGAAGCAGAATCGTTATGCTCTCCTAGAATAAAATTGACCTTAGTTCCAGGCCACATGGCGGCAGCTTCGTTGAATCGATCGATATTGGATAAATTTCGATCAATTCCTAATATGTCTAAAAATTTTACCTCTGCCATTGCATTGATATTTAAGGTCCTATTGTAGGCTCAGGGTCAGCAATTGTAGTCGGGTCTACTAGGGTGTTCCATATTTCTTCACGATGGGTCGCAAACCATCCAAAACCAAAATTTGCCAATACGAGAATCAACGGATTATCTGTTATCTGAAAATCTACATCGGCATCAGTACTTGTATCGAATAAATTAAGGGGCATAAATCGATTACCAGCAAAAAAATGACGGTGAAACAAATCAAAGCCTGCTATTGGATCTCGAAACAATGCCGGGCCCATTGTAGGTGGGAGTCCTAGTTGCTCTGCCCAAAGCCTTGTACGAAGGTTGCGTGCAGGGTTGTCTTTGGCATTTTTCAATTGTTCAGGTATCGAAAAGACACCGATTTCGCCATCAAAAAACAATCCTCTTCGATTGAGGTTTGCCGAACCAATGGTCACATGGATATCATCGACCATCATTATTTTAGCATGGACGAAAATGCCTCGTAATTGGGAAGCAGTTATCGGAGCTCCTTTTTTATGTTCTCTTGCAAATGCGCCCCACCGCGGATTGGTAGTTCCTGCCCCACGAATGACTTCGACACTTACGACGGGATGATTGTCTATAATTTCGTTATTATCTACAAAGCTCACGGCAAGCATTAATTCTCCTTCTATCCAGAGCCAAAATGGAATGGCCTTTGGCATTCGCGCACGCGGGCCCAGTTTTATGGTTGTGTCCAAGTCTCCGATATCATTAAATAATATACAACGCCCTTCCAAAGCTATTTTGCCGGATGTGGGTAAGACGGGGCGGCGCAAAGGAGCGCCGATTAATACGCGATCTTCCCACCGGATTTGAAGTTGGTTAATAAGATTTGCCCTTCGCTCCTGTCCAAAGGGCATCTCCGAAAGCGATAATATACTTGGGACAAGTATAATTAATCGCTTGCAATGATCAGCTGCATCTAACAAGGCGTCAAAATAAGCGTTGCCCGTGGTGCTATCGTTCGGCACAAAATACTGATCCTCTATATAGATATATTCTCTAGCCTCTCGTATGGCCCGTATCATATTATCATTAATGGTAGTATCACCTTCGAGCGCGAAAGGAAGTGCATGTGGACTATTTGGGGTTTGTGGTTTAAAGAGGGTTCTGCCAATTTGAACAATATGCTTGGCTTCATCGTCAACCAACATATTTTGCGTTAATGGTGGAGCAAAAGCAGGCGGCAATCCATTTGCCGGTGCATTTGGTTTCGCCATATCGTACAAATACCGTTCATTCCAAGATTGAAAAACATCTGCCGCCGCCGGCCCGGTAACTCGTGCATGTACATCGTGATATGGATTACTTCCCTGATGACCAAAATTATCAAACCGATTTGCATTGATATCAATTCCTCCAAGAAAGGCAACTAAGTGATTGCCTCGATCATCCAAATTATCGGCCGCTCTTTTAAATAATTGTATTTTTTGATGCCAAGTTCCAACCCCTGGAATAAAATCAGTTATCGTAATTGGATCAGGTGTTGGCGCAGTAATCGGCGTAAATAATGGATTGTCAATATTCAATCCCGGATATTCTGATCGTATGGCGATATTTTCTTTTATCTGATTTAAAATCGGAAATATCTCATTACTCTGATCCAAAAGTTCTTCCAGAATTTCATTCACATCCTCAATAAATGTAGCTCCAATCACTGAAAATAATTGTGATCCAAATAGGATCAATTTGCCACCGGAATTTGAATCTGCAAGGTCGAATTCAGATGCAAGCAGGATCACCGTGCTTATCAACAAAGTCATGAGGATGGCATTTATTTGGACCGCATTGTCGAGGTTTCCAGGAACTTTAATCACTCTATTTACAAGGACACGCACATCTGCACCATTACCACTTGGACCAGTTAGATGTTCTATTAAACTCGAAAAGGTATACGGATCTCCATTTACATCTAACAAATCCGGATTCAAGACAAGGTCCTTAAATCCCCACCCTGCGAAATGGGCTCCCGGTGCATTGCCTGGGGCCGCCGGGTTGGTTGGCACGCAAGCTATCATGTCATCAGCAATTAATTTGAGTGCTTCAATGCCATCAATTAATGGCTGCACTCTACTTCTTGTACTAAACCGTCTCATTTTAGAGTCGACATGGGGTATAGCAAACCAATTGGCCAGGTCCAAGACTTGAAGATGGCCTCGAGTAAACGTGGCGGGAAGGGTTAAAAAATCCTCCGCCAGCGGAAGTGCTAAAGGGTCTTCCGGAGCAGCACTCAATTCGGCTCCGTCTAGCTTGCCATATAGCGAAAGAACAGGAAGAGGACTATCAAGTAGTGTATCAACAGCGCCATTCCATTTTAATTTAATGGATTGGCCTGCCGAGAAAGATAAATCCAAAATACCATCAGCATTTGAAGTTACTGTTTGAATTTGCCCATTTAATTCTATTTGAAAATCTGTGGCCGAATGAACTTGACCAACATGATCTAATATTTTAATAATTCGATTATTCCCAACTGGATAAAGCGCGCTAATAAAATCGGTCCATGCTGTTGCCTCTGGAGAAACGGCCGGAGCAACGATTGCATTTAATGCATTTGCAATAATTTCCGCCCACCCCCATGGCTCCAGACATAGCCGATCTTGAAATATTGCTCCGAAATAAAAGTCGCTGGATGTTCCTATCAGTTGGTTTTCAAAAACAAAATCATCGTCTGCAAACAGTTCTAAATCGCCGTCAGAAATACCAAAGTAAAAGCTAGGGATGCCACCATTTATTTCTCGAAGAATTGGCTCGATATTAAATGGAAGGAGGCTGATTTCTAATAATTCGGTAATTCCTTGATTAATTAATTCATCATTATTTTCTGTTAAAGCATCCAGTGCGACTCGACGTACGCAACCGTTTCCCGGCGAGTGAATGGAAATACCGGCCGCACCGCTAATTCTAGACAAATTTATTTTACTATTAGCATACCGTGCAATGTTTGGTCTGATAATAGGATCTGTAAGAGCGCGCCTGGCATCCGGTAGTTCCAATTCAATTCCAAGAACTGATTGGATATTTGTTGTGTCGAATGGTGGTCTTATGCTTGACATTTTGTCATTATATTTAATTCACTGTAATTTGGTTACTTAATGCGGATCGGTTGTCGGGATTAAATAATTGTAATCTGTATTCACCGGTACTAAAGGGTGAGTTTATTGAATGGCTGACTATCACGCCAGGAAAAAGTGGAGAAATTCGTTTCCATAGTTGTCCGTCTTCACTATATTCCACCGCTGTATCCGGAAGTCGTAAAGGGGTCTGTGGCCAGGACCAACTCAATATTAATTTATTATTTAAAACTTGACTGCTCAACGTAGGAATTGGAAGCGGTGGTCTTGCCATTGCGATTCTCCAGGGGCCACTCAAAGCAGAAGGAATACCATCGTAGGTCAAGGAGCAAGCCCATAAACGCCACTCGGTTCCAGGCGCTTCATTAATTGTTATCAATACAATTTGGTCGCCGTCCCCATCGACAATTACATCTTGATCCGTCAAATCTTTAGTCGTCGCATTTATTATATTACCAGAAGGGGATCTTAATTTTACGATCCTATCCGGATATAGGTTCGGGCTGTTATCGACTCTCAATAAAGCTCCTTCATCACGAGAATCTGAATTGGTGGTGCCGACATCTTCATAAAATGATAAAATATGACCTACATCCCCGTCAACAGGTAGTCGTAGCTGTACTGTTCCGGGGTTTAATGGAACAGTCGGTGTTATGCGTTCTGGTTGTGCCCCCGGTTTTAAAGAAGGAACTCGTACAATCACTTTCACAATTGCATCGCCTTCGGATATTAAACCCGCCGCATTCCCCGCTCTAATTCTATATGCGTAGCGAGTGCTTGCTGGTGGAAGCGTATCGATAAATGCACCAATACTTATCGGACCTGGCGTGACAGGTGCAAAAAAGGCCGCACGTTCCGGATGAGATGCTGCAAGAAAGATGACATATCTATTAGGCATCAAACTACTATTGGATTGATTTAATGCATCAACCACATTAGATCTATCTAAGGGGTTGGCAATATTAATTTCTACATCAGCCTGATTAGGTTCAATCGCTTTCGCCATTATCCGTTGATCTTGAGACACATAATAATTACTAAAAACGATTCCTGAAGTTGTCCGTTCTAACCGAATTTGTTGTATTCCGATTAAATCTCCTGCATCCATAAATGCGCTGACATCAAGCTCGACTTCTATTGGTCCTTCGGCGGGTTCTCTCGTGCGAATTTCAGGAATGTTTTCGAGCGGAGGTGCTACGTCGAATTGTGGTCGACCCCAAAATCGCGCTTGCACGCGCACTGGAACAATTGGGCTTTCGTTACCCGCTCGATCTTCAATTGGGAGTAGTGCATCATTTACATAAGACTGATTATCTGCGCTGCTTACACCCACCCAAATTTCATCGTTCGGTTGGTTTGATGAAAGATTCAATTGATTGCGGATTTCAAATGAATACATAGAAGCGTTGGTCAACGGTACAACCCCAAATCGATTAGACCATACAGGCGGCCTTAATCGATCTGGCTCAATTAAAATTGGAAGACTTACTGGTCCCAGTTTTGGTCCACTTAATTGGCCATTTTGATCGGGAATGCGTCTTTCAAGTTTCATTTTTATTCCACTTCCAGCTTCGTGTGAAATGACATAAAATGGGTATTCTTGAATTTGTAGAAATGTATCCTTTAATGCATTTTCATATATATTATTATCCAGATTTATGTCAACTTCAAATTGACCATTTCCTAGATCACTTACGTTGGTTAAGTTTCCTGGTATACTATCCAATGAATGGTTGAGAAGATAGACCCTGAATTCCGATGCAAATAGATCAAGTGCTCTCTGTGCGTCATGCCACCCCCATTTCAAAATAATTATATTATCGTTATTTCCTAAAATTATTTTTTCCTCATCCGTAAGATCAGGAGCGTCTTTAATTAAAGTTCGTGTATGTACCCCGGGAGGAATTAATTGGTCAATTGAATTATCATCTCCAATAAAAGGACCTACAGGAATAGGTGGGGGTATGAGTTTTTGTAATTCCACCAGATTTGATTCTTTCCAATTCAAACTTGAACGTCCAATTGCATCAACTGCTCTGATTCTATATTGGTGTTCGGTTCCTAATTTGGGTACAGGCCGAGAAACTAATTGCCCATCCACGGAAAAATCAAACACATCATTCCAAATCATTTCTTGATTTGTGCTTCCAGTGGAAGAAGCGCTTTCTGGAAATATTTCCATCAAATCCATTCCCTGTTGAATACGCGCTGAAGGTTGCGAAGAACGGCGGTGACCCATCACCCAGTTTTCCTCGGCTAATATGGGTTGCCATTTGTTACTTGGAAGTTCCCGATGTTCGATTTGATAGAGGGTACTATCCAATGGAGGCGGAGCCGGCTCGTTAGCCGGCCAAAATGCAAGCCCATTTTGCAATGACGGACTCCATTCAAGCTCAAAACCTAGAGCGGATCTGGTCGCCTGATTTGATACGGCGCCTCCAGGCGCAGCGACTCCGACGCTTTTTTGAAGATTTTCTGCTTGCAAAGATGAGGGAGCAGACGGACGAGGATAATTAACAAATTTTGTTGGAGGTGATTCAACGGAAATTGGATTCACCCCATTTAATCCACTAGTCGTTCTAATGGTATATAAAAATCCAGTACCATTTAATCGTATTTGAATTATAGGGAGTGGGAATTGCAGTTTTACGATAGCACCAGGAGGCATCGATTGAACACCGTCAACAGGACCATTTATACTTCGCGCTTCGTATTTCAACTGATGTCCTATTACAAATTCCAAACGAATTTTGTCAACGGGATTAGGAAAGTCAATAACTAAATTCCACCCACCTAACGAGGGCAACAACCAAAAAAATTGATTTTGTATTTTTAATTCTATTGCACACCGACTAAGTTGAATTTTTCCCGAATTAACTGTTTTTGGCAATAATGTGACCTTACTCGGCTGTGGAAAACGTAACATCAAATCGTCGAGGAAAAAACTAGCGGGAAGCACAGTATTCGATGGAATGGTATGAAAGCCGTAAATCTTGTCAAGTAAGTCTTCTTTTGGAAAAAAGCCGGTTACTCTATATTCATAAGTCTGCCCGGCTTGTAAAGTTGGATCTTGATCAAACCAACCAAATCCAAGAACTCGGCGCCATTTAGGATGTGCCAACAACGATAACAATGGAGCAGTAGCGTTAAGCTCTTCAAAACCTGCATCTAACTCTTCTCTCAACAGTAATATCTTGTCGATATGTCGATGATTAGTAGATGGTTTGACTGTGGCCCGGATCATGTCCATCAATTCGCTGAATTCATTAGAATCGATTACCTCCCCGGGTAAAAGTCTGGACTTAGCCTCTTGCAATTCATCATTAAAGTTTTGCAACGCAGGATTCAATTCTCGAAGTGGTAATTGTAAGCCCTTGATTAGAAAAGGAACTGTGTTCCAGCTGTCATTCGAAGTGGGTGACGATTTTGAAATACAATATTGAAGCGAAATGGGATGTATGGTATAGGTCACTATTGCGTCTATTGCCACTGCGAAAAAATTAATTTCAGCCGTACTTGTCGTAGCTTCAACTTTTGAGACTACCTTGTTTTTATAAAGTGCAAAACTGAATGTCGCTTTGGCCGCAACTTTAATCTTTGCAAAATTTTGGGGTTCATCAAATTCTAGTCGAAATACTTGTGCTTTGTTGTCAACTATATTGAATGGGGGATCGACTTGACCCCATGAGGAGATGCGATAGCTCAACCAGCCAAAAGAAAGTTGTCTTTCGTTACTATTCCGAATGTTTTTAATTTGTTGTTCCGTGATGGTTTCGCAATCCAATTCAACACGTTTAGAAAAAATACGTCGCTGAATATTCCATCCTTTGAGCGAATAAATCCAAGAAAAAGGGCCGGACCAAAAGATATGAATCCCTAGAAAGGGAGGTTCCAATTGCGCTAATACGCTTACATTAAACATAATATCTAGTTCTTTCTAGAATAAATATTATTCTATCCACAATGATTTATTGCTCTTATTACATTGATGGGAACTTTAGATTAATCAATAAAGTACGAATTATTTTAATAAGTTTTATATTTTCTTGATTTTTAGGGTATAATAGTTCGTCAGATTTCATTTTCAGATGTTTTTTAATTCTGAATTTTCGAATTCGAATGAGCTTCCGCAATGAATGGCAATGGAAGTACTCTACTAAGAAAGTAGATATGAACTGCTTTTTTCCTGTGGTAATTCTCAAAACATATCGCAATTGCACATAACAACCATTTAGTTATTAACCAGTAACAACTCTGTTTTTTAAATCCTTTATAAGGTCGAATCATATATTTAAAAAAATTCAGACCAGTAGGAATGTTTTGAAATTCTGTTTCACCAAGTATATTTAAACGACCGTTTAATTGAACTTTTCCCAGATTGCCAATTCATTTTAATTACGGGTACATTTTTTCCGTATAAATAATAAGTTTATTTTTAGAGGTATAAATATACCTGATATGCTATTTGGTTACGTAAGGGTTAGTGGATAGGGCGGCCAAAGTATACCACCCACAGCGGATGAAATTTTAACATTGAAATTCTTTCCCAAAATGGGAAATAGTTTATATTTGTGTCGTGAGAATCTATTCGAAAGGGACATTACGAGATTTTTGGAAAAAGTATCCTGACTCAGAGCATCAGTTAAAGTCTTGGCATCAAACGTTCCAAAAGACCGAGTTTAAAAACCCGAATGAAATAAAGGCTCTTTTTGGGTCGGCAGATATAGTGAGTGGTGGAAAGATAGTTTTCAATATCTGTGGGAATAATTACCGACTGATTGCCAAGTTTAATTATGGTAAACACCTAGTGTTTGTTCTATTTGTAGGCACTCATAAAGAATACGATAAAATAAACGTTAAGCAACTTTAATAAATAAAGTGATGGAAATTTCAATTATTAAGGACGAAGAACAATACAGGGCATATCTTAGCCGTATGAATGAAATTTTTCATGCGGAAGAAGGAACTCCCGAAGGGGAAGAACTTGATTTGTTGGCACTTGTATTGGAAAAATATGAAGAAGAGCATTATCCGATCGAGGCTCCTGACCCCATTGAAGCCATACGCTTTATGATGGAACAAATGGGATTGAACGATAACGATTTAGGTAAGATTTTAAGTAGCCGTAGTAGAGCTTCCGAAATTCTAAGTAGAAAGCGGAAATTGAGCATCTCTCATATCCGTAAGCTTGCCGAGCATCTTAAAATTCCTGCGGATGTTTTAATTAAGGATTATGATTTGGCTTCTTGACTAATTCTTTTTAGTTCATTTTTCTGTCATGTTCATGTTACCTGAAAATCCCAATTTGTTGAACTCCAATTTCATTTGGTCTAATTTGAGCTAAAAAGAGCCTCTCAAACCAAATATTGAGACACAAATCACCTATTCGGTGAGCATAAAATTTAAGCCCACTCAAAACCCCTACTCATAGGCGATTCCAAAGATAGTTTCTAGACCCTCCCCCCCGAACTTCAAGTTGGTACGGTCTATCCTAAGTATTATACTTTCCCGCTCTGGCAGCAGGGCGAACATGAGCCTTACAACAAGGTTGCCGTCTAGCGCGAAGCCGGCGATGAAACGCTAGATACGCATCAGGGACGACCCGTATCACACAAGAGGTATAAACCCTTATTTTTCCCAATACTTTTGCCTACTTCCCATCGCTATTTCTTCAACATATAATCTACCAGTCGTTCAATGCCATTAGCTACTTCGGTGAAGGCCACATCGCGATTGGGATATTCGGTAATGGGCACTGCATTGCGCGGTAGTGCCTGTAATTTTGCGTAGGGTAAAGCTGTCCACTGGCAGTTTCTCAAGATGATGGGCACTACGAATGCCGTGCCGGCTTCATGTCGTTTCATGGCTTCGGCCAATTCCTTGTCCCAAATAAAATCCGAGGCATTGAAATCAACACTGACCAGCAACAAGATAATATTGGCCTTTGCCAGTTCATCCATAATTTCCTTGTTCCATTCTTGGCCCGCGATAAGTGCCCTATCGTTCCACATATCGATTTTTCCGGAACGCTTTAACACCTTAAGGTATTTGTCCATTTCGGTTTTCAGTGGTTCGTCTTCGTGCGCATAAGAAATAAAAATATTGGCTGTGGTCATGATAAAACTAAATTTTGGGTATTGTTATTTGGTTTACTGTTGGTACGCTTTGAATGCAGTTCGCGCAGGGAGAACATGTACCATTGGTTTACTGGTCTTTAACCACCAAAGGTATTGCTAAGCTACGCAGTGCTCCTTTTTTTTAAATCGTATTAACCTAGGCTAGCACATTCGAATCAATACTTGATTTGCACCCAAAAATCGTCGTTAACTTCTGTGATTTCGGCTATCGCTTCCTGTGTGAGTGCCGTTACCACCCCATACGAACTGGCAGCGCCCTTTCTTACCCGGATCGCTTTTTTTACGATGATGAGATCTCCTTGTTCCGGTTTGGCATTCTTTTCTCCCAAAAGTCGATCGTAATACCGATCCTCCTGCATGCTATCATCCGATTTTTTGGCCCCGTAATAGGTCCATCCGCTAGAGGTTAGTAGGCCTTTGATCGCGTTGATTGCATCGTCGTAATGCAGGCCCTTGTCTCCGTATTCCTGTACGTAGAGTAAATAAGAACTTTTAGTGTTGATATTCGATGCTTTTTCCCAAGCCGTATTATCGTCTGCGGTAGTAGATAGCTCCTGAATTCTCGCCTTGGCCACCTCGACACTATCCCCGTTCGGGTAGGTCTGTAAATAATAGCTATAGTTGGTTAAATCATCGGCCGCTATTGCTTTGGCCCATTGCGCTTTGGCAGCTGCCTTATATTGTTCGTCTTTAAGTCGTGCTATATTCGAATCGGCTTCCGTTAAATAATCGCCTTCGGGAAATTTTTCCAAATAGGCTTCATAGGCTTCGATAGTACCTTCGCTTTTGGCGAAAACATAGGCTTCTTGATCTGCGTCCGTGTTGGTGCCTGGATCAGTGTTCGTATTTTCGGTCGGGTCCGGATTCGTTCCCGATCCTTCTTTGGGTATCATAAACCAAATAGCAGCAGCTATGGCCAGTGCTGCAATTACCCCTATGCCAATTTTCATTCCTATTTTATTGTCCTCCCGGTCGTGCTGTATAGGAGGCCTCGATGGTGGGTCATCCGCCTTCATAGCTTCCGCCAGTTTTCTGATACCTTCCGTAATATTGGCATAGGCAGCATCGCGACCGCCCCATTCGGGATCGTCGACGGGTTTATTCTGGCCGGGGAGCATACTAAATTGCGCATAGGCCTTGCCCAAGGTAACCTCCCGAATTTTAATCGGAACCAGCCGCGTTCCCTTTTTGGCCATTTGTGCAAAGGCCATTTCCTCCAACTCCACCCCATGGTTCGTACCTAAAAAGTCAGCACTCAACAACAGTGCTATAATATCGCTGTTGGCCATACGTTTTCTCAAGTCATTCATGATATCGGCACCGGGCAACACTTCCGCTGCGCTTATTTCACTGATAACTCGGTCATCCTTTAAACCGGAAAGGTGTTTGCTGAGTTCTTTTTGGTATTGTTCATCCTCCGGCGCATAGGCCATAAACACTTTAATTTCTTTTTTCATCTAGTTGGATTTATTAGGTTTTTACTAACGATACTATATCAACTGTTCCTTGAGCCTCGGGTTTTCCGAATACAAGAAATAGCAATACCAATTTTAAACTTAAAGCGGGTGGGGGAGAATCTGCTAAAGGGAAACCATTATACTGTGAAACTCGATTACGTCAGCTTAGGATAGATTTTCACAACTATATTAAGTAAGTTTCTCCACTAATTTACTATTTAATTCCTTGCTAGCGTGTAAATTGTCGAAATTTTTGGATCTGGGCTATTTCCATGTGTGTTAGTTCGGGTTGAATTAGCATCCTCTCTCTAAACCAATAGCGATTTGTGCTTTGGGCAACCCATAGCATTCTTTTGGTAAGCAGTTAAACTTGAAATTTTTAAAATCGATTCCCGTTATCCGCTAATTCTACTTATATTACATTCTCATAATTCGATTTTCCCAGTCGTATTGGCTTACCTAAAATTTAAGAAAAATGACACAGGAGGAATATATGAAAGATAGGGTTGACAATCAAATAGCGTGGTATGGCAGAAAAAGTGCCCTCAATAAGAAGTATCACCTATGGTCTAATGTGCTTATTATCGTCTTTGCGGCATTGATTCCTTTTTTTGCCGGGATGAGCGAAGAAAATTTTGAATGGACAAAATACCTGATTGCGCTATTGGGCGTGCTAACAGCGGCTTTTACCGGCATTTCGGCCCTCTATAAATTTCAGGAAAAATGGACGACGTATCGGATTACCGGGGAAGCGCTGAAACGTGAAAAACTGCTATTTCAGACAGATACCTATCCGTATACCAGCGGAGCTACTTCCTTCAATCTATTTGTCAGTACTGTGGAAAGTATCATGAACAACGAAAATGCAGTGTGGACACAGATTATAAGTAGGAAGGATGATAAGCCTAAAACGGGAGACGGGAATGAAAGCCAATAAAAAAGCTATCCAAAAATCAAACCACCTGATTTGGTAGCCCGAATCTTTGTCCAAATTATCGATTTCCTACACCCTTTTCATCCATTTCTTTAAGGGTTTTTTGTACAGCCTCCATAAAATTTGGATTTACGGTAATATCCAAAAAATTGATGTGTGTATATATTTCAGGCACAGACTCATACGAAAATACAATGGGCAAGATATCGAGCAATTTTTCTACGGAACGCTTATAGGCCAAATCCATTTCGTTTCGACAGTGGTTCTTTCCATAATATTCTTCTGAGATGATAGGAATAAAAACCTTGGAATCTACAATGCCCCACATATATTTTGAGGTAAACGCTTCGCCTATACCAATACTCTTGGTATCAAAAAATATCTTGAGTTTATCGCCATCGGGTTTCCGAAAACCTTCTAAAGGTTCGAAAATGTTTTTGACCACCCAGTCGCTATTGCCATGGGAATAACTTATAAAGACATCATACTTTTCGGAGCCAGGTGCGATACCGGTAACCAAGAATTTGTAGGCAAAACGCCAAGACAGAATTGACGTCAACAGAATACCCATAATCGGTAGTCCCACCGGAATTACATTTCCCATGGAAAGAATGGCGGCACCAACGCCCCACAGAAATGTGGTGCTTACAACAAATGAAAGCATGGCGATGACCAAGGGTTTGGTTTGCAGTTTTTTTACGTACTTGAACAGCAAAGCGAATATTAGCGCCGTAAAGAAAGCAAAGAATAAGATAAGGCCTAAAATAACCATTGGCTTATTCAGCGGTTGTTTTGCAAGCGTATTTGAATTTAATTGGTCGAACAAGGCCCAGGCCAATAAATGGGTTCCTGTTTTATCCCAAGTATCTAAATAATCTTCTTCGAGACTTCCAATAATCAGAATTTTATCGTTCATGACGATGTCGTCAGAAAATTTACCTCCACTTGTGCTGTCCCCCGACTGGATAAATTGGTAAGTTTGATTTCTGACACTGCTTTCATCTCCTAAGGGAAGAATAAAGCCTCGAGGCTCGGTATCAAGAGATGCAGCTTTCTTACTGACATCCCTTGCAACTTTTGAAGCCAGTGATTCTACGAATACATAGCCCCCATTTTTGGTTGGGAATTTCAATTCACCGCTATAGGAAAGTACCCCCATCTTTTGCTCAAAAATGGTATGCAAGCGGCCTCCCTCAAGATAGTTCTCGTAAATTTCAACGGCTTGCGACTCCTCGTTCTTTTCAAAGATGGTTCGTTCATATTCACTCATATTATACACTCCGTAGACTGATACGTTTTTATCCTTGAGCCTTTTAAGTGCGCCTTTTAAGGTATCAAGTCCCTCCGATTCATTGGGAAAGTAGATATCGAGTATGACCGCTTCGGGAGTATCATTGGCATCCTCATGCGCCCCAATACTGTCCAGCAAATTCGAGAGTCGTTTTCTGTAATCGCCTCTATCAAAGGAAGAATTATTTTCAGTTTTGTGCGGAATATCAATAAGAACGATATCTTCTGACAATTCGATATTTTTAGAATCATCCAAGTAAAAGGTTCTGTAAACCAAGTAGTCCAATGATTTCCAAAAATCAGGCAAGCTTGCGATGACGCCCATGAACACAACAAACAGCAATAAGTAAACCGCTAAACGCTTAAAGGTAGACATAGGTTTTAATATTATTCGAGTTCAACTTCTATTTCCCTAGCCAAGCTATAAAACTGCTCACTTTGTTGGGTGTCTGACACCAAGTCATAGGCCCACCCCAAATCTTCTAGGCTATCGACAAAGTTCCATCCTATGCCCCAGGCAGCGTCCTCATCGCCGATACTTACGAAATAATTAAAATCAATCTCATTGTGTTCCATGTTCTGAAGAATCGATGACACCGCCTTCTCCCAGTTGTGCATTCCAACATCCTGCTCGTCGACCATAAAATGGGCTTCTGCCAAACCCAGATAATTAACCCCGAGCATAGTATCTTCAGGATTAAGCTCTTCCATATACAGTTCTATAGCAATTTCAAATGATTCGATGGCCCCTTCCGAATCGCCGGAATCGAGATAGAGTTCGCCCAACAGCGTATAAAATTCAACGATATATTCCGCATCTTCACCATTGCTATATAACTGATCAACTTCTTGCTTAAAAACGGAAATGGCTTCAGCATAGGATCCATAGGTTATCGGTACATTACTGTTATAATTATAGGTTTGTTCGTTTCCCGCATCTAAATAGGTGGTCTTCGTGGTTTCCAGCTGGTGTTCTTTAGACCTCTTGCTTTGAGAATTTTCCGTGATGTTCAAGGGTACTTTTTGCTGCACTGCCACCCGGCCTTCCTCTGTTTTGAAATTAACATCCCTGCCCACTGCGGTTACCTTAAAAACGGTGCCTTGTACGGCTCCTTGCTGTTTGTCGCCACTGGGACCACTGGCGGTATAAAAATTGAGCTTGTTTTCTACATAATGCATTACATCGCCCCAAAAAGTTTGATGGCTTTCCCCTTTGGCACCAGCTGAAGCCATGTGTTTGGATCCTGGACCCAGCCGCTGACTGTTCCCATTACTGGTCAACCATACCACCGCGTTAGCGGGAATCGCAAATATAGTTCCCGATTCGAATCGGTCATTTATTTGGACAACAATCTTTGTCGGCTGTTGCTTTGGTTGGGCAACGGTAATTTCGAGTTGTGTTTTTTTCGTACCATTTTCTTCGAGCCCACTAATTGCCGACTGCGACAATGTCGCCGTTGAAACCAGAAGGAAGAGAGACATTAAGAGGCCATTGCCCCATGAATTGTTGGTTTTGTTGAAAAGGGAATCCTTTTTCATAAGTGAATTGTTTTAGCAGTTGGTTCCGTTTATTTAGTAATTTTCATTGTAACCTAGGTTGAAGCTTTTGCATGGCCTCGTCAATATATTTTTTTCCGAAGTTGGAATCAATGTCGAGTGACTTTTCCCTGCCCAAGGTATAGTAAATGCAATCGATACCGGGTTCGGAAAAACAGACAATTAGATCGGCCAAGACATTATAGGCGGCCTTGGTGAACTTTCCATCGCCCAATTGCTTGTCACCATAGGCGGCAAAATCGGAACAGTCAACCCCTTCATCTTTATGATTGATATAGCTTTGTCCCGCAATCACCTGGCAGCCAGCCGAAAAATTTGTTTTGCCGATTCCTGACCAGTGGATATTGATGGTATGGTTCGTTTGGGAATCCAAACCTTTTTCAATATCTTCTTCGGTCAGGGCATTGTCATTATTCTGGTCGCGAAATACCAAAACTCCTTTTTGATAGGGTTTTAATGCACGATAAGATCCATGGTGCCATCCGAATTTGTATTTGTGCTGTCCCTCTACCAGAAAAGGCTCATCAAAACGTCCCCTTTTTCCCTCCTCTTTATTCGGATTATAGGCAATGGCCTGACTTGGATCGGTCGAACCCCAAAATTTAAAGGCCATCCCTTTTATGAGCAATACAAATAGATCATCGTTTTCGCGTACCTGGCTGCTCAGGTCCTGCTCCCTGCGTATGCCGATGAGATGCACTTGATGGGGATCAAAATCCCAATCGTCTATCTTTCGGGTATCCGTAGCTTGGCCAAATGCATTTACTTGGTCTAAAATGGGATTGGCATTCTCTTTATAATGGATTTTTGCTTTATTCAATAGCTGTAACCATTGCGTAAACTCGGGTGTGGGGTTTTCAGCGGACCACTTTTTCCATTCCGAAACCTTTTCCGCGTCGGCTCGCCAGCGGTTCACATGTTCCATGGTTCCGGAACCTACAATACCGTCAACGGCTATGGGAATCCCTTCTACGCTGCGCACATATTCCTGGAAGAGCCTTACAGCGGCTTGGGTCACATAATCGAAAACGCCATCAACAACGCCCCGGGGCATAAAGCCCTTGTTGGATAGAAATTCCTGTAACTGGGCGACTTCATTTCCCGTTAATTCTACGAATTCCCGATTTTTCTTCAGGTCATCGTCGTTAAATACCATTTTCTCGGTTAAATTTTCAATACCGCCCAGGTGGTATTGCCTGAGATAGGCTTTCCGTTCCTCCGCCGTTTTAATTTTACCGGCGTCAAAGCTACCGAGTGTTAATGTGCTCATGATGGTTGTATTAAGGTGAATACTTTGTTCATTGTGTTTTATTTGATATGCTCCGGCTTAATAAATACGGCCGCTGCTTTTGATCCAATATCATAAAGCGTATTTTTGTTCTTTGCTTCGTCCATTTTTCTCAAAGATTCCAGCTGTTTTTGATTGAAATTCAGACCAAGGCCGTTCAATTCATTTGCCTCCAACAACACGTTATAGCGCACATAATGCAAAGCCGGTTTCTCGGTAAGAAGATCATCCTTGAGATCCAAAATCTCGGAATCTATTTTGATCGCCGTTGGGGAGTTGGAAAGGTATTGAAGGATGGTCTGGTTGAGGTAATTGGCATCTTCCATAAACAGTTCGGGTATCATCTGTGCCCACCCCAACAAGTTTTTTCCTGCAATTTTTTTCGGGTCATAGTGCTTGGTATAGGTGCCCGTTCCAATAGAAACAAGGGACAAATTGTCTTCACCCAGGCTCCATCTATAAGGGAATTCTTTCAAAGTAGCGATCAAAAACAACTGTAGGCCGGGGTTGTTCGACAGGCTTACCCCGCCGTCGATAAAGGTGGCCATCTGGTTATCGCCCACATCGATTTCTTGCGCCATAAAGTAGCTTGGGGCTGCGGCACTGGCGCGGACAACCTGCCGCAGCAACATATTTTTATTGTACTTGAAGTATTTGCCTTGCGGATGGTTCAATATGGGCCACGTACTCAGCGTATCCGCACGCTTGGTAACCACGCAAAGGCCAGTTTTAATTTCTTTCCCACCTATGGTAATGTTGCCGAACACGTCCTCGAGTGCGCGTTCTAGGGGTTCAAAGCTATAGGCTGCCTTGATCCGCTTCATGGGATGTTTAAAGAAACTGTATTTTTCACCGAAAATTTTATCGCCAATGTTCAGGTAGAGTTCTTTGATATCGCCGGCGGACATGCCGATGGATAGTCCCGCTGCGATAATGGCACCGGTGCTGGTACCTCCGATAAGGTCAAAGTAATCGCACAATAGGAGATTCGGATTCCCTTGTCGTTCACGAAGAATATTTTCAATTCTTTCTACGAATCCGAGGGTCAAGGCACCCCTGATTCCGCCGCCATCAAGAGCCAAGATTCGTTTGGGTGGTTCGGTAGTCTTCATTTTAGGATGTTTTATTCGACAATTACCCAATGAACATAGATTACATCTACATATTACATCGGGGGGTCTGTAATTACATCACAAAATAGTATGAACCGGGAATATTGAAAGTTGTTAAGATACACATTTAACCTATAAGTCGTCTCAAAGAGCAACTAAATAATTTCGATTGGCTAAGAACATAGGTCATAGGTCTTTTTAAAAATGGCATTGTCAATGGCATACATTTCCCCTTCGACACCGACCATCAGCCAGTCTCCGGTTTTGCCTTTCAAAGTACCTTCAAGTGTTTCGATAGTGAAAGGCTCATGGATTTGAACGCATTTTATGCGCAAAGGTTTTTTAATGGCTTCTTTGTAATCGAAGTCCGGTACCTTATTTGCTTTAAATTCTTTCATCTATAAAAATTAAGATAAAAACTTCTCTTTTAAGAATTTTATAAAATCGTCTTCGGGTGCATTGGTTTGCATCAATGAGACATAGCCTGAATATGCGTTTAGGTGGATGGAGATTTTCTCGCGAATTCCCGCAATTTCCGCCGTTTTTGCATAATATTCCTTGACCAAGCCTAGGTTGCCAAGGTACATGTTCGCTTCCGCAATGGTCGCATATTTCCAGAGACCATCATCGCATTTTTCGGAAGCATCCAAGGCTATCTTGGCATAGTCGCGCATTTTTGGTTTATCGTTTTCAATGACAATGCTTAGAAATGCCAAATTAATGGCATGATAGTACATCTGGTCGTAGTTTTCTTTGGAAGTGGATTGCTCCAATGCAAGTTCGTAGTAAACGAATGCGGTTTCACCGGCACTTTTTGAAGGAAATTTTAAATAGGCCCGTTTGTGCCTACCCCCGATAATGCCCATAAGATCGGTGTTTTCTTGCGCATTTGGATGTTCGTTCAAAATTTGGAGCGCCTCCTCCCTTCGATCCAAGCCTTCGAGACTAAAAATAAGCTGCTTTAATCCGTTTTGATCTAATCTATCCTTTTCGGGCAGTAATTTTTTTACGACCGCATCGTATTTGCCCAGTGCGATATTGATGGCTTCCTTGTCCGTAAATTGCTGGTGAAATTCAGAATTGGTCAGTGTACTTTGAATAAGGGTATAGCAGTCGTCATTTTCGTCTTTTGGTTTTACCATAGATAAATGGTTCCCCTCAATAGTCACATGATAATCGCTATTGAACGGACCGAAGCACGAATCAATGGTAACAAACTCATCATCTGTGGCTGCCACTACTTTTAGGGTAAAGGGATATTCGCCCTCGAAACGGTCGTTCCAATCCTTTCGAAGTGTCCGTATAAAATCACCCTCACTGCTCATCTCCTTGTATTTATTGTTCCATAATTTTTGGAGTTTAACCGGGGGGATACCGGCACTAGGGGTGCCCAGCAGAAGTACATGCGATATTTTATCTCGGTATTCCTCCTTGAAATCCAATATGGCCCTTTGCGTGATCAAACCGCCAAGACTATGGGCCACGATAGCTATCCGATCATACTTGTCGAACTTATATTTGACGGAAGTACAAAGCTGTGCTGAAATTCTGTCAATATCCTCGATACCGGCCCAAACCTCCTTGCCCATTTCCGGTGTTACAAATTGGGAATAGCCAAAGGGTTTCATATCCCATCCATCCATGTTGGAATCGTTCATGAGCATTTCGGGTATGTTACCGAAAGTTGCACTGCCCTCGCCGGAAAAACCGTGAATAAATAAGAGCAGGTTATTCGCACCGGGGGTTTCCCGAAAAATGGTCTTACCTTCTTTTAATCCCTTGTTGGTTTCAATTTTGGATTCAACGGGCTCATCCAGTTCCAATCGTTTTCTCAGTGCTTTAGGAACTTGACTAAGGATAAAGTTGTCGTACATTTCTAGGTTCACGTAGGGCTCCTGTTTAATTGACATTGGCGGGTCTTGCTGTGCCGCAACTTCTTTAATGGTTTGGGGAATGACGCGCAATAAATAGCCCGCCACTTCCAATATGCGAACATAAGGCTCTTCGTATTGGGTCTGGTGACCGCCGTTCAAAGCTTGAATTAGGTGTTTGGTAAAAAGACTATTTCTATCGTCTCCCAACTGGTAGGACTCTTGGTCTTCTTTGCAGGATGCCACAATCGAGATGCCACGTTCGTTATCGATTTTTTGGGCCAGGCCTTCCGCCTTTGTGAATTTTTGGGCCGTAGGTGTATTTTTCTCTTTTTCGGGAGTTACTCCATCGTTTTGATGTGCAGATATCCCGCTTTTGGCGATTCCCGTCGCATGGCAACAGTCCAAGAAAAAAATAAGCCTTTTGGTTTGTAACGCATTGATGCATTCCTTGATTTCGTCGGCTGTAATCCATGCGGCCTTATACTCCTCCTCCGTCATACCATCTTTCATACCGTATGGCACAAAATGGAAAGTGTCTTCGAATACGCCGCCGTGCCCGGAATAGAATATAAAAACCGAAGAATGTTCGTCTGTTTTCCTTCTAAGGGATTTAAACGCCTTCAATATTCCGTTTCGATTTGCTTTCTTGCCGGTAACGAGCAACACATTTTTGGAAGGATACCCACAAATGGCTTCATTTTTTAGGATGGCGGCAATATCTTCGGCGTCACCTATGGTATTGAGCCCGTCTTCATACTCGATACCTATGAGAAGCGCGTAGGCATGTTTTAATTTGCTCATTGTAAATTTGTTATTGGCGGACTTGCCAAGTTAGCTTTACCGTTCAGTGCCAGAAGCTTAAAACGCGTTTGAATTCATCCTTTTCAAGATATGCTTTAAAAAAAGGGTCGTTCTGAAAGGAGGATGTTTCATACCAGTGCCCCTCGGCAATTGCTTTGGTCAAGTAATCGATGGCATTTTTATCATCGGATAGGGCTGCATAATATTGTGCCAAGGCATAGGAAATGCTACCATATTGATATGTAGACCTTAGTCTTTCCAAGCCTTCAATTTGAACTTTGGCTTCAGCTAATTTTCCAGTTTTTTGATACACAATGGCCAATAAGGCGGATGGTGTTATCAGTGAGGGGTCTTCTTGAAGTACTTCTTCAAGAATCGGTTCTGCCTGCGGGTACTTCTCCCTAAAAAATAGGGCTTCGGCCAATACTCTTCGTTTTTCAATACTGTTCGTTTGGGCGGCAGAAGTAATGCCTCCGATGATCTTGTCTAAAACCTGATGGGCCAATATTTTATTTTCCGCCAGTATAAATTCTTTGGCCGCAAATAGGTAAATATCCGTCCATTCCTGGGTGTTGGTCAAAAAAACAGTTGAGAGTAGGTTTTGGGCTGCTTTATAATTTTTGGATTTAATATAAGCCCTTAGCAATACTTTTTTGAGCATAGCATATCCCTTAAGATTCGAAAAACCTTTAAGTAAGCTTATGGCCTCTTCATAATTTTTCAGTTCAATATCCGATAATGCCTTGATTTTATAGCGTTCGTCACATATCGAACAATTTTGGAGCATATCCTCCCGCATGTCGATGACTTGATAAATGGAGTCGACTGCCTGGGGCTGATTTACAAGTTGCAGTGAAAACGTCATCATACTTGAATTCGTTTCTAAGTGGAAAGGCGTTAAATTATATTCTTTTTGTTGATATAGGTAGGCCATTTTATAGTCCCCTTCCAAGAGTCCCTTATAGAGATTGAGAATATTTTGTTGTCGTGCGTCAACTTCCGTCTTGATAAAAAGCCTTTTCAATAAGGAGTCCGCAACTTTATACTGCTCGGTGTTATAATAGTACATGAATTTATAGACCTTCGGCTCGAAGAAAGTGCTATCTGCCGAAATGGCCATATCAAGCAATCTCAAATATTCATTATAATTATTATTGTTGTCCTGATTCTTTGCCTGTATGAGATATTGGTACGCTTCAAAGCTAGGCGGCGTACCTTGAAGGCTATTCAATCCGTTATTCTCGGTAACCAGATAGCCCAAAATACGCTCAGTTAAGGCTTCGATACATTCCAAGGGTGCATCGGGATCACATGCTACCGGCTTAAAGGAAATCAATGTTTTATCCATAATTTCATCCCTTATGGAACATTGGAACAAAAGTCGGTTTTTGTTCAAAAAGAACTCACCCTCAATAATTTTTGACGGTTTTAAATAGTCGGTTACGAAAGTATGATCACCGGTAGAAACCACGGAGGCCTTTAGTATTTTGGAGTATTCATCAATAATCTCAGGAGATATTACCTGCCCCACCTTATTCTGGGTAATTCCATGAATTATCCAATCCACCGCCATTTTACCCGCAATATCGTATTGGTCGTCGCCCGTATTGTTATCAAATTTCAGGACCGCTATTTTATTGCCTGTCTTAATATCCAGTAAAGGGTTTTCCTTGACAAAAGTCCTCTGCACGATAGCGACAGTTACCCCCAAGGCAATTAAACTTATGATGGACAATGAAATAAAGTATATCTTTTGAAAGGGGCTTCTGGCGAATTTACCGGGTATAGGCGTCCCTGTAGGGTCCAATATCGGTTTTCTTTCGATCTGGGCTGCCAGTTGAAACTTCCATAGCGAAAAAAGATATAAGGGAAAGCAGATAAGTAAGGTAAGCAAGAGATAGGCAACCACGGAATTTGAAAAGCCCAAAGGTTCCGCTATAAGCGCAACTACCTGTAAAAGAACCCAACTCGAAACAATGTAAATGGAAAGATTTTTTAGGACACCTTTTTCACGGCATTCAGTAATGAATTTTTTAAATTCCATTTGGGTAATGAAAAGCTGTTAATAGTACAATTAGCGGGGTTTATTCTTGTTTTGCTTTGTATTTTTCACTAATATAGTTAAAAATTAACTTAAAAACGTTCGACATGTCCAAACAAGACAAACCTAGCTCGAAGATTAAACCAAAGTCGGGCCCAGCCATTAAATCCAAGACAGGCCCAGCCATTAAATCCAAGACAGGCCCTGCCATCAAATCCAAGACAGGCCCAGCCATTAAATCCAAGACGGGCCCTGCCATTAAATCCAAGACAGGCCCTGCCATCAAATCCAAAACAGTTCCCACTATCGAGCCTGACAAGGAACGTAAATCGAAATAAGAGGAATGAGGTGCTTTTTCAGAGAATGAATGGACTTTGAAAAAGAAGACCAAAAAAAATTAACGCGGTAGAATTAATGCAGGAAGATCTGAAATCATTGAGCGAAAAGGTATCGAAAATGTCTTAACCGGAAATTATAAAATTCGTTAAAAGAGTTGGAGTTGCTCAAACTCCCTATTCATAAGGAATTCACGAAGTAGTTTCTAGTCCCTCCGAGCTCCACGATTAAGCGGCATCCCGATGGCCTTGGGGCCATCGGGATGCTATTTACAGGACGGGAACCACTAGGGAACCACGAAGTTAATCCCTCCGGGTATCCTTTTATTTAGAAAACTAGTCAACAAAAAGCATCTATCCCAGCGCAGTCCCTGTATTCAAAACCGGAATCGACCTAAAAAAACTCAAGCAATCAAACTACTAATGAAGCTCCTGCCTGATTAGGCGCCCACGCCCACTGAAATCGGACTATGGTGGCTGGGGCTATCATCTCTATTGACGACAAATTGGCGCATCATATCATGATCTTCATGCTCTAGAAGGTGACAGTGATATACGTAGCGACCGCAATACCCTTCGAAATTGGCAACGACCTCGACCATTTCACCGGGATTGACGCGAATGGTGTCCTTAAAGCCCGCTGTTCGATGTGGTGCGGTTTTACGAACAGGTAATAGTTTCTTTCTTACTAGGAAACAATGACATGCACCTCAAAAATTTCTCATTGATTTCCTACGACGGGAAGACCTATTCCCTGGCCCCGGCTTATGACATGATTGCCGCACAGTTGCTGCTACCGGATGACCCCGAGGAATTGGCTCTGACCCTAAACGGGAAAAAGCGAAAAATCAATAAAGCGGATTTTGATGCGGCCATGACCACGGCCCATATTCCGAAAAAGGCAATAGAAAACCTTTGAGCGCGTATTGAAGGTGGTATCCATCTTTGGCCAAATCGTATTGCGGATAGTTTTTTGGAAAAGGGAAAAAAAGCAGAATTTCAAAAACTGGTGAAGAACAAGTGTAGCCAACTCAATCTTGGGATAAAGTCACGATGACTGAGGCATTAGACATAAAAGGTTCTTATCATCGAGTACGAAGTACTCCGAAGCAGCGAGATCATGAACAACGAAAAACAAGGAGAAGTTTGAAACTTTATTTTGAACGTCTAAATCTACTACAACAACCAGTTTAATTGCTTCTTAGTGTTTAAAGTAGGACTTTTGCTGCTATCATTTCCCTAATCTTAATCCTAAGTTTAGTATTCTTGTAGGAATTTTACCCGAAACGCCGGACTGCCCCATCACAAAATTGGTAACGTATAACGTATTTGGAAAAAGCCCTATCGGAGACTGATGAACAGAAATTCCTTAGTATGATAAAAAAAAGAAGTGTTTTGATTATTGTGACGCTTATTATTGTTGGATTTGGTATTGGTTTTTACCTACAGGACCTTAAACACAAAGAAAGCACGACTACCTATTGGGAAGCAAACCGGCACAATGTGCAAAGATTCAAAGCTATTGAAAAATTTAATCAACAAATGAACGCCGGGAACTGGCGGGCCATGCAAGACAGCATTTATAAACAATTGGATACCCTGGTAATTCTGCGTTTTAGAAAAGAGATGGACAGCCTAGATAAACTACGAAAAACTCCTTAACCCAAGAATGCAATGCTCACAACCTTCTTAGCGCCTGCAATAACATCTTGGAATTTACCCGCGATGCTAAAAATACCATTGACAGTTTAAAAGTCTCAACGGGCCGGGTGAAGAAACAGCTTATAAAGAATTCAGATAAGAGGACATTTTCTCCCGGCCCTTGGTATCTGGCAATGCCCCATAGCCCGCCCCCATATTATCGATGGCGTGCTTTGGTTTTGAAGTACCGGGAATTACACAGGTCACCGTTTCATTGGAAAGTATAAACTTTAGAAAATACTGCCCCCAACTTTTGATTCCATACTCCCCGGCCCAAACAGGCAATTCTTTGCCCTTTACCGTTCGAAATAGGAATCCGCTTTCATAAGGCTGGTTGATGACGACCGCTGTACCATATTTTTGGCAGGTGTCAAATAAGGATTGCTCGGCATGACGAGATCTAATGGAATAATTGAACTGTACAAAATCAGGTTTTTCCTGTTGTATGATTTTCTCGAGTGTAGCGTGGGCCGAATCTACATAATGGGTAAGGCCCCAATAGGTGATTTTGCCTTGTTCTTTCCACGCTTTTAAGGTTTTTACATGGGTTTCCCAATCGACCAGGTTATGAATCTGCATCAGGTCCATCTTGGGGCGTTTCATTTTTTGAAACGAAGTGTTCATTTGGTCGATGCCCGCCTGTTTGCCTGTTATCCACACCTTGGTAGCATAGAAAAAGTCATCTTGGCTCGCCAGAGCCGCCGTTAGTTGCCCCACGGTAGCTTCTGAACTACCGTACATCGGGGAGGTATCGATGACGCTTCCACCCAATTTATGGATTTCGATCAGCACTTGTTTTAAATTTGCCAAAGTTGCCGAATCACCTTTGGCATCAAAGGTTTGCCAAGTGCCAATGCCTACCACGGGCAGTTTTTTGCGCGAACTCGGAATCGCTCGTTGTCGTATAGTTTCGCTGTTCATAAATGAAAATAAAGTAGGAGTCATGGCCAGAGCTAAGCCCGAAAGGCAGTACAATTGCAAGATTTGTCTTCTGGAATAGTGCATCGCATTGGATTATTTATTAGACGGACTTTAAAATAGGCTTTTCTTCCTAAAAGAGGTGTTAAGAGTTTGAAAAATGGTTATTATGGGGATATGCTTCCACCCCTCAAGATACATCCTCTTACTAAGAGATACCTTACCCGAAAGCTGGGGTCTGACACGATATCTATAATTTGAAATTAGTATCCGGAATTTTGTGAACGCTTACCTCAGCGCCGCCCATGAAATTAACATAAACCAAAACATGGTCGGTTAAGATCTCGATTTGTGTAATCGCTATTTTTTCCATTTTTCCCTGAATAATCATAGCTTGAACTACAGAAATTCCCGATTCCAACTTTTCGTTCATCCTAAGTAGGTGTGGATTGATTAGGGTATTCAAATTGTAGGTGGCCTTATCTAAAACTTTGCGATA
>RCMY010000703.1_pt1 | contig 31841 bp, 21 predicted proteins | sample 2041341 | NCBI WGS metagenome assembly RCMY01 (sample SAMN09708234, study PRJNA481090) | Marine sediment metagenome, whole genome shotgun sequencing project. | reverse complement strand
CATTCGGGGGCGTTAGCTCAGTTGGTAGAGCATCTGACTTTTAATCAGGTGGTCGCTGGTTCGAACCCAGCACGCCCCACCATTTAAATCCTTGACTTCCATCGCTTCGTTGCGATTTCATTGACTTCCTGAATTTTTGGAATCTGAAGATTGCGGGATTTTTGCGGGACTAAAGCCTTAAAACAATGTCATCGAACAGCAGACTGCCGTCTTCATTCGGACAGAGTAGCTCTACTGAACTCATCAAGTGATCGATGGGCTGACAGCAACTTGATATCGGGCGCGATTTCCAGTCACTGAGTCCATGTCCGTAGCGCCAGTCGATTGCAGCCTGATTCAGCAATTGAGTTAAACAATCGGCAAAGCCTCAGTTCTATGACGAGGTCCTCAGGACGCGAGTTTCTACGATGAGACCAAACATGTCGCCAAATTGATATGGAGTAGGCTCTAGTTTTATTGATAGCGTTTTTATGTTAAAACTAAAACGATTTTGTGGACGGCGCAAATACGCGTGTAACAGTGTGTCGTTAAATCAATATATGAAAGAAATTCCGTTGATCTCACGTATTCCCAAAGTGAGTGACTTCTGTAGCTATTAACAATTTAATCAAAGGCTATTTAGCGAGGGAAGACTGATGCACCAATCAGATGAAGATCCCTTATCGCTGGCCATCACTGCAAAAGTCGTTGATAGAACAATATTGCTGCCGAGCATACCTGGTTATCGCGTGCACTCGGTGTTGGGGCAGGGCGGATTCGCCACCGTGTACCTTGCTACCCAACTGAACTTGAATCGACGGGTTGCGCTTAAGATAATGAATCCTGCGTATGCTGCCGATCCAGATCTGTGCGAGCGATTCATTCGCGAAGGACACGACCTGGCAATTGTGAGCGAACACGTTAGTATCGTAACGGTATATGACGTAGGGCATCATGGGAACCTGTACTACATTGCCATGCAGTACCTTCCCGGGCCTACGCTCAAGCAGCTAATTCGATCCGACAAACCCTATCAGCATCCTCTCTACATCATCAGTCGAATTGCAGAGGCTCTCTCATTCGCGCACGCTAAGGGATATGTGCATCGCGACATCAAGCCCGCCAATATTCTCTTCAACGCGCAAGGTGAAGCCGTGCTGTCAGATTTTGGTATTGCCAAGACTGACAACCGCGATGAGCAGTTGACTCAGATGGGTCAACTCATAGGAACGGAACTCTATATGAATCCTGAACAAGCTCTGCGAGTGGAACGGATAGATGGCCGCGCCGACATCTACAGTTTAGGAGTGGTTTTTTTCGAAACACTAACACGCAGGCTTCCTTACAAGGCTACAGAGTCAAACTCGGTTTTATCTCAGCATATCAGCGCGCCTGTACCACAACTACCGGAAAGTGAGAAGCAGTTCCAGCCATTGATTGATCGCATGATGGCAAAGGATCCGAAAGATCGCTATGCCTCTGCTAATGAATTGGTTGCGGATATTCAACGTCGATATTTTGATAAACCGCCGGAACCACCAGAGAAATCTGTTGATCAATCAGGGCTCACTCGATGGTTGTTGCTGAGTGGATCAGTGGTTGTGGCGATTATCCTTGTGCTTGTATTTGGTTTTTTGATGCCAACCACGGACTATTGGAATGGTCAGAATCGTGTCAGCCCTGAAAATCAGGCCACGATTGAAGAGTCTATGGAACTTGCTGAACTCAATGAGCTGATGGGGCGCATAGATGATCCACCGGGCTCAAATGCTATCGAGCTGTACAAACTGGTTCTAGACATCGACCCGCAGCATGAGGCGGCACGTAAGGCATTGGATCGACTGCAGAGCAGATAAGTCAGGAGCGGTATTAATCCAGTTGCCTCAAGCTTGATATCAGGCTATGGTCGATAGCAGTCATTGCCGACCTCCTCAGCAGGGACATATGCACCGATCTCCATTCAAGCTCTGGACTCCGGTGGCCATCTTCGGCATGGTCATGCTCGCAGCCTGCGCGTCTCCACAGGTTATAAATACATCAGCGTCGGGTAACCCCGATGAACTAATGATTGTGGACTGCCTGCTGCCTGGCAAAGTGCGACAGATAGGTACCAAACTAACCTATTTGTCTGCGCGACAACCGATCAAGACCTCAGCTGCAACTTGCGAGATCAGAGGTGGCGAATACGTGAGCTTTGATCGAGCGGATGCGGGTACATCGCTGAAAATCTGGTTACCTCAGGCAGAACAAGGTGACCCGCAAGCCCAAACCTATGTTGGTGAAATCTTCGAAAAAGGCCTTGGAGTTGAACCCGATTACGTGGTCGCAGCTCGATGGTACCGTCAAGCCGCAACACAGGGCTACTCGCGCGCTCAGATCAACTTGGGCTATCTCTATGAGTCCGGTTTGGGTGTAAGTCAGGATTTGCCTCAGGCAATGAATTATTATCGTCTGGCCAGTGGAATCGATGAGGGGTCACTGGAGTACGTGTCCACGGTTGAATTTGCTCAACGTGAAGTGGCAAAGCGAGATGCCGTAGTACTCAAAGCCCAAGTAGGTGAACTTGCGCAACAATTGGCCGATTCCGAAGCACGCTATCGCAGTTTGCAAGGTCAGGCGCGCACTGAGCAGAAGGCGTTGGCAACACTGCGCAAAGAGACAGAGATAAAAAGACGAGAGGTCGCCTCTATTGCTTCGGGCAAGAATGAAAAGCAGTCAGATACAGCCAAAGCGCTGATTGAGATTGATTCGAATCAGGAACAGCTTGACGTTGAAGCTTCTCGTAATGAAAGCCTGGCTGCGCAACTCTCTGCTAGTCGGGCGAAGGTCAGTTCCCTGAGGGTCGGGTTGATTGCGGATAGCCTGGAAGTCAGGCGACTCAAGGAAAAATTGGCCGAACAGGTAATTCTGATCAGATCGTTAGAGAAGGCTTCTGTTGGATCCACTAGTGGAAATACGCAGGGGCAGGGTCGTGAGGCGCTGTTGGATGCTCAGAATAACGCTGCGAAAATAAAACTGGCCGTCACTGAATTGCGACAACAAAATAGCGAATTGCCTACATCTGTCTTGGAAACCATCAGTGATGCGGAGCAGCGTGAATTGGAGCTGTCGAATGCCCTCCAGGAGCGCACTCAGGCACTGAATTTACTGCGACGAAAACAGGCTGAACTTGAAGCTAAGTACCAGGCAAGTATCAATACACTGCAGTCGGAACTCGATTTGTCGGCGGCTGAGCAATCCCGGGTGGCAGGACGTCTGGCCGCTACTGATCTTTCAGTACAATCCATCAAAACTGAGAATGAACAATTGCGTAATCGCTTGCGCGAACAGAATGTAGCAGTTGCCAGTCGCGAACAGGAACAACAGAGATTAACGGCTAAGCTTTCGGTGCTGATGCTTTCCGAACAGGCGGGTGAGGCAGAAAAAAGGGCAGCCGAGGCATCCACGCGCGTAGCCGATGCGGAACTGGCGCTCGCACGCTTTGAGCAATCAAGACTGGTGACTCGATTGGTAGAGGTTGAATTGAACGCTCGGCAAGAGAAGTTGGATTCAACAAAGCAGCTTGCGATTCTGGAGAAGCGGTTGTCTACGCAAACAGGCATTGTTGAAAATCAGCGGCAGCAACTCTCCAGACTGGAAGATCGAGTCACTGAAGGAGGCGCACATTCTGAGGTCATAGCAGCCGAATCCTTTACTCAGGTGGTAGCCCTCGGGCCAACAATCGAAATCATTGAACCCCCAGTGCTCATTACCAGAGGCCCTGGTGAAATTGCAGCGCGCGCCGATGGAGAGGTTGATTTGACCGGCCGAGTAAGTCCGGCTGACAGCTTGTTGACCTTCCTGATTAATGGTGATCGGCAGTCGGTAAATGAATCAGGTGTATTCAATTTCCGATCGACACAAGCAATCGATAAACTTGATTTGACCGCGATTGATAACGCAGGTGAACGTACGAGGGTGAGTTTCTCAGTGACTCGGGCAAACACAAAATCAATAGTTGATCAGCCCGAAAATACAAGCACTGTCGATAGCACCCGCTATCAGAACATTGATTTTGGCAACTACAATGCCATCATAATTGGGAACAATAACTACAGCGACATCAGTGACTTGAAAACGGCAGAATCGGATGCGCGTGTAATAGACACTCTGTTACGAGAGCGGTACGGCTTTTCTACACAGTTACTCATAAATGCTACCAAGCTGGACATTCTAACGGCCTTGGATTCGGCGAGACAAAACCTCACCGAGCGTGACAATCTCATCTTATACTACGCTGGCCATGGTCAGATTGATCCGGACGGTGCTCGTGGCTATTGGCTGCCGGTGGATGCACAGGCAGATAACTCTGAGAAATGGATTGCCAACGCGGTGGTCACAAATTATCTGGACAGTATTCCTGCCAAGCAAATCATGGTAGTAGCAGACTCCTGCTTTTCGGGTACGCTGACCAAAGCATCCATACCAAGAATGCAGACTGACATGCCGACGGCGCTAAGAGAGAGGTGGCTGACCTTGATGGCGAAGCGCAAAGTCAGAACTGTGCTGAGCTCAGGCGGCATCAAGCCAGTTTATGAAGGCAATGCTGAACATTCTTTATTTGCCAGTGCTTTCATTGACGAGCTTTCTCGCAACACAGGTGTACTCGAAGGAACTCGACTCTATGCAAAACTGCGTGAGACCGTTCAACAGAGCGCTATTGCATTGGGTGTTGACCAGACGCCCCAATATGCAGCCATTAAACATGCGGGGCATGAAGTAGGTGAGTTTTTGTTGGTAACTCGATAGCTTGCCAGTAGAGTTTATACTGCAGCAGTTATGCGCAATTGAATCACTCCCAGGGTTCTTGCTCTTTTTGCTTTGACCCGGATGGCTTGCCGATAGAAGGTCGAGTGGGCGCTTCATTGTCACTAAGTGATCCATTGTCGAGCGAATCGGAATGCAGCGCATCTTCATTGTCCTTCATCCAACTATTCATGGTTGTGGCCGGTTTTTCAGTCAGAGGCAGGTATGTTGATGACGGTACAGTCGTCTGGCTATGATTAGACGGATTCTTTTTAACTCGGTAGCGCCAATACAATATTCCGCAAAAGACGGTCGTCGCGATTATCAAGAACAGGATCTTGGCAATGAATGCAAGATCAAAGCGTGAAGTCGCTGCGTCATTTGTTAATTCAATCGCAGTGTCGTCATCTGGCTGCGGAACGGTGGGTGTTGGAGGGGCATTTTCTGGAGAGAGGCTGAGATCCACCTCTCCATAGGGGCGATCTGCTATACCCAGTAAGCTGATCAAAGCTGGTGCAGCGCGTTCACCCGGAGTGGCATCTAGAACATGATGTGAGTTCGATGAAATAAAAGCCTGCTTGATGATTGGATCTATAAATTGTTGCTGAGGAACTACCAGTGTTATTGAAATGTTCTCTTCAGCAGCCTGCGGCAATAGAACGACTTCTAGCCATTCTCTAAAGCGGGCGCGCGGATCCTGGCTGGGTGTATCAATTATACCGCGTGCAAAAATAACAAGGTTGGCGGGCTCGTTCAACCCCAAATTATCAATCGCGCGCTCAATGCCGACTGCAAGATTGCTGGTGGAGCGCACCGAGACCAGTGAATCTGCTAAGGTCTCATTGATAGCAAGTATCTGTGCTTTGTCCATTTTGGCTGGAGCAATAAAGCGGCGTACCGTGTCGTCAAATAGAGTCAAGCCAATGGTATGGTCATTCGTTTTGATTAACGTTACCTCTCGAATGACATCATAGGCCATGTTCCTTTGCTGCGGGCTTAACGATAGATCCACAGCGAACAAGGTGTACCTTGACTCCTGAGCACCGGCGTTGAAACTAATCAAAATGGCCAGTATCATCGATAAAACTATCAATATCAGTCTAGTCATTGACTGCCCCATGTGCTAAAGCCGCTGTGTTTCAAGAATAGGTTTTCTTTTTAAAAATATGACAGTGAAATGCCATGGCTCGGTTCGAGTACCTTGACACTTGCCTTCCAATTCAATAACCCCGAAAATGAATCAGTCTTGACTCCAAGGCGGAACGTTGCATAGATCTAGATTTCAGAACCAAAAACGTAGACAAGACCCATATTGTCTCGAGCACCTCTGGAATTGTAAAGCGTACTAAGCTTGGCGAGGACGTCCGACGCGTCAGTTGAGCTAGCAAGTATTTTCTTGATTTCATCATCACTTACCTCCTTGTAAAGTCCATCGGTACAGATCAAAAATTTATCTGCCTGATGCAATGAATACATACAGTGCTCCACATGCAATTCGGATTCGCCACCAATAGCATTGGTTAGCAGCTCTCCATTTATTTCAGGGGCTTCGGGGCATTGAATCAAATCTCTGTCTTCCGTCTGCGATTGGAGGCTATGATCTCGAGTAAGTTGCAGAAGTTGACCGCCTCGATATCGATAAATACGACTATCGCCACTCCAACTGCAAATGACCTGAGCCCCATGTATGGAAAGAATCGCTACTGTGCAGCCAATAATTCCAGCTCGCTCGACAGTCGCTTTGTCTACGAGATGCTGATTACTCTGTTCCAATATTTTCCTGAGAGTCGGCAACGATCCACCAGTTTGTGGTGACTTGCGATAGTTTGCAAGTTGCTCGACGACCCATTGGCTAGCGTAGTCGCCGCAATTATGGCCACCCATTCCGTCAGACACTGCCCAAAGCTGTTCTACATCGTTGTCGAACACAGAGTCTTCATTGACACTTCTGACCTGCCCAAGTTCTGTATGGCTGACTCCGCGCCAGCAGACATCTCTCATGTTTCCCACGGTTCGACTGACGCGCCGTCATCTTCTATATCCAGTGTTTCGACTTTGGGTACTTTTGGCTCCGTTTGCTCGTTTTCTGTCATTTCAAAATCTGCCCCATTTTCTGTAGAAGGTGCCTCGAGCTCCATTACATCGGCTGAATCATCTTCGCTTAGCGGAGATATATCGACGGGAGGCTCATTGTCAATGGGCGGCGGCTTAGCCTCTGGGATATTGTCAAGAGTTTGCTCGGGAGACTCTTTTTCCTCGTGCAAAACGGGCTCAACTACCGATGAGGCCTTCCAGCCGAAAGAGCCGGGCTTCTTTTCGGTCAAAGACCCAACAACTCCAGGCGAGGCAGCTGCTAGCGGCGTGGATTGAATGTTTGGCTGAACCCCACGAACGCTGACTCCTTTTCCAGTGTCCCAAACCTGATCAAAAAGCGAAAGTCCGTCATCTGACCAAGGTAGTCCGTTGGACAGGTACGTTACACCCTCATCGGTATTTGTATGAGTCACCCAAATACTGTACTGAAATGCAAACTGATTCAGCACTGAATCGAGTAGTGCTGCACTGCTAGTTACGTGATTCAGGGCTGAGCTTGAATCGGCAATTATTTTCAGATAATCGTGGGGACGTTCGCCATGAATGGATTCGGTAGGCTGTTCAGTTGGACGTATTTGAGCGACTAGTTCCGCCAGCTCGTCTTGTAGATGGGCGAAGTCATAGTCAGGATCGTTGACTCCCTCCGCCAGTGATATCAATTTTTCAAACCATTGCGGGGGGGAGGATAACAATCCAGCTGGCTGCTCACCTTTTGGCAGGGAGGCAACGATGCAGAAGGGGAAGCGGCGTCCTACCTTGTCAACGCTGGGCAGCAATATGCCCGCCCAAGTCGAATCACCTGCGATATCGGTGGAGAGTGCGAAGCGATAGCTTGGTGCGGTTTCATAGATTGTGGACCATTGGCTCGTGTATTTCTGTTCTCCCGTAATCATTAATTGTTGCAACCAATCGTCCCAGACCGTAACGAAGGCTTTTGGAAGGTTGAAGCGTACAAAGTCTCCGCGATGAGGCGTTTTTCCAAAGTATCCGAGTTGACTCATAGGTTCTCCGGAGCGTTGAAATTTCGAAGAGCAACGGAGTTCAACGGATTGAAACTACTGGTTGCAAAAACCAGCGTGGCGTTTCTTCCCCCCAAATTGTACGATACCGTCAGTCGTCCACTAGAGGCATCACGTGAGCCTTGATCAAACAGACGCAATGCAGCCCATGGTCCACTAGCTGACCTGCCCGAGGAGGTAGTACCCGGCACCACAGGTTCTGCCCTGAGACTAACCTGAGTGTTGTTACCTGGCCATGTATAGACCGTTGTACCTGCTATTTGACCATGTGAGAAGCGCATGCGTTGGTCGGCGATATCAAGAAACAGATCGTCGATATCTACTGACAGTTTGACTTGATCAGGTACGAGATCAAAACGAAATGATGGGGTTTGGCCGCCTAGAGAGAAAAAGGTATTTTTTATATCGTCAGCGAATGCTAGTTGTTTGAGTGTCTTGTCACTGACACACACCGATGATTCCTTGCCCACCCAGGTCCACTGACCGGGTGTCTTGGAAACAAAGGTTGACAGGTGCTTGTTCACAAAGGAATCAACAATTCCACCTGGGCCAAAAAAGGCTCCGAAATCCGCGAGTGCGATATCAGCTGTAGCGTTTCTATTAACAGGATATCGACCTCGAATAGCTTTCTGGTAGTACGCATGTACTTCCGTTTTCCAGATCGTATCGAGTTGTTGGCAAGTTCCACCACCTACAACATCGCCGATGTCACTGCTCAATGACTTCACGAGACTGGCGATCGGCTCAGGTAAGCGACCCGCTTTAGTGTCGAGCTGCTGTAGCGTAACAGCCAGTTGTATGTTTAAAGTTGGATCGAGGCTGCCAGCAGGGCTTTGCGCCATGGGCAATAGTTGCAAATTGATTTCCGCCAGCTGGTTGAGCGTTTGATCCAATTGAGAGCCGTTGTTTTCCCAATCGGCCACCAGCTTATGCACTTTGGAAAAATGAAGGGTTACTGCATCGATTGCCGTAGATTCAACAATATTCTGAACACTACTGGAAGGATTTAATGTTTCTTTAAGCAGATCGGCAAGTTTTGAGGAAGATTGCGCATCGGTTTCTTCATCGTTTTCAGGTTGAGTCAACGTGGTTTGTTCAGAAATTGTTATCAGCAATTTCTTTAGCGGTGATTCTGAATCGGATAAAAGGGCAATGAATGCCGAAGCCTGTTGTAGTCCAGCAATGGATTTGAGCTGAAGAGCCTCGATCAGAGATTCCCAGTGCAGAATGTACTCATCAAAATATTTTTGTCTCACCGCTTCAAGAAGCTCATCATTTGATTGATCTGAGCTATTGCTAATCGCATTGCCTAGCACCCAACCATCTTCTGCAAGCGTCTTGCTGATATTTTTACTCTCCGGGAGAAACACATTTCGATATCCTTCTACAGTAAAAAATCCAGGAATACTCTGATCCAGAGAAGTGTTGTCAGAGCGAGTGAACACGAGAGCAATATCAGGGCTGGCATGTTCGCTTAGTCTATAGAATGGATTAACATCGCCCCGGGTTGCGTTTCGAATTCGATTGTATGCACGTTGTTCTGTTGTTACGGTTGCGGCAATTTGCCGAAACTGCGCAATAGTGGCTTGATCAAGTGGCCGAGGCAGTCGATATGGCTTTTCTTTGAACAGTAGTGCAACGTGGTGTTTCAGCTCCTCTCGTATTTTGGTTGGTGTATCCGGTGGCAAGTTGTTGTCAAAATCATAGTTGAACCAGGTTACTACGGTATCTTTGTCGAAGTGTTCTCGGCTATCGATCATCTGATAGGCTTTCAATGCCTCAAACAGGAATTCGTTGTTATTCGCTTCGGAGTGCATTTGATGCTCCAGGCGAACCATCAAACGTGGTAGTAGCGCGTCGATGAGCAACTCTTTATATTTGTCACCAACTACCTCGCTGATTTGATTTCCCTGGTACAGGCCTGTTCGTCGGGCGAGGAAATCTGATTCATCTGGAATCCCCCCCCGGGGGTTGAAATTCAGTTGCTCGATGCCTGTCAACATACTATTCGTCGCGAATAGATCCAGACTGTTGTCTGGCAGTGAAGTAGCCGCGCTGGCAAAAGTCTGCGAATCATTACTGACTCTTGCCAGTGCTTCACGATTATCAAAAAAACTGGCAACCCAGACAACTGATAAAGTGAGCAGACAGACTCCTAACAATCCAGCTGCTCCCACTTGAAGACGAGCCAAACGTTTTTCTACCTTTATGTTCATTCCGGCCAAGCCCGCTTCTTTAAAAACTACGCCGGTGAGCAGCTCTTTAATGAAATAGCTTTTACCAGAATCGGACTGTGGAGCAGTGATGTAATCGCTCATACCAAAGTTGCGAGAAACCTTCGCGATGACTTCATCGAGAATGTTCCCCGTCTGAGTAGCACTGGTAAAATACATTCCTCGAAAGAGTACGTTTTCCAGTAGTTTTGATCGGGCAGTGAGCAGGCTGGAAAATTGTAATATCTTGGGTTGCAATGCTGAAAATTGCATTGGAAAGCTATAAATGAGCTCCCGATTTCGCTGACTCAGTTCTCTGTGCAATCTGTCTATAGCTTGATCGCCAATGGTAGTGACCAGTTCTGACAGCCGCTGTTCAGTTTGTTCGTTTTGATCAGTGCCTTCTTCCAGCGGCAGCGTGAATCCCCAAACCTGTTCTCGACCGCGTTGGTCGAGTGCAGAGAAAAATTCCGAGAAGCCAGCCATCAAATCGCATTTGGTAAATATCAAATAAACGGGTGGTGCAATTCCCAGATTCTCATATAATTCATCCACACGAGTTCGAACGGTGTGTGCAAGTTGTAATAAGGAGTCGTTGTCAGACTGAATGATGTCCTGAACACTCACCGCCACCAAAACGCCATTTATGGGTCGCCGTTTGCGTTTTTCGCGAAGTAGCTTGAGAAAGTTTGTCCATGCAGCCTTATCCACCTCGGCTTCACTGTCCTGAGTAAGATAGCGACCAGCGGTATCTAGTAAAACGGCTTGATCAGTAAACCACCAATCGCAGTTTCGGGTGCCGCCAACGCCTTTGACGGAAAATTTACCGTGTGAATCCTCAAGTGGAAAATCAAGACCGGAATTACTCAGTAGTGTCGTTTTACCAGCACCTGGTGGACCAATAATGGTGTACCAGGGAAGCTCGTAAATAAACCGACTACCGCCTTTTGCCGTGAAGTTCTTGCTCTTCAAGGTAGAAATTGCACTTTGTATTTTATTCTGTAAAATTTCGTATTCCTCGGCACTAGCGGCATCTTCGGGCGATACCACTTCCTGCGCGAGAGAATCAAGCAATTGGGAGTTCTTTCTTCTTGATTTTATAAATCGAAAAATGATCGATAAAAACCAGAGAGCAGACATGCCACCTATGGCTATGTATCGATTTGCTTTTGTTTCCAAAGGTGCCTGGCCGTTAAATCCCAGCATAGGGCCAGCGAACCAGATAAAGATCGATAAAAATACAATCCCCAGAAAGGCAAGAAACAATCGACTTTTGAGTATGGCTGCTAATTTCGACATGAGATTTGCATCCTTGAACTAGTAGAACAATGTAACTTCAACGCGCCGATTCATACTCCGGCCCTCCCTGGTACTGTTGTCTGCAATCGGCTTGAGGCTACCTCTTCCCACAGCACTCACTCTCTCCGGATTGTGGAGGGATTGTGCAAGCAATGCTCTAACAGATTCAGCTCGGGCCTCGGAGAGCTCTAGATTGGATGCCCATTTACCTGAACGAATGGGAATGTTGTCAGAGTGGCCAGTAACTACGACATCTCCTTCAAATTTGTCAAGAGCGAATGCTATTTCTTCCACAGTGCCGAAATGCTCTTCGTTCATCACGTTGCTTCCCGATGCAAAGAGGTTAGCGCCGCGCAAGACTATATTTCCCGTAAGGTAGGAATCTTCGATATCTACGTTGCCAGATTGAATTTCTGAGTCGAGTAACTCGCTTAATGTCAAAGCCTCTTGATTGCTCTCAGTCATTAAAATTGATGGCACGGCAGGCAAGGCAATTTCGTTTACAGCAAGATCAGGAACTTCAACATCCCAGATCGCTTTAGTGACATCCTCAGTTTGGTTGCCTAACGATATACTCAGAGTAAGGAAAAGAATTGATGCAATCGTTAACACTCCGGCAGACATCACCCACAGCGGAGTCAAACGAGGCAGCTTGCGTTCCTTGATTGCTGTGCCTGTCCAATGGGAGGAGAGTTTGTCTGATTGACTTCCTCTAACGGATTGTATGATTTCATAGAGCCATTGACGAACCTTTATCAGCGTGTCCTGACCATTAGGTTCAATTCTGTATCTGCCTTCATAACCAAGTGACAAGCATACATACATCAACTCAAGCAGTTCTATATTCTCAGAAGGCTCTCTTCCCAGTGATTTCAGCAATTTGAAGAATCGTTCTCCTCCAATTACCTCGTTGTGAAAGGAGGCCAGTAAATTGTATTGCGCCCAGTTCGATTGATGCCCCCAAGGGGTGTTCATGGCAGCTTCGTCCAACACTGTGCACATCACATAGGATGCTTGCGTCACTTTATTCGGATCGCCTAGAATTTTAAGTGCGCGTTGCTTGAAGAGTTCAATTTCATCAATCAGTCTTGCACGCAGTTTCTTGGTATCTGCGACTGCGCTGGAGCTCTTGAGTGTGATGACTAATGGCAATAAACGAGAGGCGGCCCGTTCTAGTTCGTTGATTTCGCCAACGAGCGGTGTTTCTGAAGAGTCGGAACGCTGAGCCTGGTAATTGGGTTGTGGTTGGGAGGAAAAACCTCCACGGGGCTGCAGTACCGTTCGGTCATCTCCATCGTCGATAGCGAAGGGGTCTTTGCTCACCGCGCAATGGCCCAAAGCTGCATTTTTAATTCTGAAAAAGTACCAGCAATGTGCATGGCGATAACCCCAGAGGTTGAAATATCGGACCAAAGAGCGTTTTCCTGTCGCATCTCAAAATACACGTGATTTTCATGCATGGGAATACTGTTGGGTATGTTAACCAAGGTCTTCAATTCTATCCCCTGACCTTGTGCTTGAACCAGATCCTTTAATTTTGACTTAGAAGATATAGTGATCTGTTTTGGAAATCGACTGACAAGGTCCTCTGAGCTAACTCGAGCTTTCACGGCAAGTATGAATCGAGCGGTATTGAATAGATGTAAATCGGCAACCGACGCCGTGTACGTGCCACCTCTCATATGAACTACTGGAATAGATACAACGTTTACGTCAGCGATCCAATTGAGACATTCCCTCAGGTGTTCAACAATGGGTGAGAATGACTTGTACTGATCTCGATGTAGATATTCGGGCAAAACAGGGCATTGCCTGGTGCTACTGGTAATGGTTGATAATTCGCCAACCAATTGCACCATTTCACGGTACAGTCTTTCAGGATGTAGTCTTGGTAGAGAGGTAAGATGCTGCAGTAAGGGGCGGGCTCTATTTATAATTTGCAGCAGTAAAAATTGATAAAACTGAGAAGTGTCACTGGCTGTTGGTTGACCTAGTCTATCCGCCAATTCGGCTGCTCGTTGAGTAAGCAGTCCCTGTATTTCACGACAGTATGACATCAGCGGTGCAGATGCCTGAATGGACATGGCACAGCAAGAATAATGCTTGTCTAACAGCACACTGCCGTCATCCCGTCGTTCAACAATCCTTGCCAGAGGGATTGTGTGATAGGCAGTTTGCTCATCACTTCCCACTAGCAGTCGAGTCCACAGACTTCCCGTAAAAACGGTTTCCTCCGAGCTGGAGTCCACACTCTGCCGGTCCACCACGATCTGATTGTTTAACAGATATTGAGACAGGCTCTGCTTGTCTCGAATTTCTGTCACATCTTTGTCAGTATTGGATGCGAATGGGATTGCAAGATGTATCACAGAGTTTCGCGTGTCCACACCAATGTCCAAAGGTGTTGGCAATTCGCCGTCGTCCGGGAGATTGTAGGGCGTTCCGTCCTGGAAAATTCCAGATACGCTGAGCAGCGAGAACTTGCCTTCTGTAAGCGCACTCTCATCTAAATCAAAGCTAAGTAGGCCAAAAGGGTAAGAATCGGTTCCGGCGTTGATCGCCGAAATTGTATTCAGTAAAAATCTGTCGTGTTGTTGAAAATGCTGTGGACCCAGGAACATCCCTTCTGTCCATACAGCCCGATTGTTTTTATACATCTGCTAACAACTCCATTGATCTCTCCACTTAATCAACTGAATTCTGACTGATGCTAACTGCCGTCTGACCTGTATGAAAAACCGACAGTGAAAATTATTCCGAATCAAAAACTACAGCGATGTTTGTGATTGCAGCAGTGATTTCAACCTGATCCTCTGTGCCTATTAAAACCGAGTCTAGCCACTTGGTTTGGTTTGGGCGACGAAAAGCCGCAGCAATAGTTAACTGATTTTGTGATTTCATGGCATTTAACTCAACTATTTGAGTAGTGCCAGGTCGCAACGAAATTGTCATGATTGCCGACGGTTCAAGATTCTGAGAGTCAAGACCAAAAAAATCATTGTATTCAATTTCTTTGAAATCAATAGTCGGTTCGGTTAAAAAAATCTTGATTTTTACAGGTGATGGACGCCCATCGAGATCCGGGTTTACGTCTTTATGAACATCGATAGTCAGCATTACGATATAAGGAATTTCAGCAGCAGGCGGCAGTTTTATCTCAACTGGTTTGGGCAGCAGGCCAACCGTGCGCAGCAACGAACAGCTGGAAATCCCCAGTATCAGAAACGTGACTGCAATCAGTCGCATCAGTTGGTACCTCATACCATGTCGTGTGCTTTTCAGCTGGCTGCGCTGGTAAAGTGTCGGATTTACTACTACCCAGTTGTCCATGGTTAAAAATCCTGTTGCCTGCGTACACGTGCCATACGAGCTTCATAAGCTCTTCTAAATTCACGGTTGAACAATTCACCGAAATCATCTATCGCTTCGGCACGAATTTCTTCGTAGTGCTCACAAAACAGTTCCCATAGTTCTGCTTCTCTTTTCAATGGAATATTCGCAGTAATAGGTCTGTCAGCCTTAAGCTTTGTTGATAACTTCTCCGGATCGAATTGCAATAGGATTGCCTTGACCGCAGATTTCATACCGTCCATCATAGCCACTTGATGAAGCTTGAGGTCGTTCACCGCTTCGGTCACAGCGCGATCTAAGGGTTGATAACCAGGGGTGTCAGTTGCCAGCAATTTGTTCAGCGCTTCGGATGCATTGTGGGAGAATTTGAGCGGGTTATTGTCAGTTCCACCCAGGCGTGTTACATCACTTCGCCATGTATTTTTCAGTTCAGCTCGGGAATCGAGTAGCTGCATCATGCCGTCGACCATGACATGGAGCATCTCTCCAACGTGTTCCAGCAACTGCGCTTCGTTGCTAGCAGCAACTAGCTCGGGATCAACTTTGGCACCTGATAGAAAGGCAGACAGGCCGCTGGTCGGCCTGGTTGCAGATTCCAGACGTGGAGAGGGTGCGCTATTTACGCCAAAAGGGTTTCGATCGACTTGATCTATCGCAGGCTCACTAGTTGGTCGCTGATCCGGTAAATCGTTGTTAAACGTCGTAGATTCGCTATCCAGGCCCGGTATCCAACCTGTGTCTTCAGAATCCTTTGCCTCTTTATCAGGCAGAACCTGAACGGCCTCAAATTCATGAGAGGCAGAGTCATCAAAACCAATGTCATCATCATCTATCCAACTTCCAACAGACGGCGGTGCATAGTCCCCGTTAATATCGTCAATCAGGTCTTCGTCTACAGCTGGTGTCTCAACTTGTTTGCCGAACAGATCCTCAAAGTCGTCAGTACTGGTACTTACAGCCGCGTTTGGAATTTCCTTGTATGCAATCCGCAGTGAATACTCGCCAATTGAGATGACGTTTTCAGTTCCAAGTTCAATCGAATTATGCTCTCCGATGCTGACTGTAGATTCGTTGACGTAGGTGCCATTTCGACTTATGTCCTGAAGCATCAGCTTATCCCCCTCCTGAGTGATGCTTGCGTGTTTGGATGATATGTACATGTTTGCATCATGCAAAACATAGTGGCACTCTTCAGAGCGGCCGATGTAGACCGGGAACTGTGTAAACGAGCGCGAGTTTGGCTGGCTGACCGGCTCGCCACAATATGAGCGTACTTCGAGAATCAGCTTCATATTTGATTGCTAATGTGCCTGAACATGGTTAACCGATTGAGGTCCTCTCAATTTGAATGTCTATCGTATCTTGAGTCTAACGCCATAGACCAGTTTCTAATTACCACATTTCTACTTATTTGGCGTTGTCCAACTTTCGTATAGGCAACCAATCAAGGATAAATCAGCGACTTGTCGGTAATATTCCAAGGGTAGTCTGTGGACGTCAAGAGAGATGTACTATATTGCATCTAAGTGGCTTGCAGATTGAGAGGGACGCATATGGATCAAGTTTCTAACGATTGGCTTTCCACTGAGGAGGTGGAAAATAGCGCGGACTATCAAGCGTTACTTATCGCTGCTGCCGGAAAGCCAGCAAGGTCCATGGGTAAGTCTGTCATTCCTGCAGAACCCCCACGATGGCAGGATGTGCTAAAGCACGCCAAGCAACTCCAGATCCGTCAGCCAGCACATGCTGGCGTGTTGGTCAACATTGTAAAAGCCGAGTCTAACCTTCATGGTGTTGTCGGTTTGAAATCGTCATTGGAACGTTTGCTGGCAGCATTCACTTCTAACTGGGAAAATATATACCCTGTAGCTGACCCAGATGACCCTGATGATCCTTTTTACGGTCGTATCAACTTTTTAAGAGAGCTCTCTGATCAACCGCAGTTTCTTGACAATCTCTATCGATGTCCTTTGGTCAACGTAAGAGCTATAGGTGCTTTTTCCGCACGAGATATGGATATATCAGCAGGTATCCTGGATGCAAGTGAGGAAGATAAAGCCCGTTGTCAGGCTGGATTTATCAGAGGTGCTTTTGAAGAGTCCGACACAGAAGAACTTCGGGAAACGGCTGACTCCTTTGCGGCTGCCAGCAAGGCAGTTGCTTCGCTGGAATTGTTATTTTCTGAACAATCTGGTGGCACCAATGGACTTTCCATGTTGGGCTTGGAAAAAAGAATATCCGAGTGTCAGGCCAAGTTTTTAGAGTTTGCCGGAGATCGTATTGCTACTAAAGTCGAAGTCAAGGCAGAAGAAGCAACATCTGATGCCGTAATATTGGCACCCTCGGGAGGGCCCAGCAGTCTGACCAGTACCATGAGCAATCGGTACGAGGCGACCAACGCCCTGAATCAGGTTGTGGCTTATTATCAGGCGCTGGAACCATCAAGCCCCGTACTGATATTCGCACATCGTACGCGTGAAATGATCAATAAACCATTTTTTGAGATATTGCAGGAACTGGCTCCAGCGAATCAGACCGGTTTTGGCGATATCATGAATGCCCTGGCCCGAGACCCGTTGGCGCATCTGATCGAAGACAGTTATCAGCGCTTTTTAGGCGGAGAACGTGTGCCTGGCATCGAACCGGAGCAAAAGACGCCGTCATCCATTCAAAGCACGGCAAGTCTTTCGCCTCAAGGAACAGATCAGCAAGTAGAAGAAAATGTGCTGGATGACGCCGAATCCAGCCGTACCAATTACTCAGGAAGCATCGTTTCGAGGACTGCCGTACTTGAAGTTCTGGCCGATATAGAGCTCTATTTCAGGGACGCTGAGCCGTCCAGCCCCGTTCCTCTGGTGCTAAATGAAATGAGGAAGTTGGTTCCGAAAACCTTTACCGATCTGATTGCCGAATTCTCAAAAAATCCAGGCAACGCGGCGGTGAGTGGCAAACCAGCTGAAGCTACTAATGAATAGAGAGACGCTGATTGAATTTGTGGATAACTCATAAAGCAGATATAAGTGGATTGCTAACGAGAAACCTTTGCAGGAGATTAATACCATGACCGATTCAAGTGAGGATAAACGACATGGCTAGTGGACAGAAATTCATAGCGAGAAATCGTGCCCCGCGAGTGCAAATAGAGTATGACGTCGAGGTCTATGGCTCGGAGAAGAAAATTCAACTTCCCTTCGTCATGGGTGTGATGTCTGACCTTTCCGGGAATGCAGGTGACGAAAAGGCTCGTATCGATGATCGTAAGTTCTCCGAAATTGATGTCGACAACTTTGATGGTTATTTGAAATCAACGAAACCTAAAGTCGCACTCAGAGTTCCAAATACACTTACTGGTGAAGGTGAAGTTAGCGTGGAACTGTCATTTGAGAGCATGGATGATTTCTCACCAGCGGCCATTGCTGGCAAAGTCGATTCACTGAGCAAATTACTTCAGGCGCGAAAAGAGCTATCTAATCTGATTACCTATATGGACGGCAAGGCAGGTGCAGAAGATCTGATTCAAAAAGTTTTGAGCGACCCTGCACTAATGGAATCTCTGGCTGCAACACCAAGTCCTGATGCAGACAAATCTGCGGAAACAACTGAAGGTGAAGACAATGGCTGAGAAGGAACAAGAACAGCAGCAAGCACAAGACGAAGAACTACAGGAAGATGATTTCTCGTCGCTTTTAGAGAAGGAATTTCGACCAAAGTCGGAAGATGCAACCACTGCTGTTCAAAAAGCGGTGTCTACCCTTGCGTCTCAGGCCTTGGCTGATACCGCGGTGATTTCTGAGGACGCGGTTGCCACTATTGAAGCAATAATTGCGGCAATTGACAGAAAACTCACTGAACAGACTAATCTGATTTTGCATCACGCCGATTTTACTCAACTCGAAGGGGCATGGCGGGGCCTTCATTACCTGGTGAATAACACCGAAACTGATGAAATGCTCAAGATCCGGGTGATGAACATTGAGAAGAAGGAACTTGGAAAAACATTCAAGAAATTCAAAGGTATCTCGTGGGATCAAAGTCCAATCTTCAAAAAAATATACGGGGCTGAGTACGATCAGCTCGGAGGTCAGCCTTATGGATGTCTGGTGGGTGACTACCACTTTGATCATAGCGCTCCTGATGTCGAAATTCTTAATGGAATGAAACAGGTGGCTGCAGCCTCCCATGCTCCATTCATTACAGGAGCAGCACCATCGGTAATGCAAATGGATTCCTGGACTGAGCTTTCAAATCCTCGTGACCTCACCAAAATATTGAACACGCCAGAGTATGCAGCCTGGAACTCGCTACGCGATTCAGACGATGCCAAGTACATTGGCCTTGCCATGCCACGTTTTTTGTCTCGAGTACCGTACGGAGCGAAAACGGATCCTGTGGAGGATTTCGATTTTGAAGAAGATACCTCCGGCGGACCAGACAGTTACGTATGGGCCAACTCAGCCTACGCAATGGCGGTCAATATCAATCGTTCATTCAAAGAGTATGGCTGGTGCTCACAAATTCGAGGGGTCAAGTCTGGTGGAGTGGTTGAGGGCCTGCCTGTCCATACATTTCCTTCAGATGACGGGGGCGTGGATATGCAGTGTCCATCTGAAATCGCTATCGGAGACAGAAGAGAAGCAGAACTGGCCAAAAACGGATTTATGCCGTTATTGCACAGAAAGAATACTGACAACGCTGCGTTTATTGGTGCCCAGTCACTACAGAAACCAGCGGAATACGAGGATCCAGATGCAACCTCAAATGCAAATCTAGCGGCCAGACTGCCCTATTTATTTGCAACCTGCCGGTTTGCTCATTATCTCAAGTGCATGGTTCGAGACAATATTGGTGAATTTAAAGAACGTGAGGATATGCAGAAATATCTGCAGAGCTGGATTACGCAGTATGTCGACGGAGATCCCAAAAATTCCGGGCCATTAGTCAAAGCCAAAAAACCACTGGCAGCAGCGGAGGTTGTGGTGGAAGAAGTGGAAGGCAATCCTGGATATTACACGTCAAAGTTTTTTTTAAGGCCTCACTACCAACTCGAAGGCTTGACCGTATCACTGAGTTTGGTTTCGAAGCTTCCATCGGTGAAAACGTGAATATTCACATTATTACCGTTAACTGTTTGGCGTTGGAATTGGCCAATAGCGCCCACGATTATTTCTAACAGCTGATCGATGGCTGGTCACGAGTAATGACACAACTTAATAGAAGACGTTCAGGAGAGTGAAAATGGCTATAGATATGTTCATGATGGTGGATGGTATCGAAGGTGAGTCGCAAGACGCAGCTCATGCCAATGAAATCGATGTTCTGGCATGGAGCTGGGGCGCATCGCAAAGTGGGAACACACACATGAGTGCTGGTGCTGGTGGAGGCGGCAAAGTCAGCGTCCAGGATCTGTCCTTCACTAAATACATCGATTCAGCAACACACGCGCTATTGCAGAAATGTTTCAATGGTGGCCCTATTGCAGAAGCTGAATTAGTGGTGAGAAAGGCAGGCGGTACAGCAATGGAATACCTGAAAATTACCATGCGGGATGTAATAGTTGGCTCAGTCAGTATGGGGGGCTCTGGTGGCGAAGATCGTTTAACAGAGAACGTGACACTGAATTTCTCGCAAGTGACTTTGGCCTACTTTCCACAAAAGGATGACGGTACTGCAGACGCTGAGAAACTAGCGGGCTGGGATATTGCTGCCAATGAGACTTTAGTATAGCTGTGGCATTAATCCGAATTTTGTGACCGTTCGGTCTGTCAATAACGACTGAACGGTCACTGACGGTGATTGTTGTCACCTGAGTCGAACAGGGTAGTAACATCTTTCTGAGCTCAATTCATTAGATTAAATATCATGAGCATCAAAACCGCAGAAGAGCATATTCAGAATGGAAACCTTGCTGAGGCTCGAGCTGAGTTGCAGTCTGGTATACGCGAGAACCCATCCAATCCTGCCTATCGCGTGTTCTTGTTTCAACTCTTATGCGTAGCTGGAGACTGGGAACGAGCACTAACTCAGCTCAATGTTGCGGCCGATCTCGATTCGTCTGCGTTGTTAATGGCGCAAGCCTATCGAGAATTACTTAATTGCGAGGTCTACCGTTCTGAGGTGTTCAGTGGGAAACGAGCTCCCTTGATGTTCGGTGAGCCCAAACAGTGGATCGCACCTCTAGTTCAAGCGTTGTCGGTATCCGCCAACGGAGATGGGGCTTCTGCACGAAAGCTGGTAGAACTCGCGTTTGAACAAGCGGACGTAAGGCCGGGCGATCTTGACGGAGTACCCTTTGAATGGATTGCCGATGCAGACATGCGACTCGGGCCAGTCTTCGAAGCCATGATTGATGGTAAATATTACTGGATTCCAATGGAGTCAGTTCGCCGGTTGAGTTTGTCGGAGCCTGCAGATTTACGGGATCTTGTCTGGACGCCCGCTGAATTTACCTGGACGAACGAAGGCAAGTCCGTTGGTTTCGTGCCCACGCGCTATCCAGGCATAACACCTGAGTCAGAGCCGGGCTACGCCATGGCAAGAAAAACGGATTGGATTGATCTGGGCGGGGAATTTTTTATAGGCAAGGGTCAGCGAATGTTCTCATCAGGTGAGTCTGATCATCCGACGCTGCAAATCCGGCAACTTAGCTTTGGCAACGAGTAGCCTAATTGCCATGAACGGACCCACACTTAAAGATAGGTTACTGCCTTCGCTTCTGGATAGGCTCACTGACAATGAGCCACGCAAGAATGACGAGAGTCGAGATCAGCGTGTGGCCACCCTGCAAAGTTTGCGTGAAGCAGTTCTGCGTGATCTCGAGTGGTTGATGAATACTGTGAATCTGGAATCGGTGATGAACTTTGACGATTTTCCAGAACTTCGAGACACAGTGATTAACTATGGTATGCCAGGCTTGGCTGGAAATACGATGAGCAATAGCGATCGTATTGTGATTCAAAAACTGATTAAATCTGCTATTCAAGCATTCGAACCCCGGATTCTGCGTAACACTGTTCGAGTCAAGCTGATCGAAGATGCCGAACTGAAAAACTCTCACTCAATTGCTTTCCAGATTGAAGGCACGCTGTGGGGTAATCCCGTTCCAGAAGCGTTGTTTCTGCGCACTGAGTTAGACTTGGAACTGGGCGACATCAAGGTGATGGAAGCATGAACCCGCAACTCTTTGAACACTATAAACGGGAATTGAAACATATTCGCGAGATGGGTGGCGAATTCGCGAAAGAGTACCCTAAGGTAGCTGGTCGGCTTGGGCTGGAAACTCTAGAGTGCACCGACCCTTATGTAGAACGGCTGCTCGAGGGTTTTGCTTTTTTCGCGGCTCGCGTGCAACTCAATATAGAGAATAGTAACGGCAAGTTAGCGCGGCACTTGCTTGAAATGATCTACCCAAACTATCTGTCGCCCACGCCCTCAATGGTGATTGCGCAGTTCAACCCATCTTTGAAAGAAGGATCACTGGCTCAAGGTTTTGAAATACCTCGCGGAACTAGAATGCGCAGCCGTACCGGAGCAAATGATGAAACAGAATGTGACTTTCGTACTGCGCATGAATTAAAGTTGTGGCCGTTGGAGATCAATGATGTTCGTGTGCTTGGCAATGTTGCAGCCATACGTGCCACAGGTATCCGTGTACCGAAGGAGGCACGCTCCGCACTCTCAATCACTATCAATACGGTAGGGGGTGTTCCGCTAGCCGATCTGTCGTTGGATAACATTTCGCTGCACTTGTGCGGACCAGACAATGCAGGGGCGTTTTTATACGAACAAATATTTCGGCATACAACGTCTATCGCTGCTGCTGAAAAAGGCTCCGAGGTTGTCTCATCGGTCGGGGAGATCAACCTTGGGCGACAGGGCTTTTCCGATGATGAAGCTCTATTGCCCGTTACTTCGCAAGGTTTTCAGGGGCACAGATTGGTGCAGGAGTATTTTTCTCTACCGGAGCGCTTTCAATTTTTCAAGCTCAGTAATTTGAAGTCAAGGATTCGACTCTGCAAGAGTACTGAAATTAGTTTGATCATTCTTTTCGACAACGCTGATGAGCGTATCGCCAAATACTTTAGTAAAGAAAATTTCCGCCTGAATTGTGTTCCAGCCATTAATTTGTTTGAAAAGTCTGCTGACAGAATTCATCTGGAACGCAAGCAACACGAATACCATATTGTTCCCGATCGAACGCGACCGATGGACTATGAGGTTTACGCTATACACCAAATGCGGGGTCACGGAAGTAGTCAAGATCAATTGCAGAATTTTTTCCCATTTTATAGCGTTAACGAAAAGCGTAGAGCCAGCAACTCATTTTATTGCTTTGAGCGACAACCGAGATTACGTTCGTCGAATCAGATGCGACATGGCACCAGGACGAGTTACATCGGAAGTGAGGTTTTTGTATCGTTGGTTGATGCTGACGAAGCACCGTATAGCTCAAAGCTCAAGCAACTCTCCATTCGTACGCTATGCACAAATCGTGATCTCCCCATACAGATGTCTATCGGGCGTGGAGAAACTGATTTCAATCTTGATATTGGAGCGCCGGTTGATTCCATTCGATGCGTTGTCGGGCCAACCGTGCCAAAACCCTCTCGAGCCCAACATCGTGATGCATGGCGTCTAGTCAGCATTCTGAATATGAATTATTTATCGATCGCTGGAGAAGAACATGAGGATGGTACGGCTGCGGCTGCCATGCTACGTCAGATGCTTGAGTTATTTGTTGACAGTGGCAGTGATGCTGACCGACGTCAGCTGGAAGGGATTGTTGCGGTTGATACAAAAGCTATAGTCAGGCAGAGAGCGGTGCGCGGTCATATTGAAATTGCCCGAGGGTTGCAAGTTCGATTACGAGTGGATGAGGCAGCCTATGAGGGCACGGGCGTCTATTTGCTTGGCTCGGTGTTAGAACGATTTTTTGCTCGCTATGCCAGTATTAATTCGTTTACTGAAACAGTATTGGAGACGGTGCAACAAAATGAAATAGAGCGTTGGCCTGTAAGGTTGGGTGAAAGGCTGGCCATATGAAAAATCTTGCCTCAGATAAAAAAGGTAACATCCGGACGTGTGATTTTATCTCCGTGATTCGTGAAATCGAGTGTGCAAATCCCGACATGCCTCGTCTTGGCCATGCGATCAGGGTAGATCAAGAGCCTGTACGACTGTCACAGAATATTGCTTTAGGTTTTCAGGGCCCGGCACTGCATGCATTGACCAATCACAAAGGGAAACACGCTCAGCGCCTGTATTGCAATTTTCTCGGATTGCTTGGTACCAATGGTCCAATGCCATTGCACTATACCGAGTACGCCGATCAACGCGCACGACATCATTCAGATTCCACGTTCAAAGACTTTATTGATCTTTTCAATCATCGATTTTTGAGCTTGTTTTATCGTGCGAGTACGCAGCACGATCCAGCAATTAATTACGATCGACAAGATGATGATGCCATTACCGACATTGTCAGTGCATTTGGTGGGTACTTCGAGCCAGGGGCCAAAGACCGAGATGCAATGCCAGATCATGCCAAAAGATGGCATGGAGCATGGATGAGTTCAAAGTGTAAATCACCTGATGGCCTTACCGCCATCATTGAGCAACACTTTGATCTTAAAGCAAAAGTGATTGAGTTTGTGGGTGGTTGGTTGAGCCTTCCCGACGATGCACTTCTTCGGTTGGGTGAGCGACGTGCTTGCGCTGTACTCGGCAAATCGGCCTATTTAGGTAGACGGGTATGGAGTATTTCGCACAAGTTCAGACTTAGTGTTGGACCCCTGAGTTGGCAAGACTACCTCTCCTTCAAACCGGGACAATCCCGTGCCAAGGTATTGCACGATTTTGTGCGTAATTACACGGGTGATGAACTGGATTGGGATGTGGAATTTGTCATTGACAAAGGCGAAGTAGGGGCATTTCAATTGAACCGAAAACAAGCGTTGGGGTTTGATAGCTGGTTAACCGGCTCGCGGGCCAAACAACTGCCTTTACAGAAGGTTGTTGTAGGACGTCAATACATCAGTACCGTTAATCAATAGTGAATGAACTAGCCAAAACCTGCGAATTGTCGCTGAGTAAAGGTATAGAGTAAGGGAATCACGATGTCGGAAATAAGCAGAGTCAAATTATTTGGAAAGCTTAACGAGATTGGATACAAATCCATCGACAGTGCAACAAAATTGTGCAAACTTCGTGGCAATCCTTATGTTGAACTGGTGCATTGGATAGACCAGATATCTAACCAACAGGATACAGATTTACACCGCATACTTCGCTACTTTGGCAGTGATCTATCAACGGTGTCGCGCGACATAACCAACAATCTGGAAATGCTACGAAGCGGTGCAACTTCAATTTCGGATTTTAGTGAAGATATACCACAAGCCGTTGAGCGCGGCTGGGTGTATTCCACGCTTCTATTCGGCGACACGCGAGTCCGCACTGGGCATTTACTGGTTGGAATTTTAAAAACCTCCAACTTGCGCAGTCGCCTCATTGGTATTTCCAAGGGGTTTGAGAATATCAAACTCGAACAGTTGGTTGATAATTTTGATGACATTGTCGGAGGTTCTCCCGAAGATCACATGGGCGCGAAGGATGGCTATCAAATTGGAGGAGGCGTAGCGCCAGGTGAGGATAGTGGCGCGATGGCATCGGCGGCCATGGGTAAACAAGAAGCGTTGGCCAAGTTCACCAGCAACATGACTGACATTGCCCGTGAAGGAAAATCAGATCCGATTGTAGGGCGAGATGAGGAGATACGCCAAATGATCGACATTTTGATGAGGCGGCGTCAGAACAACCCCATTTTGACCGGTGAGGCAGGCGTGGGTAAAACTGCAGTGGTTGAGGGCTTTGCCCAGAGAATTGCACGTGGCGATGTTCCGCCTTCACTAAAAAACGTCGACCTTCTATGCCTGGACATCGGTTTGCTTCAAGCTGGTGCCAGCATGAAAGGCGAATTTGAAAATCGACTCAGACAAGTGATTGACGAAGTTCAGGCATCAGAAAAACCCATCATCCTGTTCATTGATGAAGCTCACACCTTGATAGGTGCTGGTGGCGCAGCTGGAACTGGCGATGCGGCAAATTTACTCAAACCTGCTTTGGCCCGAGGGGAGTTACGCACGGTAGCCGCCACCACCTGGGCTGAATACAAAAAACACATCGAAAAAGATCCTGCGCTCACCCGACGTTTTCAGGTCGTGAAGATAGATGAACCTAGTGAAGAGAAGGCTGTATTGATGATGCGCGGTGTTGCTTCCACCATGGAAAATCACCATCAGGTGCAAATTCTGGATGAGGCATTGGAAGCGTCAGTCAATCTTTCCCATCGCTATATTCCTGGACGTCAACTGCCCGATAAGTCCGTTAGCCTGCTGGATACTGCGGCAGCTCGAGTCGCGATTAGCCAGCACGCTGTTCCAGCAAGTCTTGATGATTCTCGTAAACGCATTCAGGCGTTGGAAACCGAGAAATCCATTATCGATAAGGAAAGTTCGATTGGAATCGAAACAGAGGAACGGACAAAGCGTGTAGAGCAACAGCTTGATGAAGAGCGACAGCGAGAAAAAGAACTGGTGTCCCAGTGGGAAACCGAGAAGGCTCTGGTAACTCGTATTCTTGACATTCGTAGCCAGTTGCGCGCTGCACTGCTGCCGGTTGAAAGTACTGGCACTGAGCTCGAAGAGGCAGCAGATGCCAGTTTGGAAGAAGGAGTTGTATCTGCGAAGGAGCCAACATCTTCAGCACAGGATCAACCTGATGAAGGTGGCAAGACAGGGATTGATCGTGATGCGCTGCTAGAAGAGCTTCAAGGGCTACAAACAGAACTTGCTGACCTGCAGGGTGAAGATCCGCTAATCTTGCCCACTGTTGATGAACAGGCGGTTGCCACCGTGGTTCAGGATTGGACTGGCGTGCCAGTCGGACGCATGGTCAAGAATGAACTTGAAACGGTTCTGAATCTTGCCAATCTTCTGGAAAAACGCATCATCGGTCAGCGCCACGCATTGGACATGATCACCAGACGTATACAAACATCGCGAGCGAGTCTGGATAACCCGAGCAAGCCCATTGGCGTATTCATGCTGGCGGGTTCTTCTGGTGTAGGTAAAACGGAAACAGCGCTTGCACTTGCCGATACTCTGTATGGAGGCGAGCAAAACATCATCACCATCAACATGAGCGAGTTTCAGGAAGCACATACGGTGTCCACGCTCAAGGGTGCACCACCGGGGTATGTCGGCTATGGTGAAGGTGGAGTGCTAACCGAGGCGGTACGTCGTCGCCCATACAGTGTGGTCTTGCTTGATGAGATAGAAAAAGCTCACCCGGATGTCCATGAGATATTTTTCCAGGTATTTGACAAGGGCTGGATGGAAGATGGCGAAGGTCGTTCTATCGATTTTAAAAATACATTGATTTTGCTCACGACCAACGTAGGCACCGATCTGATCGTCAATATGTGTAAGGATCCTGAATTGATGCCCTCACCAGAAGGTATAGCCAAAGGGTTAAGGGAGCCGTTGTTAAAGGTATTTCCTCCTGCGTTATTGGGTCGATTGGTCGTGATTCCATATTACCCACTCAATGATGACATGATCGGCGCGATTGCCAGGTTGCAGCTAGGCCGCATCGAGAAGCGAATTCAAGACAATCACGAAATTAAATTTGTGTATGACGATGACGTGATACAGCTCATTGCACAAAGATGTAATGAACTGGACAGCGGTGGGCGTATGATAGATTCGATACTGACCAATACCATGCTGCCTGTCATTAGTCAGGAGCTGCTCGAAAGGCAGTTCTCGGATGGTGAGAGAATCAGAACCATCAACGTGTCTGTGAGCGATAGCGAGTTCAAGTACGCGATGAGTTAGTTCCGCAGGGTTGTCAAGCCGAGAACGTAGTGAATGTTCTCTGCAAGACTTCAGGCTTACCAGGAGTTATTGGATAAAGCAGATGGCAAATATACAACAAGCAATGCGACTGGCGAGAGTGGCTACGCCCTTCGGCGATGACACGCTTGCGCTAGCGGAACTCAAGGGCACCGAACGGCTTAGCACGCTCTACAGTTATGAGATTGATTGCGTAAGCGAGAATTTCGAGATTGATCTGTACGAACTGCTGGGACAGAACGTAACCGTGGAGTTCGAGGTAGAAGGCGGTGAGCTTCGGTTTATCAATGGCGTGGTAGCTCATGCTCGCCATGCCAGTAGTCGCGGTGAGTATGCGTGCTATCAATTTACATTGCGTCCCTGGCTCTGGTTGTTGGGCAGGACGTCAGATTGCAGAATATTTGCCGAGATGTCAGTGGTTGACATACTGGAGCAGGTGTTCAGTGATAATGGACACAGTGATGTCGAGAATCGACTCATGGGCAGTTATCCGAAGTGGAATTATTGTGTCCAGTATCAGGAATCAGATTTGGCGTTTGTATCCAGATTGATGGAGCATGAGGGTATCTACTATTACTTCGAACATCAGGATGGCAAGAACATGCTGATTCTGTGTGATGGATCGAATGCCCACAACACGGTGCCCGGCAGTGAAGAAATTCCGCATTATCCAGCGGGCACTGATCAGGCAAGAGAGAAGCATCATTTTGTCAGCTGGGAATTCCAACGCCATATCAGCTCTGGCAAGTATGTGCTCAATGATTTCGGATTTGACGATCCTGGTAAAGATCTGGTTGTGTCCGCTGTGACAAAAACCGGGGATGCCTACGACTCTTTCGAGTTGTACGAATACCCTAGTGCATTGCCAAACACAGATGGCGGTGGTTTGGAGCGTAGTTATGGAGAAACCCTGGTCAAGAGGCGCATGGAGGAGGAAGTATCGTTGCACGAGACGTTTATGGCCGTAGGCAATGTGCGGGCCTTGAATGCCGGCAACATCTTCAGTTTGACAGAGTGTGAAAGGAAAAATCAAAACCGGGAGTACCTGGTCATCCATTGTCAGTTGGAAGTCAGTCTGGATAGTTTTTTCAGCGGTGAGGGTAATGTAGATGCAGAGTTCAAGTCGACATGCAAATGCATAGAGTCCAAACGACCGTTTCGAGCAGCCAGGACGACACCTAAACCGCGAATACAAGGGCCACAGACTGCCATCGTGGTGGGGCCCGGTGGGGAAGAAATCTGGACTGATATGCACGGCCGAATAAAGCTCCAGTTTCACTGGGACCGATATGGTCAATCGGACGAAAACAGTTCACGTTGGGTACGTGTATCACAGGTTTGGGCAGGAGAAAAATGGGGAGCGATTCATATTCCACGAATCGGCCAGGAAGTTATCGTTGAATACATCGATGGGGATCCAGATCGACCCATAGTCACCGGTCGTGTGTATAACGGACAACGGCCGGTACCATATGACCTGCCCGGCAACGCAACACAAAGCGGGATAAAGAGCCGTAGTTCAAAGGGTGGCAGTCCTGCTAATTTCAATGAAATTCGCATGGAGGATAAAATGGGTTCGGAAGAGCTTTATATCCATGCGGAGAAAAATCAAACGAATATTGTTGAGAATGATGAAAGTACATCGGTTGGGCACGACCGTTCGGAAAACGTGGGTAACGATGAAACAATTGCCATTGGCAATAATCGAAGTGAAGAGGTGGCAGTGGATGAGACCATCTCAATAGGCAACAACCGCACTGAATCAGTGGGTGCGAACGAAGACATTTCCATCGGGGCAAACCGCAGTGAAAGTGTTGCCATAGATGAAACCGTAACCATTGGTGGCAGTCGTTCTGTGACGATCGGGATGAGTAAAACAGAAACCGTTACTTTGAACAAAGCAGAATCCATTGGTGTTGCCAAGCAATTATCGATTGGTGGCAGGCACACAGTTTCTGTCGGAGGTGCGGTTGATGAGACCTACGGATCGAACCAGACAACCAATGTGTCTGGTGATCATAAGGAATCGATCGGGAAAGGTCAAAGTATCACTATTGGAAAAGATCAAGATTTCACTATCGGTGATAATCAAAATTTCACTATTGGGAAGAATCAAAAGTTTACTATTGCAGATGATTTGACAATCACATCCGGGAAAAATATAGTCATTGATGCTGCGGATTCAATTACGTTGAAAACTGGTAGCGCCAGTATTACGATGAAAAAAGATGGGACTATCGATATTGTTGGAAAAGATATCAAGGTGAAAGGGTCTGGTGCGATTGATATCAATGCCAGCAATAATATTGTCATGAAGGGTCAAAAGATATTACAAAACTGAACTTGTATCGATCTGCAGTACATCAGGCCAGGTTGTAACTGTACTTGTGAAAGATGCCACGGACGAAAGGGCGACAAACAAGGGTAAATGGGTGATCTATGAGTACCAGAGAATCAAGCGTCAAAGCCAGAATCGAGGGAGTAGTAATCGGGCTCGTTACTGGAATTGACTGTACGGGTTTCCCTCTAGTGGCATTTGCTGGTAATGAATCGGACTTGCCAATAGTCGCAAACACAACCGTCCAGATCGATCATGACATTATTGGCCGAGAAGTGGCACTGATGTTTGAGTCCGGAGATATCGGCAAGCCAATCGTTATGGGACTTATGTATAAGCCGGAAGTTCCTCCTGAAATTGAAATTCAACCACAGGAAAAGCTGGAGGCTCAGGTTGTTGACTCATCTGTGCAGTTGTTGATGCCTGATGATAGTGCTGGCGTACCGACCGACGTTGATGTCGACGGGCAACGTATTTCAATCCGTGCGCAACAGGAGCTTGTTCTGAGCTGCGGTAAAGCGAGTGTCACTCTGACGCGTGCGGGTAAGGTCATTATAAGAGGGACGTATGTGTCCACGCGGTCATCAGGGGCGAACCGTATAAAAGGCGGATCGGTTCAGATTAACTAGCTCATGGCTGCAATAGTCGAAAATGTTGTTTTTCAGCATTGTGAGAATGTGTGTGCTTTGTGGTGGCAGAGGCAATATGCCATAGGTGAGCCTCACTATACTTTTTCGGATCTGGCGCACCTCGATAATCGCGTTGAGGCGAATATTGATGGTTTAAGAATTGCTGGTGTGCATGGGTTGCCTATTGTTCAGGAGCACGTTGCAGCTGACGATGAGGGAGCGTACTTTACTAGCGCGATACTGGCATTGGAACGAGGGGATAAAACTGGTTTTCTGGAATTGGTTGAATCGGTGGGCAACTTCAGAGATGAACTCTACTCTGCACTGGCTTGGGTGCAACCTGAGCAGTTAAAAAATATAGCTCAAACTTTACTTGAATCGGAGATTCCTGATTCAAACATCATCGGCCTACGTGCATGTGTTGCGCACGGCAAACACCCGGGAGATCACCTACGAAAACTCCTGGATCACTCTGACAGTTCTGTACGGATAGCAGCGCTTGATGCAGGTGCTCGGTGTGGCGGTAAGGCATTTGGCAGGCTGGTCTATGCGATGGCCGAGAGTGATTCAGACGAAGAGACCCTGGCAGTTGCTAGGGCATTGGCGTTTTGTGGACAGAAATCGACTGCGGTTCTATCATTGAAACGACTTGCGCTTTCTGATTCTCCAGTCGCAGCTTCAGCAACTGACCTACTAATGATGGCCGACGATCCGGCTTCGTCAGTTCAAGCATTAAAGCAATTGGACTCCAGAGAGTCACGAGCACGTGATGTTGTTAGAGGCTTTGGGCTTCTTGGAGATCCGGTTGCATTAGACTGGCTAATTGACAAGACAGAGACACCGGAACTGAGCCGATTGGCAGGGGAGTCCATTTCAATGATCACTGGTGTAGATCTGGCGCTGCTTGATCTTGAATTGGTAGATACACCACCCGAATTCAAAGATGGCGGAATAACGGATAACCCAGAAGATAAAAATGTGGCACTCGATGAAGATGAAAGCCTTCCATGGCCCGACACTGGAAGGTTGCGTGACTGGAATCTATCCAATTCGTATTCTGCAGGCAAGCTGCTATTGCTTGGCTTGGACAAGACGGTGAGCAACAACTTGAGGCAAGTGTTGCAACAAGGGTATCAACGCCAGAGAAATGCAGCTTCCACACAGTTGGCGATCATGCATCCCGATTCGATTTTGCTGGATACACGATTACCTTCCAATAAACA